>Ga0315278_10002264_pt1 | contig 17115 bp, 9 predicted proteins | sample YL17G06_0_MG_FD_203880 | JGI IMG/M metagenome (GOLD analysis project Ga0315278, IMG submission 203880) | Sediment microbial communities from Yellowstone Lake, YNP, Wyoming, USA - YL17G06_0 | ecosystem: Environmental > Aquatic > Freshwater > Lake > Sediment | place: USA: Wyoming | collected... | reverse complement strand
CCGGCCTAAAGATGTAATCCGGCCATAGCGGGCAGTTCAGGTCTATCCAGCATTTTACACGATGGACTTCTTCGCTCGTTAGGTGGACGTCGTAATGGCCGCCATCCAGGATCTTCCATAGCTTGCTGTTGACCGTGCCAAAACTCAGCGGTTCGGCCTTTGAGTGCTCCCGGCCCCAGGTATAATCGAAATAATGGACCCAGCCCTTGGCAATAACGGTTCTATACGAAGCAGGAATCCCGTCCCCGTCGAGTGCACCCGTCAGATCAATCTGCTGTTCATCCTTAGCATCGTGGCAACGGATGCACTTGGCATCCCACACCGGCTGGACCACTTTTTCGTATGAGAATGGACCAGCGCCCCACGGCGGAGGCTGCAATGTGCTCGGCTCACGTCGCATCGCTATCGGCATACGGTTCGGCGAAGGTGGCGCCAACATCCGGTTTTCGTGACAGCCGATGCAGCCTCTCTTTTCTCCGGCCTGCAACTGCACGACACTGCGCATTCGCTGTATCTCGTTGTAGTCCTCGTCAAGGATCTGAAAATACAACACCTTACCGGCAGGCGCGTAGAAGCTCGCGGAGCCATCTTTCTCAACCGGCGCAATACCCAGATCGCCCTTGGCGACATAGCTGGGCCAGCCGTAAGGGCCGTTGACTTTGTGAGTCGGTGTCGCATACCAATCCTGGAAGGGCTCATGATCCTTTTGGTATTCGCCATTGGGAAGTTGGATCAAATCGGCTCGCAATTCCTGACAAACACGAATGTATTTCACCATGCCTCGCTTCACCACCGGTTCGAGTCCCTGATATACGTCCGCCACGAAGAACCAGCCCTTCGATAATAACCCCCCTGGGGCCCGAGGGGGCCTGTCCGCAGGTTCATCGTTTCCACCTAACACCAATGGAGCCGCAGCTGGCCGCAGCAGCGTAGGTGACATGCTTCCGATTTGAGGGTCAAGGTAGAGCAGTTCACGGTTGCCGTAGCGATCTACGACATACAGGCCGAATTTATCGAATGGAGCGTGGCTGCACAGAAAATAGTCATGGCTGATCGGAACAGGATCTCGAAAGCACTGTTGTCTCGCCCAGCTCATGTGATAGTGAGGTTCCACATCCGGGGTGATGTTAGTGACGGCCTGGGGATTGAATCTGCCTTTGGCGACATCGATCAGCGCAATCGGACCGTTCAAATCGCCTCCGTGGGACACGAGCGTGCAGAGTATCTCGCTGGAGCCCGGAACTTCACGACCGTTAGCATAGCAGTTCAGTGTGTTATTGCCGAAGATCAGCTCCGGGTGTGTGCCGTCGGGACGAATGGCCCAGAGAGTGTGGCCGAAATCAGCACCTTTGTCGAGATACTCCGAACGCATCCAGATGATCCTGCCGTCGTTCATCACAGACGGCGTCCATTCGCTGAGATTGGCATGCGAAAGCGGCCGAATATTGCCGCCATCGGCGTCCATGCGAAAAAGCACAAATGCCTGCGGTCGCCAGCACAGGAACCTGGCCTTGCATCGCGTGCTGATGAATGACAGCCCCCCATCAGGCAATGGACAGGGAAAGTAGTCGTGAAATGGCCCGCCGGTAATCTGCACCAGACCACTTCCGTCAGTGTTCATCACATACAGATGATAGTAGTCATCCTTGAAGCGACAGTAGCCAAAATAGATTTTGCCGGCACTGAAATCGGCCACAGGATCGCGGGCAATCCCATTCACCGCGTCGAACAGGGTCGTCGCCATCGCCCGGCCCGGCTCAAGGACACCGTTTCGACGCGGTATCTCCAGAACGCATACGCCGCCGCCGGGACCACCGGCAGCATCAAGGATTACGCTGTAATTATGCGAAGGCTCAAAGGGATGCCTCTTGACGAACAGTATCCGCTCCAGCTTTGCCAGTTCGGGTGCACGGAAGAACAACCGTCGTTTTGCCATACGAATTTGGAAGAAGTGTTCTTGCCTTCTTGCTGCCGTGGGAGATGATTCTTGTAACAAGCGCTCGCGGCGGCGAAATTCCACCACTTCACGGCGTTCTTCAGATACATCCAGCCCTTGGCCCGAGAATCGCTCGAGCATTTCTTCCATCTGCCGGAGGACTCGACTTGCAGAATCGGATGGATCGAACTTGCGCCACGTAAGGTCCTCACATTCGAACGCGTAACGGAGTAGCTCCGCTTCTCCAAATTGCCCCTCAGGCAGGATGGGAAAAGCACTGCTGCGGGCAACCGTCTTCCAGTTGGTCCCATCAGTGGAAATGTGGATTTCGATCGAGGTGGGCAGCCGGTCATCGTAACGTCCTTCTCGGTCGCGCGAGAAAACCACTCTGGCAACGGATACCGCTCGCGGCAATTCAATCTGTGCCCATTCATTTAGAGTCCCCGCAGCGATCCAGCTATGATCATTGCCGTACAGGCCGTCGTTGAGATGGGCAATTTGGTGAATCGCATATCCGGGCAGGCAGGATGAAGCTGTAGCCTTTGCGCCGTGCCGCGCCAAGGCTAAGTTGGATTCGCCCTCAGGCCCATAGACCTCCAGTTCGTCCACGCAGGGTTGGCCTTGCGAAGACTGGCGGATCAAAAAACGCACAAATCGGGCCTCCTGAACAGGAAACGCGATCTCGTTCGCCTTGTCGGCCTCAAAGTCCTGCACAAGACCGGCCGCTGCGAATACCAAATACAGCATGACGGTAATCTTGGTTACGGCCCACATTAGCAATTCAATCCTAATAGACGTCTGGGCGTTTCATGCAAAAGCTTCTTGGCAGTCTCGAAGGCTCCATCCAGCGTGTACTGCCCACGTGCGATTCTGTCGGCCAACGCTTTGGCGAGCTCCATTCTCACCAGTTTAGACTTCGTATAAAGCCATTCGACGCAATAGGCATCGGAGAAAAATCCAATTTGCCTATACATCTTACAGTAATCCGTTTTAGATTTCCCCCGCGCTGCGGCTACAGGCCGGAAAACAACCGGATTTTCTCTTCAACCAATTTCTTCGCCGCTGCCCTGGGTTTGGTGAATACGCCTGGGACATTGTATCTGAAATCCTGCTCCTCATGCTCATTGACGAAAGTATCGGCAATGGCCGCAACCAGCTCGGTGCATATATTCACCTTTGCGATACCAATGGAAATTGCCTTCCTCACATCGCTGTCGGGCGTACCCGAACCGCCGTGCAGAACAAGAGGAATTGCCACTTTTTCGGCAATTTCCTCAAGCAGTCCCAGCCTGATGTTGGGCTTGCTTTTGTAAAATCCGTGAACTGTGCCGATTGCCACGGCCAAGGCGTCGATTCCTGTTGCGTTTACGAACTCACGGGCCTGATCGTGATTAGTGAGGTGAACGTCTTCATTAGTCACATCGATGCCGGTTTCTTCCCCCCCGATCCTGCCGAGCTCAGCTTCAACACTTGCGCCGCAGGCATGCGCCACCCGAACCACCTCTTTTGTGGCGGCAACGTTCTCGGCGTAAGGCAAGTGTGAAACATCCAGCATGACGGAGGTAAAGCCATGACCAATGCACTGCATGACCCTTTCAAAAGTATCTCCGTGATCCAAGTGGAGTGCAACCGGCACTCTGGCCCGTCTTGCGTGGAAAAGCGCCATAAGCGAGATATCTTCCAACCCTGCGTAATCGGCTTCATAAGGTCCCACCTGCAGAATCACAGGCTGTGATAGTCCCTCAGCCGCGGCAACCACGGCCTGGACAGACTCGAGATTCCAAACCTCGAACGCGCCAACGGCATAGCCGCCCCGACGGGCAGGAATCAACATTTGGGACATTGCCACGAGGCTCATCCTGTTCTCCAATAAAAATCAAGATTCATGGTTGCTCAAGAAATGCTCCAACTGTTCGGCCGTCGGAATTCCGGCCCGGCCGCCCAACTGCGTCGCGCACAATGCAGCCGCGCCAGATGCGAATCGCGCGGCTGAGACAGCCGGCTGACCTCTTGCAATTGCCAGAGCAAATGCACCGTGGAATGTATCACCGCAGCCCGTCGTGTCCACGACGTCCACGTCGAATGCGGGCAGTTCAAAGTCCCCCTCGCTGCTCGAGCCGACGCAGCCCTTCTCGCCGCGCGTGATTATTACAACCTGTTCCGGGTCACTTCGCAGAGCAGCGAGCATTTCAGCGACGTTGCTGCTGCCCGTGCAACCGCCGGCGAATTCTTCAGATACAATTATGTGGGAAGAGACGCTCATCGCCTCGGCAATGTGAGGCTCATCCCGCTCAACATCAATCACGACAGGGATATTGTGTTGCTTTGCTGTCTTTGCCGCCTCAATTCCCGCAAACCCCGATTCAAAGTCAATCAACAACACCGCGGTTCTTCTAAACCAATTCTTGTCCGGAAACTCCCACGGCATTGGATACTGCACATTCCGGCGAGTCCAGAATATAGTTCGCTGTCCGTCGGTGCTGTCGGTGAGGATGAAGGCAACAATCGGCTCAGCATCGTCAGTTTCAACCACAAATGACGTGTCAACAGACTCTCTGCGAAGCGCTTGCAACGCACGCCTGGCCATTTCAGACCGTCCCAGCTTGCCCGCAAAGGCGACTTTGCCGCCTAATCGTGCCGATGCCACCAATGCAGTGCCGACAAGACCGCCGTCACAAATCGTAAAGCTATCGAGCATCTTCTTGGCGCCCTTGCCCGGCCAGGCCTTTACAGTCCCCACGAAGTCCACAGTCACAGAGCCGAGTCCCAGGACGTCTATGGAGGTATCAGATTGCATACGCGCTCTCATACTTTTTGTCTGAATACCGGCATACCATTGAAATACTTCAGCGGTTGACGCTATCAGGTCTTTAGCTTACACTAAAGCGATGTCAACGCAAACTCTGTTTTATTGAGCCGTCAGTAAAACCATTGTCTTATGACTCTAACTGCCCGATACATTCCGGGCAAGGAGAATGAAGCGATGAGCAGACCCATCACAATCGTCACCGGCCAATGGGGCGATATGCCGTTAGAGAAATTGGCGAGGATGATGTCTGAATTCGGATACGAAGGTCTGGAGCTCGGAGGCAGTCATTTCGATATAACCAGAGGGGCACAAGACAGGAAGTATTGCGACGGAATATTGGCGCTGCTCGACAGATACAATCTCAAGGTCTGGGCTATAAGCGGCCATGTGGTTGGCCAGCAGGTGTGCGACCCCAACGATTGCCGTTCCGACGCATTTGCTCCGCCTGAGCTTGCAGGAAAACCCCAAGAGAAGAGGAAATGGGCTGTAGCGACTATGAAAGATGCCGCCCGGGCAGCCAGGAATCTGGGTATTGAGATCGTAACCGGTTTTGTCGGTTCATCCATCTGGCACCTTATATACGGTTGGCCGCCGGTTTCAGAGGAAATGATTGAGCACGGTTTTCGCTATTTTGCAGAGATGTGGAACCCGATCTTCGATGTGTTCGATGAATGCGGAGTAAAGTTCGCTCTGGAGGTTCACCCAACCGAAATAGCCTTTGATGCAATTACCACAAAGCGCGCGATGGAAGCTGTTGGACGCCGTGAAGCCTTTGGAATCAATTTCGACCCCAGTCATCTACAGTGGCAGATGGTGAATCCGGCACAATTCATCCTTGAATTCCCCGACCGAATCTATCACGTTCATATAAAGGATGCAGCCATACAGCTGACCGGCAGGAACAGTATCCTGGGCTCACACCTCAGCTTTGGATCGGCCGAGAGAGGCTGGGACTTCCGTTCACTCGGTCACGGTGATGTGAATTTTGAAGAAATCATCCGTGCCCTCAACCACATCAATTATCGAGGCCCGCTTTCCGTGGAGTGGGAAGATTGCGGTATGGAACGCGAGTATGGCGCAAAGGAAGCTATAGAATTCGTCAAGAAGATCAATTTCGAGCCGTCGCAGGTTGCTTTTGATTCAGCGTTTGGCAAGTAGCCTCAAAACGAAGAGTTGTGGCAACAGAGATTCTGTCATTTTACTTTGAGCTTTTCATAGGTGTCCTCTCATGGAACTGGGCAGGATATAACTACGGCAATAGCCGTACGCCCGGAGTTCGCCAAAAGGCGGCGCCGGCATACCCAATCACTTCTATTTCTTCTTCAGAGGGCATATTTTTTCTCGGGGTCTGCAAATGAGCTATGTCAGAGCACCGTAACCTGCACCAGGGGCCGCTCTTATAGCTAAAGCACCATCAGAAATGGGCTGTCGCGAGGGCATTGCCCTTGACTCAAGCGTCTGTTTTCGCAATAATGGATGTAATATGATTTGCTCGACCAGACCCTTCTGTGGCAGTCACTTCTCGGTTCCGGCCTTGATGTGGTTGGCTTTGCTGGGTGGTTCGCCCCGGAGCTCATTGGCCGCGGATATGCTCCCAGCCATCCCGGCGATTGACTTATGCCGCGGACAATTCAAAGCCGGCCAATACGAGCAGTGCATCGAGTCCGCCCAAAAGGCCATTGAAGAAAGGGCCTTCTCGGCCGAATGGCGCGCACTGCTGATCAAGTCCCGCATGGCCCTGGGCCAGTACGTCGAGGCCGCCGAAGACGCCAATTCCATCATTCAATACTATTCGCTCAGCTTTCGCCTGTTGAAGTTAGGGCACGAGGTCTATACCTGCAACGGTCAGGCCGAAAAGGCGTCCGAAATGCTTGCCAGAATCTATCAGATAGGCACCCGCCGGCACATCGATTTTCTGGACAGCGAGGACTTAGTCATCCTCGGCGAAACGCTGCTGCTGCTTGGGGGCGAGCCGCGACTGGTATTGGAGCAGTTTTTCAATCGGGCGATAAGGAATGACCCGAACTGCCGTGAAGCCTACCTTGCAGCCGGGTCGCTGGCGCTTGCCAAACAGGACTACGAGATGGCCGCCAATCAATATCGTAAGGCCATTCAGCGATTCGGCGACGACCCCGATGCGCACTGCGGACTGGCCAAGGCCTTCTACCAGAGCGACCGCGCCGAGATGATCAAGTCGCTCGATGCGGCCCTTCACGTGAACCCCAGGCACGCCCCAGCCCTTATACTGCTGGCCGAACACCAGATCGATTGTGAAGACTATGATGGTGCAGCCGGGCTGCTCGACCGCATAATCGAGGTCAACCCCTGGCGACCGGAGGCCTGGGCCTATCGAGCGCTGCTGGCTCATCTGGCCGATGACCCGAACGCCTTCAAGACCTGCCGGGCCAAGGCTTTGAAGTTCCGGCCCAGAAATCCCCAGGTCGATCATCTAATCGGCAGCAAGCTGTCCCAGAAGTATCGGTTCGCCGAAGGGGCTGAGTTTCAGCGAGGCGTACTGAAATTCGATCCGGACTATCTCCCGGCCAAGATTCAACTCGCCCAGGACCTGCTTCGCCTCGGCGACGAGCGGAACGGATGGATGCTGGCCGACGAGGTCCACGCCCGCGATGCCTACAACGTTGAGGCGTATAATCTGGCGAATCTGCGAGATAACCTGGCCAAATTCAAAACTCTCCTGGCCGACGGATTCATCGTCAGGATGGACCCCTTTGAGGCGGGAGTCTATGGCGACAGTGTCCTCGAGCTGCTCGGCCGGGCCAAATCGCATCTGTGCAGCAAGTACGGTCTCGAACTGGACGGGCCGATCACCGTTGAGCTTTTCCCCAGTCAGCAGGATTTCGCCGTGCGCACATTTGGGATGCCCGGCGGCGAGGGATTTCTCGGCGTCTGCTTCGGCAGCGTCATTACCGCCAGAAGCCCCAGGCTGGACAATCCGTCCAACTGGCAGGCCATGTTGTGGCACGAGTTCTGCCACGTCGTCACGCTGAAACTGACGCAGAACAAGATGCCCCGGTGGCTCAGCGAAGGGATTTCCGTTTATGAAGAGCTCCAGCACAATACCACGTGGGGCCAGCAGATGAACCCGGAGTATCGAAAAATGATTCTTTCCGGCGAGCTGACCCCGGTGGGTGATCTCAGCGCGGCGTTCCTCAATCCGCCGACCCCGGTGCATCTGCAGTTTGCCTACTACGAGTCGGCGCTCCTGGTGGAGTTTCTCGTCGAGCGGTTCGGCCTGGAAACGTTAAAGTCAATCCTGTCCGACCTGGCAAAGGGCGTCCAGATCAACACAGCAATCGCAAGGCGGGCCGGCCGCATCAGGAGAATCGAAAGGCAATTCGACGCATTTGCGCGACAGCGAGCGGAGCATCTCGCGCCGGCTGCGGACTGGACCGAGCTACAGACCACACAAATCGATGCTTCCGACCCGAATGCCCTGACCGTGTGGCTCGCCGAACACCCCAACAGTGTCTCGGCCCTGACTCTCCAGGCAAAGATGCTCCTGGCCCAGCAGAAATGGCAGGAAGCCAAGCAACCGCTCGAAAAGCTGATTTCGCTGTACCCGCAATATGCCGGCAAAGACAACGCCTATTTTCTGCTGGCCGAAGCACACCGCAACCTCAACGAAATTGAAGAGGAGTGCGAAGCGCTCGACAAGCTGGCCGCGATATCATCCGATGCCGCTTATGCTTATGACCGCCTGATGGAGATTGATAGCGAGCGGGAGAATTGGCGGCAGGTCGTTGTCAACGCCGAGAGATACCTCCAAGTCTATCCCCTTCTGGGCGCAGCCTACGCCAAGCTGGGCCGGGCCTGCGAGGAGCTTGACCTGGACGATCAGGCCGTAGAGGCATACCGGCGGCTGCTCCTGCTTGACCCGGCGGACCCGGCCGACGTCCACTACAGGCTGGCTTTGCTGCTCCAGCGGCGCGACCCCACCGTCGCAAAAAGACACGTCCTCGATGCTCTCGCAGACGCTCCGCGCTTTCGCCAGGCCCACAGACTGCTGCTGGAAATCCTCAACGAGGCAGGCAATACACAAGAGAAGAGTCAGCCTCCAAAGCCTCAGGAGAAGATGCAATGACAAAGGTGCGGCGCCTCATTATTCTCTTTTGCACAGCGGCCATAACGGCGACTCTGGGGTTGGCCCAGAGATACTACGACCGAAGAGGCGTGCCGGACTGGGAGCCGGACAAGGAGTTCTGTGACGACGTCTTCACATTCGTGCGAATCCGCTATTCCTCCGGCTATGGGGGCGGGTACGGCGGTGGGTATGGCCGAGGCTACGGACGCGGCGGGTACGGTCGGGGCGGCTATGGCGGCGGCAGGTGGGCGACCGATTATCCCGACAGCGATCTGAACTTTTCCTACCGCCTGCACCAGTTGACGTCAATGGAAGTCAACCCTGACGGCGTCGTTCTGGAGCTGACGGACCCGGCTCTTTTTGACTATCCGTTCATTTATATCGTCGAGCCGGGCGATCTGCTCTTCAGCGAAGAGGAGGTCGCGATCCTGCGCCGGTACCTGCTTAACGGCGGATTTCTGATGGTCGATGACTTCTGGGGCGAGGCTGAGTGGTACAATTTCTACTACGAGATCAAACGCGTATTCCCCGACCGCGAGCCGGTTGAGCTGGAGCTGGATCACCCGATTTTCCACGCGGTCTTTGATTTGAAGGAAAGGCCGCAGATTCCGAGCATCGGCCACGCCCTCGGGGGCCGCGGCTATGGGATTACCTGGGAGCGCGAGGATGCCCGCGAGGTCCACTACAAGGCTATCTATGACGACAAGGGCCGGATGATGGCCATTATCTGTCATAATACCGATTTGGGCGACGGATGGGAACGCGAAGGCGAGAACGAGTGGTATTTCCACGAATTCTCCGAGAAAAAGGCGTACCCGCTGGGAATAAACATCGTGTTTTACGCTATGACACATTGAGACAGTGGCCCTACACCTATTTTTCTGGCGCGTCGCAGGTGTTTTCAAATTGGAACGGACGCCGGCCGAGCGGGCTTGCCGGAAGCGCAGCCCAGCGAAATAGGCGCAGGGGAAAGGAAAATGACTTTGGCTACCAAGGAATACGAATTCGAACGATGGGCCGTCGAACAAATCAGAGGCGCGCGTGAGCGTATCGGCGTTGAGCTTTCAAAGGTCATCGTCGGACAGCAGAGTGTCATTGAGCACCTGTTTATCGCAGTGCTCTCCGGCGGGCACTGCCTGATCACCGGCGCCCCCGGGCTGGCCAAGACGCTGCTGGTCAAGTCGCTGTCCGAGCTGTTTGCCCTGCGGTTCCAGCGTATCCAGTTCACGCCGGACCTGATGCCCGCGGATATTACCGGCACGGAAATCCTCCAGCAGGTCGATCATGAGCGAAAAATGGTGTTTGTAAAGGGCCCCGTCTTCGCTAATATGATCCTTGCCGACGAGATCAACCGTACCCCGCCCAAGACCCAGGCTGCGCTGCTCGAAGCGATGCAGGAGCACCACGTCACCGCCAATGGCGTCTGTCATAAGCTGAGCGAACCGTTTTTCGTCTTTGCCACGCAAAACCCAATCGAAATGGAAGGCACGTACCCCCTGCCGGAGGCCCAGCTCGACCGCTTTATGTTCAATGTCTGGATCGACTACCTGCCCCAGGACGATGAGGTCGCCGTGGTCCGCCGGACCACCACCGTTGATCCCGAGCCTATCCAGCAGGTATTTACGGGCGACGACCTGCTCGGCTTTCGCGACGTGGTGCGCAAGGTGCCGATTGCCGAGGACGTGGTGCGTTACGCGGTCCGGATTGCGGCAGCCTCCCGCCCCGGCTCGGACGATGCGCCGGACTACATCAAAGAATGGGTCACCTGGGGCGCCGGCCTGAGGGCCTCGCAGTATATGGTGCTCGGCGCCAAGGCGCGGGCCCTGCTCTACGGCAGGTCGCACGTGAACTATGACGACATACGCGCCCTGGCCCATCCGGTCCTGCGGCATCGCGTCCTGATCAACTACCGCGCCGAGGCAGAGGGCGTGGTCGTGGAAGACCTCGTGGACCGCCTGTTAAAATCAGTCAAAGAGAACCGTGTCAAATGAGAAGCCGAACGGCACAATCCGGTCTTGCCTTGAACAGCCGCGACGCCGGCGGCATGATCGACCCGGTCTCGCTGATGCGAATCAAGTCTATGGAGCTCCGCGCCAAGGTCATCGTGGAGGGCTTCTGGAAGGGCATCCACCGCAGCCCCTATCACGGCTTCTCCGTCGAGTTCACCGAGTATCGTCAATACACACCCGGCGATAACCCCCGCTATATCGACTGGCGACTTTACGCCCGCAGCGACCGCTACTACATCAAGAAGTTTGAAGATGAGACCAATCTGCGCTGTCACCTGCTTATCGACCACAGCCGGTCAATGAGCTATGGCTCCACGGGCTACAGCAAGGCGCAGTACGCCGGCACGCTCGCTGCGACGCTGGCCTACTTTCTCTTCAACCAGGGCGACGCCGTCGGGCTCGCGACGTTTGACGACCAGATCCGCCGGTACCTTCCGCCTCGCAATCGCCCCGGCTATTTGCGCCGCCTGATGCTGGCCCTCGAAGCGCTGCCCGAAGGCAAGGCCACCGATCTGGGCCCCGCTCTTCAGCGAGTCGCTCAGATATTGACTAAGCGCGGGCTGGTCGTGCTGATTTCCGACCTGCTCGCTTCGATAGACGAGCTTGAGCCGGACCTGGGCTGCCTTTGCGCCTCCGGCCACGATGTGGTTATGTTCAACGTGCTGGATCCGGCCGAATTGAACTTCGACTTCGATACGGCGGCGCTCTTCGAGGACATTGAAAGCGGGCGCAGCAGGTACGTCGATCCGCCCGCCGCCCAGGCCGCGTATAAACGCAAGCTCACAACGCATCTGGAAAGGGTCGGCGCCATCTGTCGAAGTCTCGGCATCGACTATCACCTGTTCACAACGGACCGCCCCTTCGATTTGGCGCTGCTCGATTTCCTGCAGGACCGGATGCATCGCAGAAAACGCGTCAGACGTAAAGGCGGCTCCATAGGCGGGACGAACGCATGAGTTTTCTCTATCCGTTAATTCTGGCGGGCCTGGCTGCAATCGGTATTCCGATTGTGCTGCACATGGTGCGCCAAAGAACGCGCAACCGCGTGACGTTCAGCTCGCTGATGTTCGTGCCCGCCGCCGCGCCGCGATTCAAGAATCGCAGCCGGATCGAGAATGTTCTGCTGCTGCTCGTGCGCTGCGTCATACTCTGCCTGTTGGCATTTGCGTTTTCACGTCCCTTTTTTCCAAGGCCCATCTCGGATGATAACGCGCCCGGGGCGAAACGAACGGTAGTGCTGATTGATACAAGTGCGTCCATGCGGCGAGCTGGGATGTGGACGAAGGCTCTGGGCCAGGTGGAATCCGTGTTACAGGATACCGGCCGGGCCGACCGCCTGTGTATTATGAGCTTCGACCGGACGGTACGGACGATAATGGGATTCGAGCAGGCCGAGCAGCTCGATCCTGCCCAGCGCGTCTCGGTCGCGAGCAAACTTATGGCCGCACTGTCCCCCGGCTGGGCGCAAACGGACCTGGGCAATGCGCTGGTCGCCGCTGCAGAGGCCATCGAAGACGATGAGGTCAACGACGCGCAACAGCCCGTCGTCGGCCGTCGCATAGTGCTTATAAGCGACCTCCAGCAAGGCGCCCGGCTCGAAGCGCTCCGTGATTACGAATGGCCCAAAGACACCGAATTGGTCGTAAAGTCAATTGAGCCCGCCGGGACCACGAACGCCGCATTACAATTAGTGACCGACTCCGATGACCTGGCGAATCCGCGCAGTGACAACGGGCCTCGTATCCGCGTCACAAATTCTTCCGACGCCGCTACAGAACGGTTTGAACTACGCTGGGCCGCCGACGCAACCGCAGCCGGTCCGAACGAACCCATAAGCGTGTATGTGGCGCCCGGCCGCAGCGTCGTGGTCCGCGCCCCGGCCCGTGCAAATCCGCTGGCTGGACGAGAACTCATCCTCACCGGCGACGACCACGAATTCGACAACGCCCTCTATATTGCGCCGTATTTGCAGCAGCAGATAAACATCCTCTACATAGGAGGCGACGACCCGAATGACCCGAAAGAAATGTTATTTTACATAGAGCGGGCGTTTGCCGCCACCGCCGTCCTCAAGCCTCATCTCGTTGTTCGCCAGCCCGACAAGGCCGTTGCCGCCGAGGACATTAAAGCTGCGGATGTGGTCATTGCGACCGATGCACTCGCTCTGCAGAACATCCCCGCTTTGCGCCGACACCTCGAATCCGGCCGAACGCTTCTGCTGGCTATGAAATCCACCGCCGCCGCACAAACCCTCGCCGGCCTTGCCCAAATCGACGACATCGAAGCCGTTGAGGCCGAGGTTGACCAGTACGCCATGCTCGCCCGCATCGAATTCGCGCACCCTCTGCTTGCGCCTTTTTCCGAGCCGCGATTCGGCGACTTCACGCAGATTCACTTCTGGAAATACCGCAGAATAGACATTGCCGATTGCCCCGGCGCTCGCGTGCTGGCCTGGTTCGACACGAACGACCCGGCCTTGTTCGAGCTGACCATAGGCAAAGGCTCGCTGCTCGTATTGACCTGCGGCTGGAACCGCTCGGACAGCCAACTGGCGCTTTCGTCCAAGTTTGTCCCGCTGCTCTACTCCATCCTCGAATACGGCGGCATCCTCGCAAACCGGCAATTGCAGTATTTCGTCGGCGACAGCGTGCCCGTCACACACGAGACTGCTTCCGGTTCAGCGAGCCTGCGGATCCGCAAACCGGGCGGTTCTGTAATCAGCCTCGATGCGGACCAAGAGGCGTTTACACAGACCGACCTGCCCGGCATTTATACCATCGAGTCCGCCGCCGGGAATCGGCTTTTCGCAGTCAACCTCCCCGTCCAGGAATGTCGGACGGCCCCAATGCCGATAGAGGACCTCGAAAAGCTCGGCGTCCCGCTCGATCATTCGCCGGGCGCGCCGGCCGAGCACATTACCAAGGCGCGCCGTCACAGCAGCTTGGCCGGGATGGAATATGAGCAGAAAATCTGGCGGCGCCTCCTTCTGGTGCTTCTGATTGTGGTATTAGCCGAAACCACCCTGGCCGGGTGGCTGACCCGGTCCACTCCTATGTCTCAGGAGAACAAGAATGATTGAAAAAACGCTTAGCAAACGACTCGATCCGATAGTGAGCCGTCGAAGGCGCCTGTACCTGATGCGCACTTTGTCGGCCTGCTGGTTCACTTGCGGACTCGCTGCTCTGGCTCTCTGGGGCGTCGATTGGCTCTGGGGATGGACATCGCCAATCGCATTCGCAGCCCTGTGTGTCGCAACCGTAACCGCGACGATCCTGGCCGTGGTCAGGTCGCGCCGCATCCGGCCGGACTACCGGGCTATCGCACGAGCCATCGAGCAGCAGCACCCGGATGCGCAGGCGATGCTCCTTGCAGCGGTCGAACAGGAGCCGCAGGGACCCGACGGTCAATTTGGGTACCTCCAGGAATCTGTCATCGGCCAGGCGCTCAGACACGCAATCAACCACGATTGGCTGCGAGCCATACCGCGTAAGAGAATTGCGCTGGCGAATCTCGGTACTCTCGCAACGTTCCTATTCTTGATGGCCGTGGTGTCACAGATATTTCCAGCCGCATCTTCTGCTCTCAAAAGCGACGGGCACATTCCGGCCGGAAGGGGTTATCATATCAGCGTCAGTCCCGGAGACACGAGCGTGGAATCGGGAACGCCCGTGGTTATACTGGCGCGGTTTGACGGCCGTGTCCCGCCGCAGGCAACACTGCATATTGGCCCGGCCGACGAGGAAAATCAGCAAATCGCCCTGGCCAAAAATCTCGAGGACCCGGTCTTCGGCGGAATCATTCAAAATGTCGATTCTGACATGCAGTACCATATCGAGTACGCCGGCCGACGCACGCGCGATTATGAAATCAGCGTCTTCGAGTACCCGGAGCTGCAATGTGCCGATGCAAATATCGTGTATCCTGCGTACACCAAATTGCCGCAGAAGCTTATCAAAGACACCCTCCAAATCAGCGTCATCGAGGGTTCCAGTGTCACCCTCACGTTCACCCTCAATAAGGCCGTTGCCGGCGCCTGGCTCACCGCCAAAGATCAGCCGCCTGTCCAACTGAGCGTTGACAACCGGTACGCCAACATCTACACGATGTCGCACACCGCGACGCAGAACCAGCGATATGAGCTGCACCTCACCGACGCCCAGGGTCGCGCCAACAAAATGCCCCCGCGTTTTGTGATTGACGTCCACAAGAACCTCCCGCCCCAGTTGAAGCCGCTGTTCCCCAACCGTGACATTCAGGCGTCATCATTGGAAGAATTGAGCCTCGAAGCCGAGGTTCTGGATGACTTTGGCGTCACCGCTTATGGGTTGAGTTACACCCTTGCAGGCGCGCAGAGCACGGACATCGAGCTAAGCCGGTCCGCCCCGGCCGACGACAAACAGCAGATTCAGCATGTCCTGCCGCTCGAAGAGCTTAACGCCCAGCCGGACCAGTTGCTGACGTATTACTTCTGGGCTGACGACGTTGGCCCGGATGGCCGGCCCCGCAGAACCTTGAGCGACATGTACTTCGCCGAGATACGCCATTTCGAGGAGATATTCCGCGAGAGCCAGGCATCGCAGAGCCAGCAGGATCAGAATCGGCAGCAAGACCAGCAACAGCAGCAGGGCCAACAAGGCCGGCAAGCCGAGCAGCTTGCCCGGCTACAGAAGCAGATCATCAGCGCAACGTGGAATCTAAAGCGCCAGGCCGACCAGGCGGGCCGGGTCAGCGATCCCAACGACCTTGAGGTCGTCCGCCGGTCGCAGGCCGATGCACTTGAGCAGGCCCGGTCCGCCCTGACCCAGGCCGAAGACCCGCCTTCGGCGGAGGCACTGCAGACGGCGGCAGGACACATGGAAACATCGCTGAATCACCTCGGCGAGGCCACGCAATCCCAATCGTCGAAGGAGCTGACGCCCGCGCTGGCCTCGGAGCAGTCGGCCTATCAGGAGCTGCTCAAGCTGAAACGCCAGGAATATCAGGTGGGACGCAGCCAAAATGCCAACCAGAACAGCAGCACCTCCGCGCGCTCCCAGCAGCAGCTCCAGCAATTGGAGCTAAGACAACAGCAGGACCGATACGAGACCGAACGACTCGCGCAGTCCGGCGAGCAGGCCACGCAGCGCGAGGACCTTGCGGCCCTGAACCGGCTGCGCGATTTGGCGCGCCGACAGAATGAAATGAGCGAGAAGCTCAAGGAACTCGAGGCTGCGCTGCGCCAGGCTCAAAGCGAGCAGCAGAAGCAGGAGATTGCCCGCGAACTCAAGCGCCTGAGGGAAGAGCAGCTCGATTCGCTGCGGGATGTCGATGAGCTGAGCCAGCGGATGGAGAGGCCCGAGAATCGCCAGCGCATGGCCGATTCAAGAGAGCAGCTCCAGCAATCGCGGTCCAACATCCGCCGATCCGCGGAGGAGCTGGAACAGGGGATGGTTTCAAGGGCAATCACCTCCGCCACCCGCGCCGGGCGCGAGCTTGAGCAGATGCGGGATGAATTCCGGCGCAGGACCTCCGGCCAATTCACCGAACAGATGCGCGATATGCGTGAGCAGGCCCGCGGGCTTGACGAACGCCAGAGGCAGATTGCAGAAGAGCTCAGGCGGCAGGCCGAGTCCGATCAGAAGCTCCTTGCTGATTCGGGCACAAACGCCGAACTGGCCGAACGAATCGATAAGCAAAAAGAAAACACGCAGGAGCTGATCGAGCAAATGAAAACCACCAGCCGGGACGCCGAGACGTCGGAGCCGCTGCTCTCGAAGAGACTCTACGATACCGTGCGCCAGGCCGGCACCGATAATGTCGATAGGGCGCTGGAGATCGCCGGCGAGCTGCTCCGGCGCGATTTCCTGCCCCAGGCCAGGCAGATCGAGCGCCAGGCATCAGAAGGCATCGAACAACTGCGAAAAGGCGTTGAGGAGGCCGCGGCAAGCGTGCTCGGAGACGAGGCCGAAGCCCTCCGTCTGGCTCAGCAACAGCTCGATGAATTGATCAGGCAGGTTGACGACGAGATGGCCCGCGCCGGCGCTGCCGGCCGAGAGCGACCAGGGGATTCCAACGATCCCTTTGGCGGAATCCAGGATCAGCAGCGTCGCGCCGACGCCCGCTCCGCCCCGCGCGGACAAGGACGGCCCGGCGACCCGAATCAGGCTACAGAAGCCGAAGCCGACCAGCAGCGCCTCGCAGATGCCCGGTCCCGGCAGCAAGGCCAACGCGGGCAGGGCCAACGTTCAACGCCGCAGGATGGCCAATCGTCCACGGACCC
>Ga0315278_10002260_pt1 | contig 17152 bp, 21 predicted proteins | sample YL17G06_0_MG_FD_203880 | JGI IMG/M metagenome (GOLD analysis project Ga0315278, IMG submission 203880) | Sediment microbial communities from Yellowstone Lake, YNP, Wyoming, USA - YL17G06_0 | ecosystem: Environmental > Aquatic > Freshwater > Lake > Sediment | place: USA: Wyoming | collected... | reverse complement strand
CGACGCCAAGCTGGTCTACCTCCCCTTCCTCGTGACGCCGGGCGGACTGACACCTGCTCTCTGAAATCAGTGGGAGGGTGATCCCTCCCAGCCGATTCTTTTTCGCGATTTCGTTGTGAGATGTATCGGGGGACGGGCGAGGAATTTATATCCCGTACCCTTCTATCGTGATTCGCATGCAAGGAAAGCCAGAAATCATCCCGATGCTGCTCCTCGAAGGACGAACGTTACTCTTCAAAGAGTATTCCAAGAAGGCCCTGTCGGCGCTCTCAAAGGACCTCAGAAGGAGAAATTTCGAGAAGCTGTACGTGATGGATGTCGACGGGGTCGAACGCAACACGCCGCAGCTCGATGTGATACAGGCTCTCGCTGACGACTTCTCGATTTCGTACGAAGCTGGCCCTAGGAAAGGAGCCAACATCGTGGACCTCGTGATTGCCGGAGCGGATATGGCCTACATGAGCACCATTTCGCTGGCTTCACTCGGTGAGGTCGAGGTCGCCCTGACCTTCTCCGAGAACGTCGGCTTCAAGGTCGATTGGAACGGCAGCGTCCAGGGTCACGGGAAGATGATCGAGGGCGCATCTCTGTCCGAAGTGGTCAAGGGCGCCCTTCATTACGGCGCGAAAGACTTCGTCGTTCCCGTTGAGATAATCAAAGAGGCAGCCAGCCTGCTTCAAGGGAGCGACGCCGTGCTCCGAGCGATCGCCGATCGCCCGGGGGACGAGAAGACATTGGATCCCAGGATCAAATCTCTCATCGTCTCACTCGAACTTCTTCCGGACGAGGTGGTCAAGTGACCGATGAACTGAAGAGATGCTTGACCGTCATCTTCAGGCAGAAGGGGAAGGAGCTACTCAACGAGCAGGAGTTCGTCTACGCAGCCTCCATGGACCTCCATTGGTTCCCTCCCAAGGATGCGCAGAGGCTCCTCGACCTATCTATAAAGGAAGGGCTCCTGAAGCTTTCGCACGGGACGCTGGTCCCGACCTTCGAACTCTCCGATAAGCACCTGGAGATCGACTACCGGCCTCCCGGCGATCTGCTCAAGGCCGACGTCAAGATCGAGAAGGCCGACCTGTTCATCGAGACCGTGAACAAGATCGTGGCCGCCACGAAGCTCCCGAAGAAGGAGGTTGTGGCAAGGATCAACAAAACACGCGAGCGGATGAATCTGGATATCGAAGTCGCAGGCCTCGTGGTGGCTAGAAGCCTCGAAGTGGATATTTCCGGAGAGATTCCAGCAGTTGAGAAGGAACTCCTGTCGCGGGGACAACATCTTTAACTACTCATCCAGACCATAAGAATAGTTGCTTGAGGAGTATTTTCATGCCTGATACTGGGGAGGACATTGGTGGAGATCAGCATCCTCTCAAGAAAGTCCAGAGGTACATCCCCGGCTTCAGGGGCTACCTGCAGAAGGATGACATCCGGGATGCCGACAGGATGTTGAGGATGCAGCTGTCCCAGAAGATCTCAGTCGCGAGGAAGAACCTCGAAGGGGCGAAAGCCTCCATCGAGGAGAAAGGCCTGATGGTCGATGTCTCCCAGATAGAATCCGCGCTCAGCTCCCTCAAGAGGATGTCTTCCGAGATCGGCTACGCCGATTCCGGATACTCCTGGATGACATCGAATTCGAACCCTGTCGAGGACGAAGTCGAAAGGATCTATGATTATGACGCGGGGCTCCTGGATCAGATGACACTGTTGCAAGGGATCTCATCGGAGCTAAGCTCAGCAGCCTCCGATTCGGATGTTGCAACCTTGGACCGCGATTCCGCAGACATTCACACACGCCTCGCATTCATCGAGGACCTATTCAGAAAACGAATGGCCGTCATGAATCGGACCGGATTCTGATTTCTGTTCTGTCTATGACTGGCGCCGTCGGTCCGCTATAATTTCGAGCCAGATTCTTCAATCGCTTTGTTGACGTCGCTGCTTTTACAGATCTCTCCTTTGCACGCAGCCTTGTTGAAGTAGTGCTTGAACAGGATCGGGGCTAGCACCGTCGAGATGAACGCCATGAGCACGAGAATCGAGAACAGATCCTCACCAATTATCCCCTGCTGGAGCGCAAGATTTGCGAACACCAGCTCCATCGCACCCTTCCCCATCATCATCGAACTAATCGCCATTGATTCGTTCGTGCTCAGGCCGCTTAGCTTTGCGGGAATGTAAGATCCGATGAGCTTTCCAAAGATTGCAATGGATAGCAGCGTAATGAAAAGCAAGATTATCGATGAATTGGCGAATACGGCCCCAAAGTCCACGGTGAAACCGATGAGGACGAAGAATATCGGCGCCATAAATCCGAGCGTGATGCCAGACAGGATGTCCTCGACCCTCGCCCACACCTTCAATCTAGTCCCAGTCTCTCGAAGGATCATGCCCGCGATGAACGCACCAATGAAGCTCGGGAGGTGCACGAAATCCGCGATCACCGCGAATAGGATCGCAATGCCGATCGCCATCGCGAAGGCCGCTTCGCCGGTCCTCATCCATCCGAGGATCTTATCGAGATGCGGAATGAAGAACTTGCCAACTATTATCGCAATGGCGAAGAAAAGGATGTACCCCATCGCGAGGAAGAAGATAGATTCGGTCGGCTGACCCCCAGATATCTCCCCTTCTCCTAGGATTATGCCCATCGCGAAAAGGAGCGAGATGTCCGTGATGAGCGCGGCACTGATTATCTTCCCGGCGGTGCTGGTATGGATGACCTCCATGTCCTTCAGGATCCGGATCGTGACCGGGAGCGCAGTCACGGACAACGCAATCGAGACGAATATGAGGGCGACCCCCTCCAACCCGAAGTAGACGCCGGCAGCGAAGCCGAGTAAGAACGGCAGGACCAGGCCGACCGCGGCTATCGCAACGCCTACGGTAGATGACGCCATCAATTGCTTTGGGGAGAACTCCATGCCGACGTACAGCATGAGGAGGAGCATGCCCAGGTCGGCCAACCCCTGGATGAAGGTGTCTGAGTACATGTTCTGGAGCTGCGGGATGATCTCTCCCAGCAGGAAAGGCCCCAAAACGATGCCTGCCAGCAACTCCCCCACGATCGACGGCTGGTTGAACCGAGTGACGATCTCCCCCATCATCTTCGCGAAGGCGATGATCAGAAGAACGTAGATTAGGACCGAGATTTCCATCGGAGCACCAATGACCTTCTATCCGAGGAGAAATTCTTCATGGAGATTAACTTTCTCATGAAGGCGTTTCTTGACGATCTATTTCTCTTTCTTGATGAAATCGCCGAGGGTGATCCCCTGGTCGTACTTGCGCTTCTCCGGTTTGACGTCCGATATCTTCTCTCTGAGGTTCACTCCGAGCTCCTTCTCCAGCTTCTTGATGAGCTTGTCATCCGGGTTGAGCTCCCCCCTTTCGAGGCTGACCACGACGGAGAGCTTCTCATTTATCCGTGCGGCGAACTCCTTCTTCGTCAGATGCTTCGAGTTTCGAGCCTGAGTTATCTTTTTCGCAATATCGGTCACTATCGCCACGCTCGTGTCATTCGTATCAAAAACATCACGGTAGACGGGCCTGCTCTCCCGTTTTTCCAATCGCTGGCTGACGATCGTGGGCGTCGTCTTATTTTGCGACGTTTTCGGTGCGACATCCTCGCCGAAGCGTTCGCATTTCGAGCATAACTGCATGACTATCCTTTCCACTCGAACCTTCTTGCAAAAAGGGACATCCTGGCCGCACATCTCGCACTGCATTTTACTTCACCGGAACTGCGTACGCAATCGTCGGTTGTAGCTATCCCCGTCTTCCCTAAAAACCCTTTTCCCGGCTTTTTCAATCATCCCCACCTCGTCAGGAGATAAGGTTTTCCTGATAGCGCTCATCGATTAGGTTGATATAGAATTGAGTGATTTTAGAAATGGGCGGTTCATTATGACTTGGAAGTTGAGATGGGGATTGGCACTCCCAGCTTTCGGATTGATTCTAACAATGGTCGGTTACATTATTGGCTGGGAAAATTTTTATGGTTTTTCAAAGTTGAGCATGTACTACCAAGGATTGACTCTGTACATTCCACTGACAATCATCGCCGCATTGATTCTAGCTTCCATTCCGATTGCCGAGAAGTTGAAGTTCCCATTGATTTCCAAATGCCTGCACATCTGTCTACTACTCCTCGCCGGCTCCATAGCGATAACACCGGTTGCCTGGTTTTATGACATCAAAGCGTACGGGCATGATGTAGACGACCTTCAACTCGGGTGGTATATCTCCCTAGTCGCTGGTTTCCTGACTCTGATTGTCTCCTTCTGGATGATTGTTTCTCCTATAAATGTCAAAAGAGAGGACATATCTAGAATCCCGACTCAAGGTAAGTGTAAGAGAATCGCCCTGTTAGGAAAGGGACTGGTCGTGATTCTTCTCGGAGTCGGATTGGTCTTGATTCTGCTGGGATTCCTGTCTGATTGGCAGACGGTCAGTGTCTATAACGAGCGAGTTGCTCCTCATCATCTCTCTTATCAGGACACTTTCTCCGGTTTCGACCTCGCAATCGGGACGATGATACATCACGATCAATATTCATGGCCACTTCTGCTCCTACTTCCCTGTGTTGTAGCATTTCTTCTATTCCAGGTTGTTGAAACCGTCAGCCACGTCCCCCTGTTCAAGAACTTGAGGAATCAGCTGGGATTAATTGGCATGACCATATTGGTTACTACCCTTACGACTCTTCTTATCTTTAAGTCAGATTTCTTATTCAATCATGTTTTTTATCTGGATGCGAGTTCTGATAGCGAAACCGGGATTGGCTGGTTCATCTGCATTGTCGGTCTATTAATTGCGTTCTTAGGAAACTTAATTTCATATGCAATCGAGAACAGGAATAAAATGTGAAATCTTTCGTTGGTATTATTCCGTTCACACTCGCCCCAGTCATCCCCCTCTTCAGGGATAATGCATTTTGCGTCACTGTCGCAAACGATAAATAGCCTATCCCGGCTATATAGCTTATCGGCTCGAAAAGCCCATGCCAGAAGGAGCGTTAGGAATTGGGAACTGAAGATTCTGAGATTTCAAAGGTCGAGGTTCGGCAGGATACCGTCGACGAATACATGAAGCGGATATCGATGCTAGAGGAGAGGAATCTCGAGCTCGTCGAGGAAGCCCGTCGGGTCGAGGGCGAGAAGAGGTTCGTCGAGGGAGAGATGCTCCGGCTCCAGAAGGAGCTCAAGAGGCTGAAGGCCGAGCTCGAGAGATTGAAAGCCCCCCCGCTGATCATCGGCCAGATCAAGGACATGCTGGCTGACGGCAGGGTCGTTGTCAAGAGTTCGACGGGGCCGGATTTCATCGTCAACATTTCTGATTACGTCCCGAAGGAGAACGTCGAGGTGGGTGCAAGGGTCGCACTGAACAAGCAGACCCTCGCGGTCATGGGAGTTCTGCCGCCGTCACTGGATCCGATCGTCCTCGGTGCGGAGATCATCGACAAGCCGGAGATATCCTATTTGGACATAGGGGGATTGGAGCCCCAGACCATCGAGATACGCGAGGCGGTCGAGGATCCGCTCCTGAGGCCGGAACTCTATAAGAAGGTCGGGATCGACCCGCCGAAGGGAGTCCTTCTGGTCGGACCTCCAGGTACCGGCAAGACTCTCCTCGCGAAAGCCGTCGCGCACCAGACTCACGCTACATTCATCAGGTTCGTCGGTTCAGAGCTCGTGCAGAAGTACATCGGGGAGGGAGCCAGGCTCGTCAGGGAGCTGTTTGACCTCGCCAGGCAGAAAGCCCCGAGCATCGTGTTCATCGACGAGCTCGACAGCATCGGAGCGAAGAGGCTGGACATGGCCACCTCAGGCGACCGAGAGGTCCAGAGGACCCTCATGCAGCTGCTTGCGGAATTGGACGGCTTCAACCCGCTAGGGGATGTCAAGATAATCGGCGCGACCAACAGACCGGACATACTCGACGAGGCATTGCTCAGACCTGGAAGATTCGACAGGATCATCGAGATCCCGATCCCCAACGTCGATGCAAGGACGGAGATATTCAAGATCCACACCAGGAAAATGAACATCGACAGCACGATCGATGCTCACGACCTCGCCCAGAAGACCGAGGGTTCCACCGGCGCGGAGATCAAGGCGATGTGCACGGAAGCTGGAATGTTCGCCATCCGCGACAACAGGGACTTTGTGACAACGCCCGACTTCGAGAAGGCGATAGTCAAGGTCATGCACCACGGTGATGAGCTCGGCAAGCAGGCGGAACCAGGTCCGATGTTCGCCTAAAACCATTTTCCTTTTCTCAATTTATATCTCGATTTCCTTCTCTATCACAAAAGCGCCGATGTACTCGCATTTCTTGCAGTGGTACTTGTATCCAGTTATCAACGCGTTCTCGTAATACAAGTCGGCCGAGCCGCACTCCGGGCAGGTGAGCACTCTCTTCTTCACGGGCACCACAACCAATTGGTCGCTCAAGAACTTGTCTGCTATCTCGAATCCTTGTCCTCCCCGCCTGAGAACATCTCCTGGAGCGTATTGTAGATGTCCTCCATCCCAAACATCGTCTCCGACGAGGCGAACCCTATGCCTCCTCCGATCCCGACCGTCTCCATCGCCTTCAGGACCTCGATGCTGATCTGATTCTGCGCTCCGGAAATCTCATCCATCAGAGTGTTGAGCAGGTTCTCGTTGTTGTTCGACCAGGCGTCGATCCTCTCAATCTCCTCTTCGCTGAGAAGATCCGTCTTGGAGACCACGTTCATCATCGGCACGTCCAACCTGAAGCTCGTTATCGCCGACAGGACCATCGACGAGACGAAACCGTTCGGATTCCTGGCGAGCATCGGGTCTATCAGGAAGCAGATCGCCGACTTCTCCCGCCCGAAGACCTCCATTATCTTCTTGCTGCTGTCCCTGAACGCGAACAATTCGAGCTGGCCAGGCGTATCGTAGAGGATGAAATCCGTCTCGAATTCATCGAGCACCGTCGCGACCTTCGGGGCATTTATCGCGAGCAGGTCCGCCGCGGCGATCTGCGCCCCGTTCGGTCCGAGCCCGTACTCCTTCATGATGTCCGAGAGTTTCACCCAGTCCCTTATGTCGACGTCCGGTTCGTAAGGCAGCGTTTCCGCGCCAGGGTCGAGGTTGACCATGACTGAGTCATACCCTTGCGTCTGAAGCCATTCCGAGAACGCGGCTGTGATGGTCGTCTTCCCGCAGCCTGCGGTCCCTACAAAATACACATTCGATCCTTCAGCCAAAGGCACACCTTCGACCTATGTACGAGCGGGGATGAAGGGATTCGAACCCTCGGCCAATCGGTTTCTCTTCCCCTTACGGAGAATAAGAGCCGATTGCTCTACCTGTCTGAGCTACATCCCCGTAAATCGCTGGTATTAGATGGCTGTTAATAAACCTATCGAGGCGATTTACAGTAATGCCAGCAGTCCAATCGCCGAAGGGAATATGAGCATTTTCACCGGGGTCGCGCGAAAGGTATTAGCACCTGTTCAGCATAGCAGAACACAGATATCGTTACGGATGGGACCATAGTTATGGAGATCGCTTTTCTCGGCAGCAGCAGCAGTGGCAATTCCACCCTGATCTGCAGCGACGAGTCCAAGATACTCATAGACGCTGGGCTGTCGGCGAGGGAGATGGAGCGAAGGCTGGAGTTGATCGGCCATTCCCCCGATGATATCGATGCCATCCTGCTCTCCCATGAGCATTCGGACCACTGCAAAGGCGCCGGGATCTTCTCGAGGAGGCACGGCATCAGGGTCATGGCGAACCTGCCGACATTCGCAATGGCCCCGATAGGGAGCGTCGAATTCGCCGAATTCATGACGCTGGAGGAGTTCAGCCTCAACGACCTCAAGATCCGAAGCTATCCGGTCCCGCACAATGCCGCCGAACCTGTCTGCTTTTCGATCTCCGACGGGAAGCACAGCATCGGGTTCGCCACCGATCTCGGAAAAGTCACCCAGCTCGTAGGGAAAGTCATGTCCGACAAGGATTTTCTGATAATCGAGGCCAACCACGACGAGGAGATGCTGAGGAAAGGATCCTATCCGGACTTCCTCAAGAGATCGATCGCATCGTCAAACGGGCATCTCTCGAACAGGGCGACTGCCTCGGCGGTGTCGGACCTCGTGACTGAGCGCACTCAGGGCGTCGCACTGGTGCATCTGAGCGATGAGAACAACACTCCCGAGAAGGCGGAGCATGAGGTCAGAAGCGCGCTTGCCAGGAAACTGAAAGCGACCAAGATCAACGCAGCGGAGCGTTACAAGGTCACCACGCCGATCGTGCTAAGATGACTGCCGGACCTCAATGGCCTTGTTGTGCTTCACGAGAATCTCCGCGATGTTTCTGGGGAGGCTGATTATGTCCTCCTTGGCGAGCTGGTAATTCTTATCGGTGCCAGCGAAAGCCGGGAGATCCTCGAGTATCCTGACCAGGATGATCTCGGGATGTTCGGGTGCCTTTGATGCCGCGGCCGTGGCTTGGATCTTCTCTTCTATCTTGTTCTTGACGGATTCCTTTTCTCGGACAACCAGCTCGCGATCAGGATCCTCTTCGCATTCCGCGGTGAGCGTCTTCTTGCAGTGGTCGACGAAGAATTTCTTGAGGGTGTCAAAAGCTTCCTTTTCCTCCTCGGTCGCGTTGTCGAGGCGTGGCTCGGCTCCGAAGGCGGCCGTCATAGCCATCAATGCGATCTTCCTCATCCGGATCTCATAGACCTCGGCGCTCTTCTCCTTCGCAGTTTTTAGCTGTGTCAGCAACATGCCGGACACTTCCGTGTTGCCGTTCCGCTCCTCGGCGCAGCGCCCGTCGAGGATATCGATATACTCTGCAAGGCGCTTGTAGAAATCCGATGATATCTTTGCCAGTATGTTCTGCTTCGATTCCTGCCGGTGAACCGACATCAGCTCTTCGTATGTCATCTCGGTCCTCTTAGGCATTGGAGCGCGAATGTCGCTCCAAGCACTTAGTGTTTTTCGACGATGTGGAAATATGTAGCTTGCCAATACCTGTAGCGTTCGAATCGTGCGGTAGCGAGTGTTGATTGCTTGGGGAAGAAGCAGCGCGTCCTGGAAGAGACGAAGAACGGATGCTACTTGAGCATCGAAGCTTCACCCGGGGCCAGGAAAACTGAATTCTCCGGATTGGATCCTTGGAGGGGGGCGATTAAAATGAGCGTCGCATCTCCACCGGTCTCGGGGAAGGCAAATACGGAACTCATCGAAGTATTCGAAGACATGTTCCCGGAGGCGAAGGGGGACATCGTCATTGCGAAAGGAGAGAAATCCCGTTCGAAGCGGTTATTCATCCCTCTCGACGCGAGAGTGATCCGGGAAAGGTTGGGTTTGAAGGATGATTAGCGAGGCAGAACGGCTTGACAAGATCGAGAAGATAGTCGAAGAGCTGATTGAGCGCAGCTCCGATGAGCCGATCATCGTCGAAGGTTCCAGAGATGTCAAGGCTCTCAGGGACCTCGGGGTGGAAGGCATGGTCCTGGCGGTGAACACAGGAAGCAGCATCGTGAACCTCTGCGAATCGTTGTCCTCCGAGCACGACCGCTTCATCATCCTGACCGACTGGGACAGGAAGGGAGGGCAGATAGCTCACCAGCTCGCGAGAGGATTCGAATCGTGCGATGTCAAGCACGACATGTTGGTGAGGGCCAATATCGCGAGGCTCTCCAAGAAGGAGATCAAAGATGTGGAAGGGCTCCCTGGTTTCATCCGCCGCCTTCAGAAATCGGTTCTCAGCAGGTCCCCCTCCGGCCACAACAATCGTGGCCACCTTGAGAAGGATTAATACGACCTCAGTATCTTTCAACCGATGAGTGATACGATGCTGCCCCCGAAGATCCTCGAAGTGCTCGGTATATCATCATCCGACGAGCTCTTCGACGAGATCCCTGCGGCAGCCAGGGTCAAAGGCCTCGATCTCCCCTGCGGACTGGCGGAGTCAGAATTGACCGCGGAGATCGATGCGATCCTTTCGAAGAACAAGACGATGGACGACATGCCGACCTTCCTGGGAGGCGGAGTCTACAGGCATTTCATACCGGCGCTGGTCAACGAAGTCCTGAGCAGATCGGAATTTTACACGGCCTATACCCCCTACCAGCCCGAAGCGAGCCAGGGAATGCTCCAAGCGCTTTTCGAGTACCAGAGCTTCATGTCCGAGCTGACGGGGATGGACGCTGTCAATTCGAGCATGTACGATTGGTCCACCGCCCTCGGGGAGGCGGCCCTGATGTGCAGCAGGATCAGGCACGGCTCAAGATTTCTTATCGCAAGGAGCGTCTCCCCCGAGCGGAAGGCGGTCCTGAAGACCTACCTGCGAGGGATCGATGCGAAAGTCCAGGAGGTCTCCTACGGCCGAGGATCAGGGAGGCTGGACATCAACGACCTCCGCTCCAAGCTCGGAGAGGATGTTTTCGGAGTATATCTTGAGAATCCTAATTATTTCGGCGTTCTGGAAGAAGATGTCGATGAGATCTCCTCCTCCATCGGGGAGACGCCCTTCGTTGTCGGCGCCGACCCACTCTCGCTCGCGATAGTGCGCCCCCCTTCGGATTACGGCGCGGACATCGTGATCGGGGAGGGGCATCATCTTGGAACGGGCCCGAACTTCGGGGGACCCCTGCTGGGGGTTTTCGGATGCCGGAAGGAGCACATACGGAAGATGCCTGGAAGGATCATCGGCTCGACGGTCGATGCGGCTGGGAGAATGGCGTTCTGCATGACACTGCAGACGAGGGAGCAGCACATCAGGCGGGACAAGGCGACATCCAATATCTGCTCGAACGAGGCGCTGATGGCAGTCGCGGCAAACGCCTACCTCGCCACATTGGGAAGGGACAAGCTCATCACCATCGCCAATCTGAATGTTGAGAAGGCCGGAGATTTGTCTCAGAGGATTTCGAAGATATCTGGCTTCAATTCTCCAATTTTCAAGGCGTCGCATTTCAATGAATTCGCGATCGGGTGCCCTAAATCTGTCGACTCTGTCGGCAGGGCGCTGATAGAGCACGGAGTACATGGCGGGATTCCACTCAAGCAGGATTTCCCGGAGCTCGGTGAAGCGATGTTGCTAGCAGTATCAGAACTTCACACCGAGGAAGACCTCAAATCACTAGTCCAGGGCTTGGAGGCGATAAGATGACCTACCGCCAAGCGTCCTACGATGAACCCCTCCTGTTCGACATGGATTCCGTTGAGACATGCGACGAAGATATGCTCCCCTCAGGGAAGATCCCGGACAAGCTCAGGAGGAAATCCCTCGATATCCCGAACCTGCCGGAAAGAGAGGTCATGAAGCATTTCGTCAGGCTTAGCCAGATGAACTTCTCGGTCGATTCGGGATTCTACCCTCTCGGCTCATGCACAATGAAGTACAACCCTAAGATCAACGAGCAGATCGCGAGAGACTGCAGAGCCACCTGTCTCCACCCGATGCAGGACGAATCGACGATCCAAGGCTCGCTGCAGATAATGTACGAACTCGAAGAGATGCTGCGCGTAATTGGCGGGGTCGACGCGGTCACCCTTCAGCCAGCTGCTGGCGCGCACGGCGAGTTCACCGGCCTTCAGATGGTCCGGGCGTACCACGAGGACCGCGGCGAGCATCGCAAGGAAGTCATAGTCCCTGACACAGCCCACGGCACCAACCCGGCAAGTGCGGCGATGGTCGGGTTCGACGTGATCGAGCTGCCGTCCAAGAGCGGCAGGATCGACTGCGACGCCCTGAGATCGGTCGTCGGCGACAACACGGCCGCCCTGATGCTCACTAACCCCAACACGCTGGGGATGTTCGAGAAGGACGTCCTGGAAGTCGCGAAGATCGTCCACGACGCCGGAGCCCTTCTCTATTATGACGGCGCCAACTTCAACGCCATCCTTGGCCGGACCAACCCGGGGAAAATGGATTTCGACATAGTCCACTTCAACCTTCACAAGACCTTCTCCACCCCGCACGGAGGAGGCGGTCCAGGAGCCGGACCCGTCGGCGTGAGGAAGGAGCTCGAACCGTATCTGCCAGTGCCGAGGATCGTGAAGGAAGAGGGACGCTACAGATTGAGCTACGATCATCCGAAGTCCATTGGCAAGGTCAGGGCGTACTACGGGAATTTCGGCGTTCTGCTGCGAGCGTACGCTTACATCAAGTCGAACGGAGGAGACGGGCTCTGCGAAGTATCCACCAGAGCGGTCGCCAACTCCAACTATCTGAGGAAAAGGCTCGAGTCGGTGCTCGAGCTGCCGTTCGGAGGGAAAAGGATGCACGAATTCGTACTCTCCGGAGACAAGCTGAAGGAGAAAGGCATCAGGACCCTGGATATGGCAAAGCGGATGCTGGATTACGGGATCCATGCTCCGACGATATACTTCCCTCTCATAGTAGGCGAGGCAATCATGATCGAGCCCACTGAGACGGAGTCGGTCCGGACTCTGGACGGGTTCGTTTCCATCATCGAATCGATCATCAACGAGCCGGCGGAAACTGTCCGCACCGCCCCCCACAACACATCCGTCAGGAGGATCGACGAGGTCAGGGCCGCAAGAGACCTGATATTCAACTACAGGTCGCTCGTGGATCAACGGCAGCGGGAGAAGGGGATGAAAGATTCAACGGGCCGCTGATCATCGGTCGAACATATCCCTGCTCTTGTCGACTGGATACTTCTTCTCATTGAGCGAGATCTTTTCGATGACAGCTTCGCCGAGGTCGAACCCGCATGCATTCGCCATGCTCAATGCATAGATGACCGTGTCCGCGGTCTCCATCCTGACCCTTCCGAGATTCTCCTCGTTCAAGCCCTCCGCCCCGCCGCTCCACTGGAATATCTCAAGCAGCTCGGCGGCCTCGACGGACAATGCAATCGCGATGTCCTTCGGTTTGTGGTATTTTGTCCAGGAACGCTTCTCGACGAAATCCTTCACTCTCTGCGCAAGCGCATCCACCGTCTCCTGGCTCATCAGTCATCACCACTCCATCGCATTCTTTGCCGGGTAATCACCAGGCAGATGGCGTTCTTGAGATTTGGGAGAATGCACCCAAATTCTTTATTCCTTAATTTTTCCTGGTGGGATTAGTTTCAAAGCATTCAACCGCTGTTGATAAGTGATAATATTGGATCGGATGCCGTTTCTTATGGTGAAATGACTTGGCGCATTTAAATCTCCATTGGCGAACTTTTGAGCCGATTTGAATATTGCACTTTGCGCCATCTGCTTATCGCCTGTCAATTCCAAAGCATGTGCGTCTGCTTCAATTTCAAATTGCTTCTGGAATTCTACATTTCCTAATGTTTCGATGCTTGACCAGGCCATCCCGATCACTGTCTTCTTAGTGTTGTCTCGGATCTGAGAAATAATGCATTTGGCAATGTTGTCCGCAACCCCGCCTAAGTATCTCCAAGTACGATGATTATTGATTATGTGAGAATATTCATGGGCCAGTAAGTAATTTATTTCTTTGTCATTAAAGTGAAATTTAAGTTCGTCATCAATAAGAAACACCCCCACAGGTGTCGGTCTTTTACTTATCTCCGCGCCCAAAACAGCAGATGGGATTAATCCACCAAAGGAGAATGCTGGAGGGAGACCCGCTATTTTCTTGGCATTTTGAGGCAGATCCTTCATAAGTGAGTCTTTTCTGAAGACGACTGGATATAGATAATCGGACTTGTATCCATCGCGTGAACAATAAACTGACAAATCCCTCTTATGCTGTTTTGAAAAGTAGAGCATTTCTTTCTTCCAAGAAGGCGTTAATGGGTCAGGGGATAAGTTTCTTTCTGATTGTTCAGCGGACCTTTTAAGGCAGGGTCGAATGCGTCCAAATCCCTTTCAAGCTCGGAATATCCGCATGAAATCGTTCAGGAACAAAGGAGATCCCGCTGAAAGCTTCGGAATGATGATAATTGAAGCTACCCCCCTCATTTCGCGAGGAAGGGATTATGACGCAGGATTTCATCTACGCTCCTGCATGGCTCGCTTCATCGTATTCGAAGGGATCGATGGTTCCGGCAAATCCAGCGTGGCGAAAGCCGTTGCCAGCAGGCTGGAAAGAGAAAAAGCCGTCCTTACTGAAGAGCCCACCAAGACCTGGCTCGGCGAAGCCGTCAGGCGCTCACACGCGGAGAAGACGGATCCATTCACGGAAGCGTTCCTGTTCCTCGCCGATCGAGCAACCCACACGGAAGCAATTCGGAAATGGTTGGCGGACGGGAAGACGGTCGTATGCGACCGCTATTTCCATTCTACGGTAGCTTATCAAGGCGCCGCCCTGGAAGGCAAAGTGGACTACGATCCGTTCGACTGGCTGCTTGATGCGAATCTCAAGATATCATTGCAGCCGGACATCGTTTTTCTTTTCAAGGTGGATCCCGAGATCGCCCTTCAAAGGGTCAATGCCAGGGGCAGCCTTTCGAAGTTCGAGAAATTGGATTTTCTGAGGAAGGTCGCCTCCAATTACGATAAGTTTCCCAAAATGTTCAAGAATATCGTCGTTATCGATTCGAACGGGCCGCTGGATTCTGTGATCGCCGATGTGATGCGCAGGCTCGAATAGGGCAATGTTTAATAGAAAGCACTTGATTTGAGCTTTCGTGCACCCAGCCGACAGGTTGAAATCAGAATCATCCGGAGGCATACTCGCAGGCAAGCACCTGCTTCTCTGCGTCACAGGCAGCATCGCAGCCGTTGAGACTGTCAAGCTCGTGAGGGAATTCCTGCGCAACGGTGCGGACGTCACGGTGGCCATGACTGAAAGCGCCACCCGGATAATCCACCCAGAAGCGCTCTGGTTTGCGTCGGGGAAGAAGGTCATCACCGCCCTCGACGGCGATGTCCAGCACGTGGCGCTCTGCGGCTCGAAAGACGGGGGAGTCGACGCGGTCCTCGTAGCCCCCTGCACCGCCAACATGATATCAAAGCTCGCAACAGGCATCTGCGACGACGCCGTCAGCACGATCATAGTCACCGCCCTGGGCTCCGGAAAGCCGATAATCATCTCGCCCGGGATGCACGGCGCAATGTTCTCCAACAAGATCATCAAGGAGAACATCGAGAAGCTCGAATCACTCGGCGTCGAAATCGTCCCTCCGGTCATCGAGGAGGGTAAAGCGAAGATGGCAGACATCGATACAATTTTCCTCGCAACCGGGAGGAAGATGCTGAAGCACTCTCTCAGGGGCAGGAAGGTCACGATCATCGGTGGCTCAACGATCGAGCCTATCGACTCCGTCAGGTTCATCTCAAACGCCAGCACTGGAGGCACTTCGATCGCCCTGGCAAGGGTAGCCTATCTCCTCGGCGCGGACGTCGAACTCATCATGGGCCAGTGCAAAGCCAAGTTACCTGCGTTTGTCAAGCCGAAGAGGTTCGAGACCGTCGCAGATCTTCAGAAGATAGTCGCGGGAAAGAAGTACGACATTGTCATGGTGCCTGCGGCAATCTCTGACTACAAGGTCGATAAGCCGGTCCGCGGGAAGATTCCATCCGACAAGGAAACTGTTACGATAGTCCTGAAGAAGACGAAGAAGGTCATCGACTCGATTTCGGCGAAAATTATTGTGGGATTCAAACTGGAGACCGGTGTAACGGTCGGAGAACTGTTGGACCGTGCCAGAGCCAGGATGAAATCCGCAGGGATGACCATGATCGTCGCCAACCGGCTCGAAGACGTGACCGATCTCAACTCTCGAGCCTTCCTGATCGGAAAATCAGGGAAGGAGATCGAGCTGAAAGGCACTCGTGACGATGTCGCTCGCGGGATCTTCGAATACGTTGGAAAGGTCGTCAGATGAGCGAGACGAGAAGCGCATTCTGTCCGGGGCACGTCACAGCCTTTTTCGAGATATGCGATCAGTCAAACAATCCGCTGGAAAGAGGTTCTCGCGGTGCCGGGCTCAGCCTGACCCTCGGGGCGAGGAGCGCCGTCTCTGCGTATGAAGCCGCAGATCAGTCGATCAAGGTCCGAATCGACGGCATTGAAACGCGGGCACGCACAACGCGAGATGCAATTTCCTTTCTGATCGGAGATAAGCCCCTCAAAGTCGAAGTCAACACAGCCCTCGATCTACCGGTGGAGCAGGGCTTTGCAATGAGCGCCGCTGGCTCCCTTTCGGCGTCCTTCGCACTATGCTCACTGCTCAACCTCCCCGTCCAGAAGGCCTATGAGGCCGCGCACATCGCGGAGGTCAATAACAGGACGGGATTGGGGGATGTGGCAGGAATCTTCGCAGGAGCCGCGGAGATCCGTCTCGAGCCAGGATTGTCTCCCTTCGGAGTTGTCGAACGCATCGAGGCAACATCTCCGGTCGTCCTTGCGGTCGTTGGGAAGCCGATCAAGACCAACGACATCCTGACCGACCCGGTGAAACGTAAGAAGATATCAGACTCAGGGAAGAAATGCATCATCGAGTTCGCTGAGCACAGGACGCTGGAGCATATGTTCGCCCTCGGCATGGAATTTCTGGAAGACTCGGAACTGTTCTCGAAGGAAGTGCTGGATGCAATGGTTATCGCTGACCAGCACGGAATGGCGACCATGGCCATGCTCGGTAACTCGCTCTTCGGCATCGGGGACACGCCGGAAATGGCCGAAGAGCTGAGACCGCTCGGTCAAGTCTTCATCTGCGAGATAGATCAAAAGGGTCCGAGGCTTCTCGAGACCGTTCATTCGTAAAGCGTGAACAGCTGGTCATCCTCGCCGACGTCGAAGAGTCCCATCCTCGCGCCGCAGTCAAGCCACCCATGCGCGTAGTTTATGCACGCGAAGGCGTTGACGAGGTTTCCCTCCTTTGCGAACCTTCTCGCATCTGACGAATAGCTCTCGGCCATCTCGAGGAAATCCTCTGCCAGCTGCCTGAGGTATGATCTCTTCGGAACGGCTATCTTGAGCTTCTTGATCGCCTTTTCTGTCACAGAGAGGTATTTCGAGAGATGCTCCTGGGTTATCTCGCTCTTCGAGGTCAAGGGCTCACATCCTCTTCGAAGGGACCACCTCGATGCTCTCGCCGCCGTGCTTCGTCTCCCTCGGCCGTATGTCGACGAACAGCGGCATCGACGCACCTCCGCCAGTCACCAGCGCCGTGCCGATCGGCAGCCGCTGGATCTCTGCTTCCATCCCATCCGTCAACCCTTCGATCGACG
>Ga0315278_10002259_pt1 | contig 17159 bp, 29 predicted proteins | sample YL17G06_0_MG_FD_203880 | JGI IMG/M metagenome (GOLD analysis project Ga0315278, IMG submission 203880) | Sediment microbial communities from Yellowstone Lake, YNP, Wyoming, USA - YL17G06_0 | ecosystem: Environmental > Aquatic > Freshwater > Lake > Sediment | place: USA: Wyoming | collected... | reverse complement strand
ATACTTTGTTTTGTTTTCTGAAAAATGTGGGTCAATGCTTCCCTGTAATACAAGGTGAGCCTTATTTACGCCTTTATACACCAAAATCTTTCTACCTTCATAATTGGTGCAATCAGGGTATTGAATCAAAATTACCAGATAACCACCTTCTTCAATAGAATTGACGATTTGGTAGTTGAATGGATTGGGGTTAGGCGGTGCCGGAACTGGCACAGGCCGTTCAACAATTTTCTCTACTGTCTGATATACCACCTTGGGTTTATCATACGTGCTAGAACTGTAATGAAATGGTCCTACTCCCATAAATCACCATCCTTCGTAATCGCTTACATCAAGTTCTTTACCACAATGACATTTCACTTTGACAACTGTGCCCAAAGACGTTGGTGCAAAGATATAAGAGATAGCTCCACCAATGGAGCCACGTTGACAACACCTATGGTCATCACTAAACTTGGACATTCGCTTGGCTTGGTCTTTCTCAACCCAAAACAAAGCTACTCTCATTTCTGGTTTGACTTGGTTAGAATCCTGTGATTCTCCAATATCCGCAGCTAATTGTTTCTTTGACACTCTTTTCATGGATACAATCGTATCACAGTGAAATAGGAAGTCAAGGAAATTTTAATGCTGCGGGTGGTTGTGGGGGAGTGGTTGTGGTTGGAACTGTGTATGTGACTTCATTTGAATAATCACTTTCCAAACCTTGGTCATCATACGCAGTCACTACAAAGGAATATGTAAATGTTGGAAGAAGATTTGTGATGATTAATGAAGTATTTGTTCTTCCCACAGTCGTTTCGGAAAACGTGTATGGTAAATGATGAATTTGTGTCTGTTGTGGTTGGGATACTCCACAATCGTCAATATAAGCTGGCACGACGTTCGTTGAAGTTACACCGTTGGTACCGTAATAGACTTTATATCCAGCAACTCTGGAGTCACAATTAGCATCCCAAGCCAGAGTTGCTGCCATAATTTTGGGGACGGAAACCAAACAAAATACGAATACAATTAAACAATATAGATTTTTCATTGGAGGCTTATACTATAGGGAGGGGGTACCCGGCAAGTTTATTTATTGATACTCCCAGCATACCATTCAATAAGAGGTTTGTAAGTTTCTTTCCAATCGTGACCCATTGCCATAGCTCCTTCTGGTGGATTGGAATACATGGCCTGCTGGCGTGTTCTGCCCATGTATTTCATCATATAACAAGCTGTAAGTGAGCCGGCTCGGTCATGTCCATTCATACAATGATAGTAAATGACTTTGCCAGTACCAGTCGTCATTTGTGTATTCAATTGGTCAACGATACCTGAAAAGTTGTATTGTGTATTCTCAACAAGATTACAATTCGTTTCATCTGAACAACCCTGAATAGGCATCCACATAAGATGACCCGGATTGCCACAAACACTTGAACCGTATTGTTTGAAAATATCAACACCCTTTACGACGGGTGGCCAGACTGTAGGAATTAAGTTAGCAACACCAAAAGCTGTAAACTCATCCAGTAAGTCTGGTTGTTCACCTTGGTTGTCAATTAGGGAAATGTCAATTAGTGTATATTTTTTCAGGTCAAAATTACGACTAATCAATTTTTGAAGTCGGTTGTTTAAATCCAAATAAGCAAAAGAACCATCGTCTTTCAATGGCAAGTTTCCTCTAACAAGGATGTTTCCACCGCTCTCTTGAATTACGAATGTACGTTTCTGGCTGTATGTAGTGTCAGGCGTCATATCTCCTTAGATGCCACGGTGGCATTGTAAATTGGTTGCGGAGGTTGGATTTGAACCAACGTTCTTCACGTTATGAGCATGACGAGATAGGCCGGGCTTCTCTACTCCGCGATAAATTTTTGGTGCCCTATGGAGGAATCGAACCCCCGCCGTACCCAAATCTAGGGTTTATGAGGTATAAGCTCACCGCACTGCCATTATGCTAATAGGGCCTCACTGACTAACACTTTTAACGTGGTCGCGGAGCAAATCTCCGCTACTACTGAGTTGTTGAGCAATCTGACAAGTAGCTCTAAACTCACAAATTCTCGTACAATACAACTCTCTCATCAGCCATCCATAATCATTTATGAAAGATGCTAGAGCTTCTTGTTTATCAGACATTTGCCTCAGATATTGATGTTCGTCAATATGCTTGGCGATTACATCCATCTGCGTTTTCATAAAGTCTGAAAAACACTGACAGGGTATTATCGTATTCATCTAAAAGTGGAGCGAGTAGTCAGAATCGAACTGACACATCAACTTTGGAAAAGTCAAAGGCTACCACTACATCATACTCGCATTAAAATTTTGGAGCGGGTGGAGGGAATCGAACCCTCACATGGACCTTGGCAAGGTTCTAGGCTACCACTACATCACACCCGCGCTCAGGGTCATAAATATACACGACTTTGGAAAAGTGTCAAGCCTTTGCGCTTTTTTATTTATTCGTTTGACATAACAATAGATTTTTGATATGCTTATGTCAATGAGTAAAAGAGGCAACAATCGTGTCTTGGGTGAAGTTGGAGAAAATAATGTCCGTTGTGATTTATCTCAAAAGGGTTACGTCGTTTCAACAAACGATGAAGGTGATAAAGCGGATTTCACTGTCAGAGTCTATAAAAATGGTGGAGAATCAAGGTCGGAATACTTTGGAACACAGACAAAATATGCTGGTGGTGAGGATAAAAATACTTATCAAGTGGTGTTAGAAACTTCATCGGGTGGTGTCAAAAATACAAGAACATTTGCCAAATATAAATTGGGTGACTTTGAAGTATTTAGTATTGACTTTACAGAAAATTTTGGGAAGGTAGCATACATTCCTCATGGTTTGGTGAGGTCACAACCAAACGAAACATTAATTATAAGAATTACACCGCCTATTAACGGCTGTGTCGGTCAACCTTGTTGGCCAATATGGGATTTTCTTTCTATCGAAAAAGCCCGGCTTTGTGACGATATAGGAACAGGATACAGACAAAGATTTTCCGGTGAAAAAAATGATGAAGATGCAAAATTATTCAAAATGTGGTCAGATTTGGAGGGATATATCCAATATCAATGGTTTTCATTAAATAGCAAATCTCCATATTCTAATGAATTGATTGATAAAATAAAACCTTCATCTTTACAATACCCGTCATGGTTTCGAGCACACATGATAGGAAATCAAAATTGGAAAGAATTTGGTGAAGAACCGTGGATAGACCAATCTGATGTTAGACCATCTAATTCTACCACTATTAGGGCAGATTTGAAAAAGGTACCTAGTAAATCGGTGTTTGATTTAAGTGAACAATGGATGGAAAGACCAATCAGAACATGAAACACGTACATTATACGATACTTGACTACTGTTGTAACCAATGTGGCAGTCGTTCAGACCTTGCAATTGAAGTAGAAAGTCCATCTGACTACTATCTTCTTGACACTGATTGTCCTCATTGTGGTTCTGCTCTACCAGACAACATTAACGATGAAGTTAACAAAACTGTAATCAATTACTTCGCTGGTAAGGCTGATTATCTCAAGGATGAATGATAGTTATGCGGCATGTATGCCTTTATTAAACTAATCGGTTTATTGGCCGGCTTGGTACTTCTTGCCGGTTGTGCCACAGAAGTTGGCGTCACCTATTACGACCCCTTTCCGCCAGTGTATTATGGTTGGTATGGCGGATACTACGGCCCTTACTATTGGAATGGCCCCGTAGTTGTTCACGGGTGCCCCCGTGGATGGCATGGAAACTACCATGGCGGCCCACGATATGTGGCTCCGCCCCCACCACATAGAGGATTAGTTCCAGCACCAGCACCAACTCCAAGAGTCACGCCTACGCCTCCACCAAGAGGCGATAGACCCGCAGTGCCACCGAGAGGCGGTCAAGGCCCACAGCATAGGCAACAAGGCCCACCACAAAGACCATAAAGGGCTTGACTTATTATCAAGTGGTGATATTATACCGTCTGTGAAAATTAAGACGGAGCCAAAAGAATTGTATCCAGCAGTCATTTGTATGCAGGAGAATTGTCCTTGGGATGGAGTTTGTGCCAATCATACAACCGCCGGTGACTTTCGTTCAGAAGGTGGTTCAAGGCCAATACTTGTTTTAAGAAATGGTATGGTTCACTGTGAAACATTTCATTCACCCGGCGACGGTTACGAACATCACGAAACGCCTGTGAATACGGCACCATCAAGTAAAGACCAGTATGGAAATGCCATTGTTTGTTGGCGTGAATTAGTTGAAGAAACAAATGCCTATGAAATCTAAAATTGATAGACCGGCGATGTTTACAAAAGCTCCGCCTGACCCTGATTTTCCAGCACCGGGTGCAAAGTTGAAATACAAAGGCACGCATGTTTTTTGGTTCACTAATCTGATTGAGAACGCCGAAAAGAATTTGGTAAAGGGACAAGAATACACGTTGAAAACAATTGACGTGGCATCAAGTTGGTGTCATATCACACTGAAAGAAACTGGCAACGTAGATTACGCTCTTAGTTTCTTCGATTACAAACTGTGATTTTTTATGCGTTTTCCAGTTTTCGTCTCTATGTATCAAATGTTCGGAACGATTTGTAAGAACACGCTTGACACTAACCCGAAGTTAGTATAGTATGTCAACCGTTGAGTGTAACAGTTTTTAGATGCTTACAGCAGAAAACTTTTTTATTGAAAAAAACAAACGGCATCTAGCTAATTTTGAGATTCGCACAGCAATCATTATATCAAAAAAACGAATCTCGTCTAATTTGAGGTACTAACAGCAACTATAAAATAATCCGCCTAATACGCAGACTAAAAAAATGGTATCTCGTCCAATTTGAGATAGGAACAGCAGTTAAACCATAAAGGAAAAACAACTATCTCGCAAACAAAAAAAGGAACAGTTATGAAGAACGCAAAGAACACAGTTAAGAAGGCAGTCGTCCAAACTTCCGTGTTTGGATATGAGGATGTAGAGTCCATTCAAGAGTCAATCTTGGAGAATCAATTTCGTCCAACTGTCAACCCCCTAGTCGCCGGCCTTGAAAACGCCAGCAATCTCACTACGACTGAGAACAATGCCCTTGCCTACAAGAGCACGCTCAGCCATCTACTCGACTTTTTCGGTAACGCAGGTGCGCTCCGTAAGCGTGCAGACAATGAAGTGATTCAACTTTTCACCAAGGCATTCGCCGAAGACAAGCTCTTGGCCCTCAAGACCTTGTTCTATATCCGCGATGTGCGTGGTGGTCAAGGTGAACGTAAGACTTTCCGTACCATCCTCAAGTGGTTGGCGGTCAACTACCCTGACGTGGTTCGTAAGAACCTTCTGAACGTGCCGCTCTACGGCCGTTGGGATGACATTTACACCCTTTTCGGCACTGAGCTTGAGAAGGAGTCAATCAATCTTTTGGCGGGTCAGCTAGCAACTGACTGGCACAAGATGAAGGCTGGACAAAACGTGTCTCTCTTGGCGAAGTGGTTGAAGTCTGAAAACACTTCTTCACAGGACTCTCGTAACTTGGCGACTCAATTCCGTAAGGCTTTGGGATGGAATTCCAAGAAGTATCGTAAGACGCTTTCACAACTCCGTAAGCACATTGACGTAGTTGAAGTCAAGATGTGCGCTGGCCAGTGGGATGCGATTAACTTTGAGGGTGTGCCTTCAAAGGCGACGTTGAACTACCGTAAGGCGTTTGAAAAGAATGCCGACGCGTCATACAAGGAGTTTCTAACCAAGGTTGAAAAGGGCGAAGCGAAGATTAACTCTTCAGCGTTGTTCCCATACGACATTCTTCGTGAAGTCGTAGAACGTGGTCAATCTGCAACTTCGTTGAAGGCGGCAGACCTACAGTGGAAGGCACTCCCTAACTATCTGGAGGGTGATGGCAAGGGTCTTGTCATTGCTGATACGTCTGGTTCAATGCATGGACTCCCACTATACGTGGCAGTATCACTGGCGATGTATTTCGCTGAAAGAAACAATGGGCCGTTCAAGGACGTGTTTATGACCTTCTCCATGAGCCCATGCTTCCACCGACTTGTTGGTAACAACATTTTGGAGAAGTGGCAGAACTTGGACCAAGGTGGTTGGGACGGTAACACCAACTTGCAGGCGAGCTTTGACTTAATCCTCAAGACCGCTGTGACGAACAGAGTTGCTCAGAAGGACATGCCTTCTACTTTGTTCATCGTATCAGACATGCAGTTTGACATGGCAAGTTCGTCAAACGACAAGACGAACTTTGAAGTAATACGAGAGAAGTTCGAGCGTGCTGGTTACAAGTTGCCAAACGTGGTTTGGTGGCAGGTTGATTCCCGTCAGAACAACGTGCCAGTCAAGTTCAATGATGCAGGTGTGGCGTTGGTTAGCGGTAGCCATCCTTCCATCTTGAAGCAAGTTTGCACGGCTGAATTCCTGACCCCGATGGGATTGATGCTGAAGGCAATCACCGACAAGCGTTACAACGCCGTCGTCGTATAATTCTGTTTGTATCAACAATGGGCGTGGAGAGAAATCTTCACGCCCACTTTTTTTAGTTTGACTTAACCTTCCAATCGTGTATAATCTTAAATATGAGTGAAATGAACCTAGATGCTTTCGGTAAATCCCCTGCAGCGCCACCTAAATCAAATCGTAAGAATCGAGCGGAAGCTGTTCCGTCGTCACCTACAAGCAACAGTGAAAAGGATGATATTTTGAATTCCATATCTCTAACACAATGGGCGGTGTGTGGCCCCAATACATACAAGCCTGTATCCATCACATTCCCCAAGCTAGAAAGCGGAGTCTATAACATCGCAGTAAGTCAATATCACGGAATTATTTATCAGAAGAAAAACATCTGCGTTGATGACTTGTTGAGATTTCCTGATTCTGTATCCGACAAAATTCTTGGTGAAATTACCACTTTCTGGGGTAAGGGTAAAAAGTTTTTGGAACATGGCTTCCTACACCGTAGAGGGTATTTGCTTCACGGCCCAGCGGGGTCTGGCAAGACCTGTCTAGTCCAACAGATTATCGCGGACATTGTTAATTCGGATGGTCTTGTGTTTCAATGCACAAACCATCCAGCAGTATTCAATGATGGACTTTCCCAGTTCCGAAAGGTTGAACCAAACCGACCCATTGTGTGCTTGTTTGAAGATATTGATGCCATCGTTGAGGAACACGGCGAAGATGAAATTCTTACGTTGTTGGATGGTGAGAACCAAATTGACAAGGTTCTGAACATTGCCACGACCAATTATCCTGAAAAGTTGGATAAACGATTGGTGGCAAGACCAAGACGATTTGACAGAGTGTTGGAAATCGGTATGCCTACACCGGAAGTTCGCAAGATGTATTTCCAAAAGAAACTTAAAGTGTCAGATGTAGAAATTGACCGATGGGTTTCGGCATCCGACAAATTTTCATTCGCAGCGTGTGCTGAATTGGTAATTTCAGTGTGTTGCTTTGAGAAACGATTTGAAGACGCAGTTGATAACTTAAAGGAAATGATGACGGCTAATCTTAGCAGCAGAAGATACGATGTTGATTCTAATAACATTGGCTTCGCTGGTGGTGGTAGATAACAAAAACAAAATTATGAGTGAACAAAAATACAAATACAAGTCTGGTGATAGAGTTTATTTCGACATGGGCGTAGGTAACATTGATGGTTGGGCGAAGATTGCCGGCTGTTCAACTGAACCAATGCCTGAGTTGGGTAGAGGATGGATTGTCGAATTGGAAGAACCGCGTAAGGTTGACGTGAAGGTTTATCCGTTCAGCCACATTGTCATTTTCGATGTAATGATTAAAGAACCTCCTGTGGGCAAGTAAATGTCAAACAAAGTAAAATGGTTAATTGAAAACTTTACTGGCGACAACGGTTATGAAGAACTCATAGCCGAAGTTCGCCGGCAAGGTATGGAATGTATTGTCCTTGACGTTACAAACCATTTTGAGTTGAAGTCAGGACTAATTCAGCCCGGAGAAGCAGTCATGTTTCAAGGCTCTATTCAATTGTTCAGAAAATTGAAGGCTGAACTGCCCGCCTACCCTATAGGGTGGATGACGGACTCCTCCTACCTTTGTAGTAATTACTACCCCCACGTACAGAAATATCTGTTCAATGACCGTCATGTATTTTCGACCGTCGCTGGTTTGAAACATAACAAGTGGTGGTTCTATGCACAGTTTGCTAAGGAAGCTCTAATTTATGTCAGACCTAATGGTGGAGATAAAGCCTTTACCGGCAGACTGTTAGACCTACAAGACTTTGATAGGTTTTGGGATGATGCTGTAAACTGTGCTTCTCCAAAAGAAGCAATGGTAGTAGTGTCAACACCAAAGAACATTCGTGGTGAGTGGCGTTATATCTGCACAGCACAGAAGGAAATTCTTGGTTGTTCATTGTACAAATATAACGACCAAAGAACCTATATCCCAAGTGCTCCTGATGGTGCTACCAAGCTCGTCAAAGAAATTCTTGAAATTGGTTGGTATCCCGACCCTGTTTTTACAATTGACATTGTTGAAGATATTGATGGCAACCATTGGTTAATGGAATTTAATTCTTTCACTAGCGCCGGCACCTATGCTGCGAAGAAGGCTCCGATTGTTGAGAGAGTATCAGAGATAGCATGGAAACAATGGAGCGACCATAACCAAACAATATGATGGAAGTAATTCATTGTAAAAATTGTGGTGGCTCCACTATTCCTTTCGACGCCGTAAGCGTAAACGTTACGCTCAACAAAAGCAGTTGGTGCAAATGTTGTTATCGAAGTAACACCGAAGAGCAGAATCATTTCTTCTGCTCGGAACAATGCTTCCATGCGTTTATGTTGTCCGTGGTAAACGGTGAGAAAGATATTAAATGGCGTGACCACAGTTGTCAACATCAAGCGTCATAAATGTGACGTTTATATTGGTAGAGGCTCACCGTTTGGAAATCCTTTCAGGATAGGCGACGATGGTGATAGAGCACAGGTGTTGGTGAAATATCGGAATTATTTTAATCAGCGCTTGACAGACCAATCGTTTCGTGATAAAGTGTTAGAGTTAAAAGGAAAAGTGTTAGGTTGCTGGTGTAAGCCGTTGGCTTGTCACGGCGACGTAATAATCGAATACCTTGAAAATACAAATGAAACCGAAACAACTAGCCATTCTGATATTGCTGATTTTTTGTTGCCTGACAGCACTTCCATTGATAATCCTTCTGCTTAATGCCTGTATGGAAGGATGGGATAATTCTCTACTTGGTAGCCTGATTGCTCAACTGGAATGAAACACTTCCTCAAAAACATTCTGATAATTGACAGGGAACGTTCTGGTCCACGAACCGATAGTCGTGTGCGACTTCCTATATCAATGGTGGCCGTGGTGGATATTATGCTCATTGAAGAAACCACAGGCTATTGGGTTGAAAAAAACCGATATGGCAGTAACGATTATTGGTTTCCGAAGGAACGGCTTCCAGAATTTCTACTTGACCCGTCAAAAGATTATAGCATACCACAAGAACTTAGGATTGCTCCATATTATTCTCACGACGATGACCGTGATGAATGTAGTTGTCATATCAATCCTCCGTGTAGTTTTTGCACATCCATGAATGAGGAAGAAGCAAACATCATGGCGAATAGTGGATTGGAGTCGGTGACAAGATTATGAAAGACGAATTAGGAGAAAGAATGAAGGGGCAATACGAACACCGCACAAGGTATTTCGTTCCCCGAAGAACATTCAACATTATCCGTTTGGATGGCAAAGCGTTTCACACTTACACACGTAAACTGTTGAAACCGTATGACCACAACCTATACACGGACATTAACGATGCTATCATCGCTCTACTCCCCCATATCCAAGGGGCGGTGTTTGCCTACACCCAATCAGATGAAATTTCTGTGCTGGTGACGGACTTCAACTTACCCACAACCTCTGCTTGGTTTGACGGCAACATTCAGAAGATTGCTTCTGTCTCTGCTTCCATCATCACGGCTGAATTCAACAAGTTAAGGTGGATTCGTAGAAATATCATCGAAGAAACCGTGACAGGTAAATCACATTTCAATCCTACAGACACGGCTTACTTCGATTCCAGAGTGTTCACCATTCCTGACAGAACAGAAGTGATGAATTACTTTATTTGGAGAAATCAAGATTGTTCAAGAAATTCAGTTTCTATGATGGCTCAACATCTTTTCTCTCACAAAGAGTTACAAGGTAAGTCAACCACGGAAATGATTGAAATGACCAAACAATACAACGGCGGTGCCATGAACTGGCCAGCACTTAATCAGGATTTGAAGTTTGGTAGATTGATTGTAAAAGAAACGTATCTTGTCGGGTTAAGTGACCACGAAGATACTAACAATCCTGAAAGAACACGTTGGGTTGTAAAGCCTGCTTGGAGATTTACCGAAGACAAAGACAAACTGTTGAACATGATTCCAAAGTATGAATAATATAATCATAGCAATCGTAGCAATCATCCTCCTTGGATGGGTATTACTCAAGTGTTTAGCAACTGCTTGGGTTGGATTGAAACTCCTACCAGCAGTGGCGCTCGTAGTTCTCTTTCTTGGTATTGGATGGTTCTGGGGAAAATTCACAAAATGAGTAAGCTAGACCAGTTGATGGAAGAAATTGAAAGGTTTTCGGATAAAGCCTTTGGCAATCCATCGCAACGAAACGAACTGGGACCACTGTATAAGCTAAAAGATGAATTGGAAGAACTTATAGCCAAGACAGATGACACACACGAATGGGCTGATTGTATGTTGCTTTTACTTGACGCCGCACGACGCAAGGGATATACTCCTGAACAGTTGTTTGGTTTCTGTCTTGAGAAATTGGAAATCAACAAGAATCGAAAGTGGGTAAAGACGGGCGACACTTACTCCCATGAAAAGTAAAACAAATGGCAAAGAAAAAGAACATCATAAGGCCAAGGGATAGGATTAGAATAATCAATCCCGAAACGATTGATAGATGGGGTTATCCCTTGACAACACAGATAGTCAAGGATACACTTATCACTCAGGAGCATAAAGACGCCATATACGCCATGATGGCCAAATTCAGAGGGTGCCCCCAGCCGCCTTTGGCACTTCTTGGTGCCGCTGAGGATGATTACGATGAAACCTATGAGAAGGTTCTTCATACGATGGCCTATGAGATTGTCAGGCAGAAGGGTTTTGGCGGACGTGATAGGAAATTGTTCACGACACTTAGAGACTCATTGCGTAACAAAACCGCTGTAGTGATGGAAAGAAAGGTTGTCAAGACAGGCAAATATCATTCTGGTGGTGGAGGTTATACTTATGACGGCGACTGGGACTATGAACCAGCATATTTAGAGGATGAAAAGACACACGTTCTCTATAAAATTTACTTGGACTACGGACAAGAAAATGTGTGTGAAAATATCCATTCGACGGATATTTGGATTGAAAAAAAGAACGTAGAAAAAATAATAGAAGAAAAAAATGAATAAACATTTTGTTAAACCACGGGTATATTTGGTAGGATACACTACCGTAAATCAAGCAGGTCTGTTGGAGTATCTTGCTGAAACAGACCAACTTGAATTCCAAAACGAAATCACTGAGGCACTTGACCAAGGCTTAGACCTTGGTGAGATTCTTTGTAGTTTCTATGCGAAGGCTTGTTATGCTTCGTTGACTACCAAAAAGAATAAGAACATCACAAAGACAAGGGCCATTTATGATAACATCGTTGGTATCCTTGACTCTGGCCACGGTTCGGTTACTGAACACTGTAGCTTGAACTTTATGATAACTAACTGTAGCCGTGTATTCACACATGAGTTAGTAAGACACAGAGTAGGTTCAGCATTTAGTCAAACGTCTGGTCGTTATGTCAGAACAGATGAATTGAATGTAGTAATTGACCCTATTCTTGAACCGGCGTATGACTTGGTTGAAGAAGCCCGTCTATACCTAGAGGGGTGGTATAAGAGGCTAGAGCAGCGCCTTAAAATAGACGAAGTAAAGGACTTCCCCACCAAGAAGAAGTTGACCAGCGCAATGAGGCGTATGCTGCCTAATGGTCAATCAAATGAAATGGGCGTAACTCTCAATATCAGGTCTTTACGTCATACCATTGAAATGAGAACATCCCGTCATGCTGAATGGGAAATCAGAGAAATCTACAATCAAATTTACAAGATTGTTAAAAGGAAATACAAGGTGATGTTCGTTGACGCGAAGGAAGAAGAAATTGAAGGATTGCTCGAAGTTACTTTCAAGAACAAGAAAGTATGAACATAGATACGGCGCTTCAAAAACTTGGCTCTCTGTCAGAGAGCGAATTGAAACACTGTATTCAGAGGGTGGATGTTGAGATTGATTACTATAACAAGTGTATCAGGAATTACGACCCGAAAAAATTAGAGAAGTATGGATTTCCATATTTGAAACGATTGGACGACAAAAGACAAAAATTCATAGACCAACTGAATAAATTATGATTGCAAATGTAGAAGAATTCAAGGAAATAATTGAAGGTAATTACGGTATCACCGACATTCCGACTTACAACGAATACAAGCGAAAGGTAAGTAAGTTTGGCGGCGTTACACAGTCAGAAGTAGAATTGCTTTCTCCCGACAACGTAAACAGTTGTTCCTTCTGGGAGTATATCGCTAAGAATCCTGAGATTGCTAAGGATGCGGTGTCTTTCGGTATTACCAAAGAACAATCAATTGCTGACGTGAATAGACAAAACTATGGGTTGGCTTGTGGTCTTGGCGCTCTTCAATTCGTCATGTGCTATAAGGATGAAGTTGGTATGCCTATTCTGGACATTGGAGCAGGGTATGGTATGTTAAAGGAATTCGTGGAACAAAATACCAAGCTAAGTTACTGGGGCGTTGACGTGTATCCAAAAGTTGAAGGTGTTCAAGCCGTAGCACAAGATGGTTCTACATTACCCCCAAACATCGCAACGGCAAAGTTTGGATTAGTCGTTTCTTGTAATGTCTTTCAACACCTGAGTTTGAAACAACGAAGACATTACTATGAACAAGTAGCGGATATTATCTATCCCGGCTTCGGTATATTCACCGTCACACTTTCAACGGATGGCCCAAATAGTAAACAAAAACCCTTCAAGTGTAAAGATACCGGCCAACTCTATGTCTGCCACTATGGGCAATATACACCGGTCCAAACGGTTCAAGAAATTGAAAAGGATTTGACAGAACATTTCAACATCATTTCGGTTGTTCAGCGACCAATGGATGACTCATTCACATTTCATTGCGTGAAAAGAGACGGTAAACCAACTATTCATGTCAACACGAGGCTTGACGAGACACCAAAATCTTGATATGATGGTAAGGTGAACGTATATGTATCAGATGAAATCAAACAAAAATGGCCCAACTATGAATTCATAGGTAAACCCTTTATCCTTTCCAATGGAAAGCACTATATTCGTGCTCTTTCCAAGGTTTTCCAATGTCATCACTTCTATTGCTTTGAGGAAGACTTCTTCTGGCACGAAAGACCTACTGCCATGTATGGCAACAATCCCCCGAAGGCTTGACTTCTATAATAACTCTGATAGACTTCCCTCAATGAGTGAAGAATCGCAAAAACTGTTTGAGGACTTTGTTGAGAAACATGCCGATTCCAGAGTTATAGCGATAAGCCATCACATCGAATTTTTGATTGATGACATACTGAAACTTGAGTTGGTGAAAGCAAAAAAAGAAATAGAACTCATTCAGTCAACCGAATACCAACACGAAAATTTATGAAGAATCCATACCTATACATTTTGATGAGAACGGACCTCCCCAGCATGGGAGCGGGTCGGGCAGCAGCCCAAGCGTCACACGCCTCCAACGCCTTCTGGCACAAATACGGTAAGACCAAGGATGCCCAATCGTGGGCAGCAGAGACGCCGCAAGGTTTCGGAACGGCCATTGTGCTCGGTGCCACCTTTGAACAAATCAAAGAGAAGTGTTCTGCTGCCATTAGTCAAAAGTTTCCGTGTGATACGGTGATTGACCCTGATTACGCAATTGTGTTCTCTGCTGAATTGGTGCCTTACTTGGACAAATCTGTTTCCGGCGACCCAACACGAATCGAACAGTCGCCGACTGACCCGAAGAAATACATTCTTCATCGCCAAGAAGTGACCTGTGCCTACATATTGGGTGAGAAGGAAGCTTTACAACCGATTCTTGGTGATTTGCCTCTCTATTCGTAGAAGGCTAAGTTGCCCATAGAATTTAACGGAAAGACAATAAAAATATGAGTGAGAAGAATAAAACCATAGTTGACGGAAAGGGGCGTTTGATTGCTCGTCAAGTCAACGGAGTAATGCTCGACGGCAAAGGACACAATGTAGCACGATACATTGATGGTAGTGATAGAACTGTTGATGGCAAGGGAAAAAATGTCGGTATCGGCGACCAACGGCAACGGCAGATTGGAAAGTAATGGCTGAACCTATCACAAATTCATTATTGGAAATTAGCATGATAATGGCTGATGGTGTAAACTTCATCCACATGCGAACCAAGTTTGAGAAGTGGGCTAAAGAAGCTGAACAGGGAAACAAAGATTCAAAAACCTTGGTTGACTTGGTTTATCAGTTCGAGCGATTGGTCAAAGTAGCAAGTAGGGCTTGACTTTTTACACCCCTTTGGTATCATTATATCCATGAGTGATTTTTTCGATATACCGAAACTACAAAAGGTCTATCCTACGCTTTACGCTAGGACTAGCACCGGCGCTGTTCAAGTCTGGTGGGTGGAACAAGACGGCGACAAATACCGTTCAACGTCTGGTCAAAAGGATGGAGCGAAGATTGTGGCGGATTGGACAACTGCGACGAAGAAGAACGTTGGCCGAGCCAACGCTATGTCTGCCGAAGCCCAAGCCACCGCCGAAATCAAGGCCAAATACGACAAACAATTGAAGTCTGGTGGGTATTGGCTTGACATTGCTGACATTGATAAAGACAGGTTCTTTCAAGTAATGTTGGCGAAGAGCTTTGGTGACTACAAAGACAAAATTGATTGGTCAAAAGGTGTAGGCGTTCAAATCAAATACAATGGCGGCAGAATTCTTGCCGATAAATACGGCCTGTGGAGTCGTAAGGGTGAACGCTACATTTCAATTCCTCACATTGAGGAAGCTCTGAAACCATTCTTTGTAAAATTTCCCAACGCTGTATTGGATGGTGAAGGTTTCAATTATGCTCTTCGTGAGAAGCTGAATCAAATTATGACGCTTCTCCGAAAGACGGTCAATGTCACTCCCGCCGACCTTCAAAAAAGCAAGGATATGATTCGGTTTTATATCTACGACGGATTTGGCTTTTCAGCATCGAAGGATGGCCCGATTGTTGAACAATCTGCTTGTTATCTTGAACGTAAGGCGGCAATTGACAACGCTTTCTTCGCTCCCTGTTTCAAAGAACGTTACAAGGGCATTATTGGTCGAGTTCCTACGCACATCGTCAAATCAGAAACAGAGCTTGATGAATTGTATCAGAAATTCTTGGAAGATAAACAGGAAGGTGCAATCCTCCGTATCCTTGGAGAAGCTTATCAGAATAAGCGTTCCAAGTTTCTTCTGAAATACAAGCCCGTTGATGATGCCGAGTTTGACGCCGTAAGTGTTCAAGAAGGCGATGGCAAATTTGAAGGTAGAATTTCCACTATCACTTATCGCCGTATTGACGGTAAGAAGTTCGCTGACGGCACTGATACGTTTGATGCTACGTTCAAAGGAACTGATGACGATGCTCGTGATTTGTGGCAATCAGGCAAATACAAATCTTTGATTGGTGAAAGACACACAATTCAATACAATGGCCTTACTGGCTATGGCAAACCGAATTACGCCCGACTTGATTGGGAGAATTATCTTAACGACAAATGAAAGTAGAAGAAATCATTCTACGCCGTGAAGATTTTGAAAAGAAATTTCCTATGAGCAAAATGAATGTTGAAGAAATCCGAACTCTTAATGTCACCCTGCCCTTTTGTCAGATTAGGGCTGGTAAGGCTCTATTCACAATCGAATTGATGAAGGATGGTAAAGGCGGCGGCAGAGACTTGGTTTTCAGAACACCAGTCGAACTTCGAGCATTGATTGATGGATTGACCGAAGTTGAGAAATACTTCTATAAACCAACACCAACGCCAGTAGTGCTGGAAGAACCAAAACAAGTGCCACAAGTATTTGCTGGCGTTGCTACAACCGATGAACCAAAACCAGCCTAAACCACTAATCGAAGGGAAATTTGCCACATTCCCCAAGATCCGAATTACTCTCACTATCATTGGGCATTATGTGGTTGGTTGAAAGAAAGAGCTAATGTTCAGACGTTTGATTAAGCCGTTCTTACCGTTATACTTGAAAAGCTCAATGTTCAGGAGATTGATTAACCCTCTCCTGAGACTTTATTTTCTACGACGAGCGCTTGACTTTCAAAGGGGTATCTGTTACCCTTCTCCTATGTATATTTTCCTAGACAATGAAATGGGTGGATTAGAGAGGGATAAGTATTCGCTCTTGACAGTCTATCTCATGGCAACCGATGACAAGTTTAACTTCATCGGCGACCTCTACCTGTATCTAAAGCCAGATGATGGCATTTACAAGGTTTGTGGTGAAGCGATGAACGTGAACCGGATTGACTTGAAGGTTCACGATACCCGAGCCATTCCTTACAAGGAAGGCGGCACCAAACTCTACAAGTGGCTTAGTTCCCTCACTGAAAATGGCAAGGTAAAAGCCACGGTTGTAGGCCACGGCATCCACGGCGATGTTGATTGGATTGCCTATCACTTAATGAGCCGGGCGACTTGGGAAACATTTACTTCTTATAGGAAATTGGACACAAGTTCTACTTGCCAATTTCTAAAGGCATGTGGAATGTTCCCCGAAGACGTAAGCGGTAGCCTGACTTCATTGGCGAAGTATTTCAATGTGCCAATTGACGAAAATCAAGCACACGACGCGAAGTATGACACTGAACTAACATTTCAGGTCTTCATGGCATTGAGAAAGATTCTCTTGCCTACAATCGAAACAAAACCACCGGGCCATAGCCCGGAAGAGTTTGGATATGGAAGATAATGATTCCATACAAATACAGACAAATCTGGTATGACATTAG
>Ga0315278_10002257_pt1 | contig 17171 bp, 10 predicted proteins | sample YL17G06_0_MG_FD_203880 | JGI IMG/M metagenome (GOLD analysis project Ga0315278, IMG submission 203880) | Sediment microbial communities from Yellowstone Lake, YNP, Wyoming, USA - YL17G06_0 | ecosystem: Environmental > Aquatic > Freshwater > Lake > Sediment | place: USA: Wyoming | collected... | reverse complement strand
AGGCGCTTGAGTATGGAATGGCCCGAGTGGGCCGCGCCTATGAGCCTGTCCTGGCCGAGGAGTATCTTCCTGTCGGCGTGCGAGCGGGCGATGTCGGCACTCGACGTGGAGAACGCCACCGTCGGGAACGGGGCCCCCTCGATCATGTTGCATCCCGCGCTGCCCAGCCCGAACAGCTTCATCCTGACGGGCTGGTCGTCGGGGAACTGAGACAACCTGGTCCTTTTGTTCGCCATCCCGGGCAGGTCATGACCGTACCCGGACTTGAATTGTCTCATGCGCACGGGCCCGGGCGCCCGCTGGTGACCAGGCGCCAGGACCAAAGTTAATGTAACACTAGTCGTATCCCGACATGCCAGCGCATACGGGGGACCGCATGCGTGAGGCGCCGCGGAAGACCAGAGGGATGCCCGCGGAAGGGAACGAATTACCACGGTGCAGCTAGAATGGCAGACCTGCAGACTGACTTCGTAATGAGCATGGCTGTGGTCATAGCCGCCGCTGCAGTCATCATCATCCTGTTCCACCGGTTCCGGCAGCCGCTCATCCTCGGTTATCTGCTCGCGGGCATGCTCGTCGGACCGTTCGTCATATCGGCCAGGGACTCGGTCGAGCTGCTCGCCAAGCTAGGCATCATCCTGCTCACGTTCTCGATAGGCCTGGAGTTCAACCTCAAGAAGCTCCGGAAGATCGGCGTCACGGTCATCACCGCGGCCAGCCTGGAGATCGTAATGATGATAGGCTTCGGGTTCCTGCTCGGGCGCGCCCTCGGCTGGACCGCCCTCGAGGCGACGCTCCTGGGCGCGATCCTCTCGGTGGCGTCCACGATGATCATCGTGAGGTCGCTCAGGGAGAGCGGGGGCCTGGACAACGACCGGGCGCGGCTGATAGTCGGCATACTGATAGTCGAGGACTTCGCTGCCGTGCTCATACTCGCCGCCGTCTCCGGCCTGATATCGACAGGAGGCGTCGACGCCCGCGAACTCGCCATGCTGGTCCTCAAGATGGCGATCTTCATCGCCGCGTCGATCGTGTTCGGCGTGGCGGCCCTGCCCAGGCTCGTGGACTACGTCGGCAAGCAGCGCTCGGGCGAGCTGCTGATCGTGACCGTCCTGGGGCTGTGCTTCTCGATGTCGTACTTCGCCAAGTACATCGGGTTCACCGAGGCGATAGGCGCGTTCATCATGGGCATCATAATCTCGGAGTCCAAGTACATCGGCGATGTCATCCGCAAGGTCGAGCCCGTCCGGGACCTGTTCGGGGCCATATTCTTCATCACGGTGGGCATGCTGGTCGACCTCTCGCTGTTCTACGATGTCGATGCGTTCATAATCCCAGTGCTCATCGTCACGGCGGTCTTCGTCCTGGCCAAGATGTTCTCGTGCACCTTCTCGACCTTCCTGTTCGGCTTCGGCTCCAAGAACGCCATAGGGACGGGCCTCGGGATGGTGGCGATCGGCGAGTTCTCGCTCATGATCGCGGCCACGGCCATCGGCTCCAGCGCGATCAGGGAGACCGTCTATCCCATAATCGTGCTCGTGACGACCATCACCGCGCTCATAGTGCCCTACTCGATCATGTCCACGGGCAGGGTCACGAGGTCGCTCGAGGGGAAGATGCCGAGGTCGTTCCTGATCCTGACGCAGTATCTGAACCTGGTGCTCACGACCGCGAGGAGGCGCTCGAGGTCGTCTGCCCACACATCATACGAGATGAGGAACAACATATCGATCCTGCTCGTGAACATAGTCATCGTGGTCACCGTCCTGCTCACGCTGTCCCTGCTGGTCCCGAACGCCGACGACTACTCCTCGCTGGTAGGAGGGGACAACAACCTCATGCTGGCCCTGATGGTCGTGGGCGCGTTGCTCCTGATATACCCGGCACTGAGGAGCATATACTACCGCTCGATCCGCCTGGTGGAGGTCTTCACCAGCGAGGCGATGCTGGGGACCAGGTCCGCCGAGTACGTCGGCTACAACGCGACCTCGAGGGTGATGAAGTCCATCCTGGTCGCCATATACGTGCTCATAGGGCTTGTCGCCGTCTACCCGCTGTTCCACTCGCTGCTCCAGGAGAGCCTCCTGTACGCCGCGTTCGCGCTGGCCATCATCGCCGTGATCGTCCTCGCCCTGCGCAGCTCGATACAGACCGTGAACGAGAAGGTCTCAGAGGTCTTCGAGCGCCGGGGGTCCCAGGTCGAGACCGATGAATTTTCGCCGGACCTCGCCGAGATCGAGGCGATCATCGCGGAGATGGAGCGTGAACAGGTTTGAGGATAGTCCATCTCTCCGACACGCATCTCGGGTACGGGACATACTCGAAGCTGGACCACAGCGAGGGCATCAACCAGCGCGAGGCGGACTTCTACAACGCGTTCAGGCAGTCGATAGACAAGGCCATCGAGCTGAAACCCGACGCGATCATACACGCGGGGGACCTGTTCGATGTGGTCCGCCCGCAGAACCGGGCCATCGAGTTCGCCATGAAGCAGCTCCTCAGGCTCTCCGAGGCCGGCATCGAGACCGTGCTCATATCGGGGAACCACTCGACGCCGAAGATGAAGGAGACCGGGAGCATATTCGGCATATTCGAGCACCTGCCCCACATGCACGCGGTCCACGACTGCGGGACCACGCGCGTGGTGGTCGGCGACATGACCGTGCACGCCATCCCGCACTCGACCGCGCCGCCGCTGGCCCAGCTCGTCTCCGAGCTGAGGCCGTCCAAGGAGACCAGATACAACATCGCCGTCCTGCACGCGGGCATAACCGGGTCCAAGACCTACAAGATGGACGAGTTCAACGAGCAGGCCGTGCCCGTCGAGGCCGCCCCCGCGGATTTCGACTACATCGCCCTCGGGCACTACCACCGGTACGCGAAGGTCCGGGAGAACATGTACTACTCCGGCTCGACCGAGAGGCTGGGGTTCGGGGAGGTCGACCAGGACAAGGGCGTCATCGAGCTCAACCTCGCGACCAGCGGCATGAAGTTCCACAAGCTCGCGATCAGGGACATGATCGACCTCGAGGAGGTCGACGCGAAGACCATGGTCGCGTCCGAGGTGCTCGCCACCGCCAGGGACAGGGTCAGCGGGGCGGTCATCGACGACAGGATCGTCCGGCTCGTCGTCAAGAACGTCTCCCAGGAGGCCTACAGGTCGCTCGACGTGCCGGCCATACGGAAGCTGGGGTCGAGCGCGGTGCACTTCGAGCTCAAGATAGAGCGTGCCGAGGCGGCTGCCAGGCGCGAGGCGGAGGATGCCCAGATCGGGTCCCTGACGCACGAGTTCCAGAGATATGTCTCCGGCCTGGACCTGCCGGAGGCCAAGAAGAAGGCCCTGCTCGAACGGGGCGGCCCGTACTTCACGAGGGATGACGAATGAGGATCGCCACCCTGGAGCTCAGGAACTACAGGCGCTTCAAGGAGCTCAGGATCGAGTTCCCAGACGGCGTCGTCGGTATCCTCGGGCTGAACGGGGCGGGGAAGAGCACCCTCATCGAGGCCGTCGGGTGGGCGTTCTTCGGGAACGTCGAGGAGGCCGTGCGGACATCCCGCGAGAGCATCAAGCGCGCCGGCGCCGGCCAGGGCGAGAACGTCTATGCGGCCGTCGAGTTCGAGCTCGGAGGGGCGGAGTACAGGATCACGCGCGAGATGGGCGGCAAGAGCATGACCATGAAGGCCGAGCTGCGCACGAAGGAGCGCGTGCTGGCAGAGGGGGACAAGCCCGTCGGCAAGATGGTCGAGAAGCTGATCGGGATGGACTACAAATCGTTCTTCACATCGGTCTTCGCCAGGCAGAAGGAGCTGAACGCGCTCCAGAACGCCCGCGCAGGGGAGCGCAAGAAGGCCGTGCTCCGGATGCTGCGGATAGACGGCGTCGACTCCGTCATCCAGCTGGTCCGGGACGACGCGAGGGCGGTCAAGGAGCGCATCAAGGGGGCCATGAGCGCCCTCGTGGACGAGGACGGGAGGGAGCGCGAGGGCGTGCTCAGGGAGAGGCTGCCCGCGCTCGAGCTCGCGGTCAAGGAGACCTCCGAGAGGCTTGCGGCCTCCGACGCGAGGGAGAAGGACGCGCTGAAGGCGGTCGACGAGGCGCGGACCAAGAGGGACACGCTGAAGAAGGACGTCGATGCGTTCAACTCATCCGCGAAGGACCTGGCGACCAAGAGGACCACCGTCACCGAGCTGCGGAAGCGCGAGGAGAAGGTCCAGCAGAGGGTCCGGGAGGCCGAGGCGCGCGTCGCCAAGCTGCCCGAGCTCGAGGTGGCCGAGAAGGCGTGGGCCGCGGCCGCCAAGATGCGGGAGGCGCTCGAGGCCGAGAAGGGCAGGAGCGACAAGGCCAAGCATCTCAGGGAGGACATCACGCTCATCGAGAAGGAGGAGGGCAAGGCCCTCGAGGAGGCGAGCGGGCTCAGGCAGCAGCTCGCGAGACCATCGGACATCCAGGCCAGGACCGAGGAGGTCGACCGGCTCAAGGTCGAGTGCGAGGTGAAGAAGGCCGAGATCTCGGGGCGCATGGGGGAGCTCAAGGCCAGGGCCGCGGAGAGGAGGCAGGCGGCGGACAAGGATTCGAGGAAGCACCAGGAGATCAGGACGGCCGGCCAGGACGGCGTCTGCCCGACCTGCGACCGCGTCCTGGGCGGGTCGTACACGGTGCTCATCCAGAAGCTCGAAGCCGATGTCGCGTCCGCGAGGAAGACCGCCGACGAGTCGGACGCGGTCATCAGCGGGCTCCAGGGGGACCTCGTCGCGCTCGACAAGCGCGAGGACGCCCTCAGGAAGAAGCGGAGCGGGCTCGAGCAGGAGAACGCGAAGCGGAAGCAGCTCGAGACATCGGTCGAGAGCGCCGAGAAGCAGCTCGCCAGGACCAGGGAGCGCCTGGCGCAGAAGAGGAAGGAGCTGGAGGCCGTCGGAGAGATCAGGTTCTCGGAGCAGGACTACGCCGCGGCCAAGACGGAGCACGACCGGCTCAAGCCGATGCACGACGAGTTCGTCCGTCTCAAGAGCGTCCAGGAGGACCTCGGGCGGGCGAGGCACGAGCTCGGGGAGGTCGGGGAGTCCATCAGTAAGAACTCGCTCGAGGAGCAGGCCATAAGGAGCATGGTCGACGCGCTGGAGCCCAAGAAGAACCTGTACGACGCGGCGATCAAGGACCTCGACGCGAGGTCCGGCGTGCTCAACCTCGCGAAGGACGAATCGAGGCGGCACCAGAGCGCGAAGGAGAAGGCGGCCGCCGAGCTGGACAGGACGGGCAGGGAGCTCGAGAACATCGCCCGCGTGAAGAGGACGATCGAGTCGGAGCGCAAGGCCTCGGACGAGCTCGCGGCGCTCGAGGACATCATGGTCACCTTCCGGGACCATCTCATAGGCAAGGTCGCGCCGACGCTCTCGGAGCAGACCTCCAAGTTCATGGAGGCCATGACCGAGGGCAGGTACTCGGGCGTGTCCCTGGACGAGGACTACGAGATCCAGCTGGACGACCAGGGCGTGCTGCACCCGTTGAAGAGGTTCTCCGGGGGCGAGTCGGACCTGGCCAACCTCGCCTTCAGGCTCGCCGTCTCGAGGATAATCGCGGACAGGACGGGGGCGAGCCCGATCAACCTGCTGATACTGGACGAGATCTTCGGCTCGCTCGACCCGAGCAGGAAGCGGAGCGTCATGACCGCCCTCGGGGGGCTGTCGAGCCAGTTCAGGCAGATATTCCTCATAACCCACATCGAGGACGTGAAGGACCTGATGAACTACGTGATAAGGGTCGAGGAGCGGGAGGACGGGACGAGCGTGGCCACGCTCGTCTGAGGTCGCATCCCGGTCGCAGACACCTCATCTCACGAGAAACCGCCCAGGGTCATCTGGTCCTGGATGTCTATGTCCCTCTCCTCGTGCGGTATGCCCAGGATGTCCATCATCTGGAAGGCGTTCTTGACGGCCTTGGCCCGCCCGTGGTTGTTGAAGTATATCCAGGCCTTGTCGCAGTTGGAGATGATATCCGACAGCCTCTGCTCCCAGGCGCTGAGCTGGTCGTGCGTGTAGAGGTAGTCGTACTTGTTGATCCTGTAGTCGTCCTCCGCCTCCTCCTTGAACCAGATGTCGTAGTTCCGCCCGTGGAACCGCACGTACGCATGCTTGGCTGTGAGCGAGCGGGTCATCGGGAAACCCGGGCCGTCTATGATGACGTTGGCGACCTTGAACTCCTGGAGCACCTCTGCGGCGTCGGAGGATATCTCGTTCCCCTTATCGTTCAGCCAGCTCCTGTGCCTGAACTCCACCGCGTACCTGTAGAGGTCCGTGTCCAGCATGCCGAGGAGCGTCCTCAGCTTCCCGAGGCTCGCCCTGTCCTCGGACCTGAAATACGGCGAGAGCTGGACGAGGACCCCTCCGAGCAGGCCGGCCTCGGACAGGGGCTTTATGCATATCTCCTCGAAGCTCGACGCCTGGGCGGCGGCCTTCTCGGGCCCCTCCTTCAGGAGCGACTCGTGCGTGATGATCTGCGGGAGCTTCACGGAGAACTCGAATCCGAGCCTCTGCTTCCCCTTCTCGATCCAGGATTTGACCATGTACTCGTTCGGCACGCGGTAGAACGTCGAGTTGATCTCCACCGTGGGGAAGTACCTGGAGTAGTACCGGAACCACTCCCCCTTCCTGCTCGCCAGCTCCGCAGGGTAGAACCTGTCCACCCAATCGTCGTAGGACCATCCGGAGCAGCCGATCAGCGCGGCCATAGGGTTTTAAATGCCCTACGGCTATAAAAATCATTCCGAAGGGAGGCCGGAGGCCTGGCCCCGTGCTCACTGGCCCCCGTGAACCACGGGCCGATACGGAGGGAAAGTGATATATCGGTGCTAACGCCTGGCCATGGATGCCTGGAACAGTATGCTGCTGAGCTACATGATGCAGTGTTCCGACACCAGGCGACAGCGCGCTGAATGTGGGTCCCTCCATGAACAACCGGCTTGAAGCCGGGACATGTATGGAGGACAACACAGCGCTCAACAACAACAACCCCCAGGAGGGTCAGGGCGGCGAGAGTGCCTTGGCATGCCGTGAACCGCACTGTTACGCCTGGGGGACAATCCAGTGCCCGGACCTCTTCTTATTGGACCTTGCCAGCTTCGAGAGCCACTTCTCGGCCTCGTCATACATCGAGAACTGCCGCTCCCGCTCCCTGAAGTCCTTGGTGTGATGTATCCGCCGGACCTGGCTGCCCTTGGCCTCCATGATCCCGTGGAGGAGCTCGTGGTACACGACGAACTCGAGCACGTACCTCGGGACCTTCTCGGAGTCGAGCACCTTGTTCACGGCGAGGAGGTTCAACGCCTGGAAGTAGAAGCCCAGCCTCGCGGACGGGGACTCCTTGGCCCATGCGAGGTCCGGGAGCAGGAGCTTCCCGTCGAAGTAGCAGCCGTTGACATAGTCGAACACCGGACGCAGGTCCCTTGCATCGCCCCGCGGCCTGAACGACAGGAACCTGGCGCGCGCGATGTAGGTGTCCTTCTTGGGCACCCAGAGCTCGCGCGACCTCGCGAAGCCGAGGTACTTCTCGGCCATGCCGTCCGGACAGTCCTTCCTGTACGCCCTGCACAGGAGGTACCAGGCGAAGGCCTCGATGACATCGTCGGGGGCGTGGTCCAGGTAGTCGCTGACCCTGAGCGTGAGTGCGCCCCCCCTGTGCCGCCAGGTGTGCCGCAGCTCCGCATATGGATAGAAGGAGACCGACATGCGGCCGCCCGAAAGCTGCTTGTTCACCTGCTTGAACGTCCCATCCAGGTCCACGGCTTCGAGGTATGGCTGAATCTACATATATGATTCATCGCCCATGCACCCCGGGACGCACCATGGACCGCTGCCGCATCCGTCCGAGAGGGCTCACCGGGCCCGCCTGCACGCATGCATGTCTGGCACTCCTGATCACCGGGGCGTTCCTCATGACCGGGGTGGGGTGGGGCGCATCACGGTCCGATGGACCCACGCCGCTCGCCATGGACCTGGCAGCGTCGGTCTCGGGCGAACGCATAGCAGAGACGATCAGCACCCTCCAGCAGCTGAAGTCCCGGGAGTTCCATCTCAACTACACGCTCCAGGCCGCCCAGTACATCCACGACGAGCTCGAGGGGTACGGGCTCGATGCGGAGTATCAGGAGTTCCTCCTCGATGGCATCCTGGTCTCGAACATCGTTGCCGTGAAGCCACCTGCCGAGGACGGGGGCGAGACATACCTGTTCGGCGCGCACTACGACTCCGAGAACGAGGATGCGGACACGTTGGAGCTCGCCTACTCCCTCGCGGCCCCAGGCGCCGACGACGACGCGTCCGGGATCGCGGTGGTGCTGGAGCTCGCCAGGCTCCTCGCGGACGAGGAACTCGACGCGACCGTCAAGTTCGTGGCGTTCGTCGCGGAGGAGTACGGCTACGACCACGAGGGCGGGCTGGCCGGGAGCAGGTACTTCGTCGCACACGAGATCGAGGCGGGCGTCGAGTACGAGGGCGTCGCGATCCTCGACATGGTCGGATACCGCACGGGTGATGCGAGCAAGGCATCCCTCGTGGTGCGGTCCAGCGGGGACGATTTCGCAGAGGAGGTGGAGGAGAGCGTGGACCGCAACTCGGTGCCGCTCGACCTCCAGACATTCGTCGCGCCCCTGGCCAGGTACAGCGACCACGAGTCCTTCTGGGAGGCCGGGTATCCGGCGGTGCTCGTGTCCGAGGAGATGGCATTGGCCGGGTCGGTGCCCATGCCCGTGAACCCCAACTACCACACCGCGAACGACACGCTGGACACGCTCTCGACCGACCAGATCGTCGCGGTCACGCAGGCGCTCATAGGCACCGTCACGGGCGATGACCCGTCCGGGGAAGGAGATATAGGCCTCTACGCGATTGCCGCGGTCGGCGCGGTGGCCATGGCCGCCGTGATCGCTCGCAGGTTCCGGAACAGGACAAGGAAGGTGGACTAGATGGGAGAGGACACGGACAGGCACCCCAGCAGGGAATACCCGAACGCCCCGCTCGTCGGCGTCGGCGCGGTCACGATCAAGAACGGCAAGATACTGCTCATCAAGAGGGCATTCCCCCCGGGCGAGGGGATGTGGAGCATACCGGGAGGGCTCGTGGAGGTCGGGGAGAAGCTCTCGACCGCCTGCGAGAGGGAGACGGAGGAGGAGACCGGGGTCAAGGTCCAGGTCCTCGAGCTCATCAACGTCTTCGACCTCGTGGAGCACGACGACGAGGGGAAGGTCCGGTACCACTACGTGCTCGTCGACTTCCTCGCGAAGGCCGTGAGCGGCAAGGAGAGGCTCAGCCCGGAGGTCACGGAGATGAAGTGGGTCGACTACGACGCGGCCAAGGGGATGGACCTGACGAAGAGCGCCAGGAAGGCGCTCGATGAGCTCTTCGGCGGGACCGTGCCGTGACAGGTCATGCCTAGAGCGGCCCGAGGAGCCTCGGAAGCGACTTCTCGACCCTGGCCGTCTTGATCATCATGACGGGGACGTCCACAGACTTGAGTATCCGGTCATAGACCGTCCCGAAGAGCGTGAGCTCGAAGGCGGTCTGGGGGCCGGAGCCCATGACGAGCAGGTCGCACGTCTGGGCGCGTTCCAGGACCGTGCTCACGAGGGACTTGGAGCGCACCGTCTTGAGCTCCGCCGGGACCTTGACCCTCTCGCACATCTTCATGAGCCGATCGGCGTTGCCCCTGGCCAGCTCGATCGACTTCTCGTCCGTGATGACCGTCAGGATCTCGACCCGCGCGCCGTACTCCTTCGCGATGGGCAGCGCGAGGAGGAGCGCCTTCCTGGTCTCGAAGTAGCCGCCGGAGACGAGCAGGATGTTGTCTATGCTCTTGTCCAGCCTCTTTGTCTTGATGATCGCTATGTCGCACGGGGACTTCCTCACGACCTCGTCCAGGTTGCGTCCGAGTATGGTCCTGCCGCGCCTCCGGGTGCCCTTCCAGCCGACCACGAGCAGGTTCGCGGCGTCGTGCCTCACCTGGTCGATGATGGCACCGGCTATGTCGTAGGACACGGAGACGACCGGCCGGACCTTGACGGTCGACGGGGCGATCTTAGCGGTCTTCTTCAGGCCCGTCGAGATCTCGTCGATGTAGTCCCTGCTGATGGCCTCCAGGGGCATCGCCCGTGGCACCTCGACTATCGTGTTGATCGTCAGCTCGCCCTTGAAGTACCTCGCGAGTATGCCGGCCGCCTCGACCAGCCTGAGGTCGCCGAGGTCCTCGAGCGCGAGGAACACCCTGTAGCGCGATATCTGCTCCTTCGACAGGGGCCTCTGCGGGATCCTCTTGCGGTCCACGATCGACGCGACCTCGGCCTCCTCGGTCGGCTTGGCGAACGCGGAGAGGCCGAAGCCGAGGCCGATCCACACCGCGGCGATGTACCAGGCGTCGGGCATGAACCACCACATGAAGGCGGCCATCCCCAGAGTGGACACGAGTCCGACGGCTGGGAAGAGCGGGAAGAACGGTGTCTTGAAGCCCATGTCTATCTCGGTGAGCCTGCTCCTGAGCTTGAGCGATGCGAGGTTCGCCATCGCGAACAGCAGCAGGAACATGATGGATGCCGCCCCCACGATGAGGGTCAGGGGGAAGAACAGGGCCATGAACATCATGATGAAGCCCGTGATGAACAGCGCCTGGTGCGGTATCCTCCGGACGCGGTGTATCCTCCCGAACACCTTCGGGAGCGAGCCGTCCCGGCCCATGGCGAAGCTGACGCGGGACGACGAGAAGACGGTGGCATTGAGCGCGGCCATCGCCGAGAGTATCCCGCCGAATATGACCAGGGGGCCGCCCACATACGGTATGATGTCCTTCGCCGCCGCGATGACCGCGTTCTCGCCCTCCGCACCGAGCCACTCCGGGCTGAAGTTGACAAGGCAGGCGAAGGTCACTGCGACGTACAGCACAGCCGCGACCACCACCGATACGAAGATCGCCCGCGGGATGTTCCGCTTGGGGTCCTTGACCTCCTCACCGCACTGGACGATGATCTCGTAGCCCTCGAAGGCGATGAACGTGAACCCCATGACCATGAATATATCGGTCATCCCGTTCCCGGCGGGCAGGGCGTCCTTGAACGAGTCGAGGAAGTGCACGCCCCGCATGTCGAGCGCGTAGATGACCGCGAACGAGATGAAGAACGACACGATGAGGATCTGGATGATCGTGATCGAGCCGCCGGCCTTGCCAGTGGCGCCGACACCGGCGTAGTTGACGCCCACGAAGAACAGGATCGCCGCCGCCGCGAAGAGCTTGATGATGGCTTCCTCGCCCAGCCCGAAGAGGTCGATGTTCAGCACGCTGAACAGGGCGAACATGGCGTAGCCCATCCCGAGGGCGTAGTAGCTGCATGCGACCGTGTGGCCGAACCAGGACATCCAGCCGGACATGAAGGCTGCAGGGTGACGCAGCGATTTCTTGGCCCACAGATACCCCCCGCCCGCCTCTGGGAAAGTCGACCCCAGCTCGGCGTACGTGCCTGCCGTGAAGAGCGCGACGAAGCCGTTGAGCGCGAACACGAGCATGGCCGCTGCCCCGACCTCGTTGGCGACCACGCCGATGAGCACGAATAGGCTCGTGCCGATCATGGCCCCCACGCCTATCATCGTCACGTCGAAAAGCCCCAGGTCGCGCCGGAGCGTGACGGTCACAGACTGGCCGTTCGAACTCGACATCTGGGTGGATGTGATGATGTGGTCCCTGTATAAGCCTTTTCGATGCATGCGGATATCAGGCCCTCTGGGACAGGAGATGCATGCCCATGCCAGGACGTGGGGCGGCCTGCACAAAACGCAGTTACGGGACGTGTCAAGCGGCCCTGGACGGAGGATGAGCCGGCGACCTAGCCCCAGAGCGCCGAGTGCTTTCGCTCCAGGTACCTGACGAACGGCTCCGGTGTCAGCGACGAACCCCTGACCTTCATTGTGAGGGCTTCGGGGGTGTAGAGGGCCCCCCAGTGCTGGACATGGTCCTTCAGCCAGGTGACCGCGACCCCCGGTCGGCCGTTCGCAGCCTCGTCAGCCCATCCCGGGATGTCCTTCTCCAGCTCCCGCAGGAACATGCTGCCGTACACATTGCCCATGGCGTAGCTCTGCCAGTAGCCGAAGGCCCCCGCGCTCCAGTGTATGTCCTGGAGCACGCCCTCCGCGTCGTCGTCGAACCGCACCTGCAGGTACTTGTCGTAGAGGTCGCTCCACATGTGCGGTATCTCGGGCACCTTGAGCCTGCCCGCGAACAGCTCGCGCTCGATCTCGAACCTGATGGCTATGTGAAGGGCGTAGGTGACCTCGTCCGCGGCCACGCGCGTCTTCGAGGGCTCCACCTTGTTGACCGCACGGAGCAGGTCGTCGAGCTGGAGGTCCGAGAAGGCGCTTCCGGTCATGCCCTTGAGCCGGGGCAGGTAGAACGTCCAGAAGCCCCTGGAGAGCCCGATGATGTTCTCGTTGAACCGGGACATGGCCTCGTGCACCCCCATGCTCGCGGCGCTCCCGACCGGCTGGTACATCCAGTCGTGGTTTATGTTCTGGTCGTACATCGCGTGTCCCGCCTCGTGCATCCCGCCGAGCAGGGAGTCGATGAGGCCGTCCTCGCGGTACCTCAGGGCGATCCTGACATCGTCGAACATGCCCGTGGTGAACGGGTGCGTGGTGTCGTCCATCCTGCCTCTGGCCTTGTCCGAGGTCGTGTCGTAGCCGACGAGGCCGACCGCGTCCCTAACCACATCGCGCTGGACACCGATGGGGACCGCGCGCCTGATGCACGACGGGTCCACATCGCGGGACGCCTCGCTGTACTTCCTCACCAGAGGCGCGAGCGACATCCTCAGCCCGCCCAGCAGGTCGGCCACCTGCCCGTTCGTCATGCCCATCTCGTAGTCGTCGATCATGGCGTCGTAGACGCAGGATGCGCCCCTGGCGTCCATGGTGGCCTCCGCGCAGGCGATGCTGAGGTCCACGACCTTCTGGAACTCGGGCTCGAAGACCTTCCAGTCGCGGGCGGCCCGCGCCTTCATCCATGCGTCCCGGGAGATGGCGGTCTGGTTGGCCAGGGCAGCCACCAGGTCCTCGGGGACGCTCACGGCTATCTCGCGCTCCCTCCTCAGCAGGTACAGGTTCCGCGACTGGACCTCCTCCGAAGCGTCAACCTCGGCCTCCGACTCCTTGACCAGACGAGCCAGCTCGTCGCTCGTGAGCATCCGGTGCCTCAGCCGCTTGAGGAGGCCGAGCTGGTCCGCCCTGATGGCCAGGCCCTGAGGCGGCATGTGCGTCTCCAGGTCCCAGTCCAGCAGTCTGGAGGTCGAATCGATCAACACGATCTCGCGGTACTTCCCCATCAGCCTGGAATAAGCAGTCATCGTGGTCCAACCCGGTCCTCCTGCGCCGACACGGCATGGTGGTCGTCCATGCATGGCGGAAGAGGTGTGGGGTGATTGCGATGCCTCGTGATTAGCGTTGCCGTGGAGGATCTAGCGAAAGAACATCGTCCAAAGACAGGATGGCGCCGGGGACGGCGCGCAGCCGACCGGGCCGGCCTAGGCCTCCTTGTCCAGGATGTCGACCCACTCCTCCTCGCGCATGCCATCCTCCTCGGCCTGCCAGACGCCTGGCTTGAACGTCGCGGACATGTAGGCCTGGAGCATCTGCTCGACGCCCTTGAGGGACTTCATCATGCCGTTCCAGCGCTCGATCCGGCCCTTGTAGCGCTCCTCGATGTCGCGCATGAGCATGGTGAGCGTCGCGAAGACGTCCTTGGGCGGCCAGCCCTTGTATATCATCGCGATGTACACGGACCGCCCCTTCTCGATCAGGATGCTCTTGTCGCCGATCTCCAGCTTCTTGAGCCCGACCTCGCCCTGCTGGAAGGAGTCCTTGACGAACTCCTGGACCGCGGTGAACATCGCGCTCACGACATCCTTGTCGATGGTGGTGTTCTCCTCCCTGGTCACATGGGCTATGAGCCTGCCGTCGTTGTGTATCAGGAACACGTTCTCGAGCGCGTAGGGCCTCGGGATCAGCTTCATCCCGAAATATCCCGCGACCGCGGCTGCGAGCAGCACGAGCGGCAGCGAGAACGGATATCCGATGAGCTGGGCCATGGTCTTCTTCACGCCGATCTCGAACGTGACCTCGTTGGAGCGCACGCCGTCGGAGTCGACCGCGTAGACCGTGACCGTTATGACATCGATGCCGTCCGGGAGGTTCACGTACAGGGTCCCGCCGACGATCTCGGCGTTGGCCGACTGCTCAACGACGATGCGGAGCTCCTCGACGGGCGTCTCGCTGTCGTAGAAGTACGAGCTCAGCAGGTACTGCATGCTCCTGGGCCCGCCCGTCACGATGCGGTCCGGTATGGCGTACGCCACGGGCGCGTCGTTGACCGGTATGACCACGACGGTGGCCATCCAGGACGCCCAGGCCCCGTGGGGGTCGACCGCCATGAACGTGATCTGCTCCGACCCGGACCAGTTGACGCCGGCCGTGAAGTTGACGACCCCGTCATCATAGATCACCGGGTAGATGTTCGTGTAGTTGGATGCGAAGAACGCGAGCCCGTCGTCGTCCTGGTCCTCGAACAGTATGGAGAGGTCGAGCGAGCCGTTCAGGTAGGTGTCCTCCGGGAAGGAGAACAGGTCGTAGTACGGGACCGGGGTCGCGACCGTCGGTGGATAGTCGTCGCTGACGAGCACGAGGAAGCTGCCCGTGGCGTGCGCCCCCAGGGGGTCGGTCACGGTGATGCTGACGCGGACCAGGTACGGGTCCGTGAACGTCGGACCGGTCAGGTTCGCCGGGAACAGGAGGACGATCTGACCGTCCTCATAGGTCGCGTGGGCGTCGCCGAACTCGACGGTGAGCTCGTCGAGGGCGTGGTCGGGGTCCTCGATGTAGAGGCTCGCGCTCAGGTAGTGCGCCACATCGTAGCGCACATGGACCGTGCCCGGGCTCGTGATCGCTGGCGGGTCGTTGACCGCGATGACCGTCACCACGATCGTGTCGGTCTTCAGGGCGCCCGTCGGGTCCGTCGCGGTGAGCGTGCCCTCGGTGGAGCCGGACCACTCGGTGGGCGCGGAGACGAAGACCTCGTGGGTCGTGTCGTTGATGTAGATGACTATGTCGTGGAATCCATAGGAGTAGACGAGGAAGTTGTCGTCGATGTCGAAGAAGTAATCGTCCAGGTCGAACACGAGCACGTCCATGTCGCCCTCGTACACGGTGACGTCCGGGAGTGGTTCGACGAGGGACGGCGGGGTGTCGTCCGTGACCCTCACCACGAGGCTGATCGTGTCGGAGTTCGTCTCGTCCGCGAGGGAGGCGGATGCGGCATCCGTGACGGTCACATCGACGATCTCGAAGTAGCTGTTGGTGCCGTCCTTCGCGGGGAACAGGAAGGTCGCGATGAGGCTGTCGAAGAAGATGTCAGCCGAGCTCGACGCCATCCCCAGGTCTGTCTTCGGGGTGTCGACGTCCTTCACATAGTAGCTGTATTCGAACGTGTACATCTGGTCGAAGGTCACGTAGAGCTCCGCCGGGGGATTGTTCACGAACCTCGGCCTGTCGTTGACCGACTGGATGCTCACCTGGACATCCTGGTAGGCCGAGAAGCCGTCGGGGTCCCTGACCCACAGGCGGAAGGTGTCGTCCCCGTAGGCGTCGGGCTGGGTGAGGAACTTCATGAGCGCCACGGAGTCCGGGTCGTGGAGCACGATGTAGAGCGATGTGTCCACGCCCTCGACGAACCATCTGAGGTCCGAGGTGCCGTTCGTGTGGTGCCAGTAGGTCGTGAGGCTGAAAGTCCAGTTGCTGTCCTCGGTTGCGATCTGGATAGGTAATGTGCTGAGCCAGGGCCCGTTCAACGCGTTGATGACGGTGATGTCGACCGTCGCCCTGATGGCGCCGACGGCGACCTCGACTGAGCCTTCCTCGGGTATGAAGCCCGCAGTGTAGACCGCAGACGGACCTGTGCCGACGACGCTGCCGGAGGTGTCGGTGCTCCAGACCGCGCCCGTTATCGGGACGGGGTTGCCCTCGGAGTCGTAGCCGTACGCGGTTAGCGTCTGGGACTGCCCCTCGCGGATGGTCAGCGGCCCGGCCGGGACCACCGACATGCTGGAGAGGGAGCCCGCGACGACGGTGATCTCCACCGAGGCCGACTCGTTCGACTCGTCGTCCTTGCACGTCAGGTTCGCCGTGCCGGCGGTCGATGCTGTGAATGTGATCGTGAGGCCCGAGCCCGAGACGGAGCCGGCCGTCCCGTCGAGGGTCCAGTTCGGCTGCCAGGTGGTGTTGGTGTTGCCGAGGGCGTCCGTGCCGACCGCGGTGAACATCTGGGACCCGCCCGCAGGGACATCGACCAGGCCCGCAGGTGCGATCTGCACCGAGACGACGGGGCCCGCGCGGACCTCCATGGAGGAGCTCCAGCCCTCGTGTACTCCCGCGTACGCCCTGACGACTATTGTCTCCTCGGCGTAGCTGTAGGTCTGGTTTGTGAACGCGACCTGCCCGAGGTCGCCCACCGTGATCTGGACTGAGGATATGTTGAGCGAGCCGGCGCCCGGGGTGGCCATGTCCGGCAGGAACGCCGCGAGGGACACCGTGCCGACCCAGTCGGTGATGACGGAGCCGGAGGCGTTCAGGGCGGCGACGGTCATCGAGAACCCCACTCCGGCGGTGACCGACTCCGGCAGTGTGACGCCGAAGTGGTCCGCGGACACGACCGAGAAGGCCGCGTCCAGCCAGGTCGGGGCGCCCTGGGGGTCGTACGCTGTGACATTGATGATGTAATCGCCGCTCGCCAGCCCGTTCAGGTCGAGCGAGAACTCGGCCCAGTAGGGCACCGCGGACGGGTCCAGGACATCGAGGGCCATGGCGGTCGAGGGGACCACGATGGTCCCGTTGCCCGAGAAGGCCACCTCGGCCGTCGCGCCGACGATCTCGTAGGCGCCGAACGGGTTCGAGACATTGGCCATCACGGTCACGGTCTCCGCGTCGGAGAACACGCTCCTTGCGGTGGCCGATGAGTCCTCGGTCCAGACGGAGCCGACCGATATGAGGTCCTCGGTCTCGAGGGTGACGTATGAGTCGTACATGGTCTGGTCGTACATGATGATCAGACCGTCGTTGACGCTGTCGCCCCGCTGCGCCGTGAGGACGAGGTAGTG
>Ga0315278_10002256_pt1 | contig 17172 bp, 14 predicted proteins | sample YL17G06_0_MG_FD_203880 | JGI IMG/M metagenome (GOLD analysis project Ga0315278, IMG submission 203880) | Sediment microbial communities from Yellowstone Lake, YNP, Wyoming, USA - YL17G06_0 | ecosystem: Environmental > Aquatic > Freshwater > Lake > Sediment | place: USA: Wyoming | collected... | reverse complement strand
CCGACTGCAGCGGCTTGAGCAGGGTTTCGCGGCTTGTCTTTACTAGATTCATATTCTTTTCCTGAGACTGATGATGAAGGCGCCGTTTTTTGGGGATAACGGGTCGAATCCGTTGATTTATAGAGTTTTTTTCTGTGGATAACCTGTGGGCTAACCTGTGGGTGGTGCCTGAACAATCCCGCCAACTCGCTGCGTCTTGAAGGCGCGCGCTGAGTTACTCACAATCGTGCCCGAGTTATCCAGAGGTTATCAACATGCTCAGCCTTTCAGAGTTTGTTCCAGCACGTGGAAGTCCCGATTCAGTTCGGTGCTCTTGGTGCGCAGGGTGGCGATCGTCCGGCACGCATGCAGGACGGTCGTGTGGTCGCGATTGCCGAAGGCGTCGCCGATATCAGGCAGGCTCATTTCAGTGAGTTCCTTGGCGAGCGCCATGGCCATCTGGCGGGGCCGCGCGATGCTGCGGGTGCGCTTCTTGGAGTGCAGGTCAGCGACTCTCAACTTGTAGAACTCCGCGACGGTCTTCTGGATGTTTTCAATCGAGATCTGTCGGTTGTGGAGCGACAGAAGATCCTTGAGCGCCTCTTTCGCGACCTCGACGGAAATGTCCTTTCCGCCGAAGTGTGCGAACGCAAGTACGTTCTTCAGCGCACCCTCGAGCTCACGAACGTTTGATCGAATGTTCTTGGCGATGAAGAAAGCGACGTCTTCATCAAGGTGTACGCCGACCGCCTCAGCCTTCCTCAGCACGATGGCGACGCGCATCTCCTGCTCCGGCGGCTCCAACGCCACCGTCAGGCCCCAGCTGAATCGTGTCTTGAGCCGGTCGTCGATGCCGACGATGTCGCGTGGATAAGTGTCGCAAGTGATGATGATCTGCTTGTGGGCCTCAATCAGTGCGTTGAACGCGTAGAAGAACTCTTCCTGGGTGCGGTCCTTGCCCGTGAAGAACTGGATGTCGTCGATCAGGAGCACGTCCAGCGAATGGTAATAGCGCTTGAACGCATCGAAGGACTTCTGCTGGTAAGCGCGCACGACGTCCGAGATGTACTGCGCCGCGTGGAGGTAGCGGACTCTGGCATTGGGCTGGTGCATCATGACGTAGTTGCCTACAGCATGAATGAGATGGGTCTTGCCCAGACCGACTCCGCCGTACACGAACAGCGGGTTATAGGAGGTCCCCGGGTTTTCGGCGACCTGCATCGCGGCAGCGCGCGCGAGCTGATTGGCCTTGCCTGGCACGAAGTTGTCGAACGTGAACTCGGAGGCGAGGCTTGGCCGGTCGGCGGTCTTGCGCTCGGGGCCCGACATTTTCGCGGTCGGCGTCGCCGCGGCTGGCGACGTCGTGACTGGCATTGCCGGCGCTGGAGGCGCGGGCTCGGGCAAGTCGCTAACGTCCGGCAGCGTCAGTGCGACTCGTACGGGCGTACCCGATTGCTCGCTCGCGAGGGCCTCGATCCGGCGCAGGAAGCGGTCCTTTACCCACTGCAGAACGAAGCGGTTCGGCGCGACGAGTCGCAGTACGTCAGCCCCGCGGGAGTCCGCGTTGAGTGGCCGGATCCAGGTGTTAAATTGTTGAGCGGGAAGCTCCTTTTCGAGGCGCGTGAGGCAGGATTGCCACAGGCTCTGCATGGTCTCGGCGGGGTCTTTCCTGGCAGTCGTTGACGGTGCAGCGCGGCGCGGCGGAGAGGCCGAAATGATACCCGGTCCGCCTCGAGTTATCCACAGCTTCTAACGCTCGTTGACAGCGTATGCAACGCGTTGGTTTAATGCCGGGTTTTCTTCCTCCCAAGGAATACGGCAATGAAGCGAACCTACCAACCCTCGGTGGTGCGCCGCAAGCGGACGCATGGCTTCCTCGTGCGGATGCGTACGCGCGGCGGACGCGCAGTGATTCGTGCGCGTCGCGCGAAGGGGCGCACCCGTCTCGGCATCTGACCCTCACGCCCGGTCGCGAACGTTTGCGGCTGCGCCGGAGCCAGCGGCTCGGTGCAGCGCAGGTATCAGCGGTGCTCAAGTCGGGTCGCCTCGCGCGGTCGACCCGTGTCTATCTGTATCGCCTTCCCAACGAGTTCGGCTGCCCGCGCCTCGCGCTGATCGTGCCGAAGCGCTTTGCGGCCAGCGCCGTGGTGAGGAATCGCATCCGGCGCCTCGCGCGCGAAGCGTTTCGGCTCGCGCAGGTCGCGCTCGGCGCCCAGGACTGCATAATCCGCCTCGTCAGAGTCCCCGGGGAAACGCCTATTACGCTCGGCGAACTCGAGGGTCTGTTCCGGCGCGGCGCAAATGGCTAGAGTTCTGCTCGCGCTGGTCGCCGCCTACCGGTATCTTCTGAGCCCGATGCTCGGGCGGAGCTGCCGGTTCTTCCCGTCTTGCTCGGAGTACGCGATGGAAGCGCTAGCGCGGCATGGCGCGCTACGCGGGACTTGGCTTGCCGTGCGGCGCGTGGTGCGCTGCCATCCCTGGCACCCCGGTGGCTACGACCCGGTGCCGTAATCCAATAACGATAGCGTCCTCACCCGATGGACACCCAACGCCTCGTCCTCTTCGTCATCTTCTCGTTCTCGATCCTGATGCTCTGGGATGCGTGGCAGCGCGAGCAGCGTCCGCCCACGCCCGCGCAGCAGCAGGTGCAGGGCCAGGGGGGTCAGCCGACCGGCGTGCCGACGCCCAGCGCGCCCGCGCCGACCGCGACGCCGAGCGCGCCTGCTGCGGTCACACCCGACGCGGTGCCCTCGAGCGCGTCGGCCGGGCCGGGGCGTGAGCTCGTCAAGGTCGAGACGGATCTGTTCCGCGCGGGCATCGACCCGGTCGGCGGTGATCTCGTGCAACTCGAGCTGAAGCCCTATCGCGACAGCCTGGATCCGTCGAAGACCTTCCAGCTGCTCGGCGCCGATCATCGCTACGCCGTCCAGACCGGTCTGGTCGGACAGAACCTGCCGAATCACAAGACAGCGTTCACAACCGAGGCGAAGTCCTACTCGCTCGCCGAGGGCAAGGACGCCGTCGAAGTGAAGCTCCACGCCGCAACGCCCGAGGGCGCGAAAGTCACGAAGACGCTGACGTTTAGACGCGGAAGCTATCTCGTCGACGTGGCGCACGAGATCGCGAACGGGACTACGGCGCCGATTACCGCCCACGCATACTTCCAGATCGCGCGCGACGGTAAGTCGCCCGCCGACGACAAGCCGATGGTTTCCACCTTCACCGGCGCGGCGGTCTACACGGAGCAGGAGAAATTCGCGAAGGTGCCGTTCGGAGACATCGACAAGGGCAAGGTGCCTTATCCGAAGAGCGCGAACGACGGCTGGGTTGCCATGATCCAGCACTACTTCGTGACGGCGATCCTGCCGCCGGAAAAAGCGCCACGCGAGTACTACACGCGCAAGATCGCCGAGAACCTCTACACCGTCGGCACCATCCTTCCCGTCCCGTCGATTGCGCCCGGGGCAACCGGCACAGTGGGCGTGCGCGTGTATGCGGGCCCGGAAGAGCAGGAAAACCTCAAGGCGGTTGCACCGGGCCTCGATCTCGTCGTCGATTACGGCTGGCTCACGGTGATTGCCGCGCCGCTCTTCTGGGTCCTTGAGTGGTTCCACGGCTGGCTCGGCAACTGGGGCCTCGCGATCATCGCGTTGACGGTGCTGATCAAGCTGATCTTCTTCCCGCTCTCCGCGGCGAGCTACAAGTCGATGGCGCGCATGAAGAAGGTGACGCCGCGTCTCACGAAAATGCGCGAGATGTACGGCAACGATCGCGCCAAGATGAACCAGGCGATGATGGAGCTGTACAAGGAGGAGAAGATCAACCCGCTCGGCGGATGCCTGCCGATTGTGGTGCAGATCCCGGTGTTCATCGCGCTCTACTGGGTGCTGCTCGCCTCCGTCGAGCTGCGGCAGGCACCGTTCTACGGCTGGATCAGGGACCTCTCGGCGCCGGATCCGTTCTACGTGTTGCCGGCGATCATGATGGCCTCGATGCTCGTCCAGACCAAGCTGAGCCCGACCCCGCCCGATCCCGTGCAGGCGAAGGTGATGATGATCATGCCGTTCGCGTTCGGCGTGATGTTCTTCTTCTTCCCGGCCGGGCTGGTGCTCTACTGGGTCGTCAATAATGTCCTGTCGATCGCGCAGCAATGGCAGATCACTCGCATGATCGAAGGCGGCAAAGACAAACCGGCGACGGCGAAACGCTGAGCCCCGCCGACACGATCGCCGCGATCGCCACTGCGCAGGGGCAGGCGGGCGTCGGCGTGGTCCGCGTGTCCGGCGCGCGCCTCGAGTCCTTCGCGGCGCAGCTGCTCGGGCGACTGCCCGAACCACGTCACGCGATGCGCGCGACCTTCGGCGATGCGTCGGGAGCGGCGATCGACGACGGCATTGCGCTCTATTTCCCCGCACCGCATTCCTACACCGCCGAAGACGTCCTCGAGCTCCAGGGCCATGGCGGCCCGGTCGTCCTGCAGATGCTTTTGCGGCGCTGCTTTGAGCTCGGCGCCCGCCTCGCCGAACCGGGCGAGTTCACCCGGCGGGCGTTCCTCAACGACAAGCTCGATCTCGCACAGGCCGAAGCGGTCGCAGACCTCATCGAAGCGGCTACCGAGACCGCGGCGCGCTGCGCGGTGCGCAGCCTTCAGGGCGAGTTCTCGGCCGCGATCCGGAACCTCGTAGATCAGCTGATCGAGCTGCGCGCGCTCGTCGAAGCGACGCTCGACTTCCCGGAGGAGGAGATCGATCCGCTCGAACGCGCTGATGCGCGCGGGCGGCTCGAGCGGCTGCGTACGGCGCTCGCGGACACGCTCGAGCGGGCGAAGCAGGGCAGCCTGCTGCGCACCGGGTTGCACGTCGTGCTCGCCGGACAGCCAAACGTCGGCAAGTCGAGTCTGCTCAACCGGCTTGCCGGCGCGGACCTGGCGATCGTTACCGCAATCCCCGGAACGACGCGCGACGCCGTGCGCGAGGCGATACAGATCGAGGGTGTCCCGCTGCATCTCGTCGACACCGCCGGGTTGCGCGAGACTGCGGATGAAGTCGAGCGCCTCGGCATCGCGCGCACCTGGAGCGAAATCGAGCGCGCCGACCTGCTAGTACTGATCGTCGATGCGCGCGCGGGCGTGACCGCAGCGGACGAGGCGATTGTCGCGCGGCTGCCCGCCCGCCTGCCGCGGGTCGTCGTGCACAACAAGAGCGACCTGTCGGGCGATGCGCCCCGCGTCGGGGCGCATCGCGAGGCGACGACCGTGCACCTGTCCGCGAAGACCGGCGCGGGCGTCGAGCTGCTCCAAGCGCACCTGCTCGAGCGCGCCGGCTGGCGCCCGGCCGAAGAGTCGCCATTCATCGCGCGCGAGCGGCACCTTGTGTGCCTGCGTCGGGCTGCTGAGCATCTCGAGGCCGCGGCGCAGCAGGCGAGCGCGGCCGAGCTGCTCGCCGAGGAGCTGCGGCTCGTGCAGGATCAGCTCAACGCGATCACCGGTGAGTTCACTGCCGATGACCTCCTTGGGGAAATCTTCTCCCGCTTCTGCATCGGCAAATAGCATCAATTTCGTCCTGCATCAGGGCCGTGTACCATTTGGCGCTTCATCGTCACGCCGCCCGACACCCATCCAGGAGCCGACATGAAAAAGGTGCTTTCCTTCGCGGGGCTCGCTCTCCTTTGCGCGTGTGCGGGCATGGAACAGAAGCCCGCCGCGGTCGAGCGCATGTACGTCATCAGCTGTGGCGAGAACCACGTCAAGGACCTTTCGCGCTGGACGCCGGGCGAGAACGTCGGCAAGCCGCACGTCTTCGGGGACCACTGCTACTTGATCAAGCACGCCAAGGGCTGGATGCTGTGGGACAGCGGCAACTCCGACCGCCTCGCCGCCCTTCCGAACGGCTTGACGAACCCGGTGGGCACGATCACGGCGTTCATGAGGAAGCCGCTCGCCGACTCCCTGAATGAGATCGGCGTTGCGCCAGCCGACATCCAGTTTTTCGCCATGTCGCATTCGCACGGCGACCATTCCGGCAATGCCAACCTTTTCGGCGCGTCCACGATCTACATGCAGGTGGCGGAGTACGACGCCGTATTTGGTCCCGAGCCGCAGAAGTACAACTTCATCGCAGCGAACTTCGAGAAGCTGCGTGGGGCGAAGTTCGTGCGCCTGAACGGCGATCACGACGTCTTTGGCGATGGCGCGGTGATGATCAAGTCGGCGCCCGGGCATACGCCGGGACACCAGGTGCTCGTCGTGCGCCTGCCCAAGCGCGGCCCGGTCATGCTCTCGGGCGACATGGTGCACCTCGTGTACAGCTGGCAGAGGAGCATCGTGCCGGGCTTCAACTTCGACACTGCGCAGAGCGAGCGCACCATAACGGCGATGAAGGAATACGTCGCCAAGACTGGTGCGCAGCTCTGGGTAAACCACGATATGGAGCAGCACGCCTCCATTCCGAAGGCGCCGGCCTTTGTCGAGTAGCTCTTGATTGACCATCTCAAGGCACGTTCCTTGTGCCGCTCGAATGTGGAGAAGCGCTGAAACGTCGATCCGGTGTTGACGCGGTCACGCAAGATGAGGGGTGATTGCGGCCATGGTTCGTCTAGTGCGATGCGCGGGTCCGCGCGCTTGCTAATCGATCGGTAAGCCCACGCAGGCTTTCTGTCAGGTTCCCCGCAGTAGAATGGCCGGCCACGTTCCGCTAAGGGGAGGAGCCATGTCGTTCGCCGCTCGCACTGCCGTCACTGCGCTTGGCGCGTTTCTCCTCGCCGGCGCCGCCGCAGCGCAGCCGACGCTGAAGATGATGATCCCGGCCAACCCGGGCGGCGGCTGGGATCAGACCGGGCGTCAGCTTGCGGCGGCGATGCAGAGCGCCAAGCTGGTGAGCGGCGTGCAGTTCGACAACAAGGGTGGGGCCGCCGGGACGATCGGCCTCGCGCAGTTCGTCAACTCGGCCAAGGGCGATCCCAACGCGCTGATGGTCGCGGGGATGGTGATGGTCGGGGGCATCATCCTCAGCCAGTCCTCGGTGAACCTCGGCATGGTAACGCCGGTCGCGCGGCTGACGAGCGAATGGGAAGTGATCGTCGTTCCCGCCGCCTCGCCGCACAGGACGATTGCCGACCTGGTGCAGGCCCTGAAAAACAACCCGGGCAAAGTCTCGTGGGGCGGCGGCTCCGCCGGCGGCACCGACCACATCCTGGTCGGGATGATCGCTAGAGCGGTCGGCGTCGATCCCGTCAAGACGAACTATGTCGCTTACAAGGGCGGCGGCGAAGCGCTGACCGGCATCATCGGCGGCCACGTCACAGCGGGCGTATCCGGCATCGGCGAGTTCGCCGAGCAGATCAAGGGAGGGCGCCTGCGCCCGCTCGCCGTGTCGGCGCCGAAGGCCGTCGACGGCATCCCGTCGCTCAAGGAGCAGGGCATCGACGTCGAGCTCGGCAACTGGCGCGGCGTGTTCGCCGGGCCCGGCATCACCGCTGTGCAGCGCGACGCGCTGGTCAAGCTGGTGAAGGACGCGACCGACACGCCGGCCTGGAAGCAGACGCTCGACAGGCTCGGCTGGACACCGTTCTTCCTCGGCGGCGATCCGTTCAAGGCGTTCCTCGACGAGGACACCAAGCGCGTCACCGCCATGATCGACTCGCTCGGTCTGAAGAAGAAATAGCCGGCGCGGACCGCAATGCGTCGCTCCACGCCAGAGATTGCGCTGTCGCTTGGCGTCCTCGTGCTCGGCGTCGGCGTGTCGATCGGCACGCTACTGCTGCCCGGCGAGGGCGGGTATGCGCGGATCGGACCGAACTTCATGCCGGCGGTGGTCGGCGGCGGGCTGGTCGTCGTCGGCGCATGGCTGCTCTACGAGGCGCTCGCCGGCGGCTGGCGCCAGCGCGACGACGACTTGCCCGCGGCGCGCGGCGAGCATCCGTTCCACGCGCCGGCGTTTCTGTGGGTGAGCATGGGGCTGTTCGCGCACATGGCGCTTATCGGCACCGCCGGGTTCGTCATCGCCGGCGGGGTGCTCTTCGCGTGCGTCGCCCGCGGCTTCGGGAGCCAGCGGCCGACGCGGGACGTCGCCCTCGGCTTCGCCCTGGCACTCGGCGCGTTCCTCTTCTTCGTGAAGTTCCTGAACGTGAGCCTGCCGGGCGGATGGCTGGCGTTGGTTTTCGGCGCCGCGGGGATCTGATGGGCGAGCTGCTCGCGTCGCTCGGCACCGGGTTCGGCGTCGCGCTGCAGCCCGCCAACCTGCTCTGGGGGTTCATCGGGGTCACACTCGGCACCTTCGTCGGCGTTCTCCCCGGAGTGGGGCCGGCGCTCACGGTCGCGATGCTGCTGCCGCTGACGGTGAAGCTCGATCCGACCGGCGCGCTGATCATGTTCGCGGGCATCTACTACGGCGCGATGTTCGGCGGCTCGACGACGACCATCCTGCTCAACACTCCGGGCGAATCGGCCTCGATTGCCACCGCGCTGGAAGGCAACCGCATGGCCAAGGCCGGCCGTGCGGGTCCGGCGCTCGCCACGTCGGCGGTCGGCTCCTTCGTCGCCGGCACGATCGCCACGCTCCTGCTTACGCTACTCGCGCCGCTGGTCGTCGAGGCGGCGCTCAAGTTCGGCCCCGCTGAGTACTTCGCGCTGATGGTGTTCGCCTTCACGACCGTGTCCGCGGTGCTGGGCGCCTCCACGGTGCGCGGGCTCGCCGCGCTGTTCGTCGGCCTCTTCCTCGGGCTGATCGGCATCGACAGCCAGACCGGGCAGACGCGATTCGCGTTCGGCGTGCCCGAACTGCTCGACGGGGTGGACGTCGTGGTCCTCGCCGTGGGGCTCTTCGCGGTCGGCGAGACGCTCTACGTCGCTGCCTACTCGAGTCGCATGCCGGAGACGCTCGAAAAGCTGAAGGGCTCGATGTGGATGTCGCGCGACGACTGGCGGCGCTCGGCACCGGCGTGGCTGCGCGCCACGTTCATCGGTTTTCCGTTCGGCTCGATCCCGGCCGGTGGGGCGGAGATCCCGACCTTCCTCTCGTATGCGCTCGAGAAGAAGCTCGCGAAGCACCCGGAGGAGTTTGGCAACGGCGCGATCGAGGGCGTCGCCGGACCCGAAGCGGCGAACAACGCCGCGGCGACCGGGACGCTGGTGCCGCTGCTGACGCTCGGCATCCCGACCTCGGCGACCGCGGCGATCCTCCTGAGCGCGTTCCAGAATTACGGCATCCAGCCCGGGCCGCTCCTGTTCCAGACGCAAGGGGCGCTCGTCTGGGGGCTGATCGCGAGCCTGTACGTCGGCAACGTGATCCTGCTCGTCCTCAACCTGCCGCTGATCGGGATCTGGGTGCGCGTGCTCGCGATCCCGCGCCCGCTGCTGTACGGCGGCATCCTCCTGTTCGCGACGCTCGGCGCCTACAGCCTGCATCAGTCGTGGGTCGATCTCGCCACGCTTTATGTCTTCGGTCTGCTCGGCTTTGCGATGCGGCGCTGGGACATTCCGGTCGCGCCCGCGATCATCGGCCTGATCCTTGGCCCGCTCGCGGAGACGCAATTCAGGCGGGCGCTCGCAATCAGCGAAGGCGATGCGAGTGTTTTCTTCACGCAGCCGATCTCCGCGACGCTGCTCGCGCTCGCGGTGGCCGCTGTCCTCGGACCGTGGCTGTGGCGCCGTTTCAGGAGCGCGCGGGCGTAGTGACCGGGTGGGCGGGAGAAGGGGCTGCTGCGGCACGCGCGCTCGTCGCGTGCACGCTCGGTGGCGCGCTGTGCGCGTTGATCGGCACGCCGCTGCCGTGGATGATCGGGTCGCTCTTCACCATGGCAGCGCTCAAGTTCGCGGGCGTACACCTCGCTGCTCCGCCCGGCGGACGCGAGCTGGGACAGGTCATCATCGCGACGGCGCTCGGCCTCTACTTCACCCCGGCGGTCGCGCGCGAGGTGGGCGGGCGCTGGGAGCTCCTGATCGCAGCGGCGGTGTTCGCCACGGCGCTCTCTTATGCGGGGGCGTGGTTCATCTCCCGCTTCTCGGACACCGATCGCACCACCGCTTTTTTCGCGAGCGTCCCGGGCGGAGCGACCGAGATGGCGGTCCTCGGCGAGCGGTTCGGCGCCAAGCAGGACCGCATCGCGCTCGCGCAGAGCCTGCGCATCCTGATCGTGGTCACCGCAATCCCTTTCTCGTTTGCGGCGCTCGACGTGCACGGCAGCGACCCGCCCGCGCAGGTGGGTGCGGCGTTCTCGTTCGCCGGGCTCGCCGCGCTCCTCGCCGGTGCGGCCGCGGGAGGGTTCGCATTCCAGCGCCTGCGTGTCCCCAATGCGTTCATGCTCGGCGCGCTCGCGGTTGCGGTCGGGCTCACGGTGAGCGGAATTCAGTGGTCCACCATGCCGCCAGCGCTGACGAACGCGGGACAGGTGTTGCTCGGCTGCGCGCTGGGCGCGCGCTTCGAGCGCGCGTTCATGCGTCGGGCGCCACGCTTCGTACTCGTCGTCACGCTGAGCGTGCTTGTCGCGATGGGCCTCTCGGCCGGCTTCGCGCTGCTCCTTGCTTGGCTGGGGGATGTTGCGGCGGGGACGATGGTGCTCGCGACGGCGCCCGGCGGCATCGCGGAGATGTGCATCACCGCAAAGGTCCTGCAGCTCGGGGTGCCCCTGGTTACCGCCGCACACGTTGCGCGGGTGGTCATGCTCGTGACCATGACCGCGCCCGTGTTCCGGTTCAGCCGTTGGCTTCGGCGGCGCCTTGTTACAAAGTGAAAAACCTCTGCCCTTCCCGCCTTGCGAGGGGCGAAATAGGGTTGGTTATCTGCTAAAGTTTCGGCCCACCGGAGGTCAGCGGGCCGCACTGCAGTCACCCCGAGATCGAGAAAAGCAACGCGGGGAGCGGCTCACCCTCTTCCAATCGAACGGGGCCCCTGCCAGATGAACCAGCCATCCATTCCCCACATCCCGGTACCCGATTACGTGCGCAACCGCCGGGCAATCGAGTGGGTCGCCGAAATCGCCGAGCTCGCCAAGCCGGATGCGATCTACTGGTGCGACGGCTCGCAAGCCGAGTACGACCGGTTGTGCGAGGAGATGGTCCGGAGCGGAACCTTGATCCGGCTGAACCCCGAGCTGCGGCCGGGCAGCTTTCTCGCGCGTTCCGACCCGACCGATGTCGCCCGGATGGAAGACCGCACTTTCATCTGCGCGAACGCGAAGGAGGATGCCGGCCCGACCAACAACTGGATGGCGCCCGCGGAGATGCGGGCCACGCTCGCCCAGCTCTTCGACGGCTGCATGCGGGGACGCACGCTGTACGTCGTGCCGTTCTCGATGGGCCCGCTCGGCTCGCACATCTCGCAGATCGGGGTCGAGATCACCGACTCGCCGTACGTGGTCGTGAGCATGCGCGTGATGACGCGCATGACCGCCAAGGTGTGGGAGCTGCTCGGCGCCGAAGGCGAGTTCGTCCCGTGCGTGCACTCTGTGGGCGCGCCGCTCGCAGCGGGGAAGAAAGACGTCCCGTGGCCCTGCAACAAGGAGCACAAGTACATCGTTCACTACCCCGAGACGCGCGAGATCTGGTCGTTCGGCTCGGGCTACGGCGGCAACGCGCTGCTCGGGAAGAAGTGCTTCAGCCTGCGGATCGCGTCGGTCATGGGCCGCGACCAGGGGTGGCTCGCCGAGCACATGCTCATCCTCGGCGTGACCGCGCCGAACGGCGAGAAGACCTACGTCAGTGCGGCGTTCCCCAGCGCGTGCGGCAAGACGAATTTCGCGATGCTGGTGCCGCCGCCTGCCTTCCAAGGCTGGAAGGTCACGACGGTCGGCGAGGACATCGCTTGGATCAAGCCGGGTAAGGATGGACGGCTATACGCCATCAACCCCGAGGCCGGTCTCTTTGGTGTCGCGCCGGGCACCTCGACGAAGACAAATCCAAACTGCCTGGACGCGATCCGTTCAAACACGATCTTCACCAACGTTGCGCTCACCTCCGAGGGTGATGTGTGGTGGGAAGGTTTGACCGATATGCCCCCGCCGCATCTGACCGACTGGCAGGGGCAGCCGTGGACCCCGGATTCCGGCCGCAAGGCGGCTCATCCGAACTCGCGCTTCACAGTAGCGACCACGCAGCTCGCCTCGCTCGATCCCGAATGGGAGAACCCGAACGGCGTGCCGATCAGCGCGATGATCTTCGGCGGGCGGCGCTCGAATACCGTGCCGCTCGTCGTGGAGGCGTCAGACTGGGATGCCGGCGTGTACCTCGGCGCGACGATGGGATCGGAGACGACCGCGGCCGCGACCGGGAAGATCGGCGTGGTGCGTCGTGACCCGATGGCGATGATCCCGTTCGTCGGCTACAACATGGCGGACTACTTCGCGCATTGGCTCAAGGTCGGTCGCTCCGCCGCGCATCGGCCGCACGTTTTCCTCGTCAACTGGTTCCGGACCGACGCGCACGGCAAGTTCGTCTGGCCCGGTTACGGCGACAACATGCGCGTTCTCAAATGGGTCGTGGAGCGCTGCCGCGGCCGCGCGAATGGGACCGAGACGCCCCTTGGGTGGGTGCCGGCCTACGAGGATCTCGTCTGGACTGGGCTCGAGCGGTTCTCGCGCGAGCAGTACGCCGCCGCGGCCGCGCTGCGTCACGACGAGTGGCAGGACGAGCTCGGCCAGCACGACGAACTGTTCGAGAAGCTCGGCACGCGGCTGCCGCGCGAGCTGGTGGTACGCCGCGCAGCGATCGGGCTCGCGATGCGCTGACCCGCGCGCGCCCGTTCAAGCAAGGGCCGCCGAGTGCGGCCCTTGTCGTTTTCCTCTCCTCGCTGAAGAGGGGTGGCGCGAAGCGCCGGGGTCGTAGGGTCGGGCGCACTACAATCCCCGCATGAACCGCGGGCCTGCGGCAACCGCTGTCTTCCATCGCGATCCTCGGCACGCCTACCCGGTCGCGGTTGCAGGCGATGGGCCGTACCTGATCGATGCGACCGGCAAGCGGTATCTCGACGGATCCGGCGGGGCGGCAGTGTCGTGCCTTGGCCATAGCGACCCCGGGATATTCGCGGCGATCGAGGCTCAGCTGCGGCGCCTTCCGTACGCGCACACCTCGTTCTTCACCAATGAGCCGATGGAGGCGCTGGCGGCGGACCTGACCGCGCACGCCCCTGCAGGGATCGCGAAAGCCACCTTCGTCTCGGGAGGCTCCGAGGCGAGCGAGGCCGCCCTCAAGCTTTGCCGTCAGTACTTCCTTGAAGTCGGGGAGCCGCAAAGGACGAGAGTGATCGCTCGCCGACAGAGCTATCATGGGAACACCTTGGGGGCACTTGCCGTCGGCGGTAATGTCTTCCGCCGCGCCCAGTACGAGCCGCTGCTCGTCGAGGCCTCGCACGTTTCACCCTGCTACCCCTATCGTGACCTGCTCGCCGGGGAGACTCCGAAGGCTTACGGCGTGCGCTTGGTGCGAGAGATCGAGGCCGAAATCCTCAGGCTCGGGCCGAAGTCCGTGATCGCGTTCGTCGCGGAAACGGTTTGTGGCGCGACGCTCGGCGCACAACCGCCGGTGCCCGGTTACTTCGCCCGGGTGCGCGAGGTCTGCGATCGGCATGGGGTCCTCCTGATCCTGGACGAAGTCATGTGCGGGATGGGTCGCTGCGGCACGCTCTACGCCTGCGAGGCTGAAGGCGTGGTTCCGGACCTCATCACGATCGGCAAGGGATTGGCAGCCGGATATCAACCGATCGGGGCACTTCTGATCCACCAGCGGATTGTCGATGCGATCGTTACCGGAAGCGGTTCCTTCCAGCACGGTCACACCTACAGCGGACACCCCGTAGCCTGCGCGGCGGCGCTCGCGGTCCAGCAGGCGATCCGCGATCGAGGCCTCCTCGGGCGGGTGCGGCTGCTCGGCGCAAAACTGGGCGCGCTGCTTGAGGAGCGATTTGGAGGCCACGCGAACGTTGGCGATATCCGGGGCCGTGGCCTCCTTTGGGCCCTGGAGCTCGTTGCGGATCGGAAATCCAAGGCCCCTTTCGATCCCAGTCGACGCATGCATGCGCGTTTGAAGCAGCAGGCGCTCGAGAACGGGCTGCTGTGCTATCCGATGGGCGGGACCATCGACGGCCAGCGGGGGGATCACGTTTTGATCGCGCCGCCGTATGTGGTCGAGGAGTCTCACCTGCACGAGCTGGTAGACAAGCTGGCGGCGTCGCTCGAACAGGTTCTATGAACGTTCCACGTGGAACATCGTGCCCACCAGAGGGTGGCGATGTTCCACGTGGAACCTGCCCCGCGGACCTCGGCCGAGCCGGTCGCGCCGGTTTCAGGCCCTCGGGGTAGGGCGTACAATCCGCCCTCCGCAAGCGTGCCAGCCATGTATTTCCCGGAAAAGTTCGAGGTGATCGTCGTCGGTGGTGGCCATGCAGGCACCGAAGCGGCGCTCGCAGCCGCCCGTGCCGGGTGCAAGACGCTGCTCCTGACGCATAGCATCGAGACCCTCGGACAGATGTCCTGCAACCCGTCGATTGGCGGGATCGGCAAGGGGCACCTGGTCAAGGAGGTCGACGCCCTCGGTGGCGCGATGGCGCTTGCCACTGACCAGGCCGGAATTCAGTTCCGCACCCTCAATTCGAGCAAGGGTCCGGCGGTCCGGGCGACCCGCGCCCAGGCCGATCGCGTTCTCTATCGGCAAGCCATCCGCAGCCGACTCGAGAGCCAGCCGAACCTCACCTTGTTTCAGCAAGCGGTTGACGACCTCATCCTGGACGGCGATCGCGTTGTCGGTGCGGTCACCCACCTCGGCATTCGCTTTAGCAGTCAGGCGGTTGTGCTGACGACGGGGACCTTTCTTTCCGGGCTGATCCACGTCGGTTTGGCGAGCTACTCGGCTGGCCGGGCGGGCGATCCGCCGTCCATTCGGCTTGCCGCGCGCCTCCGGGAGCTGAACCTCCCGGTCGGCCGCCTCAAGACGGGGACGCCGCCCCGACTTGATGGACGGACCATCGATTTCTCGGTGATGGCGGTGCAGCCGGGGGATGCTCCGCCGCCGGTGTTCTCATTTATCGGCACGCGTGAGATGCACCCGACCCAGTTGCCCTGCTGGGTCACCCACACCAATTCGCGCACCCACGACATCATCCAAGGGGGTCTTGACCGCTCCCCGATGTACACCGGCAAGATCGAGGGTGTTGGGCCTCGATATTGCCCATCGATCGAGGACAAGATCCACCGCTTCGCCGGCAAATCGAGCCACCAGATCTTCCTCGAACCGGAGGGGCTCGATACGCATGAGATCTACCCGAATGGGATCTCGACCAGCCTGCCGTTCGATGTTCAGCTCGAATTAGTCCGTTCGATCAAAGGGCTGGCGCGAGCGCATATCCTGCGACCGGGCTACGCGATCGAGTATGACTACTTCGATCCGCGCGGCCTGAAGGCCTCCCTCGAAACGAAAGCGATCACGGGCCTCTTCTTCGCGGGGCAAATCAACGGCACCACCGGATACGAGGAGGCCGCTGCGCAAGGCCTCCTAGCCGGGATCAATGCTGCACGCTTGGTGCGCAGCACGGACGCGTGGTGTCCGCGTCGCGATGAGGCGTACCTCGGGGTTCTCGTCGACGATCTGATCACCCGCGGCGTCGCCGAGCCCTACCGGATGTTTACGAGCCGCGCGGAGTACCGATTGATGCTCCGCGAAGACAACGCCGACCTGCGTCTCACCGACGTGGGGCGCTCGCTCGGTGTCGTCGAGGACGCGCGGTGGGACGCGTTCGCACGCAAGCGCGACGCGATCGCGGCCGAACAGGAGCGGCTCAAGTCGACCTGGGTGAATCCGCGCGTCCTGCCCGCGGAGGATGCAGAGCGTGTGCTCGGGCAACCGATCGAGCGCGAGCACACGCTGCTCGATCTTCTCAAGCGTCCGGACGTGACGTATGAAGCGCTGATGACGCTGCCCGGTGCGGGACCGGGCACCCACGACGCAACCGTCGCCGCGCAAGTGGAGATTCAGGCGAAGTACGCGGGCTACATTGCGCGCCAGCAAGACGAGGTCGCGCGCCAGGAGGCGCACGAGTCGACACCGCTACCGCACGATCTGGACTACGGCGCCGTGCGCGGGCTGTCGATGGAGGCGCGGCAGAAGCTCGCGCATCATCGGCCCGAGACGATCGGCCAGGCGTCGCGCATCCAGGGCGTCACGCCGGCGGCGATCTCCCTGCTGCTTGTTGACTTGAAGCGCCGCGCGGTGCGCGCAAAGGATCAGCCGGAGAAGAGTGCCGCATGAGCGGCGCGCACACACTTGAGCGCGCCGCCGCTGCGCTCAGCGTAGAGATTGCGGACGCGCAGGCCGAGACGCTCGAGCGGTATCTCGACCTTCTCGAGAAGTGGAACCGCGTCTACAACCTCACCGCGATCCGCGAGCGTAGCCGCATGGTGACGCATCATCTGCTCGACTCGCTCGCGGTGCTCCCGCACCTGCGCGGGCCGCGCGTGCTCGACGTCGGCAGCGGAGCCGGCCTGCCGGGCATTCCGATCGCGGTCGCCAGCCCTGCGCTGAAAGTCTCGCTCCTCGAGAGCAACCACAAGAAGTCGGCGTTCCTGACCCAAGCAGTCGCCGAGCTGCGGCTCGCGAACGTGCAGGTCGTGACGGAGCGGGTCGAGTCGTGGCAGACCGAGGCGCGCTTTGACACTATCGTGTCGCGTGCCTTTGCGGAACTTGGCGAGTTCGCCTCGCTTGCCGATCGATTGCTTGCGCCCGACGGCGTGATCGCAGCGATGAAAGGCGTGCATCCGTTCGAGGAGATCGAGCGGCTGCCGACGGGCTTTCGCGTGCGGGAGGTGGTACGGCTCCGCGTCCCGGGCCTCGACGGCGAGCGGCATCTCGTCCTCATGGGTGCGGCGTGACGCGGATCATCGCGATCGCCAACCAGAAGGGCGGCGTGGGCAAGACCACGACTACGGTGAACGTCGCCGCCGGGCTCGCGCAGGCGGGCAAGCGGGTGCTGCTCGTGGATCTCGATCCGCAGGGCAACGCGACCATGGGCTCGGGGGTCGACAAGCGCGCACTCGAGCACACCGTGTACCACGTGCTGCTCGGGCTGAGCACCGCCGAGATGGTGCGCAAGCGCTCGGAGTCCGGGAGCTACGACGTCCTCCCCGCGAACCGCGACCTCGCCGGCGCCGAGGTCGAGATGGTCGAGCTGGAGCATCGGGAGACGCGGCTGAAGAGCGCGCTCGCGAACATCG
>Ga0315278_10002254_pt1 | contig 17175 bp, 15 predicted proteins | sample YL17G06_0_MG_FD_203880 | JGI IMG/M metagenome (GOLD analysis project Ga0315278, IMG submission 203880) | Sediment microbial communities from Yellowstone Lake, YNP, Wyoming, USA - YL17G06_0 | ecosystem: Environmental > Aquatic > Freshwater > Lake > Sediment | place: USA: Wyoming | collected... | reverse complement strand
CATGCCTGGCCGGGGCTTCTATATCCAAAGCACCATCTCAGGCACTCCCGAACCCGCCTGCGGCACCGCCTCGCGCGCAGACGCCGCCGGCGCCGGCGCCGGCGCCGACGCCTCGCGCGGACGCGTTACGATCTCCGGCGCCGCCGCCACCGGCGGAGCCGCCAGATGCTTCACATGCAGGTTCAGGTACGGGTTGAACGCTGTCCCCGCGGGTATCAGATGCCCAAGAATCACGTTCTCCTTCAGACCCACCAGCGTATCGATCGCACCCGCCAACGCCGCTTCCGTCAGTACCTTCGTCGTCTCCTGGAAGCTCGCCGCGGATATGAACGACTCGCTCTGCAACGACGCCTTCGTGATGCCCAGCAGCAGCGTCTTGGCCCGCGCAGACTTCGGCTTACGCCCCTTGGCCCCCTCCTTGCCGGAGGCTTCCGCCCCCTCGTTGGCCTCCTTCAGCTCCCCCTTCGCCACCACGTCGCCTTCCTTGAAGCCCGTCCCCCCTGCCTTCTCGATACGCACGCTCTGGTTCAGCGACTCATTGCCATGGCGGAAACGGAACTTGTCCACCACCTCGCCAGGCAAAAACTTGCTGTCACCCGCGTCCTCCACCTTCACCTTCCGCAGCATCTGCGTCAGGATGATCTCGATGTGCTTGTCGTTGATCTTCACGCCCTGCGACCGGTAAACGTTCTGCACCTCCGTCAGCAGATACTGGTGCAACGCCTCTTCCCCCTTGATCCGCAGAATGTCGTGCGGAATCAGCGAGCCCCGGATCAGCGGATCGCCCGCCTCCACATAGTCCCCAGCATGAACCTGTAATTCCTTGTCCTGCGGAACATGGTGCTCCCGCTCCATCCCCGCCTCCGAACTCACGTTGATCGTCATCTTCCCCCGACGCCGATCCGAACGCAGCTCCACCGTCCCCGAAATCTCCGCCAGAACCGCAGGGTCCTTCGGCTTGCGGGCCTCGAAAATCTCCGTCACACGCGGTAAACCTCCCGTGATGTCCATCGTGCCCGCCGCTTCACGCGGCTGCCGCGCAATCATCTGCCCGGCCACTACCTTCTGCCCGTCGTTCACCTCGATACGCGCCTTCGCCGGCAAATAATGGAAATCCAGAATCTTGCCGTCGCCCCCCACGATCGTGATCCGCGGGTGACGCTCGCCCTTGTGCTCGATCACCACCAGCTTCCCGCCCGCTCCCTTCCGCTCCTCCTCGATCCGAACCGTCTCCCCTTCCTCGATATCCTCGTACTGAACCGACCCGCCCTTCTCCGCCAGAATCGGCGTGATGTGCGGGTCCCAACTCACCATCGCCTGCCGCGCCTTCACCTTCTCCCCATGCCCCACCACCACGCTGGCGCCATACGGTACCTTGTACTTCTCAAGCTCCCGACCCTTCACATCCAGAACCGCTATCTCCCCGTTTCGCTTCAACGCCACCAGATGCTTGTTGCCCTCGGCGTCCGTCACCGCCACCGCGTTGATGTCCCGATGCTCCACCGTGCCCGCAGACATCGACTTGATGTCGTTCTCCACCAACGCTCCCGTCGCCACGCCGCCCGTGTGGAACGTCCGCATCGTCAACTGCGTCCCCGGCTCGCCAATCGACTGGGCCGCGATGATCCCCACCGCCAGACCTTCCTCCACCACCTGGTTCGTCGACATGTCCACCCCGTAGCATAACGCGCATACCCCGCGCGGAGCCTCGCACGTCAGCGGTGATCGCACGCGAATCGTCTCCAGCTTCAACGCCTTCAGCTTGTCGGCGGTCTCCCCCATGATCACATCGTTCTCCGACACAATCACTTCGTCCGTGATCGGGTTCCGCACCGTGTCGCGGGTCGTGCGGCCCATGATCAGGTCCTTCAGCTCCACCTCGATCGTCTCGCCCTTGTAGATCGTGCTCTTCGTGATGCCGTTCAGCGTCCCGCAATCGTGCTGGTTGATGATCACATTCTGCGCCACATCCGCAAGCTTCCGCGTCAGATACCCCGAGTCCGCCGTCTTCAACGCCGTGTCCGCCAGACCCTTCCGCGCGCCGTGCGTCGAGCTGAAATACTCCAGCACCGACAGACCCTCCCGGAAATTCGACTTGATCGGCGTCTCAATGATCTCGCCCGACGGCTTCGCCATCAGACCACGCATCCCGCCAAGCTGTCGGATCTGGTCCACGTTGCCGCGGGCGCCAGACACCGCCATCATCGCGATCGGGTTCAGGTAACGTAGCGTCCCGGCGCTCTTCGGTGGAACCGGCCGCCCTTCCCCGTCCCGATAGTCCGTCGATAACCCCGCCATCAGGTCTTCCGTCACCTGCTTGCGGGCGTGCCCCCATACATCGATCAACTGCGCATATCGCTCCTGGTCCGTGATCGCGCCGATCCGATAGTTGCGCTCAATCTTGTCCGCCTTCTTCTGCCCTTCCTCCAGAATCCTCGCCTTGCTCTCCGGTGCTCGTATGTCCGTGATCCCAAACGATAGCCCCGCCAGCGTCGAAAACCGGAACCCCAGCGATTTCAGGTCATCCAGCAACGCAATCGTCGCCGGCCGCCCAAGCTGCGCGTACGTGTCCGCAATCACCCGGCTCGCCCCCTTCGCCGTGATTGCAAAATTGTAGAACGGCATCGACCTCGGAAGAATGTCGTTGAAGATGCACCGGCCCACCGTCGTCAGAACCACGTTGCTCTTGAACTTCGGCGGACGCGGCTTCAGAACGTACGCCGGATCCTTCGCCTTCCGGTAGTCCTCAAATGACTTCCACGCCGCATCCGCAATCCCCACCGCCGAACCCTTCTCGTCCGGCACCACGCTGACGCGATCCGCCAAACGCACAAACACACGCGCGTGCATCGCAATCTTGCCCAATTGGTAGGCCATCAGCGACTCCGGCAAACTGCCGAACACGCTGTATTCGCCCTTGTCGCCTTCCCGGTCGCTCGTGATGTAGAACGACCCCAGCACGATGTCCTGCGACGGCGAAATGATCGGGCTGCCGTTCGCCGGCGAGAAAATGTTGTTCGGCGCCAGCATCAACACGTGCGCTTCCGTCTGCGCCTCGATCGACAGCGGCAAGTGCACCGCCATCTGGTCCCCGTCAAAGTCCGCGTTGAAACCCTTGCACACCAGCGGGTGAATCTTGATCGCGTTCCCTTCCACCAACACCGGCTCAAACGCCTGAATGCCCATCCGGTGCAGCGTCGGAGCGCGGTTCAACAGCACAGGGTGCTGGTAAATCACCTCTTCCAGAATGTCCCATACCTCCGGGTCCCGACGCTCCAGCATACGCTTGGCCGACTTGATCGTGTCCGCCAGCCCGTGCTCCTTGAGCTTGCGGATGATGAACGGCTGATACAACTCCAACGCGATCTTCTTCGGCAACCCGCACTGGTGCAGCTTCAGCTCCGGCCCCACCACAATCACCGACCGCGCCGAGTAGTCCACACGCTTGCCCAGCAGGTTCTCCCGGAAACGACCCTGCTTGCCCTTGATCATGTCCGTCAGACTCTTCAGCGGCCTGTTGCTGCTCCCCAACACCGGCCTGCGGCAGCGCCCGTTGTCAAACAACGCATCGACCGCCTGCTGAAGCATCCGCTTCTCGTTCCGAATGATCACCTCCGGCGCGTTCAGGTCCACCAGCTTCTTCAGCCGGTTGTTACGGTTGATGATGCGCCGGTAAAGATCGTTCAGGTCGCTCGTCGCAAAGTTCCCGCTCTCCAGCAACACCAGCGGCCTTAGGTCCGGCGGGATCACCGGAATCACGTCCATCACCATCCACTCGGCCTTGTTCTCCGAGTTCCGCACCGCCTCGATCATCTTCAGCCGCTTCGTCAGATCCTTGATCTTCTGCTTGCTGTTCGTCTTCTCGATGTCCGCCCGAATCCTCTGCGCTTCCGTGCTCAAATCCAACGCCATCAGCAGCTTCTTGATCGCCTCCGCGCCCATCTCGGCCTCAAACTCCTCCTTGTACTTCTCAAAGGCCGACCGATATTCATCCTCCGTCAGAATCTGCTTCCGCTTCAGCGGCGTCTTCCCAGGCTCGATCACCACGTAGTCCTGAAAATACACCACCTTCTCGATGTCGCTGGTCCTCATGTCCAGCATCGCGCCCAGCCGGCTCGGTAACGCCTTGAAAAACCAGATGTGCACGATCGGAGCCGCCAAATTGATGTGCCCCATACGCTTCCGCCGCACCCGGCTGTGCGTCACCTTCACCCCGCATCGGTCGCAGATGATCCCCTTGTACTTCGTCCCCTTGTATTTCCCGCACGAGCATTCCCAGTCCCGCTCCGGACCGAAAATACGCTCGCAGAACAACCCGTCCTTCTCCGCTCGGTACGTGCGGTAGTTGATCGTCTCCGGCTTCTTCACCTCGCCGAACGACCACGAACGAATATCGTTCGGGCTGGCAAGCTGAATGCGAACCGAGCCGTAATCGTTGATTCGATCATAGACGGTTTCAGCCATGGTTCCTGTCTCTTTCTTCTAACGCGGGCAACTCGCCCGCGATCGGTTTCACTTGCTCATTCCTCAGCCAGAACCGGCACAAGCAGCACGTTCACGTTCTGCTCGTCCCGCAGACTCACTTCCGCCTCGGCAAGCCGGTCATAGTCATCGTACGACCGGATATCCTGCCGACTCGGCTTCTCCAGCACATACCACCAGTCGTCCTCTTGTCTGATGCCCTCCGGCACCACCTCCAGCCCGTAATCGCGCGGCTGCCGGGGCTCCAGGTAGCGCCTAGCCAATTCCAGCACTTCGCTTGCCGCTAGCTGCCCGACGGATCGCACTTGTTCCCTCTCACTCATGCGCCGCCTCCAAGCAGTGGAAGACTGCAAGAGCGCCCCGAAGAGCATTCAAAGCGACCTTCTCATCGTGCGACATCCGCTCATCGTAGTCGGCCGCCAACCTGGCGTTGTACAGCCGTGTGATCGTCGTTCGAGGCGATCGATTCCGTGACACCGTCAGACGATCCAGGTGCCGCCGTACCAGCCCGGTAAGCTGCCGGTGCCGATGGGTCCTGTGCTCAGCCGGCGGAGCTTCGGCACGCGGCAAAATATGGTTCAGCACGCCAAAAGCGGCGTAGTACGCCCGGCTGACGCTGCTCCGCCAGTGCTTGCTGCCCTTCAGGCTCTGTGCCGCCCGAAGGTTCTCTCTGCCAATCGCGTCCCAGTCCACTGAGGCTCCATCGCGGCAACCAAGGCCGCACCTACGCCATTCGTTTCTGCCTACTCACTTTTTGCTCATTCGCAGGACGACCAGTTCTCCCGGGAAAAAACCCGCTCCTGCGCCTAGTCCCGATGGAGATCCGCGTATGCCTTGACGCAAGTCGCTACACCACAAGCCGCCTTCGTTCTTGAGCCGACCTTCGCGCCCAGTTGACCGTAGGTACCGCTCCAACCGGAATTCAGGACCCGTGTGACCTCATCAAGCATCCGCGCCTTTCGCATCGTGTTCCCTCAAGCACGCACAGGCAGAACCAGCCTACGCTAACCTCACATCAAATCCCCATCTTCATCCTCTTCGCTCCGAAGGCCTTTCTTCTTCTCGAGCTGGATGTTCAAGCCCAGCCCGCGGATTTCGTTGCACAGCACGTCAAACGACACCGGCGTCCCCGCCTCAAGGGTATTGGTCCCTTTCACCATCGACTCGTAGATCTTCGTCCGACCTTCCACGTCGTCGCTCTTCACCGTCAACAACTCCTGCAGAATGTAGCTGGCGCCGTACGCCTCCAGACCCCATACCTCCATCTCGCCGAAACGCTGACCGCCCGTCCTCGCCTTCCCGCCCAGCGGCTGCTGCGTGATCAGCGAATAGGGCCCCGTCGCTCGCGCGTGAATCTTGTCGTCCACCAAATGGTGCAGCTTCATCATGTAAATGAATCCCACCGTCGTCTTCTGCTCAAACGCCTCGCCCGTGCGCCCGTCGTGCAATTGAACCTTCCCGCCATACGGCATGAGCACGTCCAGGTCCTTTGAATCCAACGGCTTGCGGCTCTTCTCCCGCTCCTTCCGCCGCTCACGCACGGTCTTGTTCGCCTCCTCGATGGCCTTGTGAATCTCCTCTTCCGTCCCCCCGTCAAACACCGGCGAAATCGCCTGGAACCCCAACACCGCCGCCGCCCAACCTAAATGCGTCTCCAGAATCTGCCCCACGTTCATGCGGCTCGGCACACCCAATGGGTTCAGCAGAATGTCCACCGGCGTCCCGTCCGCCAGGAACGGCATGTCCTCCTCATCGACGATCCGCGCAATCACGCCCTTGTTCCCGTGACGCCCAGCCATCTTGTCGCCCACCGACAACTGACGCTTCGTCGCTACGTACACCTTCACCATCTCCAGCACCCCGCTCGGCAACTCGTCCCCTCGCTTCATGTGCTCCAGCCGACGCACCTTCTCCTTCAGCATCGCCTGCACACGCGGCCAGAAACGCGAGTACGTGTTCAATGCCTGCTCCTTGGCCTCACGCGAACCCTTCACCCAGTCCGTGCTGAACGTCTCGATCTGCTCCATCAAGATGTCCGCGTTGTCCGACACCGCCACCTTCTGCTTCGTGTTCGGGTCAACCATCGGCTGGCCCGTCACCTCGTTGACCTCCCCGATCATCTGCTTGAAAATCGCGATCCCCCGCAGATTCATCTCCTTCTCGAACCGCTCCATGTCCTTCTTGAGCTGCTTCTTCTGCTCGTCCGTCATGTGCATGCGCCGGCTGAAACACTGCGTGTTGATCACCACGCCCTCTTCACCCGCAGGCATCTCCAACGAATCGTTCTTCACGTCTTCCCCCGCACGACCGAATATCGCGTGCAGTAGCTTCTCTTCCGGCGTCAGCTCGCTCTTGCTCTTCGGTGCTACCTTGCCCACCAGAATGTCGCCCGGCCCCACACGCGTCCCGATACGCACAATCCCGCTCTCATCCAGGTTCGCCAATGCCCTCTCGCTCACGTTCGGAATGTCCCGCGTGAACTCCTCTCGACCCAGCTTCGTCTCCCGGATCTCGACGTCGTATTCCTCGATGTGAATCGATGTGAACACGTCGTCCTTGACCAGCCGCTGGCTGATCACGATCGCGTCCTCAAAGTTGTACCCGTCGTACGTCATGAACGCGACCAGCACGTTCCGACCCAGCGACAGCTCGCCTTGATACGTTGCCGCCCCATCGGCGATGATCTGGCCCTTCTTGACACGCTGACCCTTCTTCACGATCGGCTTCTGGTTCAGGCACGTCCGCTCGTTCAGACCCACGTACTTGCGCAATACGTATTCGTCGGCGTTGTCCACTAGAATACGCATCGAGTCCACGTACGTCACCACCCCCGAACGCTCCGCCCGCACCACCATCCCGCTGTTCTGCGCCACCGGCTTCTCCATCCCCGTGGAGATAATCGGCGGCTCGACCCGCAGCAGCGGCACCGCCTGCCGCTGCATGTTCGATCCCATCAGCGCGCGGTTCGCGTCGTCGTGCTCCAGGAATGGAATCAACGCCGCCGACACCGACACCGTCTGCCGCGGGCTGATGTCAATGTATTGCACTTCCTTGCTCGGCACCGTCGCCAAGTCCCCCTGCACCCGCGCCAACACCGCCCCCTTCAGCAACGTCCCCCCGCGGTCCACCGCGTCCGGCGGCGCCAGCACGCTCTTCATCTCCTCGTCCGCACGTAGGTACTTGTGCTGACCGTTCACCTTGCCGTCTTTCGCCACTCGGTAAGGCGTGATCAGAAAACCGTAGTCGTCGATGTCCGCGTAAATCGCCAGCGACGCGATCAGACCGATGTTCGTCCCTTCCGGCGTCTCGATCGGGCAGATACGCCCATAGTGCGAAATGTGTACGTCACGCACTTCAAACCCCGCCCGCTTGCGGTTCAACCCGCCGGGGCCCAACGCCGACAACCGCCGCTCATGCGTCAACTGCGACAGCGGATTCGTCTGGTCCACCACCTGCGACAGCTCGCCGCGCCCAAAGAAAAAGTCGATCGCGCTGCTGATGCTCTTCGAATTCACCAGCTCCGCGATCCGCCCCAGCTCGTTCGGGTCCTTCAGGCTCATCCGCTCCTGCACCGTCCGCCGAAGCTTCAGGAAACCCTTGCGAAGCTCCTCGCTCGCCAGCTCGTCGATCGTCCGCAGACGCCGGTTCCCAAGGTGGTCAATGTCGTCCACATACCCCTCCCCGCTACGCAGCTTGAACATGTACTTCAGCGAGTTCACCAGGTCCTCGCTCCGTAGCGTCATCACCGTCTCCGGAACGTTCTGGTCAAACTTCCGGTTGATGCGGAAACGCCCCACCCGACCCAGCCGATACCGGTTCTCGTCAAAAAACTTCTCCTGGAACAGCGTCTTGGCCTTGTCCTCCTGCGGAGGGTTGCCAGGCCGCAGACGCGCGTAAATCTTCAAGAGCGCCGCCTTGTGGCTGTCCGCCGTGTCCTCCGCCAATGTGTTCAGAATCAGCGGGTCGCTCACCTTCGCCACGCACTCCACAGACTTCAGGCTCGACGCCTGGATCTTCCCGATCGCCTCCCCGATCTGCGCTCCCGCCCTCACGATCTCCTCCCCCGACTGCGCGTCAATGATCGCGGCCGCGGCATAGTAGTGCGGCTGAAGCTGCCCGATCTTCACCGTCTCGACCGTGTAAAACTCCCGGATGATCGAATCCGTCGTCCCGTACTTCTCATCCAAGGCCCGCAAAAAAGTCGTTGCAGGTATCTTGCTCGATTGGTCTATGCGAACCGCCAGAACGTCCTTCTTCGTCACCGACGCTTCGATCCAGCTCCCACGCTCCGGAATGATCCGGCAACCGTGCAGCGGACGGTCGCCCTCCTGAACCTCCACCAGAAAATCCACCCCGGGCGAACGGTGCAGTTGCGATACGATCACCCGCTCCGCCCCGTTGATCACGAACTCCCCCCCGCCGATCATGATCGGCACCTCCCCAAGGTAGATCGAGTCCTCCATCACCTCGTCCTTGTCCTTCCGGACAAGACGAACCTGAATCCGGAACGGCATCCCGTACGTCAGCCGCAACGCCCGGCATTCGTCCGGCGTGTACCGCGGCTCCGATAGATCGTAACTGATGTACTCCAGCCGAAGGTTCCCATCGTAACTCTCGATTGGGTACACCTCTCGCAACAGATTCTCCAGCCCTTCCGCCTTCCGCTTCCCAGGCTCAACGTCCTTCTGTAAAAAACGTTGATAAGACTCGATCTGTATGTCGATCAGATTAGGGATCGGCAGCGCGTCGCCGCGCTTGCTGAAGTCGCGGACCTCGTGCACTCGCATCGGCTTATCCTTTTCCGTGAAACAGGAGAGAACCCGAACGACAACCCAAGCGGCTGGCTCAACCGCCCCAAGTTGCCCTGCACCAAATACTTAGACACCTGGACCTGCCACGTCTGGCAAGCCAATCGCTCCGCCGACAACAACAGCCACACCACTCCTCTGAGCGGCCTGAATACCGGACGCACCACCATCATCCGAATGCTCGAAATGACAAATTATATGAGTGTATCGAGTACCGTCAAGCGCAAAAACACACCCAGAACCTCTCCTCGCCCCTGGGTTCGGGAGTTCCTGGTCCATCTAACGAAGTTGTGTCATCTCTCCAGTCAATCTTGACGACCAAAACCTACACCACGCCCGCCGACGTGTCAAGTACACGTCAACAACAGCGGCCTGGCCGGCTGATCCGACGCCCCACACACGCCACCATCCGCCCGCAAGGCCGCCTCATCCGTCCTTCCTTCGAACAGACGATGGCTGCTTGTCCTTACCTCAACTCCACCGTCGCGCCCTGATCCTCAAGCTCTTTCTTCAACTTCTCCGCCTCTTCCTTCGGCAGAGACTCCTTCACAGCCTTCGGAGCGGCCTCAACCAGATCCTTCGCTTCCTTCAATCCTAGCCCCGTCGCCGCTCGCACTACCTTGATCACCTGGATCTTCTTCTCACCAGCTGCCTTCAGAACAACGTCGAACGTCGTCTTCGCCTCTTCCACAGGCGCCGCCGCCGCCGGACCCGCCATCATCACCGCCCCGCCCGCCGCTGGCTCGATCCCGTACGTGTCCTTCAGGTATCCCGCCAACTCCACCGCCTGCTTCAGCGTCAGGCCTACGATCTTGTCCCCAAGTTCCTTGATCTCAACAGCAACTTCTGCCATGACTACTTCTCCAAGGGACGTCTCGTGTCCCAGTCGTGTCGATTCCACGTCCCGCCCGATAGCACGCCTCACACTGAAGCGTTTTAACCCCATACGGGGGCAGTCGGACTGTCGGACTCATCTGCCCAGCCTCCGCTCGCCGACCACCTTTCGGCCGACACTCGGCAATTGGCGGTCGATAATCTCTCACGCCGTCGACGCCCCTACGGGAGCCGCGGCCGCCGCCGCCGCTTCTTTCTCCTCCGCCGCCGCTTCTTTCTCCTCCGCCGCCGCTTCCTTCTCCTTCGCCTTCTCCTCAATCGTCTTCAGGATCGACGCCATCTTGCTGGCCTGACCCTTGAGGATGCCGCCGAGTTTGCGCCCCGGCGATAGCATCGCCGCCACCATCCCGCTCAACGCCTCCTCTCGCGTCGGCAGTCTGCTGATCTGCTCCACCCCCTTCTGACCGGCGTACACCTCGCCGTCAAAATATACCCCCCGAAGCTCCAACTCGCCGTACGCCTTCTTCTGCTCCAGCATCAGCCGCGCAATCGCCGACACCTCGGCCTTCCCGTAGATCAACGCGCTCGGACCGTCCAGCAACTGCTCAAAACCCTTCAGCTTCCCCTCGCCCAACGCTCGCTTCGCCAGCGAGTTCTTCACCACCATCATCCGCAGACCCGCCGCTCGAAGCTTCCGCCGGATCTGGTTGTTCTTCGTCGCGTTGATGCCGCGAGGGTTGATCACACCCAAACCGTCCACGCCCTTCAGACGGGCCGACAGGTCTCGCATGATCAGGTTCTTTACGTATTTGCTCATCTCATCTGTCCTTGGTCATCTGCCATGCCCCAACGAACCCTGACAAACAACCTCTAGTGCACCTCAATGACCACCGCCGGCGTCATCGTCCCCTTGATAATCGCCTTCTTGAAGTACTGCCCCTTGGCCGTCTGCGGCTTCATCCGCCGAAGCTGACCCACCATCGCGTTGATGTTCTCCACCAGCTTCTGCTTCTCGAAACTCTGCTTGCCCACCGCCACGTGTATGTTGCCCCCCGTATCGTTCCGGAATTCTACCTTCCCCGCCGCATATTCCTTGATCGCCGTCGCTAGATCGTTCGTCACCGTCCCCGCCTTCGGCGACGGCATCAGACCCTTCGGACCCAACACCTTCCCCAGCCGACCCACAAAACGCATCATCTCCGGCGTCGCGATCGCTACGTCAAAGTCCGTGAAGTTCTCCTTCTCGATCGCCGATACAAGTTCCTGACCACCAGCGCGAACCGCCCCGGCGGCCTTCGCCCCCTCCGCTAAGTGATCCCCACAGAACGCCACCACCCGCTTCGTGGCGCCCACCCCGTGCGGCAACGACAGCGACCCCCGGATCGCCTGGTCCGCCTGCTTCGCGTTGATCCCCAAAGACACGATCAGCTCCACCGTCTGGTCAAACTTCATCGCCTTGAACGACTTCACCACGTCCACGGCCTGCTCAACCGGAACAGCCTTCTCCGGCACCTTCTTCGCGTCTTCCTTATAACGTTTGCATCGCTTGACAATGACAGGCATCTCTTGTTTCGCTCCTGTGGCGAGCAGAAAAGCTCCCGCCAAAAGCTCCCACTGTTACGGTCCGTGGTAAGACCCTCATCTGACCAACGATTCATCATGCGCGAAAACCGGCTTCACCTATCACGTATCACGCATCACGTCCTAACCCTCTACATCGATCCCCATGCTCCGCGCCGTGCCCGCAATCACCTTCCCCGCCGCCTCCTCGTCAAACGCGTTCAGATCCTTCACCTTCTGCTTGGCGATCTCCTTGCACTGCGCCATCGTCACTTTCCCCACCTTCGTCTTGTTCGGCTCCCCGCTGCCCTTCTCCGCCTTCACCGCTTCCTTCAGCAGCACGCTCGCCGGCGCACTCCTCACCTCAAAGCTGAACGTCTTGTCCTTGTACACCGTCACCACCACCCCGACGATCTTCCCCTTCAACGCCGCCGTCGCCGCATTGAACTGCTGAATGAACTGCCCGGGGTTTACACCGTGCTGACCCAACGCAGGACCGATCGGCGGCGCAGGCGTCGCCGTCCCGCCAGGTGCCTGTAACTTGAACTGCACAACGATCTCTCTCTTTGCCATGGCTCAACCAATCCTATGTCCGCTCAGGGCCTGCGACTTCGTCCACCGGCTGGGCCTGGACAAGACCCGCCTGCGATTCGTCGATGATCTTCACGTCCACATGCCGCCGCCCCGGCCACGCCATGCCTTCGGACGGCTGCTCCTGCTTCTGCCGCTCCACCTCCCGCCCACCGCTCACCACAACCAGCAACCGGTAGACCGGCCATGTCAACAGCAAAAGGGCGAGGATACTAACAACAACAGCCACCATTGACAAGCCCATCAACACGATTCCCGGCAACGCCGAAATCCCCACCAACACCCTCCCCCACCCAGGCAGACCCGCCCATCGCCCTCGAAACCCCTGATACCGCCAGAAATACTCGTGAATCTTCACCATACAGACACCTGCCAACCGGCATCATACCCGCCCCTGCCAACGCCGACCATGCACCGCCCCTTCCGCGACATCGCCATCGCCCACCGCACCGTCACCGTCTGCCACCTGGGCAACCTCGCCTACTGACTCAACCGCCCCCTGAAATGGAACCCTGAAAAGAAAGTCATCCTCAATGACCTCGAAGTAAATCGTTGTTTAGACCGCCCCAAACGCGCCCCCTGACGCCTGTGAGCAAATGCAGGACGAAAAAAGCTCCCGTCCCTTTTCCCCGGCCCTGTTTCTAGAAGGCATGGGTTTGGCCGTGGTGTGCATACTCCTGCCGGCCCGCCGTTGAACCATCGAGACCTCTCGTGCATCCTATCCTGCGCCCAAGGCCGAAACGAGGAACCCCATGATGTCCCATCCGGACCTGATCCTCTGCGAACTGCTTGTGCTCCGCTGCCAGCGCCGCGACCCCCGCGCGGCCGCCGAGCTGGTCGCCTTCTTCGAGAAGCCGCTCCTGTACTACCTCCGCCGCCTGGTTGGATCGGAGGCCGACGCTTGGGACCTGCTCCAGGAGACCTGGATGTCCGCCTTCCGCTCCCTGCCCAGCCTACGGGACGCCCGCGCCCTGCCCGCCTTCCTCTACCGCACCGCCCGCAACCATGCCCTGGCTTACCTGCGCAAACGCGACGCCGACCTCCGCCTCTACGCCGCCGTGGACGCCCCCCAGGCCAGCACCGATCCCGAACCCACCTTTACCACCGATGACGCCGCCGCCGTCCACGCCGCCCTCGATAAGCTCTCCCTGCCGCACCGCGAGGCCTTGACCCTCTTCTTTCTTCAAGACCTGAGCATCGAGGAGATCGCCTCGGTGCTCGTCATTCCGCCGGGGACCGTCAAGTCACGTCTCCACCACGCCAAAAAGGCCCTCGGAGTAGTCCTCCGGGAAGGAGCTAGCCATGTCGCATGAGAAAACCTTGCGCGAAAGCCTGTTCAACGCCGAGCCTGTCAGCCCGGAGCGCCAGCAACGCTTCCGGGAAGAGCTCGCCCAGATCGTGGAGCCCCCCCTGCCCCGCACCCACCGCCTGTACTACAGCCTGGCCCTGCTCTGCATCGTCGTCGGGCTTCCCGGTCCGGCCTGCGGCCTCCTGTTCGACGCGAAGCATCGCTGGCCCTGGGCCTTGATGCTGCTGACACAAACCGCCTTCGCCGGGTGGATTCTCCACATCCTCCGCCGCGGGACCGAGCCCCTGCGCACCATTCAGGGCATGAGCAAGGCGTTTGCAGGCATCGCCGCCCTCGTCGCCGGGTTCCTCATCTTCCACGGCCTCCAGAGCCCCTCGCTGGCCGCCGTGCTCTGGGCGCTCTTGGGCCTGCTGATGTTCCTGCTGACGAGCTTCATCAACCTCTGGAACCGCGTGATCACGGCCGAGCGGACCATGCGCGAGCATATCCTCCGCGTCGAGTACCGCCTGGCCGACCTGGCGTCGCGACTGCCCCCGCCGACCAAGCCGTAGCATGCTGGGCCTCGTGACAAGCGCCTGGCCGTGTCTCTCAGTAACGTAGCCTCCGCAACAGACCCGCCAACCTCGTCTTCTTCGCCGACCACCCTCGCCGGCTCTCTCGCGGACCCCCCCTCCCTCATCACTCCTCATTCCTCATTCATCATTTCCCTCACCCCTCCCCCTCCTCCATCTCCTGCACCTGTCTCAACACCATCCTCCTCAGCAGCTTCTCATCGTGCTCATCCCGATACGGCTTCACATCCAGATCCAGCGGCAATCGCCTCAACTTCTCATCCCCAACCTCCTTAATGTACTTCTGCATGAACCGGTCATACTCCCGCCACGGCACCCCAGCCGCCCTCACCGCCGCCTCCTCCGCCCGCAACGCAATCTGATGCGCATGCTGATACCTCAGCCCCAGGTGATCCAGCAGGCTCTTCTCCACCGCCTCATGCAAAATCAAAAACCGGTCCACCCAAACCCGCTTCCCCCGACACACAAACGACCGCGGAATGTGCCGGTCAATGTAAATCGTCCGCCCATTTTGGCTGTACCCCGCCAGATACGGAATATCGTGCCTCCGATCCAGCCGCACCCGGCTCAAGATCTCCGCCACCGCTTCACCAAGCATCTTCCCGGAAACAAGCGTGTCATCAATCGCGATCCGCCGGTGACGCTGAACGCCGCGTTCGCTTTTGCGTTTCATGAATGCCTTCCCGCTATCTCCCTCTCACACCTCATCCTTCACCTCGAACCCCTTCCGATACTCCCGCTTCAGCAGCGCATTCGCCTTCTCCACCCCGGTTCCCCCCACAAACACCTCTTTCTTCGGATCGATTTCCAGCACCGAGCTCACCTTCAACCCCGCCTTGCTCGCATCCACCCCGTTCGCCTCCAGATTCTCATGGAATTTCCCCAGCAGCTCTCCCCACTGCGGCAAGCCCTTCCCAACCCCCAGCTCCTGCCCCTTCGCATAGCTCCCACCCACCCTGAACCCGATATTCGCCACGTGGCACCACGCGCTCGTGTAATGGATCTGCTCGATCTCCCCGTTCTGAATGGACCGATCCCGCTTCCTCACCGCCTCAATGAAATTCGCGGCATGTTTCCCGCCGCCATCTCCCTTAAACTGCTCCAGCCGCTTCCCGCTGTTGTCATAGCTCCACCCGCCGCCCCTCGCCCCCGCGTAGTACCCATTCTCAAACTGAATCACATACCCGCTGCGAATCCCCCGGTAATGTGGCTCCTGTTTCACCCCCGTCTTCAACGGCAGATTCGTCAGCCACAGGATCACCGGCACGATCCCCGTATCAAAATACACAAAATGCGCGTTCGGCGTCTCCCCCGCATCGTCCCACGCCACCCGCCCACCGCCCGCCAACATCTTCACCGGCAATGAACACCGATCCGACAGCATGTTCCTGATGTCGTCCAGAATGTGCACCCCCCAGTTCCCCATCTCCCCGCTGCCCGTGTTCCACACCCAGTGCCAATCGTAATGGAAATTCTGCCGATACATCGGCTCGTCCTGCGCCGGCCCCAGCCACAAATCATAATCCACGCTCGCCGGCGGCTTGATCGCCTGCGCCACCTTCCCAATCGTCTCCCGCATCCCGATCCGATTCCCCCAGATCCACTGCATCTTCCCGAGCTTCTCCGACTTGATCAGCTCCCGAATCTTCGGCTGCACCGGGTCCGACCTCTGCTGCGCCCCGCCCTGCACGATCCGGCCATACTTCCTCGCCGCCTCCACAATCTTCCGCCCCTCCCAAACCGTCTGCGACACCGGCTTCTCAACATACACGTCCTTCCCCGCCTGAATCGCCCAGATCGCCGCCAGCGCATGCCAGTGGTTGCACGTCGAGATCACCACCGCCTCAATGCTCTTGTCCTCGATGACTCTTCTCAGGTCCGCCACGCCTTTCGCGCCCGGGAATCTCTTCTGTACCGCCCCCAACCGATTCGAGTCGGCATCGCACAACGCCGCCACCCTGACCCCCGCGATCTCCGAAAACCACCTGGCCGAGTCCGTCCCGCGCCCCCCCAAACCGATGAACCCCATGTTGATCGCATCATTCGCCCCCAGCACCCGCCGGATCGGCCACGCCATCGCCGCCGCCACGCCCGCCGTCCCCATCACAAATCGCCGCCGTGAAATGCCACGCATCATAAGACTCCTCGCCTCGAAACCCGTCCCGCCAGGGACAACACCCCCGGCCATCTTCTCATATCCACTACCACCAAACCAGCCATCGGTTGGATCAGTCGCATGATGTCTCCTTCAGCCGCCCCCGTCCGCCCTCCCCCATGGCAAACGCATCATTTGACCATTCCGACAGTAGGTCGGACACTCTTGTCCGGCACGGCTGGCCCAGTGGCGGGTGTGCTCACCCGCCCGAGACCAGCCGTATCTGCCAGATGCGTTCCCTCTGCCGCCCTCCCTCGCAAATCCCTCCCCCCAGCGACCTCCGCACTTCCGTCAGTTAGAATACTGCTCAGCACACCCGCTCATATGGCCGCGACCCGCCTCGCCTGCCCAAAGGAGCATCACAACATGACCGACACACTCACCATCGACATGAGGGTGGGAAAAGGTGACATCCACGGTTTTCCCTCTCAATCCACCTTGCCCGTCTCCGATTGCATCGGGTGGGAAAAGGTGACATCCACGGTTTTCCCTCTCAATCCACCTTGCCCGTCTCCGATTGCATCGGGTGGGAAAAGGGGTGGGAAAAGGTGACATCCACGGTTTTCCCTCTCAATCCACCTTGCCCGTCTCCGATTGCATCGGGTGGGAAAAGGTGGTGGGAAAAGGTGACATCCACGGTTTTCCCTCTCAATCCACCTTGCCCGTCTCCGATTGCATCGGCTCACGTTGCATCCGCGGCCGACCGGGGTCGCGGAGCGTATGCTCCAGGCCCAGAGCACGTGCCGTCCCCGCCACCCACTGCTCCGTGCCGTATGGCCGGCCCCGGTTCACCCCTACCCGCAACGCCAACACCTCGGCCTCCGCCTGCGGCTCGTTCACAATCTCAACCCATTGTGCCGGGCG
>Ga0315278_10002251_pt1 | contig 17177 bp, 18 predicted proteins | sample YL17G06_0_MG_FD_203880 | JGI IMG/M metagenome (GOLD analysis project Ga0315278, IMG submission 203880) | Sediment microbial communities from Yellowstone Lake, YNP, Wyoming, USA - YL17G06_0 | ecosystem: Environmental > Aquatic > Freshwater > Lake > Sediment | place: USA: Wyoming | collected... | reverse complement strand
CTCGGAAATCATGCCTTGTTCGATGATGGAGTAACTGCGTGAGCCCAGGCCTGTGCCCAGGAACAGGTCGCGCACATCCCTGCGCCGGCAGCGGGTGCCATTCAGGAAATACACGGACACACCGTCGCGTGAGACCTGTCGCTTGACTGAGATTTCGTTGTAACCGGCAAACTGGGCGCCAACCCGCCCGGCGGAGTTATCGAACACCAGTTCAACCGTGGCGGTGCCAACCGGCTTGCGCGTGGCTGAACCCTTGAAAATAACGTCTGCCATATTGTCGCCGCGCAGCATCTTGGCAGAACCTTCACCCATGACCCAACGCACGGCGTCGATGATGTTGGACTTGCCGCATCCGTTCGGACCGACAATACCCGTCAGGTTGGTGGGTGCAAGGAAAGTCGTGGGGTCAACAAAAGACTTGAAACCCGCCAGTTTGACTGCCGTCAGCCTCATGCGCCCAACTCCCCATGGACAGCCCTGCCCGCACACCATGCCGCTGTGCGCAACACAGGCTGGCCTGGCTTGGCACAGCTGGCACCGGCGATCTTCGTGCCGTCCCGGTATAACATTGAATTGTTCTTCATGAAGTGGCTAAACTGCGTCGCATGTTGATTTTCGTTAGGGAGCCCCTGGTCTGTTCCGGAACTATGGATGAAGGAACAGAGCAGAGATTCCTTGAATAATTTTCTTAATTTTCAGGAGCTACCATGGGCACCAGAGCCAGCGCCGAACTGGAGGTTTTTCCCAACCCCAAGCCGTCCCGGGATTATACCATCCGGATCGACTCTCCAGAATTCACTTGCTTGTGCCCGAAAACCGGGCAACCCGATTTTGCCACTCTGAAGCTGAGGTACATTCCAGACGAACACTGCGTTGAACTCAAGTCGTGGAAATTATACCTGTGGAGCTACCGTGAACAGGGTGGTTTTCACGAAGACCTCACCAACCGCATCCTGGATGACCTTGTGGCTGCCCTGAACCCGCGTTACATCCGCCTGAAAGCCACATTCAACGTGCGCGGTGGAGTGTATACCACGGTGATTGCCGAACACCGCGCTCCCGGCTGGCAACCGGCCTGAATTTCCAGGCTCCCAGGTCACGAATCAACCGGCGCTGCAGCATCTATGGCCAGGGCGTGAATATCACTCTGCATCAAGTCACCCATGGCCTGGTACACGAGTCGATGGCGCTGCACCATGGACTGCCCGATGAACTGCCGCGAAACGATTTTCAGGCGAAAATGCCCACGCCCGTCCTTTGCTCCTTCGTGCCCGCGATGCAAGTGGCCTTCATCAATGACCTCAAGGGCTTGCGGCTGCAAAGTCATGTCCAGGCGTTGGCGAATCTGCTGCATACGTTCCTCGGTATTCACGGCGGCATGACTCGTATGAAGGGCGAAACATCCACTTTCTCATACACGCCGGCTGCAATATAGGGATCCGCTTCCGCCCATACCCGGGCTTCCTGCAGTGAATCAAAACGGGCAACAACCAGGGAACCGGCGTACCCGGCCGGACCGGGGTCCGCTGCATCAATTGCCGGACGGGGCCCGGCCAGCAACAGGCGTCCCTCCTGCAACAAAGTTTGCAGGCGCGCCCGGTGTTCAGGTCGCAGTGCCACACGCTGTCCCAGGCTATTCTTGCTGTCGGTTGAATAGATGGCATACCACATGAGGCCGACAGCTTACGTGCTAGTGCCCTGCCCCGCAAATAACTATGACTTCAGCAAGGCACCAGGCCGAGGTTGCACAAGCGCGTTGCGCCGCGCCCCTGTTCCCACCTGGCATGCTGCTTTAGAATGGCGCGTTGCACGACGCCAGGACAGTAAGGGTATATTGATCAGAGGCTCCTTATGAGCGAACGGCTGGAAGTACGGCTGCAGGGACTGAATCCCCGCCACATCGATCATGTCGCAGCCGTGTTAATTCGGGGCGGTCTGATTGCCTACCCGACCGATTCCGGCTACGCATTGGGTTGGCGATCAGGCAACCGCAAGGCACAGGAACAGGTGGTGCGCATGCGCCAACTGGATCAGCGCCACCACTTTACTTATTGTTGCCGCACCCTGTCCGATGTGAGCCAGCTCGCGCGAGTGGATAACTCCGCCTACCGCCTGATCCGCCAGCACACGCCCGGACCATTTACGTTCATACTCCCGGCGACCGGCAACGTGCCCAAATCCGTGCAGCAGAGGAAGACCCGAACGATTGGCATCCGCATCCCGGAGCATGCAGTGGCGCAGGCAATTATCAGCGCCATGGATGAACCGCTGCTCAGTTCTTCCCTGATACTGCCCGGAGCCCAGGATGAAATCATGGACACCGAAGATCTGTTTGACGCAGTCCACGGGATGGTCGACCTGTTTGTCGACGCCGGGGACTGCCCGCTGGAACCCAGCACACTGGTCGATCTCACCGGAGATCAGCCGCTGATCCTGCGTCAGGGGCGCGGCGTGATAGAATTCTGATCGCGCACCTGCATTGCGAGACCTCTGTGGAAACCCCTGCACAAATAGTCACCAAGCCGGATCCTGTGGCAGTGCAACAGGAAGAAATGCCTTTTGCCGTGGTGCAGGGCCAGCCCTACACCAGGATGCCGCTGGATTTGTATATTCCGCCGGACGCCCTGGAGGTTTTTCTCGACGCTTTCGAAGGTCCTTTGGACCTGTTGCTGTACTTGATCCGGCGCCAGAACCTGGACGTGCTGGACATTCCCATTGCGGAAATTACCCGGCAGTACATGGCCTATATTGAATTGCTTGACGAGGTACAGTTCGAACTCGCGGCAGAGTACCTGGTGATGGCTGCCATCCTGGCCGAAATCAAGTCACGCATGCTGCTGCCGCGGCCATCGACTGAAGGCGGGGAAGAAGAAGATCCGCGCGCCGAGCTGGTGCGCCGCTTGCAGGAGTATGAGCGTTTCAAGCAAGCGGCGGAAGACCTGGAAAACCTGCCCCGGGCTGAGCGTGATTTTGCCGTGCTGGAAGCGTGGGTGGAAGAACGCAAGGTCATCAGCATTCCGCCTGAAATTGACCTGAAGGACATGTTGCTGGCGCTACGCGATGTGTTGAACCGCGCTGAGCTGTTCAGCCACCACCAGGTAGGCAGCGAACCTTTGTCGGTGCGGGAACGGATGAGTGCCATCATCGAGCGTCTGCGCGACCGGCCCTACCTGGAGTTTCCGGATTTTTTTACGGTGGAAGAAGGCCGGATGGGCGTGATCGTTACGTTTCTGGCCTTGATGGAATTGCTGCGCGAGCACATGGTGGACATGGTGCAGAACAAGCCCTTTGGCCTGATTTACATCAAGCGCCCGGGCGCTGCGGAAGTGCCTCTTGAGTAACCCTGATCTTGAATAAACATGACCTTGAATAAACCTGAGCCCGGGAGTGATATTTCCATGTCGGACACTACCACTACGACGCCTTTGAAGCACATCATCGAAGCGCTGCTGCTGGCAGCCGGCGGGCCCCTGAGCGCGAACCAGCTGGTATCGTTGTTTGCCGCCGATGAGGCCTACAGCATGGAAGAAATCAGCAAAGCGCTGGAGGAATTGGCAGGAGACCTTGCCGGCCGGGGCGTCGAGCTGGTTGAAGTCGCTTCCGGCTTTCGCCTGCAAACCCGCCCCGCCCTGCTTCCCTGGATATCCCGGTTGTGGGAGGAACGGCCGCAGCGCTACTCGCGTGCCTTGCTGGAAACACTGGCGATGATTGCATACCGCCAGCCCATTACCCGCGGCGAAATCGAAGAAGTGCGTGGTGTATCGGTGCGCTCAAACATCATTCGCACATTGCAGGAACGGGAGTGGATCCGCGTGGTCGGGCATCGTGACGTACCCGGCAAGCCCGCCCTGTTTGGAACCACCCGCGCCTTCCTGGATTATTTCAACCTGAGCACCCTGGACGAGTTGCCCACCCTGGCTGAAATTCGCGACATGGAGACCCTGGATCCGGAACTGGATTTTGATCGGGACACAGCAGAGGGTGACCCCGAAATAATCAAGTCCCTTGCTCACGGCAGTGAAGCGCCCACCGCAACACCAGGTGATACCGGCGAGTCCGATACGTGAGTAGCCCCCGTCGAACCGGCAAGGAAACCCGCGAGAAGGCCGGTGCCAGGCCCACTGCAACCAGGGCCCAGGCAAATGCCCAGCCCAACACAGAGCCCGGCACCGAGCGCCTGCACAAAGTCATGGCCGGCGCGGGCCTGGGTTCGCGGCGTTCGCTGGAAACGCAGATTGCTGGGGGCGCCGTTTTGGTCAACGGCAAGAAGGTGGAACTGGGCCGCTCCGTCAAACCGGGAGACCGCATCCAGTTTCGCGACCAGGAGTGGCAGGTGATCGCTGCGACAGCGCAGCACCGCACCCTGATTTATAACAAGCCGGAAGGTGAAGTCACGACCCGCAACGACCCGGATGGCAGGCCTACTGTGTTCGACCGCATGCCCCTGGTAGAAACCGCACGCTGGGTGGTGGTCGGGAGGCTGGATATCAACACCACTGGTTTGCTGTTGCTGACCACCGACGGCGAACTGGCTAATGCGATGATGCACCCGTCCAACCAGGTTGACCGCGAATATGTCTGCCGCATTCGTGGCATGGTCAGCGACGAACAGGTGGCGCAATTGAAGGAAGGCGTGCAACTGGACGATGCCCCTGCCCGCTTCAGCGATATCCAACGCATGCCCACGGCCACCGGCAATCAATGGTTCCAGGTTACCCTGCTCGAAGGGCGCAATCGCGAAGTGCGGCGCCTGTGGGAGTCGGTAGGTTGCATGGTCAGCCGTTTGAAGCGCGTGCGCTACGGCGCGGCTACGCTGCCCAAGGGGCTAAAAGTTGGCAGGTGGTCTGAAGTCACACCGCGCGATCACCGGGTTCTGCGCCATGATGTAAAGCTGCCAGCGGCAGCGGTATCACTGACGCTGGAAGCAGTGAGGGAACGCAGCAAGGCAGGCCGGAAACACGGCTCTGGCCGGGCACCAGCGCCGGCCGCTCGTGCGCTTAAGCCTGCGTCGCACGACAGCAGAAGGGATACGCCATCAACGAGAAGCGCGCCGCGGGTGGCCAAACCCGCTATGCCGCGTATTGCACGCCCCGGCAGCAAGCCCGGCTCACCAGCAGGCCCGGGGCGCCGGGCGCCTTCCCGCAGCAAGAAGACCGGCTACTGATGACGCTTGAGGACCTGCAAGCACGCTGCCGCGATTTTATGGCCGCGGTGGAGGCTGCTGATACTGCGCACGACATCAGCCACGTAAACAGGGTTGTGACCAATGTTGCGGCACTCACACGCACCGAGGACGCCAATCCCTGGATCACCCTGCCCGCAGCCTGGTTGCACGATTGCGTGGCAGTGGCAAAGGACAGCCCGTGGCGGGCCCAAGGCTCCAAACTGGCCGCCAAGGCCGCCATCGATTTTCTCGGTAGCATGGATTATCCGCAACAATGGCTGGCCGATGTCTACCACGCGATTGAAGCCCACAGCTACTCTGCTGCGGTTCCAACCCGCACGCTTGAAGCCCGGGTAGTGCAGGATGGTGACCGTCTCGATTCTCTGGGTGCCATCGGCATTGCCCGTTGCCTGCTGGTCGGAGGCCGTCTGAACCGCCCCTTGTTCAGCCTTATCGACCCCTTCTGCGACGAGCGTGAGCCGGATGATTCAAGGTATACGCTGGATCACTTCTACGCCAAGCTGTTGCGACTGCCGGCGACTATGCAGACTAATGGTGGGCGGGCCGAGGCTGAACGCCGCGCAAGCCTGATGCGGGGGTACCTGGACAGTTTGCGGGCGGAGCTGTCGGGCAACCGTTAAGCGGGTGCCTCACCCGAAAATCCGGGCGGCCCTCCCCTCAGGGCGCTTTGGGGGATTTTCCGGGGTTATAGATGGCGCCTTGCTGGTCGGCGTATGCGCGTAAGACCTGCGCTGCCTCGTCCCGCAGCACGTCCAACCTGACCTCAATGCCGCGTTTGCGCAGGGAAGCCGCCCAGTCATCCGGCTTATCGCCTTCATCGAAACCGGCAGCCGCGGCATCTTCCTTGCGTGCGCCGCAGACAATGCTGCTCACGCCGGACCACGGGACGGCACCAAAGCACATGGCACAAGGTTCGCAGGAGGTGACCAGTTGCGTGCGGCTGGTGCTTCCCAGGTCCCAGCAGTCGACTGCTCGCTGAGCCAAACTGAGCGCGACGATTTCGGCATGGGCCATGGACATGCGCAAGCTGGTAACGAGGTTGACACCAACGCCCACGAGCATGCCGCTATCCTCTGCCACCACGATGGCGCCAAAGGGTCCACCGGTTTGGTTACGCACGTTCTCCACCGCAAGTGCGATCGCCAGTTGCATGCGCTGTTCAACTGTGGTCAATCCTGCGTCGGGTTTACTCAGCCAGGTGCCGATAAAACCGTTCATCCAGCCGGGCAGCACCAACTCAAATTGTTGTTGCAGATCCATGCACATTCCTCTGCCTTACAATTTCATAAATGCAAATGGCGGTCGCGACCGAAACATTCAGGCTGCTGACTGTGCCGAACATGGGAATGCGCACGTGGTAATCGCACAGTTCCTCAGTCAAACGTCGCAAGCCCTGCCCTTCGCCGCCCATGACCATTGCCATGGGTCCGGTCAGGTCGGTTGCATACACCGATTTTTCAGCCTGGTCGGTGGCAGCGGCCAGCCACACACCCTGGTCCTTCAATTTGCGCAATACCCGCGCGAGGTTGGTCACGCTGACGATAGTCATGACTTCCGCAGCGCCTGAGGCGGCGCGGCGGGCTACCGGGGACAATGCCGCAGATCGATCCTTGGGCACAATGACCAGGTCCACACCGGCCGCCTCTGCGGTACGCAGGCAGGCGCCGAGGTTATGCGGATCCTGCACGCCATCCAGAACGAGGATCAGCGGTGGACCGACAATGGCCGCCAGTAACCTGTCCAGGTCACGTTCGGCCCAGACATTATTTGCAGTGAAATCGGCCAATACGTCCTGGTGCCGCTCGCCGTCGCAACGCTGGTCCAGGAACGAGCGTGGAAGCCGCTCCACCTTGATGCCCAGTGCACGCGCCTGCTGTTCCAGTTCCAGCACCCGCGGATTACCGGATTCCTGCGCAATGACCAGGCGCCCGAGCAATCCAGGCGATGAATTGAGCGCAGCGGCCACCGGGTGAATGCCAATGAGCAATTGTTCGGGTTTCGTGTTCTTGCTCTTGCTTGTGTTGGCGCTCACGATTCCACCCGGCGCGAATCAGGCCAGCTTGAAGTCAATTTTCCGGTCATCCAGCTTGACAGCAACGAGGCGCACCCTGACTTTCTGCGCCAGCTGAAAAACGCGGCCGGAACGGCCACCGGTCAGGCGATGGGAAACCGGGTCGAAATGATAGTAATCATTGGGCAGCGAGGTAATATGCACCAGCCCGCTGACGCGGGTTTTGCTGAGTTCGACAAACAGGCCAAACGAAGTCACCCCGGTAACCTGGCCAGTGAATTCCTCGCCAATGTGCTGTTCCATGTAGTAGCACTTGAGACGCTCATCCACATCCCACTCGGCTTCATCCGCGCGCCTGGAACAATGCGAGCTGTGTTCGCTCAGCTTGACGATATCCGGCCTGGAATAGACATAACCCTGCGCACTCCTGTTCTTCAGGACGTGGTGGATCGCCCGGTGCAACAACAGGTCCGGATAGCGCCGGATGGGTGAAGTGAAATGTGCATAGGCTTCCAGCGCAAGGCCAAAATGCCCGGAGTTTGTTTCCTGGTAACTGGCCAGGCTTTGCGTGCGCAGCAGCACCGCCATGATCAGGTCTTCGTCTTCACGCCCCTTGATTTGCTGCACAATCAGCTCGAAATCGCGGGGCTCCGGCCGGGCCTTCCAGGTTTTACGGATGCCCAGGCCACGCAGGAACTGTTCCAGGCTTTCAACCTTTCCTTCCTGCGGCGGCTCATGGTTGCGAAATGGCGCGGGAACCTCGTTCTGCAAAGCAAATTTTGCTGCCTCGACATTTGCGCTGATCATGCATTCCTCGATCAGCATGTGCGCATCATTGCGCTCGTAAGGCAGGATATCCACGACGGCACCACGTTCATCGAACAGGAACTGTACTTCCGTGCCTTCAAAGTCGATGGCGCCACGGCGGGTGCGGGCTTTGCGCAGCGCCTTGTACAGGCTATACAGGTCGCGCAGTGAAGCTGAAACCTGCGGTTTACCTTCGCGTATATCCTTCTCGCCGCTTACCAGCCACTGCCATGTTTCGTTGTAGGTCAAACGCGCTTGCGAGCGCATCACTGCAGCATCAAACCGCGAGCGCGTTACCTTGCCATCGGCATTGATGGACATGTCGCACACCAGGCACAGGCGATCGACATCGGGATTAAGGGAGCACAGGCCATTGGACAGAGCTTCCGGCAACATGGGGATGACCCGCCCGGGAAAATATACTGAAGTGGCCCGGTTTTTTGCCTCCTCGTCCAGCAAGGTACCTTTGCTGACGTAGCTGGAAACGTCCGCAATCGCCACCACCAGCCGCCAGCCCTTGTCGCGCTTTTGCGCAAAAACGGCGTCGTCGAAGTCGCGCGCATCGGCGCCGTCAATGGTGACCAGGGCCAAATCGCGCAAGTCTCGCCTTCCGGCGCTCATTTCCTCCGTTACTTCCGTACCGAAAGATCCCGCTTCTTGCTCCACGCCCTGCGGCCAGATGTGCGGCAGATCAAAATTGCGGATGGCGATTTCAGTCGCCATGCCCGGCGCGCCACTTTCACCAAGGATTTCGACTACTTTTCCCACGGGGGACTGGCGTTCAGCCGGTGGCTTGACGATCTCAGCTACCACGATCTGCCCCGGTCGTGCGCCCAATGTATCCGCCAGTGGAATCAATACATCCTGGTTGATGCGCGGATCATCCGGCACTACCAGGGCTACGCCGCTTTCCTGCACGAAACGGCCTACGATTTTCTGGTGGGCACGCTCAAGCACTTCGGTAATCGCGCCTTCACGCCGCCCGCGATCATCAATTCCGGTAATACAGGCAAGCACGCGATCACCATGCAGTACCTGCTGCATCTGCCGCGGAGAAAGATAAAGATCTGGTTCACCATTTTCCGGTATGACAAAGCCGAAGCCATCCCGGTGGGCACTGATACGGCCCCGCACGAGATCCATTTTCTCCGGCAAGCCGTAGGCATTGCGGCGATTTTTCACCAGCTGCCCGTCCCGGATCATGGCCTTGAGCCTGCGGCGCATGATTTCGCGGCTCTCGGCACTCTCCACCCCCAGGCGGACAAAGAGGTCCTTGCGTTTTAATGGTCGGCCATGATCTTCAAGCAAGTCGATGATTGCCTGACGCTCCGGCGCAGCGGCATCTATGCGTTCGCCTTTTTCATGCGCCGGGGGTGTAGATTTGTTTGCTGCCATAAAAAGCTCTGCCAGGTGGGCGGAAGTGGTCATTGTAACGTGATTCCCGGCCCTGCCAGAGCGCAATTTGCGCCGTGCTTGCAGGATCGGCCATGGGCCTTTTGAAGGCCTTTTGAAGTTGACACATCCGGCCGTTGTCACTACAGTACGCAGCGGTTCGAAGCACGCTGCATTGCGTTTTCGAACCAAGGCCCAGATGGCGGAATTGGTAGACGCGCTAGCTTCAGGTGCTAGTTATCGAAAGGTAGTGGAGGTTCAAGTCCTCTTCTGGGCACCATCTCATCCGAATTTGAACCTCAAGCTCAAGTCAGCGGTTTGCGCCTTCAAAAGCGCCCTCTAACAGTGACTTTGGGCGGAGTCTTGTGACCTTTCGCCAGACAAATCAGAGCATTGCGATGACTTGTCGTGGCCCGACTCCACTTTACTTGCTGACGGCGAACATTCGACGTCTTCGACATCGATCGGGTTGAGGACCCCGGCTCCTCGAAGCCAATCCCAATCGACATCGAAGCGACCTGGAAGCCGAATTCTTCGGCACTCCCGCGCACCATTTGGCTTAGAATAGGCCGGAATTTTAGGATCTGACTGAAAGAACTCCGAAAAGTGCTCAGCCCTGTCATTGTCATTCCGACTTACGGTCGGCCTCAGCGGGTAGCTCCGCTGGTCGCTAACCTGAAGGCGGTCACTCCTTGGGACTATCGACTTCTTTTTGTGGTGGAGGAGGATGACGAGGAGACTCAAGCCGCGGCGGTTCGGGCCGGGGCCGAATTTCTCATCAACCGGGGAGAGAGAACCTACGCAGCCTGCATCAACCAGGCCTTTTATAGCACCGAGGAGCCTTATCTTTTCGCCGGTGCAGATGACATTGAGTTTCGCGCCGGATGGCTGGAATCGGCCCTGGCATGCATGGATGACCAGAGCGTTGGAGTGGTGGGGTGCTATGATCCTAGTCACCCTTTCTTCGACCACGCCGCTCACTATTTGGTCAGACGGAGTTACATCGAGAGTTGGGGAGGCTGCCTGGACCGCCGGGATGTGGTTCTTTGTCCCGACTACCGTCATGGTTGCACGGACCTGGAGATGATCGGAGTGGCCAAAGCCAGAGGATCTTATCGATTCTGTCCGGAGTCGGTCGTGGTGCACCGCCATCCCGGGTGGAGTGACTCCGGCAAGGTTGTAAACTCCAGCCCGCTCTTCGATTCGACGTATCTTAAGGGGAATGAGTCGTCGGACCGGGACCGGAAGCTGCTCCTGGCTCGGGCCCCCATGTGGCTCAAGCGGATCGAGAAGGTGAGTCCCGCCGATCGTGCTCTGGCCTCGGAGGTGCGCTGGGGCCGGTTGGCTCCAATGGTGTACTCTTATCGTCGCCTGAAGGCTCTTCTAAAGTGCATCTGGGCGTATCGTCCTCCCGCGGGCATTATCTACACCGTGTCCGCCCGACCTTGGTGGGTTTCCTTCGCCGAGCGACTTCCGATGACCGGCTGGGATGCCCTCAGGCGGTGGCGATGGTGCCTGCTGGGCAGAGTGGCTCGGCCCTGGGTCCGCAGGGCTGCCGCGCGAATTCACTGGGTTTTCATCGTAGGCTGCTCGAATTCGGGTACCACCTTGCTGGCTCAGGTATTGAGTCGTCATCCGGATATCTGGGCGTTACCCTACGAGGGCCACTTCATGACCTCCGCCCTTCCACGCCCCTGGGAGCCGGGCTCCAGGGTATTTTCCGAGCGTCTCGATTTGTTTCGGCTCACCGAGGAAGACAGCGTCAGCGAACTGGATGAGGTGCTCTTCGATTGGCTCACCGCCTCTCGCTTTCGGGGAAGGCGCCCGGTGGTTCTGGTGAAATCGCCGAACGACATGCTCCGCACTCGATGGCTGCAGGCGGGCCTTCCGCGATGCTCTTTTATCGGGCTGGTGCGTAACGGCTATGCCGTGTGCGAAGGTCTTCGTCGACGCGAGGGGTACGACTTGGCACGTTCTGCGCGCCACTGGGCAAAGGCTCACGAAATCTTGCTTTCCGACCAGGAGCGAATTCGGCGGATGCACCTATTACGCTATGAAGACCTGTGCGCGAACCCGACGGCGACCCTGACCGAACTGGCCTCGTTTCTGGGTTTGGCGCCGGAGCCACTGGAAGAAGCGCAGTCGGTCCACTGGGAAGTTCACAATCTGCACCAGACGGCGGGCCCGCTGCGCGACTTGAACTCCGACAGCATAAGTCGCCTTTCCTTGACCGAGCGTGATTTGGTGAGGGCGGAGGCCGGGCCGATGCTCGAGCGCTTCGGCTACGGAGCAGATGCGCTCGCGTAGTTTCATGAGCATGGCTTCCACGACATGACCGGGAACATCGACTGGCAAGCGCTTCCCACGCTCGTGACCGGAGGGGCGTCATTCATCGGGTCGCATCTGGTCGAAGCACTGGTCGCGCGGGGAGCAAGAGTTCGGGTCGCTGACGACCTGAGCAGCGGGCGCCGGGAGAACATCGCCGCGCTCCTAGACTCGGGCGCGGTGGAATTCGTGGAGGGAGACCTGCGGAACAGGGCCGTCGCACACCACGCGGCGCAAGGCATGTCGGCGGTCTTCCACCTTGCCGCAAACCACGGCGGACGCGGCTACATCGATACGCACCAGGTGGCTTGCTCGACCAACCTCGCCCTCGACAGCAGCGTATTCAGCGCCTGCCGGGACGCGGGCGTCGAGCACATCGTCTATGCATCCTCCGGCTGTGTCTACCCGACCGAATTGCAGAGCGACGCCAGCGAGCTTCTCTATCTCAGCGAGGATAGGGTCGGCCCGCCCTACGACGCCGATAGGCTTTATGGCTGGGCCAAGCTCATGGGAGAGCTGACCCTGCGCGAATATGCGCGGGAAACGGGCATGAAAACCGCCAGCCTCCGCTACTTCACGACGTACGGCCCGCGCTGCCAGGAAAATCACGCCATCATCGCGATGATCGCCCGTGCCTTTATCGGTCAGAATCCATTCGTCGTCTGGGGCAACGGCGAACAGGTCCGTAATTGGACCCACGTTTCGGACATCGTCGAGGGAACGATTCTGGCGGCAGAACTCGTTGATGACGGCACCGCCATCAACCTCGGCACCATGGAACGGACGCGCGTCATCGACTGCGCGCGGCAAGTCCTGGAGTATACGGGTCACCGTGCAACGATCGAGCTGCACCCGGAAATGCCGACCGGTCCCGTTAACCGCGTGGCCGACAACGGCCTGGCCCGGCAGGTCCTGCAGTGGACACCCAACGTTTCGTTCGTCGAGGGCCTGCACAGCACGATCGACTGGTATTTTTCGAGCAAGAACCGCGATCGGGTCTCCGCCGAACTTTCGGCGAAGTTGCTCGATCGATAGCCTGCAGGCTACGCTCTGGACTCACATCACATTTCGACGGGGCGAATATCTCCACTCAATCGCAAGTCCAATTCGTTGCATTTCCGCCATAACAGGCGACGCATATTTTGTTCGATACACGGCCGCCGGTACGGCTCCCCCCACAAAATGTGCGTTATTCCCTCTATGAAATAGTCCTCCGCTGAGTGGTGTTTGATGTCCTTGACCTTGTCCCGAATCCTTTGCCATGTAGACAGTGATCGGGCCAATGTTCGGGATCGATGGGCTACAAACTGACACGCATTAATGTCCAGAACGCCATTGGGGGGCACCGGCATCTGAAGTTCGTCGGCTAAAAGGGGCCAACACCGTTCCACCGTCTCCCTTATAAACTGGCCGGGTGTGAACCAATCCCGGTGAGGCCTGTCGTTGAGGGAGCAATACGCGGGCATGTGCCGCTTCGCCATCAGGGCCTGCGTCTTGCTTACCAAGGTGAAAATGGGGTCGCGCTGGTGCCAACTCGTGTCGTGACCGTGCAGGAACATCGTGTAGTCGGGAAGGTGGTGATAGCACTCCGTGACATACAGCATGTATGAATAATGGCCATTGCCTTCCGGTTTCGTTCTCCATTGAACCTTCGGATAAGCCTTCAGCGCATCGGGAACGGCCTGCTCCTGACAGTCGTAGACGAAAATACGATCCGCGCACGGCCCCACATCGAGAATCCACGAGAGGTCTTCCTTAAAGTGAGTACAGACGATGTCCATACTATTTTGAACGAGCCGCGAGAATCCGCTGCTCGACAACGGCGGAGCTGATGCCGGGGGTATACGGCAAGTAGTGCATGCGGACTCCGTGCACGTCCAGCCACTCCCGAGATACGCCCAATTGCGTCAATAGCGACTCGCCTGTCCAATCGTCGCCGTGAACAATGACATTGCATCCCGACACCAGAATGGACGGTTTGGAATCCTGACCGCCCGTATTTACGATGACATTCTCCACATAGCGACACGCCGCCACGAGTTCGGTCCGTTCGGCCAAGGTCAAGATGGGCGGACGTTTGTACTCCGCGGCGAACTCGTCGGTATTGAGTGCGACCGTAACGGGTCCGAGTTCGCTCGCACGTCGCAACAGGGCAACGTGGCCGCAGTGAAACAAATCAAACGTGCCGCCGACGTAAATTCGATCTGTCATCTTCGTCCTGATCTCCCTGCATTAACGGGTCCAGTGACTAAGTTAGTCCAAGCGGCCATCTGTTTCCATTCATCGTTTTGCTTCCCTTGGTATTACCACTTCTGGCGTCGGTGGACGGTAGCCGGGACGCGCTGGGTTTGCTCACTGGCGGTGGCTTTTTGGGCCGACCCCGAATATTCTGTGCCCAACCAGATTTGAAGCTGAACTTCAAAAACATGTGCAATGATCCCCCTTCCGACCACATTGCGGGAAACCGCCCGTTCTTCACTTCGCGCCACACGTCTCGCCGCTGACCAGCTGCGGCGGTCGCACGGTTGCACGGGTAATCCGCGCGGACTGGCCCTGATCCACTGGGGCCGCTGCGGCAGCACGGTCCTGGGCTTCCTGCTGGATCAGCACCCCTGCGTCTACTGGGAGGGTGAGGCCTTGGTGTTGGAGCGCAAGTCCTGCAGGACCCGCGGGTGGCGTATCGCTCGGTGTGCGAATTTATCGGCCTGGAAGCCGCACCGGTACGGGTCCCCTACGAGCGGGTCAACCCGTTTCCGCTTCAACAGATAGTCACCAACTACGACGCGATCGCGGCGGCGCTGCGGGATACGGAATTCGAGTGGATGCTGACGGGTTGATCTCGGAAAAATACAACTGCATTTTCGTCCACATTCCCAAGTCCGCGGGTGTGGATAGGCAGTATTAATGTCGTTTTCCGGAATTGAGTCGACTATCTGCAGTGACCTGATGGCAGACCCAGGGTGGCAAATTTATTAATTGGTGTCGCGAAGGGTACCGTGAGTGCGCTCGATATGCGTGAGGACATGGCGAATCAGCGGCGGATCCTCGATGCAAGCGATGACGCGCGGGCTACCAGTGCCATCTGGGCACAGAGTTCACTTTTGGATCGTTAAGAGAACTGAAGCGAAAGTGGGTGGAATTCCGCAAAGCGCCGAAAAGCCGAACTTTCAATAGAGTTCAAACGCTCATTATCAATGGGTCAATTTTGTGCCAAGTTGACAGTAATTTGCCGACGTTATCTGATGTTTACTGGCACACTCAAGAGGGACAAGCACCGCAAGTGACTGATTTAACTACGATCGAGAACTAACCCAACCAACTGAAAATCTCTGGCAAAGCGGTAGTAGTTTGGTTCGGTTCATCGCAACTAAGAAAGTTTTGTATTTTGTTATGTATCTGACTGGACTCATTGCTATTATTACGTTTCAGGGCTTTATGTAGTCCTCTTCTGGGCACCAAATTCCAATTGTAGGAGGTCCCTTTGGGGCCGACTAGGTTCGCGCGCAAGGCGCGCTCCTACAATAACGGCATGTAGGAGGTCGCTTTGGGGCCGAATCCTCCTACGTTCGGTCAAATGGGTATTGCAGGATAATGTTTTCGGTACGATCCGGGCCGGTGGAGACCAGGTGTATGGGAGCGCCGGTGAGTTCCTGCATGGCCTCGAGATAATGGCGTGCATTCAACGGCAGTTGGTCCAGGGCGGTCGCGCCACGCGAGGACTCCTGCCAACCCGGGAATGTCTGGTATACCGGTTCAAGCGCTCCCCAATCGTCGCAATCCAGCGGCGTGGCTTCAAGCATCTCGCCATTGAGCTTGTATGCCGTGCAAATTTTCAGTTCATCCAGTCCATCAAGCACGTCCAGCTTGGTAACGCACAGGCCGTCGACGCCGTTGAGTTCCACCATGCGCCGCAAGGCTACTGCATCCAGCCAGCCACACCGTCGTGCACGACCAGTTGTAGCGCCAAATTCATCCCCCCGCTTGGACAGGTGTTTGCCGGTACTGTCAAACAACTCCGTTGGAAACGGCCCGCCTCCCACCCGCGTGGTATACGCCTTGGTGATGCCAAGAACATAGTCGATGGCGCTTGGGCCAACGCCCGCACCGGTACACACGCCGCCCACGGTGGTGTTGGAGGACGTGACAAAAGGAAAAGTGCCGTGGTCGATGTCCAACAGGCTGCCCTGAGCTCCCTCGAACATGATGCGTTTACCTTCCTGGCGCAACTGGTACACACGGCGACTGACATCGGTGACCATGCCTGAGAAATACTCCCCCAGCGCCAGCGCTTCCTCGACAACCTCTTTCTGGTCAAGTGGCCGCAAGCCAAATCGATGCTCCAACACGAAATTGTGGAAGTCCAGAACATGGGAGATTTTGCTTTCCAGGGTGACGCGCTTGAGCAAATCCGAGGTGCGCAAGCCAATGCGGGCTACTTTGTCTTCATACGCTGGCCCGATACCGCGGCAAGTTGTCCCAATGGCATTTGCCCCACGCGCCTGTTCACGCGCCCGGTCGAGCATTTCGTGATAGGGCATGATGATGGCACACGCGGGCGAAATCCGGATGCGGGAGCGCACGTCCACGCCGCGGGACTCCAGGTCTTCAATTTCCGTTTTCAGCGCCTTGAGGGATAGCACCACGCCGTTGCCAATCAGGCACTCAGCCCGGGGCTGCAGGATGCCCGCTGGAATCAGGTGGAGAACTGTTTTCTGGCCTTCGATAACCAGGGTGTGCCCGGCGTTGTGCCCGCCCTGGAAGCGGATTACGGCATCAACATCGTGGCTCAGGAGGTCAACGATTTTTCCCTTGCCTTCGTCACCCCACTGGGTACCGAGCACGACAATACTCTTATGCATCATTCCTTCTCGTGTGAATGTGTTTGCATCAAACTCTGCCCGGCTGTTGCTATTCAGTGCATGAATTGCAGCAGCAGGGCTCCGCCAAGCATGCTCGCGATGCCGGCCGTGCGGACCATGCGCGGGTTCATGCTGGAAACCTCCCGGAGGTACTTCTGCCACAGGGATGGCGCTATGCCCGGCACCAGACCTTCGATTATCAGCAACAGGGCAATTGCACTCAACAGGTCATGCAGCATCACGCCTCCTGGTGCCAGAGCCTAGTTTTTCCGACCACTAGCCGATCCAAAATAATCGAAAAAACTGGACGAAGGATCAAGCACCAGCACATCCCTGTCGCCCTGGAACACTGCCTGGTATGCCTCCAGGCTTCGATAGAAAGCGAAGAACTCCTGGTCCTTGCCAAATGCATTTGCATAGATCTCAATGGAGCTGGCATCACCGGCGCCACGAATGATCTGGCCATCCCGCTCCGCTTCCGCCAGCAGGACCTGGACTTCACGATCCGCATTGGCGCGTACGCGCTCGGCTTCTTCACGCCCCTGGAAACGCAGCAGGTTGGCTTCTTTCTGGCGATCCGTTGCCATGCGACGGAATA
>Ga0315278_10002250_pt1 | contig 17177 bp, 9 predicted proteins | sample YL17G06_0_MG_FD_203880 | JGI IMG/M metagenome (GOLD analysis project Ga0315278, IMG submission 203880) | Sediment microbial communities from Yellowstone Lake, YNP, Wyoming, USA - YL17G06_0 | ecosystem: Environmental > Aquatic > Freshwater > Lake > Sediment | place: USA: Wyoming | collected... | reverse complement strand
CACGGCGTCGGTGCCGTCCGCGGCGATGAGCAGGGGAAGGTCGACGGTGGCCGCGAGCGGTAGGCCGGGCGGGGGCGGGGGTGGGGGCGGGGGGCGCGCGCCTGTGGCATCCCGGATCGCATCGCACACCGCATCCCGCACGCGGGCGCAGGCCAGGGCGGGCGTAGCAATGTCGGTGACGCCCCCCAAGCGCGCGTCCACGGTGAGCGTGCCGCCAGGCGGGAGGAGGGCCGGCCAGTTGACTGCCCGCCGGGCAAACAGGTATAGGCGGTCGCCGCCCCGGTCGCCGCCGCCCGAAGCGTTGCGGGGCGGGGCGATGGAGCCGCGGGCCAGGACGTGGAGGACCCGGATTCCGACGCGCGACCAAAGGTTGGCCCTGTGCATGACGGCGGAGCCGGCCTCACCGGGCGGGGACGTGAAAGCCACGCCAGACCGCCCCGGCCGCACGTTGGCCGCCTTGATGCGGGGCCCGGCCAGCTCGGCTGCGAGGTGCACTTCATTGCCAGGGTGGCAGGTGGCAAAGTATTCAAAGGTGCCGGGCGGGAGGGGCGGGAGGGGGGGCGCCCGCGGCACGGGGCGGCGGGGTGGGGAGCGGTCGTCCCAGGAGGGAGAGGACGAGGAAGGCGGCCGGGTTGGCGGCCCGCGGCCGCTGTCGTCCATGCGTCGGCTTCCGCGACCGCCATCGGGCGCGCCCCACACTCCCGGCTCTTCCCTCCTGCCCGACCCGGTCGGGCGGCGCCCTGAGGAGGGGCCAGGCCAGTCGCCTGGGCTGCCCCAGGCGGGGCGGTCGGCCCGGCCGTTGTTGTTGTTGTTGTTCTTGTTGGACCGGCCGCCGCTGCCGCTACTGCCGCCTCCAGGCCCCCACCCGCCGCCCGCATGGGTGGCGATGGAGCGGGCATGGATCGGTGAAGCTAGCAGGCGGCGGCTTAGGGCGACTAGGTGGCGGGGAAGGGACGAGGTCGCACACGGCGGTGCCATCGCGGGCGGAGGCATGCGGGGGAGCGTGGGAGAGACAACAAAAAATAAAAAAGTGGAGCAAATTTGCGCACTCGTTTCATTATTCGGGGGTGTGCACCCACGAACACGCGCGCACCCCCACGCACACCAGCGAGCGCACGCGGGTGTCGTCCCGACCCACCCGCACACATTACTAACGCTTACGGCGCCGGGCAACCTGGCGTTGAACCTGAGGGTCCCTTCACAATACTTCTCTCTCATCCATCGAAACTTTCACGCATCATCAACTCCTTCTCATGTTCTCCGCCATCAACGCCGCCCCTCCTGACGGCACCCCCGCCGGCGCCGCCCCCGACGATGCCTTACCCTCCACACGCCGCTTCGTGGCAGGTGGCGAGACTCTAGAAGCAGCCAGCGCGCGCGCGGCGGCCGCCCACCAGGCCGCCCTGCGCGCAGCCGCGGCGGGCCAAACCACGGCCGCTGCTGCTGGGTTTGAGGACCTGCTCGCCCAGCCCCTGATGCAGGCGGCCGTGGACGGGGAGGTCGCGCACTCGTCGGCCCTGGCCATCGCCCTGCGCGCGTCTGCCCTGAAAAACCTGGCCGGCATCCTGGCGGCCGCCGCGGGCGAGGGCGGGAGCGGCACGGGCGGGGCGGGGCGGGCACTCGCACTCTACGCCGAGGCCGCCCTCCTGGACGCCTCCGACGTCACGGCCTGGCAGCGGGCCGCGGAGCTGGCGGGCGGGCTGGGTATGTGGGGCGCGGCCAAACGGGCGGCCGAGTGCGGGCTGTCCCTGGCGCCGTCGCACCCGCTGCTGCTGGAGGGCGCGGCCGAGGCGGCCCTTCGCCTGGGTGACTGGCCGTCCGCCCGCCAGGCTGCGTCCCGCCTGGCCGCCGCCCGGGGTGGGGACGCGGCCCGGGCGGCCCTGCTGGCTTGCGCTGCCCGCGTCCAGAGCGGAGAGGGCCTCAACTTCCGCTTCCCGCCCCGGGTGCTGGCCGAGGAGGCGTGCGCGGCCGCGGCCGACGAGCTGAGGTCTCTGGCGCCCGACCCGCTCCCGCCCCACCTCCTCCTCAGGCGGTCGCCGCCCGGGGGGCCGCCGCCCCTGGACGTGCCGTCCCCGACTTGGGTGGCCCTACTGACGACTCTGGCAGAGGCGGTAGACCCCGGCCCGGGCGGGCCGCCGCCCTACCTCGGCGGCGCGGTCGCGGTCACGCTGGGCGGCCGGGCGGTGAGCGAGGCAGACGCGGTTGCGGCCGCCCGCGCCATTGCCGCAGCAGCCCCGCGGCCGCCGCCTCCACCCCCTCCCCAGGCGCCGCCTGACGCCGCGCCCACCGCTCCACCGCCAGCGCAGGGCCGTGGGCGTGGGCGTGGGCGGGGTCGCGGGCGCACGCCTGCGACTGCCCCCCGCACGACGCGGGCGTCGTCAGCGGGTGGGCCGCGGGGCGGCGGGGGGGAGGAGGTCGGGGGCGGGCCCGCGCTCCCGGCCGGGCCGCCCCATCAACCCCGCCCGTCCGCCCCGGCCTTCCCACCGCCGCCGCCCGGCCACATGGACGCCCTGGCTGCCATCCTGCCCTCCTTGGGTGCCCCCCCGTCCGTGGTCACCCCGCCGGCCCGGCCCCAACCAGCCCTCCCCTCCTCGCCGCCCCGCCCCGGGTCGGCTGCGCGCCCGCTGCTGGCGCCCTCTGAAACGGCCGCCCTCGCGGAAGGCGCCGGCGTGACCCGCCTCCTGGCCGGGCCGTCACCTGCAGCCGGCTTGGGCGCCCTCGCCTCGGCGGCCCTGACTGCTGCCGGCGCGGCCGCGTATGCGGGCACCCCGCTGCCTCGGGCCGCCGTCCGGGCGGCGGGCCGCCTTGACGACACGCTCCGGGCCTGGCCCCGCCCCGACCCGGCCGCGTCGCTCGCGCTGGCGGAGCTGCGCGGCCTCGCCGCCGCTGACCCGACCGCCTGGGATGAAGAGGGGGAGGAGGCTGGAGTGCCCGCTGACAGGCAGCAGCAGCAGCTGACGGGCGCAGCCGGCCGGGCGGCCGCTGCCATGGCGGCCCGGTCAGCGGAAGCGTTGCTCGCGGCCGCCGCGCCCACAGCCACCGCCATCGACCGGCGCCTGGCTGCTGGCGCCGCCGCCGCCGTCTCGCCCGCCGACATGGCCTTCATCGCCCGCTTCCACTGGGCGACCGCCCTCCTGGCGGAAGCGGGGCGCCAGGCCTCGTCCGCGACGGCTCACTACGGCGCGGCTGCGGCGGCGTGCGAGGCGCTGGGAGAGCTCGACCTCCCGCACCTCGCGGCCGGGCGCGGCCCTGCCGCAGAGGGCGCGGCCACCCTCTCGGCGTCCGCCGCGGCGGGCCGGGCCCGGGCCCTGGGCTTGGCCGCCGTCCTGGATGCCGGCCACGCGACCGTGGAACGTGGCGACGTGCCCGGCGCGGGGGAACTGGTGAAAGCGTTGTCTGACCCCGTCCTTGGCGGCGGTAGCGGGGCCAAGGGGAGTGGCGGCGGTGGCGGCCCGGACGCACGCCGTGTGCTGAATGAGGCGGCCCTCCTGCTCCACGACGCCGCCTTCCTGGTCGGCCCGTCCGCCGACGGCGTCCGCTTCCGGGCGGGGCTGGTCGTGCTCACCGCCATGCTGCCCCGGCCGGCGGCGCCTCCAGGAGCCCGGGACCCGGCCCGGCTGGCGGCGCCGGCGGCCGGGGCCCACCCACCAGGCACGGCGGACCCGGCCCGGGCGACCAGGCCGCGCCTGGACAAGGCGATCACCCGGACGACGGCCCTGGCGCGAGCCCTGGCGGCCCAGTGCCCGGCCGGCCGGGACGCCGTCCTCGGCGCCACCTCCACCTCCTCCTCCGCCGCCCTGCTCATCCATGAAGCGACCTGGGCGCTGGCCTCCCACGTCGAACGCTGTTTCTGGGCGCTCTCCCCGGGCGTTGCCCCTAAAGACGACGCGGCCCGCGTGGCGGCGCTCCAGGGCGCGCTGGCGGCGGGCGCGACCAGCCTCCTGTCCCTCTGGCGCCTGGACGCGTTGGCGGACCGGGGCCCCGCGGCGGCCGCCCGGCTGACGACGGGCCTGGCCGCCCTCCTGGCCAACCGCCACCTGGCCGCCCCGCGCTGGCTGCCCTTCCTGTGGTCGGCGGCCGGCGTGCTCGCGGACGCGCGCGAGGGGTTGCCCGCTGCTGAGGAGGAAAACGCAGAGGAAGAAGACGATCCTGCGACCACTCTTGTCGTGGGCGCCCACGGCGCGGCCCTGCACGCCTTGTTCGGGGCCGACCCGCCCGGGCGGGACCCGGGCTGGCCCGCGCCGCCGCCCCCACCGGGCGGCCTCGCCCGGCTGAGCACGCCCGAAGACGCGGCCGCCGCCTGGCGGCTGCTGGCGGCCCTGGCGAAAATAGCGGACAAGCGGCGCCTGGTCCGCCTGGGCCCGTCCTTGCGATCCATTGCTCGGGCCCTGCCCGGCCCTAGCGCGGCCGTGCTAGGGGCGTCGCCGGACCCGCTCCTTCTGCTCGACGGGTGGACCCAGCCCACGGATGCCGACCTGGTCGCGTCCTCCTCGCCCCTGCCCCCATCGCTCACCACCCAACCCGCCCTGGCCGCCGCCATTGCAGCCGACCCGGCCGCCCGCATCTCGGCGCGTCTCTACACCTTCCTCCTGCCCGAGGGCGGGGAGCTGGAGGCGGCGGCCTGGGCTCCCGGCGTGCTCGCGAACCCGGCTGCAGGCGGCGTCTCGCCCAGCGGCCTGGCCGCGGTGGAAGAGTCCGCAGCTGACGCCCTGACGGCCCTGCGGTATGACCCGGGCTGCCGGCCTGCCTGGGCGGCCCTGGCACTCCTATACGGGGGCGCCGCTGACGCGCTCCTGGCCGACGCGGCCCGGGGCGGGATCGTGAGGCCGGGTGGGCGCCGCGCTTGGGAGGCGGACCCACCCCACCCCGCCGTCGCGGCCGTCTGGACGCACGTTCGGGCCTGGCGCCGCCGGTCCGTGCGGGCCCACCTGGCGGTGCGCGCCCTGGCATCCGCGGTTGGGGATGGGGCGGCCGCGGCGGCCGCTGACCTGGGCGTGGGCCGGGCGCACCTGTCAGCCCTGAGCCGAGCGCCGCCCGCAGGCCCGCGCACCCGCCCGCTCCCGCCCGGCGTCGCCCAGGCGCACGCGAGCGCCGCGGTCGCGGCCTGCGCCCGCGCTGCGAATGGGGCTCCATCAGACTGGCAGCCCCCCTTCTGGCAAGGCCGGGCAGTGGAAAAGCTGGCGGTCGCGGCCAAGGCGGCCGGGCGGGGGCGGTGGTGGAGAGGCGGTGGCGGCGGCGACCCATCCCCTCCACCACCCTCCTCCTCCACCTCCCGCCTGGACGCCCTCCCCCTCTACGCCCGGTCCTGCGAGCTGGCGTGTGCGGGCTACGGGGGCGCTGCCCTGCTCGACCCGCTCTACCGCCTGCATTCGGCCCGGCTGAAGGCGGCGGTCGCCTGCGCGCGGCGGGTGGCAGGTGCTATCGCGGGGGGTGCTGGTGCAGCGGCAGCGGTCGCTGCGCGCCCGACCCTGCGCGCGCTCGCTGCCCACTGCTTTGACGCGGGGGCAGGGGCGGCGCTGGCACCCCTCCTAGCCGCCGTCGAGGCGGAGGCTGCTAGATCGGGCGGCGCTGTACCCGCTGGCCTGGATGAGGAGGCCTCCTTCTCAGACGATGCCGACTCGGAGGCCGACTTTCCGGCGCCCGGCGCGGGTGGAGGTGGAGGGAATGACGCGCGTGCTGCCGACCCGGCCGAGCCGCCCCGCCAAAAGCGGCGCCTATCGCCACCTGCCTCCTCCTCGCTCGCCGCCCTCGCCCTCCTCCACGGCGACGCCCTGTCCGCCCTGCGCTGGATGGTAGGCGCGGACCGGTACTACCACCGCGCCCGCCGCCGGGCAGCCCGCGGGATGGCCGCGGGCGTGGCTGGAGCGGAGGAGGAGAGTGGTGGTGGTGGTGGTGGTGCTGCTGCTGCTGCTGCTGCTGCTGCCTCCCGCGCCGCCGCCGCGTTAGCCGAGTTGCGACCCTTGTTTACATCTGGCAAGTCAGCCTTTTGCGTCAATCTATACCAGGGCGTCGCCATGGCGAGCGAAGGCGGTGGTGGCGTGCGGGTGCGGGGTGGTGGGGAGGCAGAGATGGAGGAGCAGGCGGCGGCGGCGGCCGCTCCAACCACCACCACCACCACCACCACAGCTCCCTCCGCCGGCTGGTCTCCTCTCACTGCCGGCGGCCGGCCGTCCTCGGTCGCGGGGGCGGGCCTAGACGAATCGTGGTCCACATATGCCCGCGCGGTTGCGTCAACCGCCCGCGCCCACGCCCGGGCGGCCGCGGGCGCGCGAGATGGTGCGGCCCTCGCTGCGGCTGCCGCTTTCCTCACCTCCCGCACCGCCCGGGAACGGGAAGGGTTGCCGGGGTTGGAGGCTCCCGGGCGCCTGCACCTGGGCCTGCACTTCCGGGAGGTGGTGTACGCGGTGATGGAATTGAGTGCCGGGTGGTTTGTGGCTGGCGGTGGAGGCGAGGGAGAAGGCGGCGGTGCGGTGCTGCCTGCCACCCCCACCGCAGGCGGTGCGGCCTTCCTCGCCCTCGCCCCTGCTCTCACCCGCCCACCACCCACCCCTGCCCCGGCTGACCTGTTTGCCCGGGCGGCGGTTCTGTACTTGGAATACGCGCTGGCCGACCCGGCAGCAGCACCTGCGGCCCGCGGCGGTGGCAGTGGAGGCGGCGGCGGGGGCGGCGGCAGTGGCCGGTCCTGGGCTGACTTGGCCTCCGCCGCCCGGGCCGCGTCCACTGCCCCCGCCCCCGCCGCCACGGAGCCTAGTCCTTGGGCAGACGTCCGCTCGTTCTGGTCCTACGCCCGGGCGCACGTGGCCTGCCTGGAAGCGGGCGGCGGGTTCAAGGCGGCGACGGCCCTGGCCGGCACGCTCCGCCGGCGGTTCCGTCCACTGCGGGACGCGCCCGCGCCAGCGCAGGCCCTGGCGGCGGCCGCCTTTGCTGCTGCCGGGCGGGCACTAGCGGTTGGGGTGGTGGGCCTGGAAGGCGTGGCCCTGGCCGGCGTGGCCACTGAAAAGGCCGCCTTGGCGCAACCGCCCAGCGGGGATGATGAGAGGGCCGATGCGGGCGCCGCGCGCGCGGCGGGCGTGGCCACGGCCGAGGCCGCCGGCTTTTCCGCCGAGACCGGGTGGGCCCTGCTCTCCGGCATTGCCACCCTTCGCCGCCAGGGCTGCTGGACACACGCGGACGGCGATGCTGGGGTAGCCTTCGAGGCAGGGCCGGGCGCGGCGGCCCCCCACGCCCCGACCTCCCAGCAGGACCTCGACAACCTGCTCGTCCGTGGCTACACCGCCTACACCTCCCTCCGCCTGGGCCTGGCCGCGGGCGACCCGCCGAGGCGGGCGTCCCAGGCGGACGCGATGGCAGGAGTCGAGCACCTTGGGCGGACGGCGAAGAGAGGGGGTGGGCCTCCGGTTCCGGTTTTATGAAAATATTGTGTCTGCATCTCCTCCCCTCCCCTCTCTTCTCACTCACCCCGCCCGCCCACCACCAAACAGCGCGCCCACCAGCTGCCGCGCCAGGGGCGGCGTGCCCCCCCTGTCATCGGCCGCCATGAAGCCGACCAGCTTGTCGTGGACGTCGAAGCGCAGCTTGCGCCCCTTGGACGCCCGCCGGTCGACGGCCTTGCGCCGACGGTGCGGGCTGGTCGCCGCCCCACCGCCGCCCCGCCCGTTCATCAACGCCGCGCCCGGCCCCACGCCCGCGGCCTCCACATACTCTTTCAGTAGCTGGGCATAGAATTCACCGTCGTCAAAGGTGTCCGGGTCGCGGGCGAGGGTGGAAGCCGGGTGGGCGGCACCGGCGCCGTCATCCTCGCTCTCCTCCTCTCCAGCTCCACAGACCCGGGTGGGCAGGACGTCTGCCCCGACCCTCACCGGCGTCGCGTCGACCGTCAGGCACGCCCGCTCGACCATGCGGGCCACGTCCACCATAGCTGCCGCAACCTGGGCGGACGGGGGCTGGCCCAGGGCGCGCAGGCCGACCCCGCCCGCCGCTGCGGACGCTTTCCCGCCCGCCACCCCGCCCCCACCGCTGAGGAGGGCGGCCTTGCGGTGCCACCGGTCCAGGGCGGCGTCTCGAAAAGGCGCCGCCGCGGCCATGGCAGCCTCGCCCCGGGCCCACAGCCAGTCGACGCGGGACCGCTTCCCTCCGGAGAACGGCGGCGTCCAAGGCTCCGGCGCCGGCAGGGCGGCGGCGGCCGGTGCGGCCGCCCCGCCCCCGCGGGAAGACACGGCAGCGCCCAGGAGCGCGTCCGCTGTGGCCCACAACTCCGCCGCGAGGGCCGCCGCCGCGTCCGCCAGCGCGGCCGCCTCTGCTTTAAGGGAGGCACTACCCTCTAGGGCGCCAAGCGGGGGTGGCCGAGGCAGGCGGTTGCTGCCTGCCACCGCGCGCTGCAGGCAGATGCGGGTCTCCAGCGCGCGCCCCCACACGCCTTGCTGGGCCGAAACGGCCGCGCCCTTGGCCGCTTCGATGGCGGCGCGGGCGGCCAGGGCAGCCGCGACAGCGCCGTCCTGGGCTTCAGCGGCCGCGTACTCGGCCTCCATGGCGGCGACGTCCTCGTCCTCGGCCGTGAACGGGTTGACGGCGGGAGGAGAGGGAGAGGGAGAGGGGCGGGTCAGGTCGGCGTCGCTGCCTCCTTTGCCTCCTTCTTCTTCGTCGCTCCACCCCTCGAAGCCGGCGACGGTGGCAGTAGTGGCCTTGACGCCAACGTCGTCTCTGCCAAACGCGGCGGCTGCTGACACCCTCCGCCCCGCATACTCTGCCCCGACCTCCGGCGCGGTGCCCGGCATGCGGCGGCGTTCGGGCGCGGCACGGCCGGCCGTGCGACGGGAGGACGGCTGCAACTTTTCATCGTCTGAGGCGTCGATGAGGGGGGCGGGGCCGAGGTGTTCATCGTCGACGTCGTAGTCTGGAGTGTGCGCGGTGTGTGAGTGTACGCGAAAGATGATGAGAGGGCGATGTGGAGAGGCGAACGAAAGCCGGCTAGCCGCCGGCAGCAAAGCGGCGCGGCGCATTTCGCGTCGCGCTTTCCCATGGTTTTACCTGTCGCCGGCGTCACCGTCGCCAGGTCGGCCAGCTCTTCGGCCAGTGTCTTCTTCTTCAGTGGGGCCATGGCTGGGAGGTGGTGAGGAGGGTACGAGAGGGGGGCTCTCCTGTTGCGCTCCCCTTTGTATTCCTCGCCGTGAGTGAAGCACGAGTGAAAAAGCTTCTCTTTTTGTCTACACCTTGTCTTCACCAAATATCCCTGGGGTCGCCCTCCTCCGCCACCGGCATCGCGTCCCGCAAGAATACCTCGACGCCCACCGGCGCCCAAGCGCGCACGGAGATACCATCCAGGGAGTCATGCCCCGTGTCGCCCGCCGGCGGCCGAATGGCCAGCCACCCGGGCAGGCCGGACACGCACACGTCCACGGCCCGCCCCTTGAGCACCGCCTCCCGTGCCGGCCTTAGCCCGCCCCGCAGTGTCACCGAGCCCACCCCAAAGGCCGTGTGCCCTCCCATCATCTCGGTCAGGGCCCCCCCTTCCAACGCCATGCTCACGAGCGGCCCGGCCCCCACCCTCAGCGCAGCCGGCCCATAAAAAATGAGCCGCGTCCCAGGGGGCGCGCCAGACACGTCCACGCGCGCCACCCCGCCCCACGCGTACGTGGCGGCGCCCATGCCAGCCGCATCCGTGCCCACGCTCGCCGGGTCGGGCGCAAACCAGGCGCGCAGCGCTTTCTTGGGTTGCAGCTCGACCGCCTCGGCCGGGGACAGGCAGTGGATGAGGCGGTGGTGCAGGTGCAGGCCGGGGGTGTCGACCAGGCGCCCATCCCCCGACGCGAACGCGCGCAGCGGGATGCGGGCCAGGGTGGTGCCCGGGAGGGCGGCCTCCAGGGGCAGGCGCCGCCCGACCGCCGCGGCGGCCGGGTCAAAGTGAGGGGAGGTTGCGACCTTGGTCTCCTTGACGAACGCGCGCACGAAAGCGGACTTGCCGACATTGGCGGCGCCCAGGACGACCAGGTCCCGGCCCCGGCGTTCCCGGCGCAGCGCGCCAACAGCGGCAGGGACGCCGGACCCGGACTTGGAGGACAGGGCGGCCGCGCCCGCGACTGTCAACCCCCGCCGCGCCGCGACGTCCGCCAGCCACGCCGCCAGGGCGCGGGGGCCCGGGCGGGACCCCGACGGCGCGCCCGGGCCCCCGCCCACGATGCTGGAGGGCAGCAGGTCGCACCGCGTCCCGATTAGGAAGACCGGGTTGCCCCCCACCAGCGACCGCACCCGCCCGCCCAGCAGCGAGCCCGGCACGTCCAGGGCGTCCACGACCAGGGCGACCAGGGCCGGTCCGGAGGCGGCGTCTGCCAGTTCAGCCCGCAACTGGGCCGGCGTGGCCAGGCGCTTGGCCGGGGGGCGCGGCGAGGGGGACGCGGCGTGAGGGGAGGGCGGCGCGGGCGAGGGCAAATGGTCTTCCGCGACCGCGACCTCCAGGCCGCCGTGCGCGAGCGACCGGCACCGCGCGCACATCAGCATGCCCGCCTGCCGGTGGGAGGCCTTGGCGGTGACGGCCTCAATCTCCACGTAGCCGGCCTCGCCGGGGGAGTGGAGCTGGACAGGGGCGCCGCAGCCGAAGCACTTGCCGGCCTGAGAGAGGGGAGGGGAGGACTTAGTGTTGAGCGCGCGGTGCCCGCCGCCGACGGCTACGGTGCGCGCTGCTGGCACGCATGTGGGGGGGACGCGAACATGTGGCAAAAGCTCCGCTCCATCTGAACCACACTCACCCTGCGAGCACGGGGGTCGACCGACACAGCCAGGGGGTCCAAGAGGCTGTCGGCGTCAAGGAAGGCGGCGGGCGGCAGACCGCTGCCGGATGAATTGGTGGCGGCGGCGGCAGGCGTGCAACGCGGGCGCGGGACGATGGGGACGCGTGCGGGCGATGGCCGTGGAGACGACACGCCGGGCGTGGAGGGCGCCGTTGCCAGGCGACTAGCTACAAGTCGCGCGCGTGCGGCCGCCATGGCAGGGCGAGGAGTGGATGGGGCGACGGAACTCAGAAACAAGAGGAGTAAGTCAACACGCTCTCGATCCCGACCCACACACCCTTCTCCCCTCTCTCCATTACGCCAGCGCCGTCCACGACTCCTGGTCCACCCCACGCGCCTTGGTCCCCAAGGGCTCCGTGTACACGTTGCGCCACAGGGCGTCCGCTGTCGGCGGCACCCCGGCCTTGGCGCTCTCGACCGCGGCGTCCACCTCTTTTTTGACCTCGCGCTCGATGGCCTTGAGCTCGGCCGCATCCACGCCGCCCTCCTCCACGAGCAGGCGCCGCACGAGCTCGATCGGGTCCCGCTGGGTGCGCACGCCGCTCACCTCGTCCCGCGTGCGGTAGGAGGAGCCCGGGTCGGACATGGAGTGGCCGTGGTAGCGGTACGTGTCCATCTCCAGGACGATGGGGCCGTGCTCGACCGCGTGCGCCTTGGCAAAGGCGACCCCCTGCTTCACGGCCAGCACGTCCATGCCGTCCATTTTGAGGCCCGGCATGTAGTCCCCGCGCGTGTAGTAGGACGCGGACTTGGCGCCGCGCCAGTCGGCGGTCCCCATGCCGTAATGGTTGTTCTCGCACACAAAGACCGCGGGCAGCGACCAGAGCGCGGCGATGTTAAAGGCCTCAAAGATTTGGCCCTGGTTGGCCGCGCCGTCGCCGTACATCGCGTACGCGACACCGCCGTCGCCCCGGTACTTGTGAGCAAAGGCCAGGCCCGCGCCGACGGGGACCTGGGCGCCCACAATGCCTTGGCCGCCGTAGAAATTGAATTCGCTGGAGTAAAAGTGCATGGACCCGCCCATGCCCTTGGTGCCGCCGTTGGCCTTGCCCATCAGCTCCGCCATCACGCTCAGCGGGGTGCCCCCCCGGCCCAGGTACGTGCAGTGGTCCCGGTAGGACGTGATAATGGAGTCCTTCTTGGTGGAGGCCGCCTCCAGGCCCACGATGACCGCTTCCTGCCCATCGTACAGGTGGCAAAAGCCGCGGATGAGTTTCGACTTGTACATTTGGTCGGCGGCAATCTCCAGGCGGCGCATAAGGACCATGGTCTTGAAGTAGCGGGACAGCTCGCCGACGGTGGTGGTGACGGTCGTGGAGGGCGGGTCGATGCGGTGGGCCGCGAAGGGGGTGACCTGAAAGGGGGGTGGATGCAGGGACGATGAGGGGCGGTCGCAAAAGGGGCGGCCGGACGCGGCGGCGGACCCCTCTTCCACTGACGGCTTCGCGAAAGGGAGGGTGTATTCGGCCTGGCTCAGCCCCAGGCACCGCCAACGTACGCGTGCACAGTCAGGGCTTCTTCCAGGCGAGCGGGAGGGCGTGGGTCACGCTTCCTGGAGCGGGGCGCGGGGTGGCATAAAAGGAGCGGCGCGGCGCACGCTTCTCGCGCCATCGGCGCGCGAAGCCCTACTTTTTTGTCCACAGCCCCGCGCGCGAACTAGGAAGCACGCCGTGGGTGTAGCCATGTCCCCTCTCTTTCCCAGTATGCGTACAGACACGCACCTCGTGCTGGATGACCTTGCCGTCGTCGCCGCCGCCAGAGGCGAAGGAGCGGGCCTGCGCTGCGGCGGCGGGCGCGCTGGTCAGGCTGCTGCTGATGCCGCGGCGGGCCAGACCGGCCGCCAGATGGGCGGCCAGGGCCATGCTGGGAAAGTGTGTGGGGGTGGGGGTGGGCGGGGGGTATGTGCGACTGAGAGTGGAGACGCGTGCGAGAGGGGAAAGAAGTAGTTGCTGTTTGTTTCTCCGGCTTTTCAGTTCTCTTTTTTTGGCCGCTGGCCGTGCCTCGCGCAGGAGGGAAACAAACATGCACAGCCGGGATTTTGCCGCCCTCGCCCTCTCCCTGCTCGCCATCCACCTCAGTCTCAACCATGATGGGCCCGTCAGCCTTAGGAAGGTGAGAGGATTGGGCCGAGCATAGCTGAGCGAGGACGCGCCCGATAATGCCCCGATCGCTTCTTTCTCATTTTTTTTCCCACTCTTCCCCAAGGCCTGGTTCCACCACACCCCGCCCGACACCGTCTCCACCCTCGACGGCGCCACACCCTACATCCCGCCCCCGCCCCTGGCCGCCGACCTGAACGGAGATGGCGCGGTGGAGGTGGTGGTCGCGTCCGCGGACGGCCGCCTGACCGTGCTGGCGCCCCGCCCGCCTGCTGGGCGGGGCGCGGGCTTTGCGGCCGCGCCCGTCCTCGCGTCGGCGTCCCTCGCCCCGCCCGGGCCTGCCATGCCGGGCGCGGAGTGGCGGGCGGTCGCCCTGGGGGCCGGGTATGTGGACCCCCCTCCCGCGGCCGTGGGTGTCGCGAAGCCGCGGGCCCGGGTGGTGGTCGCCCTGACGGCCGGGCTGGAGGTGGTCGCCCTCGACCACCGCCTGCGCGAGCTGTGGCGGGCGCCCCTGCTGCTGGGGGGCCATGATGGCCGCCGTGGGCAGGCCGCCCTGCCGGCCGCGGGCCCGCCTTCGCACGCCTCCATCCGGGAGGCCGCCATCCTGGTCACCCCGCACCCGCTGCGCCCCAGCGACCGGGGCAGCGTGTTTGTTTCGGCCTCCCTGCGGCACGGCGGCGGCGGGCGGGAGGCCTCAGACTCTGCCGCTGCTCCAGACGCGGTCGCCGCCTCGGTCGCCGCGGACGCGGCCGGCGGCGCCCGGGGCCACGCCCCGCCCACGGGAGAGGAGGATGGAACGGTCAAGGCGGACGTGCTGTCCCCGGACGCCTCGCACGCGCCCTGGACGGCGGCCTTGGCCGGCCAGTCTGGCGCCCGCAGGTGGAGCGCAGGCGGGCCAGAGGGGGATGGCAGCACGAAGCCCGCCACCCCGACCCCGCCCGCCCTGCGCCGCCAGCACGACGTCCGTCTGGACGCGGCCGCCGTCGCGTCCGCCCGGGCCACGGCGGACGCGCACGCGGGCGCGGCCTGCCGGGACCACCGGGAGGGCGTGCTGAGCGTCCTCCCGCACGGGTGGGCCGGGCGGGGGGACACCCGCGTCCGCCTCGCCCACTTCGCGCACCGCCGGGCGGTCGGCAAGGGCGGCGGGGCGGGGGGCAGCACGATCGGGCCCAACATGCGGCGGGTGGGCGAGCTCGGGCGGGCGGGGTCGACCTCGCCCTCCCTGGCCCGCCCGGGCGGGGGTGGGGGCGGCAACGCTGTCGTGGCCGCCGCCGCGCGCGCGGCGTCAGCGGCTGGGCGGGGCGCCGCCCGCGGCCCCGGCGGGTCGGGGGCGCCGCCCCCCCCCCCCCCGGCGGGCGGGGCGGGCGGGGCCGCGGCGGGGGCGGGGGCCAGCCCCCCGCCCCGCCCCCCGGCGCGTCAGGCGCCACTCTGGCCGCCTGGCACGCCATGCACAAGCCCAACGCGGTCGTGCTCCACTTTTCCGGCGGCCTGGAGGTCTTCCACCTCCACTCGGGCGCGCGGGTGTGCGGTTTGAAGGCGCGGTGGCCAGGCGTCACGGCCGACCTGGACGCCGACGGCGTCCCGGACTTCGCGACCGCCGTCTCCACGGCCGGGCATGGGGCCCGGGTGCTGGGCGGGGACACGGCGCACGCACATGCGCGTGCGTGCGAGGGTGTGGCCCTGGGCGGCGTGCCCCCGACGCTGCCCCTGTGGAACGCCTCGCTCTGCCACCACCACCAGGGAGGCGGGTTTGGTGGTGGCGCCGGCGACCTGTTTGGTGGTGGCGGCGGAGGCAGCGCCGACTCGGGCGGCCTCTTGGGCGGCGGTGCCTCTCTGGCGTCCCTGGCCGGCATCGAGGCGTCCCCGCCCGCCGTCCTGGCCCTTCCCCGCCGCCGGGGCACGAGCGGTGGGCCCACCCGCGATGCCAGCCTGGTCGCCTTTTTTGTGTCCACCGGCGAGGTCACGGCCGTCCGCGGCGCCGATGGCCACCTCGCCTGGCGAGCCGCCGTGCCCGGCCTGAGCTGGCGCCCGCACTCCTTGCGCGCGTCGGGGTCCCAGCCCGCCACGCCCACGCTGGCGGCGGTGGCGCTGCGCCCGGGCGGCCCGCCAAGCGCGCTGTTGGTGGCAGGGGACAGGCGGTGTGCGCTGCTCTCCCCGGCGGGGCACGTCCTCGCGTCCGTCGACCTGCCCGGCGCCCCGCTCATCCCCTTGGCCTCCCCGGCTGACCTGGACGGGGATGGGCTGGCCGACGTTGTCCTGGTCACCCGGGAGGGCGTGTTCGGCTACTCCCAGCAGCGCCGGGGGGCGGGGGGCGGCAGTGGTGGTGCGGGTGGCGTGCCCCTGTCCGCGCTCGTCGGCTGCCTGGTGGCCGCCATGGTGGTGGTGTGGTGGACGCAGCAGGCAGGGGGCAGGGTGAAGGGTGGGCGGGCGACGGACCGAGAGGATTGAAAAAGAAAGGCGGCAGTAGCTGAGAGAGATAACACACGGAGAGAAAAAAAAAAAAAACTAATTCATCCCCGCCGCGGCCGCCTGCACAGCCGCCACCTGCGCCGCCACGCTCGTCGGCGCGGGCGGCGGCCCCTCCGCCGCGGCCGTCGCCGCTACCGCCTCCGCCTCCCCACCCGCGACCGCCCGGTAAAAGAGGAGGTACGGCTGGGCCGACCTGGCCGCCGACTCGCAGGCTGGCAGGACGGCCGCGTCATCGCAGGCGTACCACCGCCCGCCCGCCTTGACGAACGCCGTGTAGTGGCCGCCGTGCAGGGACCCCCGGTGGGCGACGACCGCGTACAGTTCGTACAGTGGAACAGGCGGGGTGGTCGTGGAAGCGAGGGTGGCGGCGGTGCCACCATCGCCTGCAGCGGCGGCCGCCGCTGCGCCGGCCGCCGCGGCCGCCGCGCTCAAGCTCCGGCCGAAGGCCGCCACGCCCGCGCCGCCGCTCCCGATACACGCCCCGGGCGGCTTGCCCAGCCGGGCCGCCAGGACGGACGATGACGTGAAGGGCGTCGGGTCCAGCCAGGCCGGGAAGAGTAGGGGCGTGTCCAGCTTACGCTCCCATAGGCGAGGCCGGCCGCCCGGGGCCGCAGTCTGTGCTCCAACCGCGCCCGGCCCCAGCGGCCCGCCCGCGCCGCCGCCCCAGTCCCCTCCACCTCCACCCCCGGCCACGCCCGTCGATCCATCCGGCCAGATGACACCGTGCTCGAACCGCTTGACGTGTAGGCAAAGGACGGGCGGCAGGCGGCGGATGGAGAGCTGTTTTAAGGCCGGGCGGGGGCCACCACATGCCACGCAGTGCCAGGACGCCAAAGGCTCGGGCCGCACAAACCGGCGCAAGCAGCCGAGCAGGGTGGCGGCCCCGGGTGGACGGGTTGGCGGGGGCAGGCCGCTTGGGGGTACGAGCCGGGGCGGCAGGGGCGGCGGCGGCGGCGGAGGGGGTTGGAGGGCAGCCGACCCGCGCGCTGGGCCTGCTTGCCCGCCGCCGCGGTCGCCTTCCGACCCGCCGCCGCCCGAGGGAGAGCCGTCCGTGCCGCCGCCGCCGCCGCCGCCCCCGGCAGCCGCGGGTGGGGAGTCTGTGCCCAGCAGCCCCGCGGCCTCCCGTTCAGCCGCCGCCGCGGCGGCCGCCTTGTTGGCTTTGGCAGCGGCGGCGGCGGCCACCGAGGCGGCGGCCGCGCCCACCACGGGCGCCGCCCGCGGGCGGAGGCACGCCTTCTTCGACCCCGGCCGCAGGCAGGGCCCACACTCCCCGCACCGGCGCTTGGGCGTGCGGGCCCGCTTGACGTGGCGCCCCGTGCGGGAAGGTTTAGGGGGTGCGTCTCCGGCGGGCCGTTTGTGGCCGCCAGGGAGGGAAGGGGGGGGCGAGGCGGAGGAGGTGCCGCCACCCGCCGCACCCCACGCGCCGCCCCCACCGCCAACCGCCGGGCTGCCGTCCCGCAGCAGCGATGCGGTCGCCACAGCCGCCCCACGTGCCGCCGCCGCCCGGGCCGCCGCCGCCGCGACCACGCCGGGCGGTGGGGGCGGGGGCGGGGCCGCGGACCCGATGTCTAAGGACAGGTCCAGGAACGGGTCGTGCGCGGTCGAGGTCGCCCCGCAGCAGGTGCACGTGACGTCGGACCGCAGGGCCCCTCCAAAGGCGGCGGCGGCGACGGAGGCGCCCCGGGCGGTGGACAGGGGCGATGGGCGGCCAGGGGAGACCGGGCGGTCCTCCACTTTCGCCACGGCCATGGCTGGTGGCGGTGGTGGTGGCGGAGGTGGTGGTGGCGACCCGCGGGCCGCCGCCGCTTCCTCTTGCTGTTTTCGC
>Ga0315278_10002247_pt1 | contig 17185 bp, 15 predicted proteins | sample YL17G06_0_MG_FD_203880 | JGI IMG/M metagenome (GOLD analysis project Ga0315278, IMG submission 203880) | Sediment microbial communities from Yellowstone Lake, YNP, Wyoming, USA - YL17G06_0 | ecosystem: Environmental > Aquatic > Freshwater > Lake > Sediment | place: USA: Wyoming | collected... | reverse complement strand
GGAGATGGCGAGCAATCACGCTGTTTTGCAGATGTGGCAGACATCATCGATGCTATTTACAAACTATCATCGAACCCTGCAGCTGTGGGACAGGTGTTTAATATTGGATCAACAGAAGAAGTGAACATATGCGAGCTGGCAGAAATGGTGATTGCAGCCACAGGCAGCCAATCCAAGGTAATCTATGTGCCGTACGAGGAAGCCTACGCGCCGGGATTCGAGGATATGCGTCGCCGGGTGCCAGACCTGGCGAAGGTGCACCAACTTATTGGATACGAGCCTCACTTTACGCTAGAAGCTACGCTGAAACGGGTGATCGATTTTGAGCGCCAGCAGATATTAAAACAAAGTAAAGAACCTACTTTACCCAGACCATCCAGGTAAGTTGAGCGACAATCAAACCGAGCAGAATACCACCCAACGCCTCCAGCGGTGTGTGGCCCAGGACTTCAGCCAATTGCTCCTGCTTTACTGGTTGCCCGGCTGCCAGGTCGTTGATCATGGTATTGATCCGCTCGGCATGTATACCAGCCTGGCGCCGGATACCGGTGGCATCATAAATGACGATCATGCACATGGCAAATGCCAGGGCAAATAACGGCGAATTGAAACCGACGGAGAGACCTATCGCGTGGGTGATCCCCACCAGCAAGGCAGCATGGGAACTGGGCATGCCTCCAGCCTGAACTAATAGTGCCCAGTTCCAACGATGTGTTTGCAGGTATTCCAAAGGCAGCTTAATTGTCTGGGCTATCGCCCAGGCAATTAAGCCAGCTATTAAGACGTAATTATGAAAGATGGACATACGATCTCCCTAATCTTCAATTGCTTCATCCACTAGGCTATCACCGGACAACTTTTTTACCCGCAGCTCCGCCTTATCCAACAGCTCAATGCAATGTTTCGTCAATGCCTGGCCGCGTTCAAAGAGAGCCATGGAATCCTCGAGTGAGAGCCGGTTCGCTTCAAGTGAGGCAACGATGCTTTCCAACTCTGCCAGCGCCTGCTCATAGGAAAGTTCTTCCACGAGAGACAGATTGGTTTTAGTTTTTGTTTTTGCAGCAGACATGGCTTACTCCTTTATCTCTTAATTTGTCATTGTGATCCCAGTAGTTTATGCTGTTCAAAGCAATCTTCTCATGACCCGAGAAAATCACCATAATTCTGTGCATAAAGGACTACAGAATAAGTATCCAAGAAAATCAGACTATTGGGGATTTATTTTCTTTTTCCTCAAGGATACCCGATCAAAATAAAATCTTATCATTCGTTTCATCTTCTGTTCACATGCACACCAAAATCCCCATTGCTGACGTGCACGCTTAATGCCTCCCCAGCGCTTACCTGGCCCACACGGGAAATCGCCTGGCCTGCCTGGTTGGTGACAATGGCATAGCCTCTTTCCAAGACGGCATTGGGGCTGAGGGCAGCCATTTGTTGGATTATACCCATCAGGTGGGTTCGGGTAAGCTGAAGTTTGTGCTGAATGGAGGCACCCATACGATGTTCCAACTCGTCAACCCGCTGGATATCGGTTTGTATCTGTGCGATAGGAGAATTCCTATCCAGGCGGTTCTGGAGCTCCTTGAGAGCCCATCTCAGCTCGCTTTGGTAAGTCAGAAATAGGCGATTAAGGCTCTCATTCAGCTCGGAGAGATCGATACGCAGGTCAGCCTGATTGGGTGTGGCAAGCTCTGCTGCGGCTGTGGGGGTGGGAGCACGCAGGTCGGATACAAAATCGGCAATCGTGAAATCAGTTTCATGGCCGATCCCGGTGATAACGGGTACGGGTGATGCTGCAATCGCACGTGCCACGCGTTCATCGTTAAATGCCCACAGGTCCTCGATTGATCCACCCCCGCGTGCCAGGATGACCACATCGGGGTTGGCGAATCGCACGACATCACGCAAAGCCGTGATGATCCCCAGGGGAGCCTCCTCCCCCTGGACAGGTGTGGGTGCCAGCACTACCTCCAACAGCGGGTAGCGCCGTTGAAGCGTGTTGAGAATATCTTGCAGGGCAGCCCCGGTTGGGGAAGTGACGATTCCAATCCGCTTGGGTTTGGATGGGATAGGCCGTTTACGTCCCTGGTCGAACAGCCCCTCAGATTCCAGCAAGGCTTTCAGGCGTAAAAATTCCTGGTACAGGGCGCCTTCACCTACCGGGCGAAAGACGTCAGCATAAAGCTGGTATTGCCCACCAGCTTCATAGACACTGATGGCACCATGGACTTCGATGGCATCGCCATCACGAGGCAGGAAACTTTGCCTAATTACAGCATTGCGCCACATCACGCACCGTAATGAAGCTGAGTTATCCTTTAGCGTGAAATATAAATGACCCGAGGCAGGGCGCGAGAAATTGGAAACCTCGCCCTGCACCCATACGTCTTGAAGCAGCTCATCAGATTCAAGCAGCTCGCGCAGATAACGATTCAGGTCAGAAACTGACCATGAAACGGGAATGTGAGGTGAGAAAAGTGGAATCTGAGACATACGTATGAGGATACACGCTTTATTTTATGATGTCAACTATTCCGCAAAGTCTGATTCTTTGCTACAATAAGCCAGTCTTATGGATTATCTCTGGTCTCCGTGGCGTATGGAATACATTCAGGCACCTAAAACTGAAGAAGGTTGTATTTTCTGTAATGGACTAAAAAAAGCCGATGGTCCCGATAACCTGATTGTCTTTCGTGGACCAAATGCTTTTGTGATGGTAAATCGCTTCCCGTATACCAGCGGTCACCTGATGGTTATCCCTTATGAGCACCAACCGTCTCTGGATTTATTGGAAACCAACTCCCGCTCGGAAATCATGGACCTGGCTGCCAGGGCGTTGCAGGTGTTGGGGACACTCTATTCACCCCAGGGGTTCAATATAGGCATGAATATAGGCAGTGCAGCTGGAGCGGGGGTTTTAGACCATGTGCATCTCCACGTCGTGCCCCGTTGGGCTGGAGATACTAACTTTATGTCATCGATATCTCAGACACGTGTGCTGCCAGAATTATTGCAGGAAACTTTCCAAAGGGTGAAAGAGATATGGGAAGTAAAATAAACCATTAATATGACCCATCCTAACTGAGGTTCGCTAATTCAAAAACCATAATCTACTTCATCCAATAACGGAACTTCCAGGAGAAACGAAAATGAGCGATAAGAATAAAGAGGCGGTTATTTTAAGCGCTGTACGTACACCATCCGGGAGTTTTCAGGGTGGTTTTAACTGTCTGACGGCTATTGACTTGGGGGCATGGGTTGTGAAAGCGGCAGTGGAACGTGCTGGCATACCCAACCCAGCGGATATCAATGAAGTCATTATGGGGAATGTGGTTTCGGCTGGTTTAGGGCAAAACCCAGCGCGCCAGGCAGTCATTCATGCCGGTTTGCCAGTATCGGTGGGGGCGTTTACGATCAATAAAGTGTGCGGTTCAGCATTAAAGGCAGCCATGCTGGCTGCTCAGGCAATTCGAGCCGGTGATGGAGAACTATTTGTTGCTGGAGGCATGGAAAGCATGAGCCGGGCTCCCTTCCTGGTGGATGGACGAACCGGCAGCCTGCGTTTTGGGCATGCGCAGCTGACTGACGCACTGCTTAAAGATGGTCTGTGGTGCTCCCTTGAAAATTGGGGCATGGGGGATGCAGCAGAGTTTATCGCCAATGAGTACAATGTCTCGCGGGCAGCGATGGATGAGTTTGCCTATAAAAGCCAGATGAAAGCCATCGCAGCGATGGACAGCGGAAAATTCAAGCAGGAGATTGCCCCGGTGGAAGTGAAGGGTCGCAAGGGGCAGGTGACAGTGGTGGATATGGATGAGACGCCCCGGCGAGACACCACTTTGGAGGGGTTGTCCAGTCTTCGGCCAGCATTCCAAAAGGAAGGCAAAGTGACTGCAGGGAACGCCCCTGGCTTGAACGATGGTGCAGCCGCGGTGGTGGTAGCCAGTCGGGCAAAGGCCGAACAAATGGGTGTTCAACCCCTGGCACGCATCCTGGGTTATGGGAATGTCGCCCTCGCACCGAAATACCTGTTTGCTGCACCGGCTAAGGCCATCCCTGTGGTGTTGAGGCAGGTCGGGTGGAAGCTGACGGATGTGGACCTGATAGAGCTTAATGAAGCTTTTGCTGCCCAGGCATTGTCCAATGGCTATGAGCTGGCTGATCAAGGCTGGGATTGGGATAAAGTAAACGTCAATGGCGGGGCGATCGCGTTGGGGCACCCGATTGGTGCCAGCGGGGCACGCCTGTTAGCTACCCTCATCTTTGCGCTTAAGGACCGCGGGTTAAGGAAGGGGATTGCTTCTCTCTGCCTGGGAGGATCAGAAGCAGTGGCAATGGCGATCGAGGTGGAATGAGTACTATTTCATGGAGATTACAAATTTACCGACGAGAATATATCATAATAATTGCTTGATAGAATTCTCCTATTGATTTAATCTACCAATTTAGGGACAAAATATATTGTACCCTTACAACGCGTAGAGTTTGAACTAGTGTTGAAAGAATAAGGAGGAACACATGGACATTCATTCGATTTTTGTAGTCGGGGCGGGGGCGATGGGAAACGGGATTGCCCAGGTGGCGGCAACCTCAGGGTACGAAGTGACTATGATGGATGTGGTTCCGGGCCAGGTGGAACGGGCACAGGCCACGATCACAAAATCAGTTGAGAAGCTGTTGAGCAAGGAAGCGATTACTGAAGAGCAAAAGCAAGCTGCTTTGAATATAAAAACCGGTATGACTCTGGATGGTGTCTCTGGTGCTGACCTGGTAATTGAAGCTGCCACGGAAAACCCCGAGCTGAAGCTCAAACTGTTCCGCGAGCTGGACCAAATCGCCAAGCCGGGGGCGATCTTGGCGAGCAACACCTCATCGATCAGCATTACCAAAATCGCAGCGGTTACCAAACATCCGGAAAATGTGATCGGGATGCATTTCATGAACCCGGTGCCACTAATGAAGCTGGTGGAGGTAATCCGCGGCCTGGCAACCTCAGCAGAAACGGCCGCAACTACAGTGGAAATATGCCGGAGGATGGGCAAAGAACCGGTTGAGGCCAACGATTCACCCGGCTTCATTTCCAACCGCATCCTCTGTCCAATGATCAATGAAGCCATCTTCGCCCTGCAGGAAGGCATTGGTACACCTGAAGCGATTGACACCGTGATGAAGCTGGGGATGAACCACCCCATGGGTCCCCTGGCACTGGCGGACCTGATAGGATTGGATGTGGTCTTGTTCGTGATGGAAGTATTACAGCGCGACCTCGGGGATGATAAATACCGCCCGTGCCCGTTGCTTCGTAAGATGGTTGACGCGGGATACCAGGGCAGGAAATCGGGAAGAGGGTTCTATCAATACTCGCAGGGTGGGTGATCAAACCCTGGGAGCCATTCCAAACTTATTTTGGGAGGATTAAGACCATGGATGCACGCGTGTATGATTATGTGATAATTGGCTCAGGCTTTGGCGGAAGCGTTTCAGCCATGCGCCTGGCTGAAAAAGGATATTCTGTCCTGGTGTTAGAACGGGGGAAACGTTTCGAGGACTCGGATTTCCCAAAGACAAATTGGAATATCTGGAAATCGCTTTGGCTTCCTTTTTTACGCTGCTTTGGCCTTTGGGAATTATCATTTCTGAATGGAGCGATTGCATTGCGAGGCAGTGGTGTCGGAGGGGGAAGTTTGATGTATGCCAATGTGCTATTGGAGACAGATGACCGCCTCTTTGAAGCACCGAGCTGGCATAACCTGGCGAATTGGAAGACTGTTCTCCGCCCGCATTACGACACTGCCAAGCGCATGTTCGGTGTAGTGACCAATCCTCGCTTGTGGAGAGCTGATGAGATCCTGCGGGAAATTGCGGTTGAGCACAATGCCGCTGACACTTTCCGTCCAACCGAAGTAGGTGTTTTTTTTGGTGAGGAAAATAAGGCCGTTAACGATCCATACTTTGATGGTGAAGGACCAGCCCGGACGGGCTGTAATTTCTGCGGAGGTTGCATGGTCGGTTGCCGGTATAATGCCAAAAACACCCTACCGAAGAATTATTTATATTTCGCAGAAAAATTAGGGGTTCAAATCCTGCCTGAAGCCACTGTCAGGGACATCCGTCCTTTTGGGAAAGAGGTCACAGATGGCGCTCGTTACGAGGTAGTTTATAAAAAGACAACGGCGTGGATTTCCCGTCCTCACTTGACAGTGCGAGCACGGAATGTCATTATTGCAGCAGGGGCTCTGGGAACATTGGAATTGCTCTTCCGCTGCCGTGAGCAGACCCATTCACTGCCGAGACTTTCCGACCGTCTAGGTGACAATGTGCGTACAAACAGTGAAAATTTACAAGGGGCAGGCAGCCGAGAGAAGGGGACGGATTATTCAAAAGGAATTGCCATCACCTCTATATTTTGCGTGGACGGAGTGACGAATATAGAACCTGTGCGTTTCTCTGATGGGTCATCGCTATTACGTAATATCACCGCACCTTTAGTTGAAGGAGGGACTATCCCCGCGCGTATCTTGAGAACCCTATGGGAAATTATCCGCCATCCTATTGATTTTCTCTATGCCAGGTTCTTTTCACGCTGGGCGCGTTATACGACTATCCTGTTAATGATGCAACCTGTAGAAGAGCTGTTGAAGATGCGCTTGGGTCGGAATATATTTACACTTTTCGGTAAAGGAGTGATGTTTCAGAAAGAACAAGGTGTGCAACTACCTAAATCACCCGCTATTAGCAACACCATCACGCGTCAGTTTGCGCAGAAAATGAATGGGATTCCCATGGCTACCTTCATGGACAGCTTATTCAATTTCCCGATAACGGCACATCTGATGGGAGGTGTTCCTTTAGGTCGGGATGAAAAAGAAGGGGTTGTCGATGTGAATTTTCAAGTTCACAATTACCCCGGATTATACGTGGTGGATGGTTCAATTATGCCTGGTAACCCGGGTGTCAACCCAAGCTTGACGATCACCGCCTTGGCGGAATACGCCATGAGCAAAATACCCCCCAAGTAATTTCTCAAGATATCCGAAGAACTGCTTCTAACCCCGCCTCATCACCAGCATTCTGCGAGGTTGGCGAGTTAATTTTTCGATCCAAGTGACAATCCGATTTAAGCGCTTGAAATAGGGTGTCAGTTCAGCGGTCTGAAGGACTTGAAATCCGAATTTCCGATACATGGGACCAAGCTGCGACTGGCAGGTGAGATAGATCCTGCCAGGGTGCTGCTCAAGCAGGTATTCGATGATCCGGCGGGCAATCCCATGGTTGCGCCATTCTGGCAGGACAGCGATGGATGCCAGCTCGATTGAGCCATCCGAATGTGGTTTGACCTGGCCACAACCAATCACTTGACCGTATGGATCAATTGCTAACATAAATCGATGCCAATCCAAAGCCAAGGGATTGATCCTGACCTGGGAAATAATGTGCCGTATTGTGCTGGCATCAGCCAGGGTTGCTGGTCGCAGTGAAAAGCTGTCGGCCGAGTTAATTTGTCTCATAACATATTATTTTTGCTTATTATTGGCATTTCGTCAAGGATGTTAGAAAGTCTTCTTCCGGTCGGGAATCTTAGATAAAACTAGTGTATAATGAAGGTTCGAATTTCAATTTAACCGGAGTAAACATATGGATCAGCCAGATGCCCAGGTTGGGCAGGAGGAAGCACCAGAAGGACAGATAAACGCAAAAACCCCAGAAGAACGCCCAACAGTAAGCGCGGGCTCAATGGAAAAACTTTTGCAGGAAGAGGGTTTAAATCTTGATTTTCCGAAGCAGGGCGAGATACGGACAGGTGTTATCGCCAGCCTCGGAGAGAATGAAATCCTGGTAAGCATCGGAACCAAATCAGAAGGGGTGATATCGGGGAAAGAGAAGGAACAAATCCCCGCAGAGACATTTGCAAGTTTCCAGGTTGGTCAGGAAATACCTGTATATGTCCTTAACCCGGAGGATCCAAGTGGTAATTTGGTCCTCTCTTATATGCGCGCCCGTGAAGAAAAAGATTGGTTAGATGCTGAAACGATGAAAGCTTCAGGCGATGCATTTGATGGCAGTGTGATCGGGTACAACAAAGGTGGGTTGATCGTCCCACTCGGTTTACTGCGCGGTTTCGTCCCAGCCTCCCAGGTAAGCGTAATGAGGCGAGTGGAGGAAAATGAAACAGTTGATATCCGCTGGAGCAAGATGGTGGGTGAGCCGATCAAGGTAGTGGTTATTGAAGTCGACCGCGCCCGTCATCGATTGATCTTGTCGGAACGCTCAGCGCTGCAGGAAACTCGTGAGACCATCAAGGACCGATTGTTGGATGAGCTGCACGAAGGTGCGATAAAAACCGGCCGCGTAACTAGTCTGGCGGAATTCGGAGCCTTTGTCAATATCGATGGCGCTGATGGTCTGGTGCACCTTTCTGAGATCAGCTGGGAGCGTATTGAGCATCCAAATGAAGTTTTAAAAGTTGGACAGGAAGTCAGGGTCAAGGTCATTGCAGTTGACCAGGAACGTAAGCGCATTGGTCTGTCCATTCGCCAGCTTCAGCCCGACCCCTGGACGGTAAAAGTATCGAGCTTGAAGGAAGGTCAGCTTGTGGAAGGTACGATCACACATCTAACAAAATTTGGGGCGTTCGCCAGGCTGGACGAAGACTTAGAGGGTCTGATCCATATATCTGAGCTGAGTGACCAGCGTATCAATCACCCCAAAGAGGTGGTTAAAGAAGGTGATGTTGTGACCTTGCGGGTAATCAAAGTAGACCCTGAACGAAGACGGATAGGATTATCCTTACGCAAAGTGGATTCGATGGCATATGCCAATATGGATTATGAAATGATGCTTTCCGGTGAGGTGAACACCGATTCAACTCTGGCCGAGGAAGTAACTGAGGAAGAAACTGAGGAAGTAACTGAAGAGGCAGCCGCAGAGTTGCCTGTTGAGGAACCATCTCCCGCGGTGGCACCAGTTGAACCGATCTCAGTTGAGGCTGTTGTTACAGAGACTAAGGGTGACGACACCACTCTAGAGGAGGATGATAAATTCAAATCCAACCTTGAATATATCGAAGGTATTGGTCCGGTGTATGCTGCCAAGCTGAATGCTATCGGGATCAATAACCTGCTTGACCTGCTGGAGAAAGGCGCTTTCCCCAAAGGCAGGGAAGAAGTCGCCGAGGCTACTGGGATCGGTCATAACTTGGTTTTGAAATGGGTTAACCACGTCGACCTGTTCCGTATCAAGGGGGTCGGCTCTGAGTACGCCGATCTGTTGGAGATGGCTGGTGTAGACACCGTGGTGGAATTAGCCACACGCAATCCAGCCAACCTGTTTACCACATTAGAGTCGGTGAATGAAGAAAAGAAGCTGGTGCGAAAGCTACCCGCGCTCAATCAGGTTGAAGATTGGATTGAGCAAGCTAAAGGCCTGCCGCGTAAAATTAACTATTGAAAATTTGCCCGTTCCATCAGAAGAATAACCAGGGGCTGTCTACTAAGTTAGAAAAAACAGTCCTGGGTACCTAAACCAGCAAGATTTTAACTGAAGTCAAATTAATTGGCGGTCTATTGACCGCCAATTTTGTTCTGTAGAAAAAGACCATCCCCAACTTATTGAATAGACCAATATTTATTCGATGCTTAACGGAATCTAACACAATTAATACATTCAGGGAGAGTAAACTCTGGTAGAATCTTCAATCGGACAAATTATATCCTGATAGAATGAACAATGAGGAAATTGTTATGGCTGGAATGGAACGTTTTACACAGCGAGCAAGAAGAGTATTAAGCCTGGCACACCAGGAAGCGGAGCGGATGCACCAGAATTATATCGGCACTGAGCATCTCTTGCTGGGTATGATGAAGGAAGAAGGTGGTGTAGCCGGCAGGGTGTTACGCGAGCTGGGTTTGGATGCAGTACGGATGGAAGAAGTTATTATCCGCATTACCGGTGTGGGGACTGAGACATCTGCAAAACTCGACCTTTCACCAGGCGTTCAACGGGCATTGGAAAATGCCGTCGAAGAAGCCCGCAAAATGGGACACCATTATATTGGGACCGAACATCTATTGCTGGGTTTGGTGCAGCTGGGTGAAGGGGTGGCTTTGGAGGTGCTGCGAAAACTGGGCGTCTCGGCTGAGCAGATCAGGCGCCAGACGCGCAGGGTGCTGGAAGAAAGCACCCATACTACCCCGACTGACCAGGCAGCAAAGCGCTCGGCAGTTGGAGCAGGTGAGCAATCCTCGAAGGAACCTGGTAAGGGAAAAACACCCATGGTGGACCAGCTGGCTACTGACCTGACCAGCCTGGCTGAAGAGAATAAACTGGACCCGGTGATTGGCAGGCAGATGGAGATCGAACGCGTGATCCAGATCCTGGCACGACGGAACAAGAACAACCCGGCATTGATCGGCGAGCCTGGGGTGGGTAAGACTGCCATCGTGGAGGGTTTAGCCCAACGAATTGTCGAGAATGATGTCCCGGCACCCCTGATGAATAAGCGTGTCATGCAGCTGGATGTGGGGTCCCTCGTGGCAGGGACCATGTATCGCGGGCAGTTCGAAGAGCGTTTAAAACGGGTTATAGACGAACTAAAATCATCGGGAGCCATCCTGTTCATCGACGAGGTGCATATGCTCGTCGGGGCTGGGGCAGCCGGCTCCTCCGTGGATGCAGCCAACATCCTGAAGCCTGCCCTTTCACGCGGCGAGCTGCAGGTGATTGGTGCCACCACGATGGATGAATACCGAAAATATATTGAGTCCGATGCCGCGCTTGAACGGCGTTTCCAACCCATAATGGTAGACGAACCCACCGTAGACGAGACGATCGAGATCCTGCGCGGGGTACGTACGGCTTATGAAGAGCACCACCGTCTCACCATCTCCGACGAGGCGTTGGATGCAGCGGCACACCTTTCTGCACGCTATGTCACTGAGCGCTTCCTGCCAGATAAAGCCATTGACTTGATCGACGAATCTTCTTCCCGTGTGCGCATGTATAAGAGCCAGGCTGCCAAGACCGCCAAGGAACTGATGATACAACTCAAGGGTTTGCGCCAAGATCATGCGCTTGCACTCGAAGATGGGCGCGCGGTTGATGCCCAGGACATTCAGGAGCGCATGGATGAGTTAGAACGCCAGCTGGATTTCCTACGCACAAGCTGGGATCGCGCCAGCAGCCCCACTGTAACCTCGGAGGATATTGCTGAGGTGGTGGCGATGTGGACAGGCGTGCCGGTGATGCAGATCGCCCAGGCTGAATCGGAACGATTGCTGCAGATGGAAGGTGAACTGCAGAAGTATATTATTGGGCAGAATGAAGCCATCCAGGCGATATCCAAAGCCGTTCGGCGCGCCCGGGCAGGTTTGAAAGACCCGCGCCGCCCAATTGGTTCATTTATGTTCCTGGGTCCCACCGGAGTGGGCAAGACTGAGCTTACCAAAGCCCTGGCGCGCTTCATGTTTGGGAGCGAGGATGCCCTGATCCAATTGGATATGTCTGAGTTCATGGAACGCCATAGCGTCAGCCGGCTGGTGGGTGCACCTCCTGGGTACGTGGGGTATGATGAAGCCGGACAACTTACCGAAGCCTTACGCAGGCGTCCATATTCGATCGTGGTATTTGACGAAGTTGAGAAAGCCCACCCTGAAGCCCATAATATGTTATTGCAGATCATGGAAGAGGGACATCTCTCCGATGCGCGCGGGCGCAAGGTTGATTTCCGGAATGCCATTGTGGTGATGACTTCCAATATTGGGGCTGAGATGATCAAACGGCAAACCTCCTTGGGCTTTGCCCTAAAACAAGATGAGCAGACCGGGGAAAAACTCGCTTACGAGGAGATGCGCAAGAAGCTGATGGATTCGCTCAAGCGCGTGTTCCGACCTGAGTTCATCAACCGGTTGGATTCGGTCATCGTATTCCGGGCACTCAGCAAGCAAGATATCCAGGAGATTGTTAGGCTGGAGCTGGATAAAGTGTCCGAACGCCTGAAAGACCATGATATCTCGCTGATTGCCACCCCGCTAGCATTGGATAAGCTGGCTGAACTTGGTTATGACCCCGAGATGGGTGCCAGACCCTTGAAGCGCGTCATCCAGCAGAAGGTGGAGGATGCGCTTTCGGATGCGCTTCTTTCGGGCACCTTCACAGATGGAGATACCATTGTGGTTGACTACAGTGAGGAAGAGGTGGTGTTGCGTCGTGAAGTGGAGAGAGAGCCCGCAGCCGAAGCGGCGTAGGACCCTTCATTTTTTCCCAGATATTAAAAGTATCCAAAACCTTACCTATAACTATTGATCATTGCTCCCGATGACGACCATGTCACCGGGAGCAATGTTTTGGTGTGCTTTTTAAAGAAACCTGTTAATTTCTAATCAGAAGAATTATTATAAGTTCTGAATATATTGATTATTAGGAATCCAATATCGTTGCCCTTTTGGGGTGAGAAAAAGAGGTCATTTATAAATATATACCCAATCATTTCCGCTAGCAAAGGTATAATCCCAAGTATGCCAAAAACACACACTCAATATGTATGCCAACAATGCGGGCGCACGGCTGCCCGCCCCATGGGGCGCTGCCCGCAGTGCGGTGCCTGGAACAGTATGGTGGAGGAAATCATTGCTGCACCTGCAAAGTCGGTGCATGCTGCCGGGCGCGGCCTGAGCGGTGCCTCAACACCCCAGCGATTGAACGAGATCGAGGGCGATGCCGATGAGCGCTGGGCGCTCTCAATCGGGGAATTCGCGCGTGTTCTGGGTGGGGGCATCGTGCCAGGCTCGATCGTCCTGGTCGGTGGAGACCCTGGCATTGGCAAGAGCACCTTATTGCTGCAGGTGGCGCTCAAGATGGCACGCACAATGGAAGTGCTTTACATCTCGGGGGAAGAGTCGGAACGGCAGATAAAGATGCGCGCCTTGCGCCTGCTCAAGGATGAGCAGGGTGAGATGCCTGAAGGGCTGCTGCTCGTCACAGAGACCAACCTCGGTGCGATACTCGAGCATATCAGTGCAATCAAGCCTGCCCTCGTGATCGTGGACTCAATCCAGACCACCTATATGCCCGAGCTTGAGTCCGGTGCGGGTAGTGTCACACAGGTGCGCGAATGTGCCTCGAGGCTGCGTGAGCTGGCAAAGAGCTCTGGGATAGCCATCTTCCTCATCGGGCATGTGACCAAGGAAGGCGCCATTGCAGGTCCACGGGTGCTAGAGCACATTGTGGATACGGTGCTTTATTTGGAGGGAGATCGCTTTCAGTCTTACCGGCTGCTCAGGTCGGTGAAGAACCGCTTCGGTGCCACCTCCGAGGTGGGGGTATTCGAGATGCGCGAGCGGGGCATGGTGGAGGTTACCAACCCCTCCGAGGCATTCCTGGCGGAGCGCATGGTGAACGCACCTGGCAGTGCTATCGCTGTGACGATGGAAGGTACACGCCCGATCCTGGTGGAGGTGCAGGGGCTTTCCAGCCCGACAGCTTTTGGTAACCCACGCCGCACACCGAACGGCATCGACTTCAACCGCTTGCTGCTGGTGAGCGCTGTGCTGGCTCGCCGTCTCGGCTTGCGTTTGGGTGACCAGGATGTGTTCGTAAATGTAGTCGGGGGCATCCAAGTGGAGGAGCCAGCTGCGGACCTGGCAGTAGCGGCTGCGATTGCTTCATCGCTGCGGGATGTGCCTATAAGAGCCGATACCGTATTGATCGGCGAGGTGGGACTCTCGGGCGAATTGCGCATGGTGGGGCAGATGCCTGCCCGTCTGAATGAAGCTGCCAAGCTAGGCTTCAAGACTGCTATCGTGCCTAAAAGGTTACGCAAAACCGAGCCATGGCCAAAGGGGATTGAGGTGGTGGAGGCACGCTCGGTACGCGAGGCTTTGGAAAGGGCGATGGTAAAGAGTGAATAGATTAACCTGAATCAACTCGGTTGATAATCACTAGTAAGGGATTATGCTATACTAAAACGATGAGTGCCTGGTATTCAGATACCCACCCCAAAATGGAAGCCTTACAAATACAAATCCTAAGGCAGGCAACTTCCGCCCAGAAGCTGAATATTTTAGTTGAATTAAATGCATCGGCGCGTATACTGGCTGTAATCGGCCTACGCTCACAATATCCCCAAGCTAGCGAAAATGAAATCCAACGAAGGCTGGCGAGATTACTCCTGGGGGAAGAGATGGCGTGTAAAGTTTATGGGGATCTCAGCGATGTTGCCTGAACCCATTGCGGTCACTGTGCTTGTCACGCAGGTTTTTTAAAAACTTAACATCCAATATTTGATTGGTGGCTCATTTGCCAGCACTATTTATGGCATGGTGCGGACAACCCAGGGTGTCGACATTATTGCTGATATGCAACTCCAACATGCTCAACCATTTATTACTGCTCTGGAAGGGGATTTTTATATAGATAAGGAAATGATTGCTGATTCAATCCAGCACAAATCCAGCTTTAATATCATCCACAGGGCAACGATGTTCAAGGTAGATGTGTTCATTCCGAACAAGAGTCCATTTCAACAATCGCAACTCAGCCGCGCCCAAAAGCAGATCATAATTAGCGAACCTGAAGTCAGTGCTAACTTTGCAAGCCCTGAAGATACTATTATTGCCAAGCTGGAATGGTTTCGTAAGGGAGGAGAGGTCTCAGAAAGACATGGCGTGATGTGCTTGGCATTCTGCAGGTAAGATCAGGTGCTCTTGATTTGGAGCATCTGCGTAAGTGGGCACGTGAGCTGAATGTGAACGATTTGCTACAAAAAGCACTGATAGAATCAACCTGATATACTATTCACCATCTAATTTCCCTGGTTGATCAAAAATCAGCTTCGTCTCTTCGCCTGATTCGAGCGAACGCAAGAGACCGAATTATAGTCATCCCACCCCCTCGAATAAATCCTTCTCGCGCAGTCCCTTCTTTGCTACGGGCACCGCCCGCATGAACACCTCGTTTGCGCCTAACAGGCGGCGCAGGAAAGCCACGGGACCGCGCTGGTTCATGCCGCCACCCCCCAACTGGCTGGTATGGCAGGCGGTTGCCTCATCCCTGATCTCGACCACACTACGGCAATTAATCCGGGCGTGGGTGGGGAAATCTCCTTCTGCCACCACTGTCACCAGGTCGATATCCCGGTTGCTCCCAAAGTGGTGGGGGTCCATTCCCAAGAGTGGGGCCAAGCGAACCGCCAGGCGGATGAGCGTTTTCGGCATGGTCTGGTAATAAAGTTTGTTCGGTAGGAAGGGTGGCATATCGGTAACGAAATTGGGATCGCCAGTTAGCTCGAAGGCACGCAAAGTGGCGCGGTGCATGGCGATATGGTCCGGGTGCTTGTAACCACCGATAGGGTCATGGGTGACCACCACCTGGGGTTGCAGCAAGCGGATGTAATGTACAACCCTGGCAGCCACTTCATCCACAGGCTGGGCGGCCAGGGCATTGGGATGTTGGTTATCCGGGGTGCCTGGCATGCCAGAATCGCGGTATCCTAAGAAATACACCCCGGTGAGACCCAGGATGCCTGCTGCACAGCGTAGCTCCGACTCGCGGCGATCGCCGATTGAGCTGAATCCTTGCAGCAGTTCGGGGGTCATTTCACCCACCTCACCGCGTGTGCCGCACACCAGGTGCACCTGGACCCCGCGCCGTGTGTAAAGCGCAAGCGTACCACCCATGCCGAAGGTCTCATCGTCGGGGTGGGCCAGGCAAACCAGCATGGCGAGAGGATGGGAAGGATCGGTGGTCACTAATAAATTGGCTGGCTGGGGTCGATATCCTTCGCCCAGGCGTTCATGCCACCCTCGAGGTTGTGTAGCTTCCGGAAACCTGCTCCGAGCAGGATGTGCAGGGCGCGGGTCGAACGCACCCCAGCTTTGCAGATCAGCACGATCTCATCCGCTGGGTTCAGCTCGGAGAGGCGGGACGCCAATTGCCCGAGTGGGATGACCTGGCTGCCCTCAATATGTGAGATCTCAAGCTCGTGTGGTTCGCGTACATCCACAAGCTTTAGTGGAACACCTGCATTGATCTGTACGGCAAGCTGGCGAGGGGTGATGTCCCAATCCTCCCCGGCTGACCCGCTTTCCATTGCGTGCCCAGGGACTCCACAAAAGAGGTCGTAATCGATCAGCTCCGTCACGCTGGGGTTCTCGCCGCAAACTTTGCATTTTGGGTTCTTGCGCAGCTTGACGAATTCAAAACTCATGTCCTGGGCGTTGTAAAGCAGTAACCTGCCGATCAGAGGCTCACCGATGCCAAGGATAAGCTTGAGCGTTTCGGTGGCTTGCAGTGTGCCAATGGTACCGGGCAGGATGCCCAGCACACCGCTCTCAGCGCAGGAAGGCACGAGACCCGGCGGGGGAGGGTCGGGGAACAGGCAGCGATAACAAGGTCCAACCCGGGCATCGAATACGCTCACCTGCCCTTCGAAACGGTAGACCGACCCATACACGTTGGGTTTACGGGTCAGCACACATAGGTCATTCGATAGATAGCGAGTGGGGAAGTTGTCCGAGCCGTCGACGATCAGGTCGTATGGTGCGGCGATTTCCATGGCGTTTTCAGAATTGAAAGCCTGGTTATAGACCTCCACCTGGATATCGGGGTTCAGGTCAAGCAGGCGGTTGCGGGCTGATTCAACTTTAAGCCTGCCAACCGTGGATGTACCGTGGATGACCTGGCGTTGCAGGTTGGTGCGGTCGACCACATCGTAATCGACCAGGCCAATGTGCCCGATCCCAGCGGCTGCCAGGTACAGGGCAACCGGTGAACCAAGGCCCCCGGTGCCGATGATGAGCACAGAGGCAGCTTTCAGCTTGCGCTGGCCTTCTAGCCCTACGTCGGGGATGAGCAGGTGGCGTGAGTAGCGCAGGATTTCTTCGTGGGAAAGGGTGGGGAGCATGGGATGAGTATAATCTATTTTCATCTACATGAAGAGTTCACATGATTTCTTATCCGATAGCAGACTTTATTGTAGATCTTCCAGGTCTTCAAGATCTGGAAGGTCTGATCAGGTCAAATTGAAAAATCCTCCCCATTCCAGGTGCCATCGGTGGGTGCATGGATGTGAGGCCTGTTTTCTTTGTGACCATCCACCTGTTCTTCGAGCGCTTCCACGCGCTGCATCAGATCCAGAAGTGAAACCCCCACCAGATCTGGCAGCAAGGTATGGTTCAGGTCGGGCAGG
>Ga0315278_10002244_pt1 | contig 17190 bp, 31 predicted proteins | sample YL17G06_0_MG_FD_203880 | JGI IMG/M metagenome (GOLD analysis project Ga0315278, IMG submission 203880) | Sediment microbial communities from Yellowstone Lake, YNP, Wyoming, USA - YL17G06_0 | ecosystem: Environmental > Aquatic > Freshwater > Lake > Sediment | place: USA: Wyoming | collected... | reverse complement strand
GTGTGTAGACGAAAGTAAAGGAAAACTACTCCATATCCGTATAGTAGTGCACTATAATCGTGATTTCCGTTTTTTTCCAAAAATTTGCCAAAAATTGCATAATGCTCTTGACAAACATAATACATTATAGTATTATGTAGATACAAAAGAAAAAGATGGAGGAAAGAAGATGAAAAAACAAACGTACGAAGAAAAGATCATTAAGTTTTTTGGAGAGAATGTTGGATATGCTAATGGATTACCATCAACTCGTAATGGAAGTAATTTGAGAACTGAATTTAATCGTATCCATGAAGAGACCGGATGTAAAGAAGTATATGCTATAGCAGGCGCACATAGACGGCATGCGACAGACGGTTGGAAATGGTATGTTTATACTGGTGTGGAGAAAAAAGGTTTTGAAAATATGAGAAGAATAGTAAGATTTGAATACAATGAAGATTAGTTAAATCATCAAAATAGCAAGTCTCCCCTACCCCACAAAATGAGATATTAACAATGGTATGTTCTATTTCATCGGGGTAGGGCAGCAATATAATTTTAGGAGGATAGGATGAAATTAAGTTTAAGAGATATCATGCTTCCCATGGCAGACAGAAATGTAGTGGGTGCAATTTTAAATTGTGGAAGCTATGAGGACCGGTTACAAATTTTTAACGGATTAAAACTTATAGCAGACGATTTGACTGTATATGGACAGACTCGATACATTGCAACTTTGCTATCTATCTTTGCGCACGACACTGTAATGATGTACTCAAATTTGGATAGTTTGAATGTAAGCAAGTGTACTATATGCCTGTTAGATAATACTAGGATAACAAAAAAGCCTAGTTTATGGGCAAGACTGAAATTAAGGCATTTAAAAAAGGAGGCGACACGAAATGAAAAAAACTGAGGTTGTGCGAGAGATTAAAAAAGACAGCCGTGTGTATCCTGTTGCAGCATGGTTATCTTTAAAAGAAAGAGACTTAATTAAAAAAAATGCTCGTAAGTTACATCAGACAGTATCTGAATTTATAAGAGGAAAAATATTATGAAAAAGCAAGGGATTAGAATTTACTGTGATGTATGTCGCAAAACAATTTATTTAAACGAATACTACCCAGAATTAAAATCCCTTGAACCAAAATGTAAATGTGGATGTAATCAATTTTGGATCATTGACGATGGGATTAGGTGTAAGTTTTGTCCGCACGATTGTAATTTCGCAGGTGAGATTTACAGAAAATATTTTGATATTGGAGAGTGGTGAAAATGACGATAACGATAGTATGTTTTAGCAGTATGTGTATAATTTGTGTAATTGCATTTTCTTGGCTCGTGTGGGGATCATAAAATGTGCAACACTGGAAAATGCAAATATGAGGATAATAATTTAGATTGTACTTGCATAGGTGGGGACTTCCCCGACGATACATTATGTAAGTTATTAGACAGAGCGTTACTCGCAAAGCGAGAAAATGATATAACAAAAAAGGAGCTTCAAAATGGCAAAAGAAAGGAAAAGTAATGTAGTACCTGAAGGTTTTAAGGTTGTTGACTCAAAGATTCCGTTTGTAAAATTTGAAAATGTTGGTGACAGTTTTCAGGGGACATTTATCGAGACTAAAGAGATGGAGTCAAGAAAATTTAAGAATAAGCAGACAATCTGGATATGCACAAACGAAGACGGCGAGCCTGTACAGATTTCAGAAAAAACTGCTATGCAAAATTATCGAGCCATGCTCACTAAAGGCGATGAGTTTTACATCGTATATGATGGTGAGATTCAGGGCTCAGGAAAGCAAAAATACAAAAGTTTTACGTTTGCGGTACGCGAATAAGCATTGACAAAGTATGTGGGAAAGGCTAGGTTTTTATACCTAGCCTTTCCTAATGGAGTTTTTTGCATGAAAAGAAGTAATTCAGAAGATTCTAAAATAGTAAATAAAAAGACTAAAAAAGTCAAGCATTTAAAAAGTCACAGGGAGATTTTTTTTGATCTTAAGGCAAAAAAAGGGGAGCCAAAAGTTGTTGAGAGTTATGTGAACAAAGATGATAAAATCATAATCAAACGATGGAAGAGTATAAAAGAAGCTAAAAGTTATTACGATAAAAAAGGTTATGATTTAAAAGACGAAAAGCAGTTTTATTTTCACAATAAAAGAAATAGTATATTTAAGGAAGCAACTTTACGAATGCATAAGAGTCAAGAGCAAGCCATTAAAATTTATAAAAAGAAAAAACTGACAGAAAATGATATTAACTTTTTAATATTTTATCAGGACTCGAAAGTAGTCTATAAGAAAAATCTATTACAACAAATTTTGTATGGTGCCCCAACAGCAGTTGGGAAGGGGGTTTTTCCCTTTGAACTGAATGCCGGATTATCTGGAAAAGATTCACGATTCAAGTTGAAATTTTATAAACGAGATTTTACAGAGATTTCAGAATTTAAAGAATACAAAAATTTAATGAAATTTAAACGTCTATCGGTGAGGGTATCATTCACTAGTTATTCTTTTAATATTATAGTTCAATCCTCAATCCTAAAAAACATGCAAACATTCGAGCGCGGTATAGCTAAAAAACTTGATCCATTTTTTGGTAGTTTAGAAATGCGAAAAAGAAGAATACGTTTTGAATTTAAGGGTATGATACGATGAAAATGATATCATTTGACACTGAAAATGATGAAGGCGGAAATTTGACTCTTTGTGACTTTTATGACGGAGAGATACATTTTACTTTTGATTATAAGAAATTTGACTCTCAAAGAGAAATGAGAGAAAAAATTATACAGTGGATATTTGACAGTGACGGAACTATGTTTGTGGCTCATAATTTAGAATACGACCTTGTAAATATTTTTTACCCAGATTATTTATTTTTGCTTGAAATGTATTATAAGGATGCTTTACTATTTGCAAAGATACGAAATATCCGAAAAAAGTTTATTGATAGTTTCTTATTTAGTTTTTCGACTCTCAAGGGAGTAGGTAAACAGATAGGAAAAGAAAAAATAGACACGGATGATTTTTATAATATTGAATACGTAAGGCGAGATAGTGAAATCGTATATGACTACATGAAACAATTCATGGATTCTGTGGAAACTGAATTCGACTTAAAAATATCTAACACACTAGCCGGTACTGCTCAAACTATTTTTTTAAAACGATTTGACAGAAACCAGACCGGTGGAAAAAATTGTCAAGAGGAATATCTTAAGGCGTATTACGGAGGCCGTACAGAATGTTTTAAAATTGGTCAGGTCGACGATTATATTTTTGAAATTGATATAAACTCTAGTTATCCGACTGCGATGCAAAACCTATTCCCGACCAATGAAGGAGTGGAAGGAGCTAAACCGGACGGGGAATTTTGGATTGCCTTTGTAGAGGTAGAGATTGGTTCAAAAGTTGACATACCCATTTTGGCTATACGCACTGACAAGCTCATTTTCCCGACTGGAAAATTTACTACATGGATAAATTCGGTTGAGTATAATGAAGCGCTTAGACACGCGCAGCTAATTACGTGTAAGTTTTTACGAGTAATAAATTTCTACGAGAGCGATTATACGTTTAAGAAGTTTATAAACTACTTTTATACTAAACGACTAGAGGCAAAAGAAAATAGGGATGATTTTAAAAGTAACTTTTACAAGCTTATAATGAACTCAACTTATGGCCGTTTTGCGGTTAATGGAAATATGGAAATTTTAGGGGAGTTATCGGATGAGACAGAAAGGAAAATCAATGAGACTATTGGATTTAGGGAGCTTGAAATTGAAAGCAATAAGAACAAAAATTACATCATACCGACTTTTATTACCGCATACGCTCGCATACAACTGTATAATCTCTTTGTTAAGGTAAAAAATATCGGTGGGGAAATAATTTATACTGATACGGATTCGTGCCATTTTACATTAAAGAAGAAATTTGGTTTACAGGATAAAATTGAGTATATAAGGAAGAATATTGAAATTGATTCAGAGTTGGGAAATTATAGTTTGAAGGTTTATACAAATGGAGCTTATTATAATGTGAAGGCGTACATGCTCGAAACTTTTGAGGATGTAAAAAAATATAAATGTAAAGGTGTAAAAGAGTCAGAGCGCGAACATTATTTTGAAGAGGGTTTTGCAATTGTAAAAAAACCGGTAAGACTCCGCCAAGCTTTAGTATCTATAAAAGGGCTTCGAGCGAACGAGTGGCGAGAATTTAGAATTGAGAATAAGGGTGAATACAAAAAGCGTGTGGTTATAAAGCCACACGCAAAATTATCTAATACACTACCTATACACTTTTAAAATCAGATTCTGTTGGCAAAACTAGACCAGATTTTTGGGCTCTTTGCTCTGTTTGTTGGTCAATGAATGCTTGCTTTTCTTTTGGTAACATCTCTCTATAGCTCATGGTTGCAAAAATATATTTATCATTGCAAAACATAGTAACTCCTAGAGGTATACAATAATCTTCGAGTAAGTCGGATTCACACTCTTCAAGCAGGCCATCCAGGGTGGTTGGAACGACTTCTTCACCCTCCTCATGGTTAATAGATGCAATTTCGACTTTAAATGTTTGATACATAACAGCGCTCCTATAGTTAATTCATACAATTCCTACAATCAATATACACTCAAAAAAATATACCGTCAAGTATATTTTTTTATTGACATTTAACTGATTTAGTATTTAATTAAATACATGAAGATTAGTTTTTATACTGCAACTGTAGAAAAGTCGCTCTCTGAAATCCAAAGAATTATACGGGAATATTGGCAAGATTGTCTTCCCTATAAGGATGTAAAAATTGAGAACTTCTTTGATTTTGTTAAAAATATTAAATACACGCCTGACCCATTCGGTATGGAATTATTTAGCAGGCCTGGAATTACAATTGCGCGCGGTGAAGGTGATTGCGACTGTAAAACTATTATTTGTTGCGCGTATTTTTTGGCAAAAAATATACCTACAGGTTTCTGTATTGTTTCTGATTCTTGGGATAAAGATTATCACCATATTTTTGCGATGTATCGCGATACTAATACCGGCGAATGGATTGACTATGACTGCACCTACCCGACTGGAAAGATTGGGCAAAAAAGAAACTGGTACAAGCGGAAAAATTTTGAGGTAAAAAAATAATGGCAATATTGGCAGTACTCGAAGGATACGGGAGGGCAAAAAAAATAACACGGAATAGACGAATCCCTAAAATGGGAGTCGGTAAAGCTACAATTAGGAGTAATAAAATAATACTTCATGGACTTTTTGATAATACCAGTAACGCAAAATTGGACCAATTTTATGGATTAGGAAAGTTTAAACGTAAACCAAAGCCAGCACCGAAACCAAAACCGAATGCTTTACAAAACCTTAAAAAAGAGGCCTCTCTTAAACGCGAAGCAGCAGCAAAGCGCATGATGTACAATATGCAACTGAACGGATACGACGATCCGTATAAATATCTCGACGGATATTTAAGTGGTCTTGGTGATTTCGGAAAAAAAAAAGACCCTTTTAAGAAGATAAGTAAATCAGTTTCCAAAACTGTGAAAAAAACTACAAAGAGTGTTGCAAAAGCTGTTAAACCTATAACAAAAAAAGTTGCCCCTGCTATGAAAAAAGCGGGTGTGACTATTACTAAGGTTGCAAAAAAAGTAAAACTGCCCAAACAACTTAAACCCTTAGCAAAGGGACTTGAAAAACAACATCTAAAACCAGTAGTGCAATTTGATATGGGAAAAGCTTTTGTAACTAATCCTATGACGCAGGGTATTATAAAAACAGTAGCTGGAACTAAAAATTATAATAAAGTCGTAAAATTTGCAGAAAAAGTAGAAAAACTTCCTGTACTAAAACAAATCGCAGATGTGCGCGATAAAGTAAATGAGAACATGGCAAAGGTACAAAACGGCGTTTGGAAAACTGCTGAAAAACGTGTATTTAAACCATTGGCAAAAAATGCATACGTAAAAAAAATAGTAGCAGCGGTTGTATCAATATATGGCGGGCCAATGGCTGGAATTGGTGTAGAAATGATAATTGATAATTACGCTAAGGGGCATTCTATCGCCGATTGGAATTATGGTAAGGACACTGTCCGCGCCGGCCAAATGTACGCCGAAAGTAAAAAGGATGAATACGTTAATAAGGTTATGGACACTGTCGGAGAAAATGGCGGAATCGTTGCGGAGGCTATAAAAGATTATTCGTTAGAAAAAATCGAAAACATTCCACCAGATATTTTAGCAGCGTTCCCGCAGCAACTCGCAGCAGCAATGGCAGGGTTGATGCAAGACCCTACCATTGAGGCCTTTAATGGATTTCGTGCTCAACTCCCTGAAAGTATGCAGCCGGCGTTTGACAAATTTTGGGAGGAGCTACAAAAAGTACAAGATGCGAATGTCGTTGCAACCATACAAGCAGCAGCTCCACAAGTGGCAGAAATCACAGCGTTAAAGGAAGACTTAAAAACTTTAGAAACTCAAGCTGTTGCACAAATTGCGCCTGTAGTAGATGAAATGCAAAACCTTGCAGCGGACGCAGCTAATGCAAAAATTGACGCAGGTGTGACATTACCTATTGCAGTATCGAGCGGTGCAATATCCTTGCCGGGTGTAGATGTATCCTCAATTGCTAATATAGCAACTGGTTTATTGCCAAAAATATCATCATTAATACCAGTAGCTGCCCCAACAAAGACTGAAAAGCAGGGAGACGATAGTGTGATTCTACCCCCTATTGTAAAAACAACTGGTGCAGATAAACAAAATATGGGAATGATTGTTGGAGTGGCGGGAATTGCAGTACTCGCCGGATTATATTTTATGGGCAAAAAGAAAAGGTAAGTTATGAATAATTTAGATATACCCTCAAATATTGTAATCAAAGACGGTCTTGATAGAATTGATTTAGGATCATATAGCATTTTTGTGAAAAAAGAATCGTTACTTGAAAGCGAAGTGTTAGGCTTTAAAGTAAAGTATGTGGCTATTGCCTTATTACTGCTGGCATGGTTAAAGAAGTGAAAAAGAAAAATGCTGAAAAACTCTTTATGGGATTCCACGGAAAACGTCCGCGAAAAGTTTTTGACGTTGAACTGGGAGACTTGTCAGTACTCACGTATTTAGGGGATATTGTAGCGATAGAGTATCTTGCACAAAAAACTAATGAATATGAAAATGATGAAGAGCCTGAAATTTATCGTCATGAATTTGAAACCTCAGGCATGGTGCTCACAAACGGAAAGACAATTTTGATTCATGGGCCAAAGATAAAAGTAATCGACAGAGGTATAATAAATTGAAAGCAAAAATAATAAACCCGTCTCTAAAAAAGAAAAAGCAAAAAGTTACAAAAAAAATAAATGCGCCTAAAAAGAAAGTACATGGTAAAGAAAGACTTTCCGTATCAGATCATACATATTTAAAAAAAATGATTAAAGGGCTCCTCTCCTTTGGTAACAGTGGAGAGGTAGTCATAACAACAGGTGACCGGAAGAGACTTACCTCTATATACAATAAAATCACTAAGGAGATAAAATGAAATGGTTTTCCGAAAAAAAAGAAAACGAAAAGCAGTATCTAAAAAAAGAAAAAGGCGAGTAATAGCTCGTAGAAAAACTAATCCAATACGGAAAAAAAGGAGAGTATACACAATGGCAAAACGTAGACGCAGACGACGAAAACATAATCCAGGTAACCCTTCGATGTATAAACGTCACAGAGTACACCACAGGAGACAGAAACGCAATCCTAGTGGAAATGATATTATGAACATTTTTGTCAATGGTGCAATCGGTACGGCGGGCGCAGTAGCAGCAAAAACTTTGGTAGAACTCGTAACCAAAGCAGCAGCAGGCGCAACCGGCGGGACGACAAGTCCAGTTATGAAAAATATTATATCTCTTATTGTAGCAGGTGGGGCAGGTTTTTTAGCTGGGAAATTTATCAAAGACAAATCAAAAGCCGAAGCATTGCAAACCGGTATGTTTGTCTATGTCGGACTTGAGATGGCAAAACAATTCCTTGGATTTTCTGGGGCAGACCAGACACAGGCAATGTTATCACAAATGGGATTAAACGGCGCAACTGAGAGTCAAATGTTGCTCGGCGTTGATCCGCTTGGGCTCTCAGGTTACGGCGCAATGGAAAGCGAACTTGGCGAATATGACATGGCAGATTTGTCATAACAAATATTTTAATGTTAAAAGGAGAAAAATTAACATGGCAACAGGCGATTTAAGACGTGACATTTTAAATGAGTTTCAGAATGAAGCTTACCAGACAGTGGACGCGGTGTTATACGATAGTTTATTTTTAGCAACCGCTTCCGCTCAAAACGTGCTCACATTTTTTCAGAATACTATCGGTAATGTGACCGGCGGGCGTATCCGAACAAATATGAAATCAAGTGGAACACTCCCATCTCCACAAGCAATGCTTGTGACTGAAATTGGGTACAAGCTTTTAAATACCGATGGTACCAGTTTTTACATGGGCGGTAATGCCACTGCACCAGTAGCATACCCGCCTAACGTAATAGCAGCAAAAGGTTTCTGGGATTTTGTTGTAACTCCGTCGACAGAGTATGAGGGTCACCTCAGTCAGTTTCGCGAACAAGTAGATTTTATGAACGATGGTGCTAGTACCTCTCTGGGGACTGCACCGTTTCCGAATGCAATGAATACACGTGTTCTTAAACTTAAAGAACCGATTGTATTGCTTCCTAACCGTTCATTTAGTTTGAATTGTACGGTAACTACGCCAGCAGCAGCAGCAGGTTATTCAACAACTGCTAGTTTAATGTACTGGTATTTAAAAGGACGAATTAGACGTAACGCATAGTTTGTTTTTTAGCTCCATGATGGTGATTAGCTAGGTTGCACCATATAACTAACCTAGCGTGTTAAAAAAAGTAAGGAGCAATAAAATGTATTTAGGCGAAGCAGCAGCACATACGAAAGCAAGCAAAGATTATTTGTGGAAGGAGCCACTAGAGAGTTATATTTTTTCGGGTAATGTAACTCTTGTGGCAAATTCAGTTTCACAAATTGTTTTTAATATCTCTAATGGTTTTAATTTTTTAGCGAGTCGTTTTAGTTTTACAAGTAGTGTAAACTCAGCTAATGTTATACCAACTTTTAATATCCAGTTTTTTACCGACCAAAAAGCTATTTTTGGAGACTGGGTCCCTAATCAAATGTTCGCGGGTGTCATGACAGAAACGTCAACTACCCCCGACACACGGTATGTGGTAGGACTTACGAATTGGTATAAATTTTCGAAACCGATCAAATGCGGTATGAACTCAAATTTAATTGTAAAATTGCTTGACACCTCAGGTCAGGCCAACTCAGTGACTATAGCGGTTGAAGGGATACGCGATATCCAATTCGGGGCGTAAAATTGCTTGACTTTACCTATAGATGCATTATACCATAATGTATAATGTATAAATAATGGAGGTAATTCCATGCGTATAGGTAAAGTTGTTTTAATAAAAGGGCTTATGCCCTTTCTAGTGTTCACTTTTGTATCTTGTCAGTATCAGGATAATAAAGTAAATAGTAAAGAGGATGTAAGGTCAAGTAAGGGAGATACAGCTATGAATGTTTATTGTTTATATACGAGTGCAGGAAATCCAAACATCAGTAAAATAAATAAAACTATTTATGCGAACTTTAATTTAAAAACGTCCTATGTCAATGTATTAGTACCAGGCGAAGAGGGACTTGAAGCCGGTATTGCCATTTCTTCTATTCCATTATCCGTAACGTCAGGGATTATAAAAAAAGTTATTATTAGAAAAAATCTTTTTTTATCAGTTGAAGCAGGGGGTATGACTGAATATGTAGAACCGAATTCTTTAATATTGACTCCAAATTTATTAAACACAGAACAAATTTATATTGGATTATCTAATACAGATTTATCTTATTATAATGATAGTCAACTTTTACCGTACGGAAAAGAATTTAACGTATTTATTGATAAATTTACAAAAAAATCGGAATACCTAAATTTAGAATTTAGCCCTTTTTATTTAGGATATCCGACCAATTCAAATAGCTACTATCATGAAATTGAACTAAATACGAACTTTACTACTTCCACAAAACAATTATTTTTATCAACAGCTTTTTTTGGCAAATTGTATGCAATAAATGCTAATGTATGGGAAACATTAATGCTTGAAGAGTTTAATAAATTAATAACAACAGCAGTGACAAGCGTGAAAATGGGATATACTTCCTACAATATTTCTGTAATAATAGAGGAACAATAAAATGACACTCAATGAATTCCTTGCAAAATATCCGACCGGTGACGCGCATACATACGCGCAAGCGGTGGTAGATAATATCACAAAATACCCCACTCAAAATGTGTATGATGCCCTGTACAAAGAGTATAAAGATGAAACCGGTGGGCAGTATTCAACTGAAAAATTAGCAGAGACCTCTAGTTATTTCGGGAGCGTTTTAGGTATGAGTGGTCAGGATTTTATTGCTACTTTTGAGGCACTCCGTGCAACATATAACGGAGGTAGTGGGATTCTTCCAACTCCAACTCCAACTCCCACGCCACTACCTAATCCTAATCCACCAGTACCAGTGCCAATCAAAAATAATACTGGACTTTATCTAATGCTCGCAGCCGTTGCCGGTGCAGCGTATTTTTTATTTTTTAGAAAAAAGAGGTAAGCAATGGTTACCCCTAACCTTACAAAGTTAATCAATAGCCAAGGAAGTTTTACGCCAGACTACCCTATGATTATGCTAAATTATATCAAAGGTAATAACGGCGACTTAATAGATGATTTTTTACGCAATTCTTGGCTCGCTGAATACCGCCAGACCACAGTAGCAGCGCCGGAACTAGTAGTATACAAAGCTAAAATTGCAAGCGACTTAGGCATGTCACCCGCAGAACTTGATACAATATATTATGCAGCTCAAAAAGAATATACTGCTAATATTGCGGAACTACTTTCAAAAGCTTTTCCACCTCCACCAGCAAAAAGTAATTTTAAAACCATTTATATTATTGGTGCTTTGGGTGCTTTGGTTCTTTATTTTTTCGGAAAGTCTAGGCGGTAACGATATGATCCCCACCGGCTCAATGCCGTTATACGGTGCTTGGTTTACACCCTACACAAAGTCTGAAGGTATTGTCCGTATGCCATTTTATCACGGCACGCTCGCAAAAATTATGACTTTTGCTGAGCAATTTTGGAAACCTTCCCACAATCCACTTACCGACTATCTGGCCAGTGATGTTGAAAAAATGTGGAGATTAGTTCAAATAAATTTAATATCAATGACTGTATGCCAACACACTATGCCTGATGGTTTAGCAGTTGATATCGTTACCGAACCAAAATGGTTAATGTTACCCTTATACTCTGCGTTAAATGCCTCAATGGAAAAAAATACGGTTTATATATCAAGCGTTAATACTCATATTCACTGTGATAATAGGCAATTTGGATATCGCGGAGTCGAGACCGTCTATCGTAACGGAATACAAATACCCTCTTTTACAAAACAAAATGCGGAATCGTGGATTTATAACACACAGACAGATACATTTAAAATCGAACCAATAAATTCTTTGTATCCTCAGCTTATGACATTTTATGAATCTTATTCTCCTTATCAAAATATTTTAGAATACGATGGAATAAAATTTGATGTTAATGCTGCTCAATTTTGGAAACGCACAGCAAGCGAAGCAGCCAGTGACATTGGCGGTGCTATGTTTGATGCTATGAAAAAAGCTTTAGGATGGGCAGCACCCTATCTTATTATAGGAGGGCTTAGCATATTTGCATTGTGGGCAGCAAGAGAAAAAATAAAAAAAATTATATAGGTAGGTAAAAATCATGGGTAGAAAAAAGAAGGAACAAATCAAAGAGGCAGAAATCGACGAAGTAGATGATGATGAAGAAGATGAAGTACAAATACCACAAGAAGAGGAAATCAACCTTGACCCACAGTGGAAAGCAGAAAGATTTTTTAATGAATTTTGTACGATAGATGATTATACTATACAAGTATATCGGCTAGGTGAACGTAACAAACGCACGATGGTCACAAAATTTGAAAATTTCAGGCCCGACCCAATCAACGATATACAACTAAAATTTGGTGGCGGGACGTACGTACTTTATGCTTCTCGCAGAATTACACTCCCAAACGGTAAAGACCGCACTGAATTTTTAGACTCCGTACAATTTCATCTTGCCGACCCCCCAAAAGAAGAAATGCAAGGAAATAGCAAAGCAGCAGTTATAGAAGATATGAAAGCTATGAAAGAATTGTTCGGTGGTGGGCAACAAATGGATCAAACCCTCATAATTAAAATGATGGAAATGAGTCAAGCGAGCGAACGACGCATGACCGAAATGATTATGAAGATGTCTGAAAATATGAATAGCCAAAAATCATCTCTAAAAGAAGCGCTCGAGACTTTTACACTGCTTGATGAAATCCGTGGTTCCGCACCGTCTGGCGACGGAGGGATGCTTGACATGGTTAAAACTTTTGCCCCAATGGTTGCACCGCTCGCCGGAAAGCTACTCGAATCGTCAAGTCCTATACTGCAACCAAAAACTAATACACCGGAACCAACGGCAATACCCATAAAAACGGAAGAGCAGACTATAGATGAAATTATAGGTACGTTCCCTGAAAATTTATTAAGGCTTATAACTATAGATAGTCGAGACAAATCCATTGACCTTTTATACGAGAACAATAAATCAAAAATGAACAAAGACTTTGCCGTAAAAATCGTTGACCGCATAATCGAAGTTAAACGAAAATTAAGTGAGGTATAATAAATATGACTTTACAAGCGAGTGATTATATAGCTCTAATATCAAGCGGTGTTTTATTTATAGCATGGCTTGTCCGATTAGAGGCAAAAATGAAAGAAACAGAAAAGGATTTAAAAGAAATGAAAAAAGAATATAGTGAGACTCTAAAAGGTCTTAAAGATGATACTACAGAAATTAAAATTACAATTGAGCACATAAAAACTTTGTTGGAGAAGTAAAAAATGTCGGCTGAACAATACAAAGTTATCGCGTGCCCCACAATAGACGCACGCCTTAATGTCGATAGTAATTATTTTGATATCGATAATGTTGGGTCACTGTTTATAAAAAGTTACGGGGTGCTAGCAACTATCCCCGTAACTAACACGTTGTATGTTGACGGTTCGCGTATTGATTCTTACACTGAATTAGGATCAATTTTATACCCATATAAAACTATCATGGGAGCTATTAACAAAGTAATATCAAATGCTGACAATACATGGACTTACCAATATCAAATAAAAATATCAGAGGGCAACTATGCCGAAAATATTATTTTGGAAGATACTCACCTTTACGCTCTCACGTTTGAGGGAGTGGGATTCCGACAAACTAATATTGTACCTTCAACCGGTAATGCTCTCCAGTCTACAATCAATAATGATAATTTAGCATGGCTAACTTTTCGCAATATTGCTTTTAGTAAAAGTGTTAACCTAACAGGAGAAAATACTAATACGTGGCTAGGATACAACATGTTTTTTTTCGATTGCTGGTTTCCAGTTGGAGACATATTATTTAAAAATATCTCATACCCTTTTATTATAGGCGGTACAAAATTTTCGTGCACTACTGTAAAATTTAGCAACGTAACACAAGCATATATTGGGTCAGACGCAGAAATCGGTTCAGCCGTGAGCACTCTCACACTCGAAACCGACCAGACCGGTGGGGTAAAAACTCCAAACGGGTGGACAACGGGTACAAAAATAATAATACAAAGCGCCCTGTCGAGCAAAGATTTAACGTGGTCGCTTGTTAATATTTCAACGTGGACTGGCTCTGCCCTCCAGTTACGTGGTGCTCGATTCGGATCATCCGGTCACACCATACCCACAGGTGCAACAGTATTGTGCTATAACTCTGTGTTAGTTGGTAGTTATGTCGTAACTGGTACGCTAACAATGTATAATAGTAATATCACCGGTACAAAAAGTGGTGCCGGAACCATTACCGATGAAATAAAACACATAGGCTCAAAAATAGGATTTTTTAATACTTCACCAGTCGTCAAAACTGTAGTCAGTGACCAGTCAGCGTGGGCAGATGTTACAACAGGTGCCGATACAGTTTCACTGATTGATCTAAATACAAAAATAAAAGCAGTTAGAGATTCTCTGCAAGGTGTCATTGATGCCTTGCAAAGTTACGGAATAATATAAGGAGGATAATATGGCATTTATACAATTAGGAGTAATAGCGTCACCAGGCAGTGAGTCGTGGCTCAATGTTGACGACACACAATTTACAAAAGATGAGGCAACTGATAGTTTGCAGATAAAATCTGGTGCCCTCCCTGTAGCTCTCGACAATACAACCATCCATCAAAACGGGTCCAGCCAACTAGCTGTCCTAAATTCAGGCCTCCCGTTTTCACAGCAAAATTATATCATAAATCCGTCTTTTCAAATTGCTCAGGAAAAAACGACCTACACAGACGCCTCTTCAGCATCCTTTAACACACTAGATGGTTGGGGATTTCTGCGGGTCCAATCTCTTGGTCAAGTAACAATTGCTCAAACAGCCAGTACAACATCAGCAAGCGGTTTTTGTCACAAAATTACTGTTACCACTACCGAAGCTACAACCGCAAATCAAACCCATATATCTTTTTACACAATAATCGAAGGTTATAATTCCGTACAATTAAAAAATGGTACTGGGCTGCTTTCATTTTTTGCTAAAAGTTCAAAGGCCGGAACCTATTGTGTAACTGCCATGAATGTTAATAGTCTCTATACTTATATCAAGGAATACACCCTAGCAGCAAATGTACGTACAGAAATAAATGTAGAATTTCCGTTCAGTGCAGAAACAGCGGGTATTTGGGACAAAACTAATGGCAATGGTATTGTCGTTAGGTGGTTTTTAAAATGTGGTGTAGATTATCAAGGCTCCCCTAACGTATGGGCCCATGTCGATGGGTATGCAACATCAAATCAAGTTAATTTCTATGATGCTGCTAACACTTTTGAGATTGAGGATGTAAGACTTGTACAAGGTACTATTGCAAATTATCAGGCGATACAGCTAAAATCTTTTCAAGATGAATTAATAAAATGTCAGAGATACTACGAGAAAAGTTATGATTATGAAATTTCCCCCGCAACTAATACCACTACAGGGCTTTTAATTTTAATATCAATATCAGCCACAACTTTATACTTTGGTCATATAAAGTTAATACCTAAAAGGATAGCAACTTATCCTGTATTTTATACTCAAGCAGGCACAAAAAATAAAATAGACAAACCAGGAGTGGGAGAAATAAATTTTACCGGTTCAGTCGAATTAACAACTGCCCCCCCTACAAAATATTCTTTTTTAATTGCTAGTGCTAGCAGTCTATTCGGCGGAGTAGCTACATTTTACTGTCACTGGATAGTAGACGCAAGGATGATTATATGATAATACCCTTAACAGGCCACATCGTAACATCCAACTATGGCAACCGCATACTAAATGATGTCCCCCAGTTCCACGATGGCATAGATTTTATTTCCAAAGACTCCCCCGTTGTTATGTGTCCAACGACCGGTGAAGTCATAAAGGATTATGATAATTACGCAGAGTCTAACCGTTGGAAGCTTGGTACTCCAGATAGTGCCGGAAACTATGTGATTACATCTAGTATAATTAATGGTGTTATCTACTATTTATACTTTTTTCACCTCATAGAAAACTATGTAAAAATTGGAGACTGGATTGAGGAGGAACAAGTAATCGGTATCTACGGAGACGTGGGATATTCCTTTGGTGCTCACTTACATTTTGGTGTGCGTGATAAAAACTGGAAGGTCGTTGACCCAAATATATATTTTAAAATAGGCGGTGTAAAAATATGATTAAAGATATGTTTTCAAATTCTGAAAATGTTTCCATGATGCGAATATGTTTATTACTTTGTGTGCTCTGTGTTATCGCTATATCTGTTACTTGCGTTGTTCTCGATCGTGATTTAACAAAATGCGCTTGGCTCGCTACGTCAATACTCACACCAGCATTTATTGGCAAAGCAGCGCAGTCTTTCTCAGGGGGCAATAATGTCAATCCTCCAATCAATTAAATATTATCTAATTAGCTTTGGTGCCGGACTCCTTGCCATGCTTTTTTTAGTTCTATCAATATTCTTAAAAAATAAAAAACCGGTTGGTAAAAATGAAAATACTACAAATGACAATATTAAGTCTGCTAATGATTATACTTCCAGCACCGATACTTACGATAAATATCTTAGCAGCCACAAAGATTGACGAGCCACAATGCAAGGAATATCTTCGCGATTGCTCAGGTAAGCTCCGAGATTGCGCCGGAAAACTTATAGAAGATGAAAAGACTATTAAAGATATAAAAATAAATCAGGATAAAGAATGCCTGAAAGGTAAGGTAGTGACAGGTGGGTGCGCTTTCGGGACAGGGGTTGTAGCTACAATTATCGGTTGTCTTTTAATTCTATTGCTTCTTTGATTCACTACCTATACACCTTTAAAGTCTGTGCTAATACCACAGACTTTTTTTTATATAAAAAAATGCCCCTTTGCGGGGCAAGTGTTATATGAGGAGTTAACGGAGGAACTATTTTAATGATTCAAGATATGCAATGGTGTCCCGAACAATACGCATTGCAAGCACTGTATGTTTTGCCGATTCTTCGTTTGTAACTTTTAAATTTTTATCAAATTTTTTCGATGCGTCAAGAGCTAATTGCATTAGTACTGCATAATCGATTTCCATTTTACTCTCCTTTACTTCTTTGTAATTCTTCAAATGATTTAACTAAAAATTTAATTGCTTCCGGTTCTGTGATTACTGCGCTCTGTATAATATGATCGTCTTTGTATTCTGTGCATACTGCTACTGTTAAATCGTCAGATAATTGCAAACGATGCACCCAGTTAGATTCTTTGTGTAGGTATGTTTTCATCTTCTTTCCTCCATCTTTTTCTTTTGTATCTACATAATACTATAATGTATTATGTTTGTCAAGAGCATTATGCGATTTTTGGCAAATTTTTGGAAAAAAACGGAAATCGCGATTATAGTGCACTACTATACGGATATGGAGTAGTTTTCCTTTACTTTCGTCTAC
>Ga0315278_10002243_pt1 | contig 17195 bp, 14 predicted proteins | sample YL17G06_0_MG_FD_203880 | JGI IMG/M metagenome (GOLD analysis project Ga0315278, IMG submission 203880) | Sediment microbial communities from Yellowstone Lake, YNP, Wyoming, USA - YL17G06_0 | ecosystem: Environmental > Aquatic > Freshwater > Lake > Sediment | place: USA: Wyoming | collected... | reverse complement strand
GGGACGGCACACATCGGATGGCTCCGGCAGTGGATTATTAACGACGTTGACCGATACCGTCATGGGAGGAGAGCATGGCGAACACCAAGGAGATAGTCGGCGCGGCCATCGAGTTCGAGAATTACGGCCACAGCTACTACATGAGGTTCCACGAGCTCGTGGCGGACAAGAACGCGAAGGCGCTCATGAAGTCCCTGGCGAACGACGAGAAGGAGCATGCGGACATACTGTCCAGGGAGCTGACGGTCCTGGGCGGCAGGCCGACGCCGCCTTCGAACGAGGCGGTCCTGAAGGGCCTCGCGGAGATATTCCCCGAGAGCATCCGGACGGACTCGATCGCGACCAGTGACGCGATATCGGCGGTCAAGCTCGGCATGAGGACCGAGGAGCGGTCCATAGAGTTCTACTCCAAGAACGCCAAGGACGCCGAGCCGAAGCTCAGGGATATATTCACCAAGCTGGAGAAGATGGAGCGCGGACACCTGGCGATGCTGAAGGAGAACCTGCGATACCTCGAGGACGACGGCTCCTGGTTCGGATATGTGCCGATACTGGAAGGATGAGAGCGGGCCGGCCTGGCGCGAAGCCAAACTTTTTTAGATGCGGCCCTCATCAAGCCCCCAGGAGTGATGCCGGATGGCCCGGGTCGTACCTTTCGAAGCAGTGCACTACAACACGCACAGGTTCGGGCAGGACCTCACCAGGTTCGTGGCCCCGCCGTACGATGTGATAGACGCTGTGCTGGAGAGGAAGCTCAAGGAGGACCGGCTGAACATCACCTACATAACCCTCGGGGACGAGGGTGACTCCTACGCCACCGCCGCGAAGAGGCTCAGACGCTGGCGGAACGACGAGGTCCTCGTCAAGGACGAGGGGCGGCGGTTCTATCTCTACGAGCAGATGTTCCAGGGCCCCGACGGGAGGCCCACGGTCAGGTCCGGCCTGGTGGGGCTCGTCAGGCTCGAGGAGTTCTCCAAGGGGATCGTGCTCCCGCACGAGAAGACCATGCCGAAGCACAAGGCCGACCGGATGGCCCTCATGCAGGCGGTGGAGGGGGACACGGAGCAGATATTCATGCTCTACGAGGACCCCACGGGCGAGATGGAGCGCATCCTGGGGGAGGCGCGGAAGCGCGGGGAGCTGCTCAGGTTCATAGACACCGAGGGCGTGCATCACAGGATCATACCCATCGAGGACCAGGCGACGGTCGCACGCATGACCGCCCTGCTCGAACCCGCGAAGCTGCTGATCGCAGACGGGCACCACCGGTACGAGACCTCGCTCGAGTACAGGGACCGCGCCAGGGGCGGCAGGACGGACGGGGACCTCCCCTGCGACTACGTCATGACGACCCTGGTCAGCTCGGGCAACCCCGGGCTGATCGTGCTGCCGACGCACAGGCTCGTGAAGGGCCTCGACGACGGGAGGATGCGCGCGCTGGAGGCACGGCTCAGGGAGAGGTTCGACGCCGAGGAGCACGGGGACGCGGACGGGCTCGCCAGAGCGGTCGAGAGATCCCCGGCGGGGTCGTTCGGCGCATGGATGCCGGCCATCGGGGCCGCGCTGCTGCTGCGGCCGAGGACGGGGGCAGGGACCGCGGGGCCGCTCGACGGGCTCTCGGTGCATGTGCTCCAGGAGCAGGTCCTGAAGCCGCTCCTGGGATACACCGACGCGATGCTCGACGGCAAGGTCGACATCGACTTCGTGAAGGGGACGGGCCTTGCGAAGGCGGCGATGATGGCGGAAGACGGGTTCCAGGCATGCTTCTTCGTGAAACCCCCGACCGTCCGCGAGGTCATGGCGGTGGCCGAGACGGGCGTCAAGATGCCCCAGAAATCGACCTACTTCTACCCCAAGATATGGTCCGGGACGCTGCTGCACCTCTTCGGGTGAGCCCGGCCCAATCAAACGGTAAATATGCGCATGCCGATACCGGCGACCGGGGGCTCCGATGAGATACGATCTTGGCATAATCGACGGGTACATCTTGGACGGCGCAGGGAACCCGAGGTTCGTGGGTGACATCGGGATCGTCGGCAAGGACATCAAGAAGGTCGGCAAGGTCGGCCGGAAGGACTGCGACGAGGTCGTGAACGCCAAGGGGCTGCATGTCTGCCCGGGGTTCATAGACATACACACGCACAGCGACCTGACGGCGATGGTGTTCCCCGGGTGCGACAGCACGCTCAGGCAGGGCGTGACGACGCACCTCGTCGGCAACTGCGGCCTCTCGGTCGCGCCGCTCAGGGAGCCCAACGTCAGGATGATGATGAACTACTGGGGCGACTGGGCCGGCACCAAGGGCGAGTGGCCCTGGAGGACCTTCTCGGAGTTCATGAAGGCGCTCGGGAAGAAGGGGCTCGGGCACAACATCGCGGCCCTCGTCGGGCACGGGGCCGTCAGGACGGCCGTCATGGGGCCCGACAGGGGCGAGCCGAAGCCGGGCCAGCTGAGGGAGATGAAGGCGCTGGTCGACGAGGCCATGAAGGCAGGGGCCTTCGGCATGTCCACCGGATTGGTCTATCCCCCGAGTTGCTTCGCGAAGACCCCAGAGGTCATCGAGCTGTGCAAGGTCGTCGCCAGGCACGGCGGGATGTACACATCCCACATACGGGGCGAGCGCGAGACCATCCTCGACGCGATCAGGGAGGCCATACTGATAGGCGAGAGGAGCGGGGTCAGGGTGCAGATATCCCACAACTGCCCCAAGTGGGGCGCGTGCGGGAGGACGAAGGAGACCCTGGCGCTCGTGGAGCAGGCGCAGGCCCGGGGACTCGACGTGACCATCGACAACGACATGCACACGGACCTCGCGCCGAGGCTGAACGGCGCGCTCCCGCAGTACCTCCACGAACTGGAGCTCGACGACATGATAGAGCACCTGGCGTCGAGGAAGAACAGGGACAGGATCAAGAAGGAGATCATCGAGGACCGGCTGCCGGCCTTCGGCCCGAGCGGCCTCCTGAAGCACGGCAGCTTCGAGAGGATCATAATCATGCACTGCCCGGGCGACAAGTCGATGGTGGGGAAGAGCGTCGCCCAGTTGGCCAAGGAGCGGGGCAAGGACCCGTTCGACGCGTACTTCGACCTCCTGGTCGAGAGCAGGAACGAGATCATCGCCATATTCGACTACATCACCGAGGAGGACATCCGGGCGCTCCTGGTCCACCCGCTCATGATGGTGTCGTCCGACTGCGCGACCTGGTCCGAGAAGGGCCCGCTCACCGACCCGTCACCGTACATACCGTGCGCGTTCGGGGAGTACCCGGGTATCATACAGAGATATGTACGTGACGAACCGATATTCACGTTCCAGGAGGCCGTCAGGAAGATGACGAGCTTCCCCGCGCAGAAGATGGGGCTGTTCGACCGGGGCCTGCTCAGGCCCGGGATGCGCGCGGACATCGCGGTCATAGACCTGGCGCGGATCAGGGACAATGCGACGAACAGATGGCCCCACGAGGCGCCGTTCGAGAACTACCCGCACAGGTACCCCGACGGGATACCTTACGTGGTCGTGAACGGCAAGCTGGCCGTCGAGAAGGGCAGGCAGAGGAAGGTCCTGGCGGGAGAGGTCATCAGACACAGATGGCCCTGACACATCAGAGCGTGTACTTCCTGTAGGTCCCGGTGCACGGGCTCCCGTGGCAGATCCACGCGACCTTCGAAGTGAGGTCGAACACGACCGAGAATATGGTCGCGGTCTGGTCCTCCTCCCCGAGGTCAGGGTCCGGATGCCGGCAGATGCTCTCCGGGTGGCCGACGTGGTCCGAGAAGACCTTCTTGAAAGTCGAGATGTCCACCTGTCCGAGCTCGTGCTTGAAGAGCTTCTTCGCGCGGTTGTACCTGACGATCGACGAGAAGCGCGTATGCATGTTGTCCTCGAACCGCCACATCCGCGGGGACAGGTAGTGGTTCGTGTGCACGAGCCAACCGTCCTCGGCGTACAGGGCGTCGAAGGCCGTGGCCGAACCCTCCATGCTGTATATCTCCCCGTTCTCGTCGGAGACGATGTTGTTGAAGCTGTGCCCCCGGCCCTCGGGCATCGACGCCTTGAGCGCCTGATAGATTCCTTTCTCCCTGAGGACCTTCCTGACGGGGAACATCTTGGGGATGCCCGGGCGGAGGTCGTTCGGGCATAGGGCGTTCCCGGTCAGGCTGATGCCCGCGGCGTTCATGCCCACCGTGGGCATGATCCCGCAGTACGAGACCCCGATGAACCCGGGCTCGTCGTCGGGCTTGACCCTGACGATGGCGACATCCTTGTAGTTGTAAGGCTCGACATCCTCGTTGTGGGCCGCGTAGACGCAGTCGTCCTTGGTCCAGTTCGAGTTGACGGCGATGTCCGTGCAGCCGCGCCCCGGGACCGGCAGGTCGCAGACCATCGCGTACACCAGGTCGGGCTTCAGGCCTATGCCCTCGGCGTACCCGTTGAGCTCCTCCACGTACTGAGGATAGAAGGCCTCCGATAGAGGGAGGGTCTGCCTCGCGAGCGTGACGACCTTGTCGACGGTCATGCCCGGGGTGTGCTCGACGTGCCGCCTCCAGCGCTTCTCCATCCTAAGCGCCTGGTCCTTGCACTGCCTCCCGAGAGCCCTTCCGACCTCGCGGTGACTGCCGGACGCGGTCACCTCTCTGATCATTCCCGGATCCTCTCCGCTCTTCCCCATATTTCCTCACCCGCACCGGCCGTTCCGGCCCGGCCCTCCGAGCGGCCTATCCCCTCAAAAACCTTCGGGAGGGCTGACCGCCCCGCGGAAACCTCTATGTCCGGGCAGGTCGATTCCCGGTCGATGCACAAGATCGAGCTACGGTTCAGGTGCAGGAAGTGCAAGAGCTCGTACCCCGCGACAATCAGCTTCGCGGGCAGGCCCGAGGACATCGACCTCGACGACAATCAGACCCGGTGCCCCTACTGCGGCGAATGGAACTGCGCCGACGCGACGGAGGTCAGGAGGGCGGCGAAGGACCTGGACGGGGCATGACGACATCCCTTTAAAATCGCCATGCACACATATAAACAGACTTAATGGGGCGGTCCGTGGACATCCGGTATTATATAGCTTCAATTTGAGTCGGAACATCCCGTGCCAGCATATCGGAAAACGGCTCCGCACCCTTTTAAAGGTGCATTAGGAAGGAAAGCCTATATATGACGGACGACTGTTCTCTGAACTGATATTGGTCCTTCACAACGGGGACGACGGGGGGGCCAAGATTATAAAAAAGGAGGATATGCTCAATGGTAGCAAATGCAAAGGATGAGATTGCGCCAAGCGCCCCGGCTGACGAGTCCCTTCCGACCGAAGTGAAGAAAGAGCCCAAGAAGAAGACGATGCTATTGGCCGTGATCGTCGCGGTCATAGTCATCATCGCAGCGGTCGCCGCTACGATAGGTCTTGGGCTGCTCGGCGGAGAGGATGAGGAGCCGGCGAACTTACCGCCCAGTGGCGGGGCGAGTGCCTTGACTGGCACCACCATAGACATTGGTGATTCTGTGACCTTTGAATCGACGGCCGTCGATTCCGATGGTGAGATAGTCAACTACACCTGGATGTACGGCGACGGCGTGACAGAGAAGGACACCGACCTGAACACGACTACGCACACCTATGACTACGGCGGCAGCTACCTCGTATACCACGAGGTAGAGGACGACGCTGGAGCCATGGGCGACAACGAGGCCCAGATGATCAGCGTCAGCGTCATATTGTGGAACACGGCATCGTGGGACAACGACACCGCGCCTTTCGCATTCATGACGGTGGACGAGAACGTCATAGAGAGCAACACGACAGTGACGTTCAACATGACCTCCAGCGCGGCACAAGGCTGGTACTTCGATGAGGACGACTTATCAGCATGGGATGTTAGCTGGGAGTACATCGCGTCGATGACCATTGACTTCGGTGACGGGAGCGCAGTCGAAGACGTCACGCCCGCCGAGCTCATGATTGTTGAACATAACTACACTGAGAGCGGCCACTACGCGGCGAACCTCACTGTGACCTCGGCAGCGGATGTGTCGACCACGGTTATGATGACCATACACGTGCTCTCGCCCGAGGGTGCGTATGCGGGAACCATCAAGAATCCTGACGCGTTCATAATGGTCTCGATCGGCGAGCCACAATATCTAGATCCAGCGGTCGACTACGAGACGGCTGGCGGCGAGGTGGCTATAAACTGCTACGAGACGCTCGTTTGGTACGACAAGGAGAGCACCGTAGACCTGATTCCGGTCCTCGCATCCAAGATTCCGACCGTCGGAGACGGCATCTCAGCTGATGGCATGAACTACACGTTCGAGATAAGAGAGGGCGTGACGTTCCACGATGGGACGGCCCTCACGGCAGAGGACGTCGCCTACTCGATTCAGAGGGTCCTGAGGATACACGACCCGAACGGCCCGGGCTGGATGATTGAACAGATCATGACGAGCTATCTCTCGTTCTACGTAGGAGACTCTCTGGGGAACTACACAACCGACAACGCCCCGCCGCAGTGGATCCTCGACGCAATCGACGAGACCGACCCAGCTTACTTGCTGACAGAGGACGACGTCACAGCCGTGGCAGAGGCCTCGGTGACGGTCGTGGACGACATGACCGTCAACTTCAGGCTGACAAAGCCCTTCCCGGCGTTCCTCAAGATATGCGCCTACACAGTCATGTCCATCGTAAGCAAGGACTATGTCGAGGCTAACGGCGGCACCGTGAACGGCGAGCACAACGATGTCATGGACGAGACGGTCTGCGGAACTGGCCCATACATCATGCCCGAAGGCGGCTGGGAGTTCGGGACGAAGATCCGATTGACCAGGAACGTCGACTACTGGGGCGAAGCCCCAGCTCTGAAGGACGTGTACCTGATCACCGCGACCGATGAGAACACGCGGATTCTGATGTTGCAGGCTGGCGACGCCGACTGCATCGCGCTCAGCATCGAGTACGAGAGCTTGTTCACGAACAACGCCGACTACGAGGTTACGAAGGGCCTTGCGACCTATGACATGACCTTCGCCGGGTTCAACATGAACATCGACGAGGTCGAGGCAGCGACCTTCGGAAGCAACGTCCCGACGGACTTCTTCATGGACAAGGAGGTCAGGCTCGCGTTCGTGTACTTGATGGACTACAGCACGTTCATCGACAACGTGCTGAAGGGCAACGCGATACAGCCCAACGGGGCTATCCCCAAGGGCATGTTCGGGTACAACGAGTCCATCCCGACATACGAGTACGACCTCGAGATAGCGAAGTCGCACCTTCAGAATGCGACCAACGCTGACACGGGCAACTCGTGGTGGGAGGACGGCTTCGACATCGCGCTGTTCTACAACTCTGGCAACACGTACAGGGAGACAGCGTGCAACTACCTGAAGGCCGCCTTGGACGAGCTGACCGCCATGGCCGAGGGCGACACAGACGCGGTGTTCTGGGGAGAAGTGAACACGCTGGACTGGCCGACCTACCTCGCACTACGTCAGGCGACCCCGAGCCCGTTCCCGGTGTTCTACCTCGGATGGGCGCCTGACTACGCCGACCCGGATGACTACGTGACGCCGTTCCTGGACAGCGACTACGGGACGTTCACCCACAGCACAGGGTACGTCAACGCATCGATAGACGCACTGATCAGGGCTGCGGCCGTGGAGCTCGATGATGAGACCCGCGCGGAGATGTACTACGACATAGGTATGCTCGTCTACGAGGACGCGCCATACATATGGCTGTGGCAGGGCAACAACTTCCACATCGAGAGGTCGTGGGTGAGCGGCTACTACTTCAACCCGATGTACCCTGGGTTCTACTACCCAGCGTTCAGCAAGGGATGAGTGTAGGCCGAGTGGCAAACCCTTTCGCCGAAACCTTTTCCTTTCCATTTTTATCCAACTCACACGGTAGCGAAAAGCAACCCCTATGACACGGACCGCCACGCGACTTCGCCGAGCCTGCGCAAACTGCACCAACATGGTGGGTGGGAAAAGATAGAAATAGTCTGGACCCGTGTACTAATCAGCCGTCCAACGAGGGGTGTTCTGGCTGCAGCTCCTAACCTATGTCGTGAGGCGCCTGTTCCTGCTCATTCCAGTGCTACTCGGAGTGACGATTCTCACATTTGCGATAATGCGGGCCGCCGGAGACCCCGTCACGGCATACCTGACGAACCCAGAGCAGATAGACGAGAGAAGGATCCAGGAGATCATCGATAAGTACCAGCTTGATGAGCCGACCTGGACACAATACATCTACTGGCTGAAGGGCGTCCTCGAAGGCGACCTCGGTTACAGCCAGATGTCACACCTCCCCGTCAGCGAGACCCTGGCCCTGAAGTTACCCGCGACATTCGAACTGGCCCTCACGTCTACCCTGATCGCCGTCTTCGTGGGCATCCGCATGGGGACCGTGGCGGCCGTGAGAGTCAACTCGTGGATCGACCAGACGACGAGGGTCGTTTCGCTCGTTGCCGTGTCTATTCCAGTCTTCTGGTTAGGGCTTCTCCTACTGATGGTCTTCTACAACCAGTTACACTGGTTCCCCGGACCGGGGAGGTATACGGCTGCGGAGTTCAACCTCAACGATCTGAAGCATTACACCAACATCCTGCTCATAGACACACTGCTGAACGGCAGATGGGACTTCTTCAAAGATGCGGTCATGCATCTGGTCCTGCCGTCCATCACCCTGGCGTTCGCGTCCACCGCCCTGATAGTCCGTATGATGAGATCGAGCATGCTCGAGGTGCTTGGTGCGGAGTATGTCAGGACCGCGAGGTCGAAGGGACTCCCAGAGAAGACCGTCATCAACAAGCACGCGAGGAGGAACGCCCTCATCCCGACCGTGACAGTCATCGGGCTTGGCTTCGGCGGCCTGCTCGGAGGGGCCGTGCTGACGGAGACCATCTTCACTTGGCCTGGACTCGGGGCGTGGGCCGCACAGGCGGCAATTAACCTCGATACCGCCGGCATCATGGGATTCACCCTTCTTACCGCTATCATCTATGTGCTCGCGAACCTCGTAGTCGACCTCGCCTACGCGTACCTCGATCCGAGGGTGCGCCTGACCTGAGACTGGAGGGAAGGATATGGACCTCAAGAGATCCGAGAAGAAAGGAACCGACAAGAAGCCCTCCCTCAAGGCCGTCGTGAGAACGTTCCTCGCCCCGAAAGTGGCCGTCGTGAGAACGTTCCTCGCCCCGAGGATCAGAGAAATCAAGTTCGACTTACACCTTCTCTCGAAGAGCGCAACATCCATGGCCGGAGTCGCCCTACTCGTGATGCTGTCCGTCGTCGCCATCTTACCGTGGCTCTTTGCCGCACCGAACTACCCGGACCCGCTCTACATGCCTTTCGACCGGTTCCTGCCAGACCCGACGCCGCCGCTTTCCGAAGGGTTCCTGCTCGGCAGCGGGAACAACGGCGCAGACATCTACTACGGCATAATCTGGGGCGCCAGGATCTCGATGACCTTCGCGATCCAGGTCGTCTTGATATCGGTCGTGATAGGCACCCTTCTGGGCATCTTCTCGGGGTACAAGGGAGGGACGCTAGACGAGCTGATCATGAGGATCACGGACATATTCCTCTCGATCCCGTCCCTCATCCTTGTCATGGCGATTGCCGCCGTCCTAGGGAGGGACCTGAACGCCACCAAGATGGCGCTCATCGCAGTGTGGTGGTCCGGTTACACGAGGTTGGTCAGGGGCCAGGTGCTGTCAATCAAGGAGAACTCGTACATAGACGCCGCCCGTGCGTCGGGCTCCAGCGAGGGTAGGATCATGCTCAGGCACATACTCCCCAACTCATGGGCCCCCGTGCTCGTCTCTGCGACGATGGACATGGGCACGGTCGTGCTCGTCATGGCCGGCCTGAGCTACCTGGGCCTCGGTGCCGCCCACGGCATGGCCGAGTGGGGGGTCATGATCAACGACGGACAGAAGTACTTCGTCATAGGCTACTGGTGGATGGTGGTCTTCCCCGGGATGGCGATCCTGACATTCGTGATGGCTTTCAACCTGCTGGGTGACGGACTCAGGGACATTTTCGACCCGAAGATGAGGCGGTGACCCCATGGAAAGACACGAAGATGTGCTCGCAGAGATCAGCGACCTCTATGTCAACTTCTACACTTACCAGGGAGTGGTCAAGGCCATAGACGGCATAGACCTCGTAATAAGGAAGGGCGAGACCCTCGGCTTGGTGGGCGAAACTGGCTGCGGCAAGAGCGTCACGGCGAGCACGATCATGAAACTCGTCCTGAGCCCGCCAGGGAAGATCGAATCAGGCGCCGTGTACTTCATGGAGCCGCCTGACGTGAGGGGCAAGAGGAAGGAGTACGAGGATAGGGCGCAGAAATGGTACGACGGGCTCCCCGCGGAGGAGAGGAAGAAGGTAGTCGCGGCCTACGGCCTGAGGTTCACCGGGTTCAAGAAGAAACCGAAGCCGCTGACACAGGGAGAGGTCGACAGGGCCGAACCCCCTGAGAGGGTGCCAGATGGCGTCATGAAGCAGTACTTGAAGAGGCTCGCCAAGACCTCCAGGGAAAATACCGTGCATCAGGAGGCACTCGGCAGGAAGTACGACCTCCTCCAGAAGGAGATCGAATACATGCAGCTCATAAGGGGCAGGTTCATCTCCATGATCTTCCAGGAGCCGACGTCCGCGCTCAACCCGGTGTTCACAGCCGGCGACCAGATAGCCGAGGTCATCCTGCAGCACAGGAAGTCGGAGATGGCCAAGAGGGCGCTCCGTAGGCTCTCCGATGCCCATGTCTCCAAGGGCAGCTACAGGGTTCGCATGCTCGAGCAGATAGCGAAGAACCCGAACGCGGTGGGCACTTTCATCGAGAAGATTCCCCTCATCAGGAACGTGCCATTCGTCAACCAGCACAACAAGGACCTATACGCCGAGGCCATCAAGGAATCCACGAGGATGTTGGATATCGTCCGCATACCTGACCCCGAGGGAGTCATCTCGCGCTACCCGTACGAGCTCAGTGGAGGCATGCAGCAGAGGGTCATGATCGCCATGGCGCTCGCATGCAACCCGAAGCTGCTGATCGCGGACGAGCCCACGACAGCGCTCGACGTGACCATACAGGCGCAGATCCTGAAGCTTATGAGGGAGCTCAAGGAGTCATTTGGGTCGTCCATCCTGCTCATCACGCACAACCTCGGCGTGGTAGCCGAGATGTGCGACCGCGTGGGCATCATGTACGCGGGTTCCATGGCGGAGATAGGGCCCGTCAGGACCATATTCAAGGAGCCCCTGCACCCGTACACCAACGGCCTGATGAAATCCGTCCCCTCGGCGCAGCAGGACGCAGACATACTGTTCACGATCCGCGGGTCCGTCCCGAACCTGGTCAAGCCCCCCACGGGCTGCAGGTTCCACCCCAGGTGCGACTACGCCAAGGAGCTGTGCAAGAAGAAGAAGCCGAAGCTGGTGGAGGTGGCGCCCGGCCACTTCGTCGCGTGCCACAAGGTCACGGGGGCTGATGGCTATGGCTGACGAACGCAACCTCATAGACGTCGTCCACATGAAGAAGTACTTCCCGATCAGAGGGGGCTTCTTCAAGCGCCCCATCGGGAGCGTCAAGGCCGTCGACGACGTCTCGTTCTTCATCAGGAAGGGCGAGACCCTCGGGCTGGTTGGCGAGAGCGGCTGCGGGAAGACGACCGCAGGTCGGTCGATCATGATGCTCACACCCCCCACCGAGGGATACGTCTTCTTCGAGACACCGACCGAGGTCGTCAAGCGGTTCACCGATGTCTTCGAGCGCCTCAACGGCGCCGAGAAGGGCAAGATGAGCGTCGACACCGCGGTCAGGATACTGGAGGGCGTGGACCGCCTGGTAAACACCCCCGAGTGCGGCATAAGGGAGGAGAAGGCCAAGCGCGTATGCGCGGACGCCCTCAAGCTCGCTGACACCCTCAGGAAGGGCGGGAACAAGAACACCAAGGAGGATGACGTCAGGGACATAGCAGATGCCGCCCTCGAGGACATCGCGAGGAAGCACACTATCAACTTCAAGAAGAAGGCGAGCCTGAGGAGGATGAGAAGCAGGATCCAGTTCGTCTTCCAGGACCCCATGTCGTCCCTAGACCCGAAGATGCTCATCAAGGACATCGTCGCAGAGCCCATCCAGGCACAGCTCAAGAACTACAGGCTCGTGAAGAGGAAGGACGCGAAGGGCAAGACGACATACCAGATGATCGACAAGCAGCACAAGCTCGTCGAGACCAAGGACAGATCGGGCGCCATCAGCTACAAGGTCGTCCCTGAGAAGATGGCAAAGGCCGGACGCGGCCCGACGACGAAGGCTACGGCCGACGATGGCGTGCTCCAGGACAAGATGGGACTCATAGGGTTGTCCGGGGAGAAGCTGACGAAGAAGGCCTGGGCGCGGGACCGCGTCGTCAAGCTCCTGGAGAGGGTCGGACTGAATGTCGAGCACATGTACAGGTTCCCACACGAGTTCAGCGGCGGGCAGAGACAGAGGATAGGCATCGCGAGGGCGCTGTCTGTCAACCCCGACTTCGTTGTGCTGGACGAGCCGACCTCGGCCCTCGACGTCAGCGTCCAGGCGCAGATCCTCAACATGCTCAACGACCTCCAGGACGACTTCGGACTGACCTATCTCTTCATATCGCACGATCTGAGCACCATCAGGTACATGTGCGACCGCGTCGCCGTCATGTACCTGGGCAAGATCGTCGAGTACGCGGTCAAGGACGAGCTTTATGGGAGGCCCACGCACCCGTACACCGAGGCGCTCCTCTCGGTCATACCCGCGCCGGACCCTGACCTGAGGAAGGACAGGATCATACTCACCGGGGATGTGCCGAGCCCAGCGAACCCGCCACCAGGCTGCAGGTTCCACACGAGGTGCCCGCTCGTAAAGGACATCTGCTCCAAGGAGGAGCCGCCCCTGACGGACAGGGGCAACGAACACTACGTGGCCTGCCATGTGCGCTAAGATATTGAAGGTGAGACGGGACGCGCGTCCTCAGGATGCGCCCCTGGCGGCGCACCCGCTCGGGAGCATCCCCAGGACGGAGGTCCAGCCCGATGGCGGGATCGACGACGAGGTCGCCCACAGGATCCTCAGGAACAAGATGACCTGGAAGGAGTGGCTCCTGTACGACTTCCTACGATACTGGTACGGCCTCGGCGCGCTGGCCCTCGTAGTGTTCTCGGTCTCATACATCTCATGGAGGTACCACGTGAGGGACCCGGGCGGGCTGGCGGCCCTCGCAATCGGCGGCTTCGCCCTGGTCGTACTGGAGTTCCTCCTGTACATGGCGATATGGCCAAAGGGTATGTTCACCCAGGGGTGGCCCGCGGGCAGGCGCCTCAGAATGGCCATCATGAGGCTCCGCTGGCGCATGTGAGGGCCGGTCTTAACTAGCGGCTACGCGATTACGTTGGGTCAAGGCCACGGACCCGGCCGCGGAGGAAACGCGTGGATTGGTTCGAAGCAGTCGTTGCCGTTCTGACCATCTATCTGATTGCCCTGGCGATCGGCCATTTCCTGGGCTTGTGGAAGAGTGTGGGCGCGAGCGCCTACGGACCAGTCCTCGTTTGGAGGACCAGACGGGGAATAGAGACCATCACGAGGCTGGCGAGGGGTGTCAGGGGGTGGCGCTTCTTCGCCATGATAGGCGCTGGGCTCGCCGTGGCAATGATGGTCCTCCTGATGCTCTTACTGTTCTTGGTATCGTACTCCGATCTGCAGTTGCCGCGCGCGGCGGAGGCGGCCGAGGAGGTGGGGCCGGGACTCCCCAACGAGAGCCTGGCATGGACGCTGGTCTACGGAGGGTTGGGGATGACCGTCGCCGTGTTCATCCACGAGCTCGGGCACGGCTTGGTGGCGGTCGCCCACAGGCTAAGACTGGCCTCGGTCGGGATCCTGTTCATCGCGATACCCATAGGGGCCTTCGTCGAGCCGAACGACGATGACATGTACAGGGCGGAGGCAGCCACCTTGGTGAAGGTCTACGCTGCAGGGGTGGCGGCAAACATCTTCGCGGCGGTGGCCTGCATGGCGGTATTAGCATGGGTGGTCGTGCCCGCGGCCGCGCCCGTAGAGGACGGCGCGCTCGTGACCGCGGTCGCGCCGGACTCACCCGGTGGGGTCTTCGGAGTGACTGTCTGGAGCGAGGTCGTGGCGATAGGCGATGACACTGTTGCGGACGCACCCTCGTTCGAAGACCATTGGTTCGACACGCCCGGCGGCATCATCAGCGTCACCGTCAGGTACGGCGACGAGAGGCGGTCCGTCCTCATCCCTCAGGGCCTGGCGATCACGGACGTCCTGGACGGTCCCGCCGAGAACGCGAGGCTGAAACCCGGCATGATCATCCAGAGCCTGAACGGCACTGCGATCCACTCGGAGGCGCAGCTCCGGTCCGTGATTGAGAACTCGACCCACGATGCGCCTGTACCCATCACCGTCCTGGTCCCGGGCCAGGACCCCGTCCTCGGGGACTGGTTCGTGAGGGACGAGAGAGTCGTCACGGTGAACCTGACCTCGAAGTGGATATGGTACTACACGCACTACAATTACCTGAACGAGGCGGAGTACAAGAACCTCAGCTTCATGGGCATAGAGGTCGCACCGTTCGGACTCACGGTGGTGGAGGCGGAGCACCTCACCGACATCTACACCCACCCCTACGCCCGGGTGCGGGGACCGGGCGACCTGTTGGACTCCACGGTCAGGCTCCTGACGCTCCCGTTCATAGGATACTCCCCCGTGCTCCCGCCGGCCACGGACCTGTACGAACCCGGCGGGCTTGCCTCCGCGCTCCCTGACGGGGCATTCTGGGCGCTGGTGAACATCCTCTACTGGATCTTCTGGGGGAACATGATGCTCGGGTTCGCGAACGCCTTGCCCGCCCTGCCCTTGGACGGCGGATACCTGTTCAGGGACCTGCTGCGCTGGCTGCTGGCATATCCCAGGAGCCGTCTGAAGGGCATAGAGAAGGTCACCTACCAGAGGCGCCTCACCGACTCCGGGGAGGCCCTGATGGTCAGGGGGCTCACCATCGCGCTGACCGTCGCGACACTGGCCCTCGTGGCCTGGCTGCTCCTCGACCCGTGGGTCTGACCACGCCCTGCGGAACCAAAGCCATTTCTAGGCAAAGGGGGATTCCCGCGAGGATATGGCGGGCAAAGCAGACACGCACACGCATACGAAGTACTCGGGCCTCTCGAAGGTCCTGTTCCTGAGCCTGCCCGATGCGGTCTCCGAGCCAGAGGAGGTCGTCAGGGCGGCGGAGGCCAGGGGGCTCGATGTCGTCTGCGTGACCGATCACAACACCATCAGGGGAGGGCTCGAGGCGAGGAAGATCGCAGCCAAGGTCGAGGTGGTGGTCGGGGAGGAGGTCGGCACGGCGGACGGGGAGGTCCTGGGGCTCTTCCTCACGGAGGATGTGCCCAGGGGGCTCTCGGCCGCGGAGACGATCGACAGGATACACGCGCAGGGCGGCGTCGCGGTCGCCCCGCACCCGTTCAGCGCGCACTGCAGCGCCCTCGGCAAGAAGGTCTTCGAGCTCGACCTGGACGGCATCGAGGCGTTCAACTCGATCCACAGGGACAGGTACTCCAACGAGATAGCGCAGAGGCTGTGCGCGAGCGCGGGCAAGGCGCTCACGGGCGGGAGCGACGCGCACGGGCCCTCGATGGTGGGGAACGCGTACACCACGTACGAGGGGTCGTCCGCGGAGGACCTCAGGAAGGCCATCCTGGCAGGGAAGACCTCGTTCGAAGGGGAGTACACCGAGCTGAAGGACATAATCTGGATGACCACGACGGTCGCGCTCAGGCTCCAGGAGATCATCGCGAGATCCCTGGTCGGCGGCGAGAACCACGAGGACACCGTCTACGCCCGGGAGGTCTGCGACATGAGGACCATCAGCAAGGTGCTGTCCTTCATCGGGATCATGGCGTTCATGGCACCGCCGGCGACGCTGCTGGCATGCCTGGTCGGGGACCGGCTCCACAGGTCCAAATCGAAGGCCCTCTGGCTCGAGATGGGCGGCGGGAAGGCCTTCTGAGCACGGCCCGAAGATGTTAGGCGATGGATATTCCCCCAGGTAGGGCCATCGACCACGGGAGAACAAGGAACGGGATCACATTGTCCAAGAGGAAGATCATCGAGATAGACGAGGACAAGTGCGACGGCTGCGGACAGTGCGCCATCGCCTGCGCCGAGGGCGCGCTCAAGGTCATAGACGGGAAGGCCAGGGTCGTGAACGAGGTCTTCTGCGACGGGCTGGGTGCGTGCATAGGCGAATGCCCCCAGGGAGCCCTCAGGATCGTGGAGCGGGACGCGCCCGGGTTCGACGAGCACGCCGTGAAACAGCACCTCAGGGCGGAGAAGGTGGTGGAGCATGGGCATGCCCATGCCGAGCCCGAACCATGCGGATGCCCGTCGGCCAAGCCGATGTTCGTCAAGCAGGCCCCTGCGAAGGGCGGGAAGCACGCCCAGGGCGATGAACGTGCGGCCGACATGCCCCCCGAACTCACGAACTGGCCCATCCAGTGGAAGCTCGTCTCCCCGGAGATGCCGTTCTTCAAGGGCGCCGACCTGCTCCTGGCGGCGGACTGCGCCCCGTTCGCATTCAGGGATTTCCACGGGAGGTTCCTCAGGGGCCGGCCCGTCGTTATCGGATGCCCGAAACTGGACGACCAGCAGGGGTTCCTGGACAAGCTCACAGCGGTCTTCAGGGGCGCCGCGCCGAAGAGCGTCACGGTGGTCCACATGGAGGTGCCCTGCTGCTCAGGCCTCATGAGGCTGACCCAGGAGGCTATCAAGCGTTCCGGCAGGGAGATCCCCCTCAGGAGCGTCGTGGTGGGGATCAACGGTCAGATACTCGCCGGACCGTGAGCACCGGGCGCGCGGCAGAACAGTCTAAACACGTCCTCTGCCATCCCGGACGCGCGATGGCTTTCGAGGTCCTATGGACGAGGAAGGCGCTCAAACTCCCTGACCATGTCAGGGACGAGGTCGAAGCGCGGCTCAAGAGGGTCCAGAGGCACTTCCCGGAGGTCGATGCGCCAGTCAAGATAGACATCACCAGGCGCCTGGACGGGATGGCGTTCCAGTCCCACGACGGGAGGACCAGGCTCTGGCTGGACATCCACAGGTCATCGGACGGCCACTGGAGCTATCCCACCCACTGGACCA
>Ga0315278_10002242_pt1 | contig 17202 bp, 18 predicted proteins | sample YL17G06_0_MG_FD_203880 | JGI IMG/M metagenome (GOLD analysis project Ga0315278, IMG submission 203880) | Sediment microbial communities from Yellowstone Lake, YNP, Wyoming, USA - YL17G06_0 | ecosystem: Environmental > Aquatic > Freshwater > Lake > Sediment | place: USA: Wyoming | collected... | reverse complement strand
ATAACCCGCCACGGCCGGCGAGCGCGAGATGTCGGCGGCGCTGAAGTCGTAGCCGCCGAAGAAGCGCACCACCATGTGCGGCCCGCTCGTTCCGTAGGTTTCGCGCCGCTTCATCGCGTCCCAAAGCTCAGCGCGCGTGTTTCCGGTGGCCCATACCGCGGTGCGCCCCGCAGCTGTCATCTCCCAGCCCTTGATGACGCGGTCGCCCTGCTTCATCGCGTCCTCGTCCCAGCGGTCGGCGCGCGGCTCGGCGTTCGGGAACTTGGCGAAGAAGTTGTCTTCCTCGTCTGCCGAGAGACCGTTGTGCGTGTCGGTGGCGGCGGACATGCCGTACTTGAACGGGTTGGCGCCCGTGTCCTGCTCGACCTTCATGCCGTTCTTCAGCGCTTCACGCGCGTATTCGTACTGGATCATGCCCGGCTTCTTCGGCACCAGCACCAGGTTGCCGCGATCCCACAACTCGTAGTTCTTGGCGAACTCGTCGGTCGGCGACAGCGACGGGTGCGATTCGCTCTGGCCCTTCATCTGGATGGCTTCGAACAGCGGCTCCCATTTCTGCCGCTCGTCGGCCCACGCCTTCGTCAGCGGCGCACCGGCAAAGGTCTTCAACTCGAACATCCGGCCGTTGGACAGGTTGCCGTTGTGCGGGATCGCCAGCAGCTTGCCGCCGACGGTCTTTTCCCATTCCGCCATCCATTTCCACAGGTCCTCGGGATTCTCGCTCTGGAAGGTGGTGTAGGGCAGCACGCGATCGGCCTTGTCCTTGCCGTCGCGGTAGATCACGTTGCGGTGCAGGTTGTCGCCACCACCCGCGTTGGAGGTCCACTCGTAGCCGATCAGCGTGGTGAAGCGCCCGGGCTCGTTGTACTTCTCCGCGATGGCGGTGTTCTTCAGCCACACGGCCTTCGCGAACCTCGGATCCATCACCAGCGGCGGCAGCTTCTTGTTCGCCTGGGCATTGATCAATTCCATCGTCGCCTTCATCGACTCCGCCGGGCCGGCGGCGAACATCTCGTGCCAGCGCTTGAGCGTCGGATCGGCCATCATTTCGGCATTGCCGCCCTTGATCTCGGAGATCACGCCCATGCCGTCCGAGTGGTCGGTGATGACCACCCAGTCGAGCGGCGTGCCGAGCCTGACCGGTTGGCCGCTGGTCGAGTTCACCTGCTCGCCGCGCGCGAATCGGGTGGCTTCCTCCGGTCCGAGTGTTGCGCCCGAGCCGCCGGCGTCGGCCGACCACGCGGTGTGCACATGCGAGTCGCCGAAGTAGGGGCGATCGGGGTAGCGGCGCCCCGCGTAGGGCGAGTAGCCGGGCTCCTTGTGGAACTTGCTCGGGTCGGCCGGCCGCACGTCGCCGATGTCGGCCGACAGGCTGCCGGCCCCCGTCGGGGCGCCGCCGAGTTGCACGGTCTGCGTTTCGTCTGCCGCAGGCTTTGCCGCGGGCGCTGCGGGCTGGGCCGCAGGCGCAGCGGCCTTGACCGCAGGGTCCGGACTCGGACCACAGCCGGCCATCAGGATCGCCGCGACAGGGACCAGCCATCGTTTCATGTTCGTGTTGTTCATCGGTGAGCTCGGTGGGTGAGTTTCGGGTGCAGGGAGCCGTTCCCAAGTATGCCGTGGTCCGAGGATCCGCGGGCAGGTCAGGACCATCACATCTACCAAGAGTGTCCGTCGAATCGGGGGAAGCCCGAACCGCAGGAATTGAACCCTCGGCTGCCTGGTTCGTCGACTACAGCCTTTCGACGCCTTCCAGCTTGCCGAGGTTGCGGTCGAAAGTCCCGAGCGGCAGGTGCCCCGTCTTGCGGGCCACCTCGAGCATGAGGCAGTCGGAGAAACCGAGCGCCGGTCGCCTGCGGAAAATCCCCAGCGCGTTCGAGACGACTTCCGACTCTTCGAGCGTCAGGTCCTTGTGATGCAAGAGCATCTCGATCGCGGTGGCAATCGCCGCGGCGTCCAGATCGTAAACCGCCGAAAGTACCCAGGTCGCCTCGGCGAGCGCGAGTTGCGGGACCCATGCCCCCTTCTCCACGAACGACTCGGCCGCGGCCACCTGCCTCGGATCATCGCGCGTCACGAGTCGGACGAGCACGTTGGTGTCAACTGCGCGCATGGCGCTTCTTCAGGTACCGGCGCACCCCGGCCTTCATCTCCTCGACGGTTCGAGCCTCCGGTGGCCCCTTCGGAAAGAGCGCCCGGTGGACATCCTCGGACGTGTAGCTCCCCGCGCGACGCACCACGACTCGCTCCCCTTCCGCGTGCCACTCGAGGACCGACCCGGGGCCGATACCGAGCTTGCGCCGGACCTCCGCAGGGACGGAGATCTGCCCTTGCGCGGTGACTTTGGAATGAGCGATGGCCATGAGTTTTACATTACCACGGTAATGAAAGAACGTGCAAGCGCCTCCGGCGCTACAGGCCCAACAGATCGGGCGGATCTTTGAGGCGGGACCGGGGCGGTCCATCGCTCGGCGCACCTCTAGATGGAGTGGCGGGCGACCTCGGCCAGGTTGCGTGCATGTCCTTGCCAGCTGGTCCCCTTGTAGATACAATGTATCTACGTCTTTCCTGGAGCCCGCCGTTGTGGAATCGATCATCCGAAAGTGGGGCAACAGCCCGGCGCTGCGCCTGCCGAGTTCGCTCCTGAACGAGGCGGGGCTTGCCGTCGATCAGCGCGTGCGCATCAGCGTGGTCGAGGGGTCGATCCGGATCGAGCGAGTGCGCAGGAAGCCGGCCTACCGGCTCGAAGATCTGCTCGCCAAGGCCACCGAAAAGACCCGGCACGGCGAGGCGGACTGGGGCCCGGCGCGCGGGCATGAAGAATGGTAAGCCGGCGCCAGGCCGATCCGGATTGGTCGCCCGACCAGGGCGACATCATCTATCTCGACTTCGACCCGCAATCGGGGCGCGAGCAGGCGGGGCGTCGACCGGCCCTCGTGCTATCGCCGCGCGCCTATAACGCGACGGCAAGCCTCGCGCTCTGCTGCCCCCTTACGACAAAGATCAAGGGCTGGCCGTTCGAAGTGGATACCGCGACAGACCTCGCCGGCGCGAAGGGCGTGGTGCTGGCCGACCAGGTCAAGGCGCTTGACTGGCGCGCGCGCAATGGAGAACTCGCCGCACGCATGCCAAAGAAGGTCGTCGCAGATGTCCTCGCGAGGCTGAAAGTACTTCTTCCCGGAATCTGACTGATCAAGAGTCTCGCTTCCGGCCCGAGGCGAACACTCTCCTCGGGTCGGAGCAGCGGACGACGTCCAGCAGCCAGCATTTCGGGGCAGGCGACGTGCGGGCGCAGCTGGAGATCAACGCGCTCGCGCCGCTGTTCCTCACCCAGGCTCTCACGCCGCTCCTTGCGCGCGGGGCGAAGGTCGCGCTCATCACCAGCCGCATGGGTTCCATTGGCGACAACACGTCAGGCGGCGACTACGGCTATCGCATGAGCAAGGCGGCGCTCAACGCGGCCGGAGTGTCGATGGCGCGAGATCTCGCCCCGCGAGGCGTTTCCGTGGTGATCCTCCATCCGGGCGCGGTCCGCACCGGGATGACCGGGGGGCAAGGCGTTCTGGAGCCGGACGAATCGGCCAGCGGTCTGCTCCGCCGGATCGACGAGCTGCGACTCGAGACCACGGCGCGCTTCCTGCATCAGAGCGGCGACATCCTGCCCTGGTAAGTCCGCCGGCAAGTGCTGCTCGTTGACCTGCCCCGGGGATCCTCGGATCGTCGAGTGCGTACGGACGGCCCCGATTCTTGCTGGGCGACCTGCCCCTCCGTCCTGCGGCGTCACTACTTGATTTCGGAGCCGCCCTTCGTCAGCGCGTCGAAATCGGATGGCACTTCGCCGCGAGCGAGCATACGTTGAAACACCGCATAGACGTCCGTCTTCGCGCCTGCCTTGCGGAGCGTGGCCTCGTCGTTGAGCCAGGCGTAGACGATCACCCGCACCGGCTTGCTGCTGAACCGATAGAACAGCCGGTACCGCGCGGGCAAGCCGCGTTTCACGCGGCGCCAGTGGGCGTACTGCGGCCCGAGCGAGTGCCCGACGCGAAACTCGGCTTGGTCAGGATTGACCGGGACGACTTCCGTGATTGACTTGTACACGGACGCGAGGAGCGCGGTCGTCGGGTGGCGGCGGTAGCCGTCGGGATCCTTCGCGCGCAGGCGCTCGACCTCATTCTTGAGCGCAGCCAGCCGCTCGGCAAACGGCTGGAAAGCGTACAGCCGCCAGCCGTTGTAGAGCTTCACTCGACGTCGACGCCCTTGACGAGCGCGCCGATCTCGTCGAGCAGCTTCGCGTCCAGCGGTCGGATGCGCTCCGGGTGCGTCTGCATCTGCCGTTCGAGAAAGCCAAGGAACGATGCCATGACGGGGTCAGGCACCTCCGCTTTGCTGCCGCGCGTCCGACGCTTGGCCTTGGCCGAGAGCAGCACTTGGCCCTCCGAGAGGACGGTGGCCTGGACCTCGCCGCCGAACTCCGGGTGCGCCTTGAAGAACGCGGCGTCGAGCCGGATGCCTTTCGAATTACCGACCTGCGTGACCTTGCCGGCGTAGCGTTGCTGAGTGGTAGCCATGCCAACCTCTATGTACTTACATGCGTAAGCACATTCTAGCTGGCCGTGACGCGACCGACAACCGCCGCTCGATCTGGTCGAGCGAATCTGCACACGTTGCAGGTGCGTTTGCGCGCCGAATCAGCGAACTACGAGATCGGAATTTGGGACACTTGGGCGCGATTTGAGACAGGCTGTTTCCTGCCCGCGCCTAAGTGATTGAATTTGGTCGGGGCGAAGTGATTCGAACACTCGACCCCCTGCACCCCATGCAGGTGCGCTACCAGGCTGCGCTACGCCCCGACCGGAGCGGCGATTATACGGGGATCGGAAATCCACCGGTTCTCCCGACTGTCGCCGGGATTCCCGGCCCCTTTGACAAGGGGCGGGTCAGGCGCTCAGATAGTCGAGGACCCCGGAGATCTCGCGCCGAATGCGCGCGAACTCGGTGCCGCCGATGAGGCCCAGGCTTTCGAGCTTGTCCTTGTGGTTGCCGCGTTCGCGCAGCGTCTCGTCGAGGCGGTTGCGCGCACCGCTGATGGTGAAGCCCTGCTCGTACAGGAGCTCCCGGATGCGACGGATCAGCAGGACCTCGTGGTGCTGGTAGTAGCGGCGGTTGCCCCGTCGCTTCACCGGCTTGAGCTGGGTGAACTCCTGCTCCCAGTAGCGCAGCACGTGCGGCTTCACGCCGCACAGCTCGCTGACTTCACCGATGGTGAAGTAGCGCTTCGCCGGGATCGGCGGGAGACTAACCTTCGCCGATCTGCTGTTGCTTTCCACCGTGCGCCTGCTCCACGAGCGCCTTCAACTTCTGGCTGGCGTGAAACGTCACCACGCGCCGGGCGGTAATCGGGATCTCTTCGCCGGTCTTCGGGTTGCGCCCCGGCCGCTGCGGCTTGTCGCGCAGCTGGAAATTGCCAAAGCCGGAGAGCTTGACGCTCTCGCCGCTCTCCAGCGCGACCCGGATCTCCTCGAAGAAGGCCTCCACCATGTCCTTGGCTTCGCGCTTGTTCAAGCCGACCTTCTCGAACAGCATGTCGGCCAGTTCGGCCTTGGTGAGGGTCATTTGTCTCCCCAGGGAGGGGTCAACCCCTCCTCTTCGTTCACGCTAAACACGTCTTTGTGCGCCGAATCGGGTCGAGAGGATTTGCTCGAGCTCCGCCATCGCGGCGTCTACTTCGGCGTCCGTAAGTGTGCGGGCAGTATCTTGCATAACTACCCGAAACGCAAGGCTTTTTCGACCTTTGAGGAGATTATCCCCGCGGTAAAGGTCGAACAAACGGACCTCCCGGATCAGGCCCGGGCGCGCGACGGCAAGCGCCTCTAGCAAGGCATGTGCCGGCACGCTCTCGCCGACCTCGACGGACAGGTCACGCGTCACGGCCGGGAACTTCGAAACCTCTGCGTATTGCGGCACAGCAAGGCGCATCAGCGGTGCCGCATCCAGTTCAAACACGATCGCCGCCGCCGGAAGCTCGTATTTCTGCTGCCACTCCGGGTGCAACTCCCCGAGCCAGCCGATGGCGGCGCCGTCGAGCTCGATCCGGGCGCTGCGCCCGGGGTGAAGCGCGGGGTGCTCCGCGCGGACGAATCGGGCCACGCGGGGCGCGACAATCGCCTCGACATCGCCCTTGACGTCGAAGAAATCCACTTCCCGCCGCGGTACGCCCCATTGCTCTTCGTACGCCGGACCATAGGCCGCGCCGCCGATGCGCACCGGTTGGCGGATTCCCGCCACCTCGAGCTCGCCGTCCGGCGCGCCGGGCGCGCGCAGGAACACCCGCCCCAATTCGAAAACGCGGATCCGCGGCAGCTTCCGATTCAGGTTGTAGCGGATGTTCGCGACCAGGCTGCCGATGAGCGTGGTGCGCATCACGGCGAGCTGGCTCGCAATCGGATTGAGCAGCCGGATCGGATTCGAGTTGCCGGCGAAGTCCCGCTCCCACGCTTCATCCACAAAGCTGTAGTTGATCACCTCCTCGTAGCCGGCCGCCGCGACTCGGGCGCGCAGATCGTGCTGCGACCGCTCCGGTTCCGGCTGCGCGTGCATCACCGCAGGGGCCACCGGCGGCACGACCGGGATGTTGTCGAAGCCGTGGACACGCGCCACTTCCTCGATGAGGTCCTCCTCGATCTCGAGGTCGAACCGATGCGAGGGCGGCGTCACGACAAAGGCCGCCTCCGCCCCGCTCCCCTCGCGCCGATGCTCGAGCCCGAGCCGACCGAAGATGCCCGCCATCTCGTCGGCCGGGATCTTCAGGCCGATCACCTTTTGCGCGCGGGCGACGCGCATCCGCACGGGCTTGCGCTCGGGCAGCTGCGTGATCGTGTCGTCGATCGGGCCCGGGTCGCCACCGCAGATCTCGAGCACCAGTGCGGTGATGCGCTCGATGTGCGCGACGGTCGTGGCGTAGTCCACGCCGCGCTCGAAGCGATGCCCCGCTTCGGTGGTGAAGTTGAAGCGCCGCGCGCGGCCGGCGATCGCCGCGGGCCACCAGAACGCGGCCTCAACGTAGATGCTGCGCGTCGCGTCGGACACTGCGGTCGGGTCGCCGCCCATGATCCCGGCGAGCGCCTCGACGCCGTGGTCGTCGCAGATCACGCCGACGGCGGCGTCGACCTCGACCTCCTGGCCGTTCAACAGGACGAGCTTCTCGCCCTTCCGCCCCCAACGCACGACCAGCCCGCCGTTGACCTTGTCGCGATCGAAGAGGTGCGACGGCCGCCCGAGCTCGAGCATGACGTAGTTCGAGATGTCGACGAGCGCGGAGATCGAGCGCTGGCCGGAGCGCTCGAGCCGCTGCTTCATCCAGTCCGGCGTCGGCGCCTTCGCATCGACGTTGCGGATCACGCGCCCGGAGAACCGCCCGCACAGGTCGGGCGCCTCGATGCGCACGGGCATCTTGTCGGTTACGCGCGCCGGGACCGGCGCGAACGTCGGTACGGTGAGTTTCGCGCCAGTCAGCGCGGCGACCTCGCGCGCGACGCCGAGCACCGACAGGCAGTCGGCACGGTTCGGCGTCAGCTTGATCGTGATCACGCGGTCGTCGAGCGCCGCGTAGTCCCGGAAGTCGCGCCCCACCGGCGCGTCATCGGCGAGCGCGAGCAGCCCCGAGTGATCCTCCGAGAGGCCCAGCTCGCGCGCCGAGCACAGCATCCCGTTCGATTCGACGCCGCGGACGGCAGCACGCCTGATCGCGAGCCCGCCGGGCAACTCTGCGCCGACGAGGGCCACCGGCGCTTTCATCCCCGCCTGAACGTTCGGCGCACCACAGACGATGTCGAGCGGCGTGCCCTCGCCCGCGTCGACCTTGCAGAGCGAGAGGCGGTCGGCGTTGGGATGCTTCGCCACCGCCAGCACCTTGCCCACGACGACCTTCGTGAACGGCGGGGCGACCGGTTCGCAGCCCTCGACCTCCAGGCCGGACATCGTCAGGAGATGAGTGAGCTCGTCCGTGGTCAACGCCGGGTCGACCATCGTGCGCAGCCATTTCTCCGAGAACCGCATGGTCGCGCCCGGGCCTCAGGCGAATTGGCGCAGGAAGCGTAGGTCGCCTTCGAAGAACAGGCGCAGATCATTGATGCCGTAGCGAAGCATCGTCAGGCGCTCGAGGCCGGAGCCGAACGCGAACCCGATGTAGCGCTCGGGATCGAGACCGAAATTGCGGATGACGCTCGGATGCACCTGGCCGGCGCCGGAGATCTCCAGCCAGCGGCCGGCGCGGAACGCCATGTCGATCTCCGCCGACGGTTCGGTGAATGGAAAGAACGAGGGCCGGAACCGGACCCGCAGATCGTCGGTCTCGAAGAACCGGCGCAGGAAGTCGGTGTAGACGCCTTTCAGATCGGCGAAGCTGATGTGCTCGTCGATCCACAGCCCTTCGACCTGGTGGAACATCGGCGAGTGTGTCGCGTCGGAGTCGACGCGATACGTGCGCCCTGACGCGATCACCTTGAGCGGCGGTGAATGCATGCGCGCGTAGCGCACCTGCATCGGGCTCGTGTGCGTACGCAGGACCAGGTTGAGCCCGGTCGAATCCTTCTCCTCGACGTAGAAGGTGTCCTGCATCGAGCGCGCCGGATGATTCTCCGGATTGTTGAGCGCGGTGAAGTTGTACCAGTCGGTCTCGATCTCCGGTCCGTCGGCGACGTCGAATCCGATCGAGCGGAAGATCGCCTCGATGCGCTGCCACGTCCGGACGATCGGATGAATGCCGCCACGGCCGCGGTCGCGGCCCGGCAGGGTGACGTCGATCGCCTCCTCGGCGAGGCGCGACTCGAGCTGCGCGCGCGCGAGCGCGGCGCGCCGGTCGGCGAGTGAGCGCTCGATGCGGTCCTTCGCTTCGTTGATGCGCGCGCCGGCGGCGCGCTTCTCCTCCGGCGGGAGCTTGCCGAGGCCCTTCAGGCGCTCGGTGAGCGCGCCCTGCCTGCCGAGGAACCGCGCCTTGGCCTGCTCGAGCTCGACGGCATCGGCGATCGCTGCAAACAGAGCGACCGCTTCGGCGACGATTGCGTCGAGATCGTGCATGCTCCGATCGGGACCCGGCACCCCGAGCCCCCTGTCAGGCATCGGCGGGTGCTTAGGCCGTCAGGCGGGCTTTCGCCTGCTCGGCGAGCTTCGCGAACGCGGGCTTGTCGGCCACGGCGAGGTCGGCGAGCACCTTGCGGTCGATCTCGATCGCGGACTTCTTGAGGCCGTTCATGAACGCGCTGTAGCTCAGGCCGAACTGGCGTGCACCGGCGTTGATCCGGGCGATCCACAGCGCGCGGAACTCGCGCTTCTTCACCCGGCGGTCGCGGTAAGCGTACTGCCCCGCCTTCATGACCGCCTGCTTGGCGACGCGGAAGACGTTGTTCCGGCGGCCCCGGAAGCCTTTCGATTTGGCGAGGACTTTCTTGTGGCGGGCGTGCGCGGTGACGCCGCGCTTGACTCGTGGCATGTCTCGTTCCTCCCGCGATCAGGCGTACGGCAGCATCACCTTCACGGCGCGCTTGTCGGAGGCGTGGACCGACGTCGTGCCGCGGAGATGGCGCTTCCGCTTGGTGGATTTCTTGGTGAGGATGTGGCGCAGAAACGCTCGCGAGCGCTTGATGCCGCCGCTGCCGTTCACGCGAAAACGCTTGGCAGCGCCCTTCTTCGTCTTGAGCTTGGGCATGGTGACTCCGATTTAGCCTGGCGCCGGGTGGTTCCCGTCAGAGGGAGCACTTGTACGACCTCGGCACCACTTGTTTTCCCGCCTGCCGGCGGGTCCTGCTTCCCCGCTCGCGCGGGAATCCGTCCGGACGGCCCCTATTGCGACGCCGCCGATTTTTCTGTCGCTGTCTCTGCCGCTGTGCCTGCTGCGGTCTCTGCCGCGGTCTCTGCCGCGGTCTCTGCCGCGGTCTCTGCTGCGGTCTCTGCCGCCTTGTCGGGCGCGGGCCTCTCCCCCGGGGGCTTCGGGGCCGCTTTCTTCTTCACCGGGATTCCGGTCTTCTTGGGCCCGAGCACCATGACCAGTTGCCGTCCCTCCATCCTCGGGAACTGCTCGACGATGCCGTAGGGTTCCAGATCCGCCTTCACGCGCTCGAGGAGCCGGAAGCCGAACTCCTGGTGCGCCATCTCCCTGCCGCGGAAGCGCAGCGTCACCTTGGTCTTGTCGCCTTCCTCGAGGAACCGGGTCAGGTTGCGCAGCTTGATCTTGTAGTCGCCCTCGTCGGTGCCGGGGCGGAACTTCACTTCCTTGACCTGGATCTGCTTCTGCTTGAGCTTGGCTTCGTGCGCCTTCTTGGCCTCGCGGTACTTGAACTTCCCGTAGTCCATCAGCTTGCAGACCGGGGGCTTCGCGAGCGGCGCGATCTCCACCATGTCCACTTCGCGCTCCTCCGCCATCCGGAGCGCATCCTTTGTCAGGACGATGCCGAGCTGTTCGCCGTCCTCGGCCACCAGGCGAACCTCCGGTGCGGTGATTTCGCCGTTGAGCCGCTGCGTGCGGGTTTCCTGAACGATGTTCGGTGCTCCCCTTCGGATGAGAAAATCAGGCCGCGCTGCCCGGGACCGCCTCGTTCCGGAGGCGCTCGACGAAGACCTCGAAGTCCAACGCCCCGAGATCCACGCCGCCGCGGGTGCGTACGGCCACCGTGTTCGCTGCCCGCTCCTTTTCGCCTACGACCAGCTGATAGGGCAGCTTCTGCAAGCTATGTTCGCGGATTTTATAGGTAATTTTCTCGTTCCGCAAATCGGCTTCGACGCGGAAACCGGCCGCCTTCAGACGCGCCGCGACGCCGGCCGCGTACTCCGACTGGTGCTCCGAGATGTTGAGTACAGCGGCCTGGATTGGTGCCAGCCAGGCGGGGAACGCGCCCGCATGGTGCTCGATCAGGATCCCGATGAACCGCTCCATCGACCCGACGATCGCCCGGTGCAGCATCACGGGCACCTTCCGGGTGTTGTCGTCGGCGACGTACTCCGCGCCCAACCGGCCCGGCATGGTGAAGTCGACCTGCATCGTCCCGCACTGCCAGACCCGGCCGATCGCGTCCTTCAGCGAGTACTCGATCTTGGGCCCGTAGAACGCCCCCTCGCCGGGGGTGATCTCGAACGCGCAGCCGGACCGCTTGAGCGACTCGATCAGCGCGGCCTCGGCCTGGTCCCAGTGCTCGTCCGCGCCGACGCGCTTCGGCGGGCGTGTGGCGATCCGGTAGATCACGTCGGTGAAGCCGAAGTCGCGATAGACCTTCTGGAGCAGCACGGTGAAAGCGACGCACTCCTCGAGGATCTGGTCCTCGGTGCAAAAGACGTGCCCGTCGTCCTGCGTGAAAGCGCGCACGCGCATGATGCCGTGCAGGCTGCCCGAGGGCTCGTTGCGGTGGCACGCGCCGAATTCACCGTAGCGCAGCGGCAGGTCGCGGTAGCTGTGCAGGCGCGCCTTGTAGATCTGCACGTGCCCCGGGCAGTTCATCGGCTTGATCGCGTAGTCGCGATTTTCCGAGGCGGTGGTGAACATGTGCTCTTTGTAGTTCTCCCAGTGCCCCGACTTCTCCCACAGGCTGCGGTCGATGATTTGCGGTGCGCGCACCTCGTGGTAACCGTTCTCCCGGTAGACCTTGCGCAGGTACTGCTCGACCTGCTGCCAGAGCGCCCAGCCCTTCGGGTGCCAGAACACCATGCCCGGCGCCTCTTCCTGGGTATGAAACAGATCGAGCTGCGTGCCGAGCCGGCGGTGGTCGCGCTTGTCGGCCTCCTCGAGCCTGTGCAGGTAGGCGTCCTGCTCCTCCTTGCTTGCCCAGGCGGTGCCGTAGATGCGCTGGAGCATCTCGTTCTTCGAGTCGCCGCGCCAGTACGCGCCGGCCACCTTCATCAGCTTGAAGACCTTGAGCTTCCCGGTCGAGGGCACGTGTGGCCCGCGGCACAGGTCGATGAAGTCGCCCTCGCGATACAGTCCGATCGGCTCGCCCGCCGGGATGGACGCGATGATCTCGGCCTTGTAGTGCTCGCCGATCGAATTGAAAAACTCGACGGCCTTGTCGCGCTCCCACTCTTCGCGCGCGATCGGGATGTCGCGCTTGGCGAGCTCGGCCATGCGCTTCTCGATCGCCGCGAGATCCTCGGGCGTGAACGCTCGCTGGTACGAGAAGTCGTAGTAGAAGCCGTTCTCGATCACCGGGCCGATGGTGACCTGCGCGTCGGGGAAGAGCTCTTTCACCGCGTATGCGAGCAGGTGCGCGGCGGAGTGACGCAGGAGCTCGAGCCCGTCCTTGTCCTTGTCGGTGACGATCGCGAGGGCACCGTCGTGCTCCAGCCCGAACGACGTATCGACGAGCTTGCCGTCCACGCGGCCGGCGAGCGCCGCCTTGGCGAGGCCGGGGCCGATCGATCGCGCGACCTCGGCGACCGTCACCGGACCCGGGAAGGTCTTCACCGCGCCGTCGGGGAGTCGGATGTTGATCATGTCCGGGGTTCTCGTGGAGCAAAAAAAAGTGCGGTCAAGCCGCACCTTCCTGCGTGACGCGCTCTACCGTCGGGTCGTCAATCGACGCCGGTCGTCGTTCGCATCGTCACGTTCGCAGGCTCCGTCGAGCGAGTTGGTAGGCGCGATTGGACTCGAACCAACGACCCCCACCATGTCAAGGTGGTGCTCTAACCAGCTGAGCTACGCGCCTGGGGAGCAGAATTCTATCCGAGTAGGCGGCACCCCGGCAAACGCAGTCCTATGCCTTGCGGGCCGCCGACTGGAGCATCTCGCGAGCGTGCTCGCGCGAGGTATCGGTGATCTTCATCCCGCCGAGCATGCGTGCCACCTCCTCGATCCGCTCGGCTTCCGCGAGGACCGTCACCCGGCTGCGGGTCGCGCCGTTCACGGTCAGCTTCGCGACCGACCACTGGTGATCGGCCTGGGCCGCGACCTGCGCGAGGTGGGTGACGCAGAGCACCTGGCGCTCGAGCCCCAGCAGCTTCAGCTTCCGGCCGACGACTTCCGCGACCGCGCCGCCGATCCCGGAATCGACCTCGTCGAACACCAGCGTCGGCACAGCGGCGGCATTGGCGGTGATCACCTGGATCGCCAGGCTGATCCGCGACAGTTCGCCGCCGGAGGCGACCTTCGCGAGCGGGCGCGGCTCGACACCCGGGTTCGTGGACACGAGGAACTCGACCGACTCGTTCCCCAGCGCGCTGCCGGCCTCGATCGGGCGGAGCGCCGCCTCGAACTTCCCCCCGACCATCGCCAGATCCTTCATCGCGGCAGTCACTTGGCGAGCGAGCTTCGTCGCCGCCTGGCGGCGCTCGGCCGACAGCTTCGACGCCAGCTCGCCGTAGCGCTGTTTCGCCGTCGCCTCCTGCTCCCGCAACGCGTCCGGATCGGACGCGGCCTCGAGCTCGGCAAGCCGCGCACCGAGGCGCTCGCCCGCGTCCGGCAGGCCCTCAGGACCGACACGGAACTTGCGCGCGGTCGAATGCAGCGCATCGAGCCGGCGCTCGACGTCGGCGAGCCGGACCGGGTCGAGTTCCACTTTGTCGGCGTAGCGCCGCAGCGCGTGCGCCGCCTCCTCGATCTGCGCCGCCGCCCCGTCGAGCAGCGCGACCGGCTCGGCGAGTCCGCTGTCGTAGCCGGTGAGCGCGCGCAGCCGCGACGCGGCCGCGGCGATCGCGCCGGAGGCGGCGTCCTCGGATTCCGAGATCGCGTCGAGCGCGGCGCGCGCGCCCTCGATCAGGCTCGCGGCGTGCGCGAGGCGGCTCTGCTCCGCCTGGATCTCGTCCCACTCGCCCGGGCGCGCCGCGAGCTTCCGGAGCTCGTCCACCTGCCACGCGAGCTGCTCGCGCTCCGCGGCGCGCGCGGCGGCGTGCGTCTCCTGCTCCGCGCGCAGCTTCGCCAGCCGTTGCCACTCGCGATACGCCGTTCCCACTTCCCGCACCGCGGCCGCGAGGCCGGCGTGGCCGTCGAGCAGTTCGCGCTGCGCTGTCGCCCGCACGAGCGACTGGTGCGCATGCTGGCCATGGATGTCGACCAGCCGCTCCCCGACCTCGCCGAGCTGCTGAATCGTCGCGGCCGTGCCGTTGATGAACGCCCGCGAGCGCCCGCTCCGGTCCACGACACGGCGCAGGAGGAGCCGGCCCTCGTCGCCCTCGAGGGCGCTCTCGGCGAGCCAGGCCCGCACCGCCGGCAGACGCTCGACCGCGAACTCGGCGACCACCTCCGCGCGCTCGCTTCCGGCACGGACAACGGTGGGATCCGCGCGCCCGCCGAGCGCGAGCTCCAGGGCGTCGACGAGGATCGACTTCCCCGCGCCGGTCTCCCCGGTGAGCGTGGTGAAAGCCCGCTCGAACTCGAGTTCGAGCGCGTCGACGATCGCAAAGTCGCGGACTGAGAGGTGGATCAGCACAGCGCCAGGAGCACGCTAGGCTAGAACAGACTCTCGCTCCAGCGCAGCTTCTCGCGCAGCATCGCGTAGTAGCTGTAGCCGGGCGGATGGACGAGCTTCGCCGCGTGCTCCGCGCGCCGGATGTCGACGCGGTCGCCCTCGATCAGATCGAACTGCGGCTGGCCGTCGAAATGCAGGCGCGCGTCGGCGCCGCGCTTGAGGGTGATCTCGAGGATCGCGGTCTCGGCAACGGCGATCGGACGGTTGGAGAGCGTGTGCGGGCAGATCGGCACGAGCGCGAGCGCCGGCACCCCCGGCTGGATGATCGGGCCGCCGGCGGACAGCGCGTACGCAGTGGAGCCGGAGGGCGTCGCGACGATCAGCCCGTCCGACCGGAGGTCGTAGAGGAACTGCCCGTCGATCCGCACCATGAGCTCGATGAGCCGGCCGGTCGCCCCCTTGCTCACCACGACGTCGTTCAGGGCCGCCATCGCGAGGACCGCCTGCCCCGCGCGCGCGACGGTCGCCGTGAGCATCGTCCGCGACTCGGTCGCGTACTCGCCGGAGATGATCTTCGCCATCGCGTCGGTCATCGCGCCGAGCGCGATGTCGGTCATGAACCCGAGCCGCCCCTGGTTCACGCCGACGAGCGGGACGCCGGACGGCGCCAGCGCGCGGGCGGCCGAGAGCATGCTACCGTCGCCGCCCAGGATGACCGCCAGGTCGGCCTGCGCGCCGATCGCCGCAAAGTCGACCACCGGGAACCCGGATACTCCCGATTCGGTGGCGGTGTCCTGCTCGATCAGCACCGCGCAGCCGCGCTCCACGAGGAAGCGCCCGAGGCCGCGGATCGGTTCGGCCACGTCGCGGCCCTTGTAGCGGCCGACCAGCGCGACGGTCTTGAATGCAACAGACATGGCGCCAAATTTACACTACAACCCGGCCTCATTCGTGGCGCGCGCAGTGCGGCTCTTGCGGCCGGCCAACTTTGGTTAGAATCGTCCGCATGCTGGACCAGCGCGCACAGCTCCTGCTGAAGACCCTCGTCGAGCGCTACATCGCCGAGGGCGAGCCGGTCGGCTCGCGCGCGCTCTCGAAGTATTCCGGGCTCGATCTCAGCCCGGCGACCGTCCGCAACGTGATGGCCGACCTCGAGGAGCTCGGTTTCATCGCGAGCCCGCACACCTCGGCGGGACGCGTTCCCACCCCGCGCGGCTACCGCTTTTTCGTCGACACGCTGCTGACCATCAAGCGGCTCGACCGCGTCGAGCTGGATCGGCTCGAGGGCAATCTTCATTCCGATCACCCCCAGCGTCTGATCAGCCACGCGTCGCAGGCGCTTTCCGACCTGACCCACTTCGCCGGCGTGGTGGTCGCGGCGCGGCGCCGCAGCCCGGCGTTCCGGCACATCGAGTTCCTGGCGCTGTCGGAGAAGCGCGTCCTGCTGATCATCGTCACGCCGGACGGCGACGTCCAGAACCGGATCCTGCTGACTGACCGCACCTATGCGCCGGCCGAGCTCACGATGGCGGCGAACTTCCTGAACCAGAACTGTGCCGGCCTCACGTTCGAGGAGATCCGGCGCGGGCTCCACGACGAGCTGCGCCAGCTCCGGGAAGACGTGACCTCCCTCATGACGGCGGCGCTCCAGGCGAGCGACGAGGCGTTGTCGGAAAGCACCGAGAGCTACGTCATCTCCGGCGAGCGGCGCCTGCTCGACTCGGCGGACCTCTCCTCCAACATGAAGCGCCTGCGCGAGCTGTTCGAGCTGTTCGAGACGAGGACGGTGCTCATGCAGCTGCTCGACGTGTCGAACCGCGCCCAGGGCGTGCAGATCTTCATCGGCGGCGAGTCGGGTATCGCGCCGCTCGACGAGTGCAGCGTGGTCACCGCCCCCTACGAGGTCGACGGCGTGGTCGTGGGAACGGTCGGCGTGATCGGACCGACCCGCATGGCGTACGAGCGGGTGATCCCGATCGTCGACATCACCGCGAAGCTGCTGTCGAGCGCGCTGTCGCAGCACTAGAGCCGCGAGTCCCGGGTGGGCAGCCCGCCGTTGCTGACCACCGAGAACCTGCAACCGACAACTCCGCGATGGCTTCTCTGAAGGAACCTCCGTACACCCACGGCACATTGCCGCGCACGGGCATCCTGCTGATCAACCTCGGCACGCCCGCGTCGCCGACCGCCGCCGCGGTGCGCCGCTATCTGCGCGAGTTCCTTTCCGACCCGCGCGTGGTGGAGCTCCCGCGCGCGCTCTGGAACCCGATCCTGCACGGAGTGATCCTGACCACCCGGCCGCGCCGCTCCGCGGCGCGCTACGCCGCGATCTGGACCCGGGACGGCTCGCCCCTGCAGGTCTACACCGCGCGGCAGGCGAAGCTGCTCCAGGGCCTCGTCGGCGAGCGGCTGCAGCTTCCGGTAGTGGTGGAGTACGCGATGCGCTACGGCGAACCGTCGATCGCGACTATGCTGACGCGCATGCGCGCAGCGCGCGTCGAGCGCCTGCTGGTGCTGCCGCTGTACCCCCAGTACGCCGCCAGTACGACGGCCACTGCGGTGGACGCGGTGGCCGACTGGCTGCGGCGCGCGCGCAACCAGCCGGAGCTGCGGGTCATCAAGCACTTCCACGACCACCCCGCGTACATCAAGGCGCTGGGCGACTCCTTGCGCGAATTCTGGCGCACGCGCGGACGGCCCGACAAGCTCGTCATCAGCTTCCATGGCGTCCCGAAGTTCACGCTCGACCGCGGCGACCCGTACCACTGCGAGTGTCAAAAGACGGCGCGCCTTCTCGCCGCGGATCTCGAGCTCCCGGACA
>Ga0315278_10002241_pt1 | contig 17202 bp, 17 predicted proteins | sample YL17G06_0_MG_FD_203880 | JGI IMG/M metagenome (GOLD analysis project Ga0315278, IMG submission 203880) | Sediment microbial communities from Yellowstone Lake, YNP, Wyoming, USA - YL17G06_0 | ecosystem: Environmental > Aquatic > Freshwater > Lake > Sediment | place: USA: Wyoming | collected... | reverse complement strand
CGCCGGAGGAATTTTTAAGGCTGGAAAATGAGAAATTTTCCACAGGCATGCCTGTGGAGGCAGTATCAATTAACGCTGGATACTCCAATTCATAGTGGTACAATAAATGGGGTAAGGTCACATCGATCCAACATTTATCTTAGTATTCAGTATATTAGCACTCCACAAAGGGGCTCCAACATTTGCAGCCAAAGTCTGAAGCTGCTGATACAAACTCTTTAAGCCAGAATGTCTTTCGGCACCTTCTTCAACCGTCCTCAATTCACTTACAGCTTTTGAAAGTTCAGTCAGCCCTTGTTCATATTTCACAATTTCTTTATGCGTCATTTTTCACCTGTTCTTTTTCGGGTCGGCCTGAGCAGTAGCAGGTTAGACAGGTGAATGAAAAACCTTACCGCTGCTCAAACCGCTTGGCGGTAGCTTTCCGCCGTCCCGATTTTAATCCAAATATAGCTGGCATATTAGCGGAAAACGTCCCAAAAGGCAATATTTTGCCCTGTTTTACTCTTGACTGCCGAGTACAGAGTTTTACAATTAAATTCTGTTTGTTGCTTTAGCTGCAAAAGACGGGAGAAGAAGATGGGATTAGAGGGCACACAATTCTTTAAGCTTCCACAAACCCTACAGCGGTATTTTTATACAACCGCTGCGCTACAAATATTAACAATTTTTTGAGAGGAGATTGATTATGAACAAGAAACTGTTGGGGGCCATCTTAATTGTAACTATTTGGGGGACTAATTCGCTGGCTATTGATTTTATGGGACCGCCGACCGCTGGCCTCAAAGAAGGACAATGGAAACTCGGCTATACACATCATCAGTCAAAAAGCGATATAGAGGTTGAAAATATAAGAGTTAGCGGAATTGACTATGAGAATATAAATATTGAGGATATTGAAACGACCCGCAATTACTTTACTTTCAATTACGGCACCGCCACCGACCGGATGGAGATATACGGGTTTCTGGGCGCAGCAGATACGGAAAGCGATTCCTATGATTTCGGCAGCGAGAGTATACAGTTCAGCGGAAACAGCGATTTTGCCTTTGGAATAGGCACAAAAGTTACTACTAACATATACAACGAATCGGATTGGGGTATTCTATTTCAGGTAAGCTGGCTCAAATCGGACGACACCCTTGATAATGTTAAAGTAGAAATTGATGCGTATGAGTTGCAGGTCGCTCTCGGTCCCACCGTTAAAATGACAAAAGACTGGAAGATATACGGAGGCCCCTTTATTTATAAATTAGGGGGTGATATTGATACTACCAATCCGAAAGGACACGGTGATTTAAAAGAGGACTCCGCCATTGGCGGTTATATCGGCACTCAAATTGACTTCTTTGGTAATGCCGCGATTGCTGCGGAATATGCCTCCACCGGCGACAGTTCGGGTTTTGGCGTAAACGTCTCTTGGAAATTTTAATGAACAGAGAGCAGTTAATATCCCTTTGGTCAGGCATTGCAATTTTGGGAATTGCCGTTTTTAACGATGTCCCCCTCAAAGTTCTTTTGCTGATAGGCATTGCATTGGCCGCCCTAATTTATACCCTGAGACATACAATATTAACTGAAAAACAAAAGTACGCGTTAATTTTGGCGGTTCTTATTATGCTATTTTTTTTCGCCATTAAGACAATCCATCATAAAGAATTTCACGGTTTTTGAAGGGTATATCGGTTCCCAACGTAAATTATAATATGGGTCAAATCATTTTTGACCGATGCGCACCGCTTTGGTTTCAAAGTTGACATAAATTTTTCCAGAGAAAAATTTTTTACTCCGAAGATAGTGTGGTGATGGGGTGATGGTGAGAAGGAAACGCTAAAATAGGCTCAATGTATCCGAGATTCCTAAAATTGACTTAGATTTCCGGGCAGATTATTGTCTGCAAGACGGGGAGGCCGCCAAAGCGGAGAAAGTAGAGCAGTTGAGCAGGGGAGAAGCGGAGAGAATTAGCGAATTAGAGAATTGGGGAATTGGTTAATTGAGATTGCCGCGCTGCGCTCGCAATGACCCTTCTTCGCTCTTCGAGCTACGAAGGGCAGGCGGGGCGGCGGTTTGGAGTTCGTAAATCAAATAGTAAATAGTAAATTGTAAATTTATTTCAGACTCTCATCCCCGAAACGACCGTCTCGAACGCCATTGTGTTATCAACAATCCCCTGAATGCAGGCGGTGTATTTTCTGCTTTTCACCGCCGTCAGATGTCCTAATAGATAAAGTCTTTGTCCCGGCACAACGGTGCTGCGGAATTTCGCTGAGTCTATGCTCGCAAAGCCGATAAAGCCTTCCACCTCAAGGATTGCCTTTACGAAAAAGCTGAGCAGTTGTGCCGCAGCCTCTATCATTATAACGCCCGGCATAAGTGGCCTGCCCGGTATATGTCCGCGGACCCAGAACTCATTTTCGGTAACGTCTTTGTAGCCGAGAATCAGGCGTTTTTCCTTGTCGAACCACAGAATGCCGTCAAGCTGCTGCATTTCAAATTGCTGCGGAATCACTCCTTTTACGACTTCTCTGTCGAAAAGGGGTTTGCCGGTCAGGTTTATTTGTGATAAATCGAATAGTAAAGGCGGCGGCATCTATAAATACCTGTAAAAAACATCCTGCGCATATCAGGCATTCACGCCCGCCGTCAGCCTAAGGCTTTTGACGAGAATGAATGCAAGCCGTACTTGCGCAGCATTTAGTGCTTTTTTATGGCTTGTCTTCGGTCGACCGGATTTCGAGAACGCGACTGCGAACGGTCTGTGCAGACTGTTTAATCTTCTGCATTTGTTTGCGGACGCGCGTCCCTGCAGCCTTGTTTCCGCCTTCGGCTTTGTTGAGGTCAGCTTCTATTTCAGCAACCAGTGTTTTAAGAACTTCATATTCCTGCATCAAAGTATTCCTCCATTTCTGGGTTAATTTGCCCGAAATTTAACTGAGTGCAGCCTGTTTGTCAAAGGAAAATACCTCTTTTTGCAATAAAAATAAGCATTCTTTGTTTACGCTTTTTACAGGCTTTAACTCATTTGATTTATGGGAAAAGTTTTTTGGTCAGCTCCGCAATTCTTTTTCCTCTGCGCTGGCACTGCTGTTTGACTCTTTGGTCAGGCTTATTGATGGAGACCGGCCCATAGTGGTCGCCCTGCGGGTCGCCTTCGATAACCATTCCGCTGATGAGCATTGCTTCTATTATGCCCATAATTGTTGTTTCGTTGCCCCCGCCGATATTGGCTGCGCTGGAAAATGCCGCCCCGATTTTGCCGTCGAGTGCACCGTGATGTGATACTAAATCATCGAACAATTGTTTAAGCTCTCCAGCCATCTGCCCGTAATATGTCGGCGAGCCGATGACTATTGCTTCGTAGTTGAGCAAATCTTTCGCCTTTACCTTTTCGACCGGTTTGGATTCGGTCGGCAACCCCGCCTCGCTCATTCCTTTGGCTATTATTTCCGCCATCTCTTTAGTATTTCCGCTCCTCGAATAATAAACTACTATTCCCTTTGCCATATTTGCCTCCTTATCTTGTTATTTTATCTTCGCAGGTATACCAGCTCTTCCGGCAGGGGGATATTATTGCCGAACTTATCTTCGCCGTAACCGGATTTGGCCAGCAATTCGATATCTGCCAGCACACGCTTATCGCCGATGAATTTTACCTTCATATCAGACTCGACGTCAATTTTGCCTATGGCTAATAGTTGCGCCATCGCATCGATGACCTGATCTAAGGGCGCTCCATCTCGTTTTTGAGCAAATCCTTCGGGCAGATGCAGCGGCTGTTCATAGAGGATGAGTTTACCTTGTTCCGCCAGCGCCAGCACAATGCTGCGGATTACCTCACCGATGCTGCCACTCATTTTTTCAGGCACAAGACCGAGACGCACGATTTCCGCTGTCAGTTGGCGTCTTTTTTGTGCGTTCATTTTTTCATTGGCACGGAAAAGCTCCAGCGGCGAGCTTGCGTCGTATTGTTCGCCGTCAAGCTCCATTCGAACCTCGCTTCCATAATGCAGCACGAGCATTGATACCAGCGTAGCAGGCCTGACGTGAAAACCCCGATATTGCGGCACAGGCACTTCCACCTCGCCGGTCTCTGCATAACGTTTCAGCATCGTCTGACAGAGACGCTGTGCGCACGTTAGATACAGACTGACATACATAAGCGAATAATTCATAAGCATCGCAAGCAGCGCATCCGGATTTACCAACTGCCCGCGGAAAGCGGGTATATCATCGGTTTCCTTGCTTACGTTCACGTGCCTTTCGTAATAGTGTGCGAATGATGTGGCCGTGTTAAGCAGATGATAAACCACGCTTATATGGCCTCGCATAACAGGCAGGTTCGCATCTATTCCCTCCGTTTCGGTCTCCGATACATAAGTATCATAGAGTGATTGAAGATTATGGAACCGCAGTTCGAGGCCTCGCAGATTCTCTTCGCTGATTGTGTCCGGTATATAAGAAGCGTAATCTTCCGGCTGACATCTGCCTGAACAATGCACCCATTTGCTTTCCGCAGCCAGATTCAAGAATGCCGTGGCAAGCATCGTTACGGTTTTGGGAGCCATTTCCGCTTTGCTCGATACTGCCCTGTCCTGCAGCAGTCTGCCCGGCGGAAGATTTTCACTGCATATCTCTTCTCGCAGCTTATCCGTCGGAATCGGCAGACCCAGCAGGTGCGTCTGGAACAACAGTTGGTTTATTGCTCGCAGAAGAACGTCCCCTGTAAATGCCATCGCCTGCTCAGTCGCTTTTGCAAAATCCTGCTCTATCGGCAGCAGCCTGTATGCGGGCAGGGCGTGCTGGATGTGCAGCAGTTGATAGCTAACGTCAGAGAAAAGTTTTATCGTTGCCGTCAGCAGCCGGAAAAGACACCATTTCCGGTTGTTTCTTGCCCCATAAGCGTCCAGCAGCTCTTCGATTTGCATTGCCTGCGAGTGCAGCTCGCCGAGCAGGGGACGTATGAGGATTTCCGTTGGCAACTGCTGTTTCGAGACGTAGTTAGCTATCTTCAGCAGTCTGCGTCCTCGCCTTGCTATAAGTTTATGAAATTCCTCATCGGTTATCATTACAGGTACCATCTGACTCTACTCCTGTTTTTCTTTCTTTAGAGGTATTATCTGTTCACTGAATCCTTCGGGAATCTTCATTTCGAATACCGCCTTATCTATTCCCTTATTAACTTTCGGCGAATTAAATCTTATCTCATAAATGTCCTTTTCCGTTGATGCTGCCGTTATCTTCGCAGGCAGATAATTTTTTTCATCAATCCAAAATTCAATGGAACTATAGTCCTTCTTATAAATCGAATCTGCCTTTGGCGTCAAACGCAGTCCTGCCAGACCTTCCGTTTGCGGGCTTATCGTTTTTATCTCGAATTGTTTCTCAATCTCCTTCGTGTCGGCAAACCCTACTATAGGGAAGTTTCTGCTCGCAAGCTCGAATGCGTCCATCGTCTCGTTCGGCTCAGCTAACTGCCGCCGTTCCACAGTCCTGATTTGATAATTGAGATGCGTCAGCCATGTCCCGTCGAACAGATACTGTTCGATATATTTTTGCTCCGGTTCATCATCCTGTTTAAGCGTATCGAAATTTATTCGCAAAAATGTTTTCCTGTCTGCCCGCTGATAATACATAACGCCTTTTCGCAGCGTTTTTGAATCAAGTAAGGGCTGGCTAAACAGATATTCGATTTGCCCCTCATAAGATTCAAGTTTCGTCGTCTTCTGCTCTAATTTTTGTAAAATTTCACCGACCGTATTGCAGTCTGCCGTTACGGCATTTGCTGCCGCCGAACAACACCCCGCCGCAGATAACAGAATAATGATGGCTTGAGTTACTGCCTTTTTCATAAATATTATTGTATTATAACCTTTTTATCGCTTTTTTCTTCTTACAATATCGATTATCTCGCCGATTTTCTCAATCGTAAAATCAGCATATTTTGCAAACTCATCTGCCCGACGATGATTAGCGAGCAGCACTGCTGGTGCGTCTGCCGCCTTTGCGCAGAGCAAATCGAAAAGATAATCGCCCACTACTAACGTTTCTTTCGGCTTGACGCCGAACCGCCGGCACAGTTCCGTAACGCCGAACCCGTCAGGCTTAACCGGCCCATCGTCCCTGTCAACCACCTCATCGAACCGTAAGTTATGTTTTTTTGCGACTGCAAATACATTACGCTTTTTATTGCGGGTCAATACCCCGATTTTTACCCCTGCCTTGCGCAGTTCAGACAGCGTTTTTCTCGCCCCGACATTCAGCCTCGATTTTTCCACAGCTTCGCATTCGTGGCGATGCAGTATTTTCTCTGCGATTTTTCGCTGCTTAGGCGTCATTTTTTCCATCGCTTCGAGTATCGGCCCGGCATCCCTGCCTAATCCCATTTCCTGCCGAATAGCGTCGAAATCGAAAAATGGCTTTGTTATTGTCCCGTCTAAATCGAATATTACCGCCTTAATCGCCATAAGAAGAAATTGAAAGTGAAAGGTTCAAAATGGTTCCTCAAATCACAGGATATCTTCAGTGTTTCTATGTCCATTATTAGTTGTCCTGATGGTTTGTAGTAGCATTTAACCTCCAGCCTTTTTTTGCCGAAGTTAGGTAATATAATTTTAGCTGTTCACATAATTGTGGTATATGTTAGTATTAGCTTAACTTAAGTTTTTGTTCTCGGAAAGAAAAAACTTTTTTTAAGGGAAACTTAAATGTCGTCAGAAACTGTTATTCAAGCTGTTTATCAGCAGGTTTTAACCCGTAATCCGGGCGAGCCTGAATTTCACCAGGCAGTAAAAGAGGCGCTTGATTGCTTAGACCCGGTGCTGAACAGTCATCCGGAGTATATCGAGGCCAATATTCTCGGGCGATTAGTTGAGCCCGAAAGGCAGTTTATATTTCGCATTCCCTGGCAGGACGGCAAAGGCAATTTCTGTGTCAACCGCGGCTTTCGCGTCGGCTTCAACAGCGCTTTGGGGCCTTATAAAGGCGGTCTTCGTTTCCATCCGAGCGTTAATCTCAGTATTATTAAATTTCTGGGATTCGAGCAAATATTGAAGAATTCCCTTACCGGCCTTATGATGGGCGGGGCAAAAGGCGGCGCCGATTTCGACCCCAAGGGGAAAAGTGAATCTGAGATTATGCGATTCTGCCAGAGCTTTATGACGGAGCTTTGCCGTCATATAGGCCCTGATACCGATGTCCCCGCAGGTGATATTGGTGTCGGCAGGCGCGAAATCGGTTTTATGTTCGGCCAATACAAGCGCATCCAAAACAAATTCGTCGGCGTTCTGACCGGCAAAGGCCCCGAATGGGGCGGCTCTCTGGTCCGAACCGAGGCCACCGGTTATGGTCTTGCCTATATAATAAGTGAGGTGTTAAAGAATAAGGGAAGAAGCCTTGAAGGTATGACGGTCAGCATTTCAGGCTCAGGAAACGTCGCCATATATGCCACCGAGAAAGTTCAACAGCTCGGCGGCAAAGTGGTAACTCTCAGCGATTCGGATGGTTTCATTTACGACCCCGATGGCGTTAATCTTGATACCGTCAGGCAGCTCAAAGAAGTAGTACGAAAGCGTATCAAAGAATATGTTTCAGTGCACAAAAACGCCCAATACACCGAGGGCTGCAGAGGTATCTGGAATGTCAAATGCGACGTCGCACTTCCCTGTGCAACTGAAAATGAGCTTGATGAAGAGTCAGCAAAAATTCTGGTAAAGAACGGTTGTATAGCGGTCGGTGAAGGTGCCAATATGCCCACCATGCCCGAAGCTGTCAGGGTATTCCAGAGCAATAATGTGTTGTTCCTTCCCGGCAAGGCTGCCAATGCGGGCGGCGTAGCCGTTTCGGGCCTTGAGATGGCGCAGAACAGTCAGCGAATCTTCTGGACATTCGAGCAGGCTGATGCTGAACTCAGAAAAATAATGATAACAATCTATAAGAACATCAGCCAGGCTGCGGAAGATTACGGCTGCTCAGGCAACTTTGTTGCCGGTGCGAATATCGCCGGTTTTGTCAAGGTCGCCAGCGCAATGCTGGCCCAGGGACTTGTATAAAAAAGACTGTTTTTTCGTATCTTCTGCTGCCTTTATACGGGCGTGATATATTTTTAAATTATTTCGCATTGTCCTGCCGAAAAATATTACATTCCACAATTGTATCTGTCGTTCGCCTTTATATAATAGTAAAGAATGAATAATTTATTTTTACAGTGAGGGCGATTAAATGGTAACGGAACATAATGCCCAAACTGTTTATAAAAATCTCCATAACAGTAATAATGTTAAAACAGAATTGCACATGGAACCAAAAACAAAATGAAAAAACCAAAAGACAGCATATTACAAACATCAGTTCATAACCTCGAAATGTCTGCGAAACGGCTTCATCTTGATGAACCGATTCACAGAAAGCTGCTTGAGCCGAGAGAAAAAATAGAGATTAATCTCGACCCTGCTATGCCGGGCGGCAAGGTGGCACACATTAAGACCTTTGTTGTCAGGCACAATGATGCCCTCGGGCCGTCAAAGGGTGGCATAAGAATGACCCCCGATGTTACTCTCGATGATATTACAGGCCTTGCAATGGAGATGACTTGGAAAACATCGCTTATCGGCGTGCCTTTCGGCGGCGGCAAGTCCGGCATTTGTTGTGACCCCACAGCTCTTTCGCCGGAAGCCAAAGAGGTCATCATCCGCTCATTTACCCGCGGAGCGATACGGCATATCGGGCCAGAGACATATATCCCCGCGCCGGATATGGGAACAAATGAGATCGATATGGCACATATACGGGACTGCATAGCCTATTCCGGAGGCGTATCCATAACCAACGGCTGCTTTGTTACGGGCAAACCGGTCATTCTCGGCGGAATAGTCGGCAGACGTGAAGCAACAGGAAAAGGAGTAGTGCATACCATAACAGCAACGTGCGAAAAGCTCGGCCTCGACATCAACAGGATGCGAGTGGCCGTTCAGGGTTTCGGCAATGTCGGTTCGGTCGCCGCTGTTGAAATAGCCAAATGTGGAGCCAAAGTAATCGCCGCCGCCGACATTACCGGCGGAGTAGTAAACAATGACGGTCTGGATATAAATGCTCTGATACAGCACGCACAGAAATCCGGAGGCGTAAAAGGCTTCAAAAAGGCAACGCATATAGACAGAAGCCAAATCTTTGAGATTGACTGCGATATATTGATACCTGCCGCCGCAGGCTCGCAGATAACCATTGGAAACGTCAAAAAAATAAAGGCCAGACTTATCGCCGAGGGGGCAAACGCTCCTACAACACCGCAGGCAGACGAGATTCTGAATAAAAAAAATATCTTTGTAATCCCTGATATTCTATGCAATGCGGGCGGCGTATTCGTCTCATATCTTGAGTATACGCAGGAAACACAACGTGAGCAAATGACTCTCGTTGCTGTTGAACAGCGACTCGCCAATCAAATGAAGCAGCGGTTCAACGAGGTCTATGATTTCGCCAAACAGAAACATCTCACTATGAGAGAGGCGGCGATGGATATGGCTGTCAGCAAGGTCGTTGAAGCAATATATCTCAGAGGTCTTCTGCCGTAATTTTTGTGTGGAGCCGAGGCTGATGGAAAGTGCAGAGAAAAAAGCAGTTCGTCAACATCTGGAAATGGAAGATTTTTTCAGCGGGGGGTTATCAGTCAAATCAAAAAATAAACAGCCTCCGGCCGAACCTGCCCGTTCGACCGATTATATAGCTGCTGAGCTTGAAAAAATCGCCGAAGAAGTCCGCCGGTGCTGTAAATGCGGATTAGGTTCATCACGCACTAATGCGGTGCCCGGCGAAGGCAATCCCGCTGCCCGCATTGTATTCGTAGGCGAAGGTCCCGGCGCCGACGAAGATGCACAGGGCAGACCCTTTGTCGGCAGGGCAGGTCAACTGCTCGACAGAATAATTACTGCTATGGGATTGAATCGCAGCGACGTTTATATATGCAACGTTCTCAAATGCCGACCGCCTGATAACCGCGACCCAAAACCCGAAGAGATAATAAGCTGCCTGCCTTATCTTCAAAGGCAGATTGAGATGATAAATCCGGAAATAATTGTTGCGCTGGGCGCTCATGCGGCGAGGGCGCTGCTGGATAATAATAAATCCATAGGACAATTACGGGGTATATTTCACGAGTATTATCCGTGTCTCGGCAAAGCTCCGATTAAGCTTATGGCGACATTTCATCCGGCTTATTTACTGCGAAATTATTCGCACGAAAGTCGCCAAAAAGTCTGGGAAGATATGAAAAAGGTGTTGGAGGCGCTCGGCCTGCCCATTCCGCAGCGGGATAAAGGGTGATTTTGAAAGAATTTTTATCCTCAAAAACCGCATTTTTGCTCTAAAATCGCACTTTTTAAGCAAGCCCCCTATAATTATACTGATAAAATGACAAAAATTGGGGTTTTAGAGGACTTTTTAGTTGACTTTGACGGGGTATTTTTGTATATTTCACCTTAATAGAGAGGTAGCGGTGCAGAAGCCCCCTTATCATAATCAGGAGTGAGGGGAATATGTGCGTTACGCTAATGAGGAGGTGGCGAACGATACCTCAAAAAAAAGGAAGAGAGAGTAGGGTGAACCGGCGTAAAGAATTTATTGTTCTGAGCTGGGCGGGGTTGGGAATTATATTGCTGACCCTTGCCTTTGTTTGGGACGGGGACAGTGTGCAGGCACAACCTGTAACTCACGGTTTTCACGCCATTACTCCCGGCATCAGTCAGGATGATAAACAGACAGGTGAAACACAACTCTGGTTTGACATTTTAAAGCATATCAACGATGGGTATGCACACTTCAAATTCTACAATGTCGGTCCTAATCCCTGCTCAATCACAGATATTTACATTCAGGATGGACAACTTTGCTCGCTTTTGTATATCGTTGACAAAGATGACCCAGTCGGCGGGCCGTATGGCGACCCCGGGGTAGACTTCTCAATCGGCGCCACGCCTGGGAATTTACCTGATGGGCAATATGCCGACCCTCCGTTTACTGCAACAAAAAGGTTCTCTTCGGATTCTGACCCGCCGATACAACCTAATGGAATTGAGGCGGGCGAGTGGCTGGAAGCCGTTTATTCGATAGACCCAAGCAAAACTGTCTATGATATAGACGCTGAGATTGACGCGGGTTTACTGCGTATAGGCTACCATGTGCAGTCGTTCGACGATGGTAAAAGCGCAGCGTTTGTAAACAATACCGAAGGGATTCCCGAGCCGACAACGGCTCTTTTGCTGGGATTGGGTGGTCTGGCGCTGTTAAAAAAGTATAAAAAATATAAAAATAAGTGTTGACATCAGTTTGCACGTCTTGTAGAGTTTAAATATCAAGTCGAGAGAGAGGTGGCGATTTTACACCACAGTTTGGTTTATTGAAACATCGTATTTGAGTTTATTGAGAGAAGAGAGAGGTTGCGGTATTTATCGCAGCCTTTTTTGTTTGTCTCGATAAGAATCCGCGGCTTAAGTTTGTTTTCGTAAATTTATTGAGCGAGAGAGAGACTGTGAGAAAACTTACAGTCTCTTCGTTTATATTGGTAAAAAACTTTTGCCGGTGAAGAAGAGGAGAAGCAATGTTCAGGAAGCAATATGCACAACCGAACAAACGCTTCTCTTACAGGCGGTAGGAAATTCAGCGAGATTTTATGCGCAGTCTTTCTTGTCTGGGGGACGACTACAATCTGTTTTGCGGGCAATACCAAAAACATAATGCTGACAGGTTTTTGGCCGCCCTCCAATGAAATGCTGCGCAAATTCAGCACAGACCCGAACCAGAACCCGGGCGGGTGGCAGGGCCAAAACTGGGAAGGGCGGGGTTACGATGTTTATGCCTACTTCCCTGAATTTCCCGGCGGGGTAGGCGGCAACCCAAAAGGCAACGGCGACTTCGAGGTCGATTATCAGGATGTTTCGAGTGACTTCTGGCGAATTACAGGCAATATTCATCCTGTAGCTATTCTCAGCTACGGGAAGGGTTCTATGTGGTGGGAGATAGAATATAACGCCCGAAATTTATCTGCGTGGTGCAACGACTATTTGAGTCCGTTGCAGCCGACACCGTTTCCTCCCGATGGCAGTGTCCCTGCGGACTCGATTCGGAATTCCACCTTGCCTGTTCAGGCCATTGCCGACGCCATCAATAATTCCGGGATAGGAGTTAATGCCTTCGTTGACTGGGACGGCGACCCGGGAGCATTCTTATGTGAGTATATGGCTTATCACGATGCGTGGTACAAAAGTCTCCATAGCGACCCCTCAGACCAATACCTCTGCCTGGCGGCGGGATTTACTCACGTGCCGGCCGGCTTGAGTGTAAGCACGGCGACAACGGTATGCGAGGTTGCCCTGCGGGCAACGATTGACTATCTGGACTCACAATTGACATCTTATACAATTTCCGGGACGGTAACGTTGGATGGTCTGCCTCTTGCCGGGGCAGTAATGAACGGCCTGCCGGGGAATCCCGTTACGGATGCAGGCGGTTTTTATACTGCACAGGTCGGCGCCGGCTGGTCGGGGGCGGTTTCGCCGGTGAAAGAAGGATATGCATTTAATCCAGCCGAGAGAATATACTCCAATGTAATAGCAAATCAACCGGCTCAGAATTGTGTCGGTTCTGCTGCTGCATCCCAGATAATTGAGTTTGATGCCGCAAGCTCCGATGCCGCCAGTTCCGACAACACAACGCTAAGCTGGGCGCATACCATCGGCGGCGGCAATAACCGTATTCTGGTGGTGTCAGCCATCTGCGCAGACAGCGTTGCCAAGGACGAGGTAATAAGCAGCATCAAATATAACGGCGTCAATATGACCCCTGTGCCGGCATCCGGTAAATCTCGAGGTTATATAAAAGCAGATTTATATTATATGCTGGAAGCAGATTTGCCGTCAGTGCCGGGGACATATACGGTTTCGATTACATATAACGGAGCGGTTTATGCCCGTGCCGGTGGGGCTGTTTCACTGCGAAACGTAAAGCAGCAGGGGCCGGAAACCGTTGTTACCAATTCACTGGCTTCAGCCGCGGCCATCTCAACAAATATTAGCACACTGAGCAATGGCGACTGGATAGTTGATGCAGCAGGCCACGCCTGCACAGGCTCTTTCTCCACTTCCACATCCGCAGAACGATGGGACCGGGGTGTTTATCATACCGCCGCCGGCAGCACAACCGTAGCAGCATCGGCAGGCGCAAATAATGTAAGCTGGAATTTCAGCGGCAATAACGGCGCAATCGTTCATTCGCTGGCAGCTTTTGCTCCTGCACAAACTGCGATACTTGAACAGCTTCCCTCGGACAATTTTGACAACAATAAGCAGGATAGCGCAGCTTGGCGGTTATATACAGAAAACAGTGAAAAAGTCTGGCTGGTCGAAGATGCCAACCGTCTGAATATCAGAGCCGCCGGCGGGGTAAATACTTTTGTCGCTGATTATACGGCAAATGAATGGAGCATCGATGTCGGCGAAAATTTCCAAACCAAAGTCGACTTCCATTACAGCCCCGTCAGCGCAACAGCAGGCTGGGTTAAAATGGCCATTGAGAACGGCTCCAATAATTATATCCTGATTGCCGCAGACTCTAATAATAACGAACCGCATTTCTGGTTCGAGCAGATTGTTGACGGCAGCACTGTTTCATCCGGACAAATTGCAAGGGACTTGAATGATGGAACACTTTTCATCTCGTATGATGCAGTCTTGGATGAGCTATACCTGAGCCATACCGGTTACGGCTCCGCCAATGCCTGGCAGACTATCGCAGGTCTTTTGCGAAATCAGTGGGCATCCAATCCGGTTACTGTAGCCATAGGTGGCGGCTCAAAGGGATGCAGCATTGGCGATGGGCAGGCTTACCTTGACAATTTTGAAGTTACCAGCGGCAGGGTGCTCGGCTGGCCCACGACCAGAGACCTCAATAGGGACGGCTTTATTGACAGCCTTGACATAAAGATAATGAGTGAGCATTGGCTCCAGACAGGCATAGGTATTGAGGGCGACGTAAATGGCGATGACACCGTCAACTTCGTGGATTTTGCTTTTTTGACGGTGGCCGGATAGCAGCAATAACCGCCTTTATTAACTGCTGATTGCTCGAATTCATTCTGGGGGTATATTAACGGTAGTTTTGAGTATAGGCCCAGCAATCCTCAGACAAATTAGAGCTTTTACTTGCTTAACTTTCTGAGAATTGATATTATTACGAACAAAGCAACGAGCTTAAGGTGGTGGTTACAATATGGAGAAGAATATGTCGGCACATCGCAAAACGGCTAAAAACATATCCCTTATACTTTTATTAACGTTTTCCTTTATTTCCTGCACCGCCCTTTACGCCGCAGGTGAGGAAAAATCTTGTATTGTTAAAACCGTCGACTATCCGGGCAAAGACCCTACAATGTGGGACGGCCTCTATGCCGCTTCCGACGGCAAAGTCTATACAGGCCTCATCACCGAAGGCGGAAGCGCTCATTTCTACGTGTATGACCCCGTAAAAGGCGCTCAAAGGATGTTGTTCGACATCGCCGGTTTTGTCGGCGAAAGAGGCACAGGACGCAGGCCCTCAAGCAAGATTCACTGCCGCCCGGTCGAGGACAAAGACGGCAATATTTACTTCGCCACCTTAAATAACGGCTCCGGCCCCGCAGGCGTTGATTTTACGAGCTGGATGGGCGGACGATGGTTCAAATATGACCCCAAAACTGAAAAACTCGAAGACCTCGGCCTGATAGGTTATAACGAGGACGGGCCTTATCCCGTGGCCATTGACAGAGAAAGAATGTATCTATTTGGTATCGGTTTTACAGGCTATCTTTTTCGCTTTGACCTGAAAAATCGTGTTACAAAAAATTTAGGCAATGTCGGCCAGGCGGACATCTGCAGGGGCATTTTCTGCGATGACGAGGGAAACGTCTACGGCAGTTTCCCCGTAGCAAGGGTCTGGAAATACGATGCGAAAAAGGAAAAGGCTTATGACCTCTCAATTCGTATGCCTTATGACCCGTCGATTTTCCCTACCCGGTTAAATGACCCGGGGATTGACCGCACCTGCGACTGGCGCTCTATTCAGTGGGACCCCGTAGAAAAAGTGGCTTACGGAGTTACCTGCGGCAGCGGCTCGATTCTCTTTAAATATGACCCTCACGACGGCCCAGAAGGCAAAATGACTGAGCTGGCAAAATTGTGCGACAAAAAGTTCTTCGGCAGAAAGGACATCCCTTACTCTACACTTGCTTTCGCTCTTGATGTCAAAAACAGAAGGATATATTACGCACCCTCCGCTCGTCCTTATACGCCGGGAAATTATGTCGAAACCTTTGGCAACGGAGAGCCTCATCATCTTGTGATGTATGATTTGAAGACCAACCAGAGGGTTGAACTCGGCCTACTTAAGGATACGGAAGGCCGCAGGGTCTTCGGCTGTGAGGGCGCTTCCGTTGGGCCGGACGGCACCTTGTATCTTTGCGGACAGGTCGAAACGACCCCTGAAAAAGCTACCCGACACACCAGAGAAACAAATATTCCCATAGCCTTAAAGCTGATAATTTATAAACCTCAGCTTAATTGATTTTTGAACTGTTTGAACAGGGAGGATTTTATAATGGCTGACTTCGGAAAAAAGGTTTTTATATTCTGTCTCGTCTCCTGCTTGTTGACCGCTATTGCTTCACCGGCCTTCGCTCGAGGCGGCACCAAAACTAACATCAAACAGCTTCAGCGAGTCGACGTCCGCGATTTGGGCTATCCGATGGTAAATGAAATCCCCAATAATAGCTGTGCCATTACTTCTCTTATCACCGCCTCTAACGGCAAAATCTACGGCGGGACCAGCGGCGAATACGCCTATCTTTTCCTCTTCGACCCGGCAATCAATAAGGCAAGGCATCTCGGCAGAATCAAAGACCAGCAGGGTATACACCATTCTTTGGTCGAGGACAGTAAAGGCTGTATTTATATCGGCACCGGCAAAGACGTCTGGGAAGAATTTGAATTGTCGAAATACGGCCCAAGACCCGGCCAGACCGATATGATGCCCTGGGACGATGTTATGAAAATCTTTGAAGAAAATTATTCCGACCACGTCTTATATGAGATGAAACTCTCCAAAGGCGTTATGGGCTGGCAGTATATAGATATGATTCTCTGGAACGACATTAAAAATTATTTCAAAGACTACCCCGGCGGACATTTATACCGCTATAACCCGAAGACAAGCGACAGCAAGGTAAAACTTCAGGAGATGGATTGTGAGCTTGAGGATTTGGGTGTCCCTGTGCCTAATAATTCTATATATGCCCTTGCCATCAATCCCCAGAAGGAAATGATTTACGGCCTAAGTTATCCCGACGGCCGGTTTTTTACCTATGATATCGCCGCCAAAAAATTCAAAGATATGGGGCCAATAGATGAAAAGATTATATTTCACGGCCCCGAAAGACAATGGCGAAGTCTGCCTCGCGACCTCGTTTGCGATACCGCCACTGGCAGGGTATACACTTCCGGCACAGATGGTATGATTGTTTATTATTGCCCTGATTCGAATAAGATAATCTCTACGGACTTAAAAGTCCCCGCCGATGAATATCACGCTCAAAGTTATATTGATTATGCGGTGGTTGACTGCTTTGCGAAAAGTCCTTCAGGCCTGATTTATGGTGGCTCGTCCGATGGTTACCTCTTCTCATTTGACCCGCAAAGAATGGAATTGGTAAATCTCGGCAAACCACGTGTATCGCGGCGTATAAGATGCCTCACTGTCGGAAACGACGGCAAGGTCTATATGATTGCAGGCGAACGCTCTACCTCACGGGTCTGTCAGCTTTATACTTACGACCCCCAGAAAGGCGGTTTTGAGGATTTGGGATTACTGGTTGTTGACAGAAGTCCTTATTACAGTTGGCGAGGCTATCAGTTTGACAGTATGACGACCGGCTCAGACGGCACAATCTATTGCGGCGAGAGCGAACGACGTTCGCATCTGTTTTTGTATATCCCCTGATACTATGATGCGCACAACTCAATGCTCTTTGACGCCTTGAGGCCTTCTTCTGCCTCTTTCCAATAGCCCGTATTTCCCCTTCTGCGACAAAAACACGCCGTTACCTGTTAAATCTCTAAAATTTTTCAAAAATTGCAGGAATTTAGGGAACAGTTTGGCTGTTTCCTGCATCTTATAGGTAGAGTC
>Ga0315278_10002237_pt1 | contig 17213 bp, 7 predicted proteins | sample YL17G06_0_MG_FD_203880 | JGI IMG/M metagenome (GOLD analysis project Ga0315278, IMG submission 203880) | Sediment microbial communities from Yellowstone Lake, YNP, Wyoming, USA - YL17G06_0 | ecosystem: Environmental > Aquatic > Freshwater > Lake > Sediment | place: USA: Wyoming | collected... | reverse complement strand
CAAGATCGATCTGGAGGCGGGGCGGAAGTACGATCTGAAGATGGAGGTTCGGAAGGGGCAATGGGGCGGGAATGCCCGGCTCTACTGGGCCAGCAAGCGACAGGGGCAGGAGGTTGTGCCGCCGGGATGTCTGTACCCCCCCGCCGGGACGAATCCGCCGACGGTGCAGATCACGACGCCCGGGAGCGGCGCGGTGTCGATGGCGGGGTCGGGGGTGAGCATGGAGGCCAGCGCATCGGACAGCGACGGATCGGTGCGGAGCGTGGAGTTTGTGGCCGACGGGGTGGTGGTGGGGAAAGCGGAGAGGAGCCCCTGGCGGATCGAGTGGCGTGAGCCGAAAGCGGGCTATCGCAAGGTCTGGGCGAAGGCGACGGACAACGCGGGGATCAGCACGGTGTCTGAGGCGACGTTTGTTGCGATTGTGGCGAATGCGAGGGGAGAGCTGCCCGTCCCGTGGATGGAGATGCCGGTGGGTAAGCTTGAGGCGGCGGCGGCGGTGGAGCATTCCAACGGCACGTACACGCTGAGGAGCCTGGCGGGGGATCTGCTGGGCGAGAACGAGGGTTTTCACTACGTATTCCAGGCATTGAACGGGGACGGGATGATCGTGGCGCGGGTGGCGAAGCTGGAGGCGGTACACGGGTCGGATGCGACGGCGGGGGTGCTGATCCGGGAGAACCTCGGGCCGGAGCGGGCGAAGTTTGCCTTCTTCGGTCTGGCGTCGGACACGGGGCTGGTGTTCGTGCGGCGGGAGAATACGTGGGAGGAGTGCAAGCGAGCGGAGGAGGCGGGCTCCGCGCCCTGCTTCCTGAAGCTGACACGGCATGAGAAGAGGATTTCGGCATACCTCTCGGGCGACGGGCAGAAGTGGGAGCTTTTCGGGCAGCGGATGATCGACATGCCGCAGAACGTGTTCATCGGGCTGGCGGTGGCGAATCCCGTGAATGAGCTTGGGCGGGCGATCTTCGATCAGGCGGCGATCACGACGGGCTCGCCGCGCATGGAATCGAAGGTGAAGGGCGTGGTGCTGCGAAGCGGGACGGTGGTTGCGGGGGACATCCACTCGGTGGACGATACCTCAGTGAAGATGTGGACGCAGCGAGGGGAGTTGGTCATCCCGACGAGCCAGGCGGCGCGGATTCTGATCAAGCCGTTGACACGGGAGGCCATCGAGCGAGTGCGGGGCGGCCGGAGCGGGGTGATCCTGAACAACGGCGACTTCATCGACGGGTCGGTGTCGTTCAAGGATGGGCAGATCCGGGTCAGCTCGGTCCTGTTCGGAGTGCGGAAGCTCAACACGTGGGACGAGACGATCGCCGCGATTCTGCGTGACATCGAGCAAGAGCCGTGCAGGTACGAAGTGATCTCGTCGGACGGGTCGGTGCTCCGGGGCAACCTGGTCGAGGCGGAGAAGGACAGGCTGCGGATCACGGACCCGTCGGGAACGAGGTTCACGGTGAACGGCGGGGATCTGGTGCAGATCAACTGCCGCTGACGGCAGCCATCAGCCCGCTCAATCGGTCTCTCCTCAATCCGGACTGTGCGCGTTATTACGCGGAAGCCGGAGGAAGGAAACGTGCAAAAAAGGGGCTTCGTGCTCACCATCGCGTGAGGACGGATCACGGGGGCGAGGTGGGCGACGCCCCCCATGGGCGCTAGAATGTCGGCGGATGGGGGCGGCGGAGGAACGCGAAATGCCCAAGCACACGATCGTGGTGATTCCTGGAGACGGGATCGGTCCTGAAGTGACGGGCGCGGCGAAGCGCGTGCTGGAGGCCGCGGGATTGTCGGCCGAGTGGGTGGAGGTTGCGGCGGGCGCTCGCGCGATTGAGCAAGGCTTCGAGAGCGTCCTGCCGCAGCAGACCCTCGATGCCATCCGCTCGCACAAGGTCTGTTTGAAGGGGCCGGTGACGACGCCGATCGGGCAGGGGTTTGCCTCGGTGAACGTGCAGTTGCGGAAGAAGCTGAACCTGTACGCGGCGGTCCGGCCCGTGCGATCGATGCCGGGGGTGAAGACGCGATACGAGAACGTGGACCTGGTGGTGATCCGCGAAAACACAGAGGGTCTGTACAGCGGGATCGAGAATGAGGTCACACCGGGCGTGGTGACGAGCCTGAAGGTGGCGACGGTGACGGCGTGCATGCGGATCGCGAAATACGCGTTCCGGTACGCCACGCAGCGGCAGCGGAAAAGGATCACGGTGTTCCACAAGGCGAACATCATGAAGATGACGGACGGGCTGTTCCTGCAATGTGCGAGGCGGGTGCAGGCGGAGGAATACCCGAGCATAGGGTACGAGGAGCTGATCATCGACGCGGCGTGTATGAAGCTGGTGCAGGACCCGACCCGTTTTGACATGCTACTGTGCGAGAATCTGTATGGCGACGTGGTGAGCGACCTTTGCGCGGCGCTGGTCGGGGGGCTGGGGGTGGTTCCCGGGGCGAACATCGGGGACGAAGCGGCGGTGTTCGAGGCGGTGCACGGCTCGGCGCCTGACATCGCGGGCCAAGGGATCGCCAACCCGCTGGCGTGCATTATGTCGGGCGTGATGATGCTGAACCACCTTCACGAGGAGGCGGTCGGGGAAAGGATCAGGAACGCCTACAACAACGTACTGATTGAAGGACAAGTGCTTACGCGCGACCTTGGGGGATCGGCGGGGACGAGCGAGTTTACGGAGGCCGTCTTGAGGCGGCTCGCCTGACGTCAGGTTGTCATATTCCCTTCTGCCAAAAGGCCGAATTTGCCGATATCAGGAACAGAGGCGAATACCGACGGGGGTGTGTACAGCCGTTGGGGGTCCGATGCAGTTGACAGCCCAACAGTTCGGTGAGGTTCTGGAAAGCCTTCGCGGCGCCAGCCGGTCAGGCGGCGGGAACGAAAAACGCCGATTCAGCCGGATGGAAGTGGAAGCAAAGATCGCGGTGGCAACCCTTCTAGCCGGGACGCCCGGGAGATGCTACTCGGCGCTCTCGCGTGACCTTTCCTTCGGTGGGATCGGCCTGATCCAGGCTCTGGCCGCGAACCTGAGCGATCGCTTGCTGGTCCGTCTGCCCTGCGGCAGCAAGCCGCCACTGATGATCGTCTGCGTGGTGGTTCACTATAAGGCACTTGCGGACGGGATCTTCGGCGTGGGCGCCGAGTTTGTGGTGGAGGCGGGGCCCGACATAGTCGGTCAACTGGATCACGTTGACGACCGGGAAATGCGGCGCATCCGCAACTCGATCCTCGATTGACGCCCGATAAGGCCCTTCGGCCCGTCTGTTGCGGTAACCGACCGGCCCTATTGTGGCGATATAACCGATGGCCAGGTCAGGCTGTGCGCCCCGGGGGTCGACCGGGGTGTCATGACCGCCGGGATGCTCATGCGTGCTCAGGAATCCATATGAACCTAACCGCCGATCAACTTGCGTCGCTGGTGCGATGCCTCGCTGTGAACCCTGACAGCGTCTGCACGGAGAAGCGACGAGCAGCGCGCGTCGGGCACCACGGGTGGATCGAGATCACCCATTGCGAGCGGACCGGGTCGAAAGGCCGCGGGGATGGCGCGGCGCAGCCCAACAGCGGACCGGCCGAGCGCACGCGTGCCCAGGTGGCGAACATCTCGTTACGCGGGATAGCGCTGATCAGCGGGACGCCGATGCAGGCGGGGCAGCAGTTTCTGGTGCACCTGCGGCACCAGAACGGACACCAAACCAGTGTTCTGTGCACGGTGGTTCACTGTATGGAGAAGCCGGGAAACGTGTTCGGCATCGGTGCGGAATTCACCTGCGTGGTGTCGGCTGACGCAGCATGCCAGCCATCGCAGGATGAAGAGCAGGCGAGCCGGATAAGACAGTCGATTCTGGGGTAAGGCGAGGGTGATTGCACGGGGTGGGGTCTGCGGCTCAACGCCGCGCCGCGGAGACTGATCCGGCGTCCGGCCGGCAGGGGCTTACTTGTCCGCAAGCAGGTTTCTGAGCACTCGGTGGAGAATGCCGCCGTGGCGGTAGTACTCGATCTCAACAGGGGTATCGATGCGGCAGAGGACGGGGAACTGCGTCTGGCGGCCGTTGTCGTCGGTGGCAACGATGGTCAGTTCCTGGCCGGGCTTGAGACTGTCATGCAGGGCGGGGATGTCGAAGCGTTCGTGGCCAGTCAGGTTGAGTGTCTGGCGGTTGTGAGGGTGCTTGTAGACGAGAGGCAGGACGCCCATGCCGACGAGATTGCTGCGGTGGATGCGTTCGAAGCCCTCGGCGATGACGGCTTTGAGACCGAGGAGGTGGGCGCCTTTGGCGGCCCAGTCGCGGCTGGAGCCCATGCCGTAATCCTTGCCGGCCAGGACGATCAGGGGAACGTTCTCGCTGTGGTACTTCATCGCGGCGTCGAAGATGGGCATGACCTGGAGGGAGGGGAGGTGGGTGGTGAGGCCGCCTTCGGTGCCTGGAGCGAGGAGATTCCGCAGCCGGATGTTGGCGAACGTTCCGCGGGTCATGACACGGTAGTCGCCGCGTCGGGAGCCGTAGCTGTTGAAGTCGGCGACGGGGACGGCGTGTTCGATGAGGAACCTGCCAGCGGGGGAGTCCTTTCTGATGGAGCCGGCAGGGGAGATGTGGTCGGTGGTGACGGAATGGCCAAGCATGACGAGGACGCGTGCGCCTGTAATGGGGGTGATGGGGGCAGGGCGGGGTGAGAGATCGACGAAGAATGGGGGTTCCTGAATATAGGTGCTGTCCGGCTGCCAGTCGAACAGTCCGCCGCCTCTGACGGGGATGGCATTCCACGGCCCATTGCCCTCGGCGACATTGGCATAGCGATGGTGGAACATCTCGGGAGACAGGCACTGGAGAATTGTCTGGTTGACCTCGCTCTGGGCAGGCCAGATGTCGCGAAGGTAAACCGGCTTGCCGTTGACCGTCCCGATGGGGTCGGTTTCGAGGTTCAGATCGACGGTGCCAGCGAGGGCGTAGGCGAGGACGAGGGGAGGGCTGGCGAGGTAGTTAGCCTTGACTCGTGAATGGATGCGCCCCTCGAAATTGCGATTTCCCGAGAGGACAGAAGCGACGACGAGATCGCGCTGATCGATGGCGGCGGCGACGGCCGGGGGCAGGGGCCCGCTGTTGCCGATGCAGGTGGTGCAGCCATAGCCGACGGTCTGAAAGCCGAGGATATCGAGGAACTGAGTGAGGCCGGCCTTGTCGAGGTAGTCGGTGACGACTCGGCTTCCGGGCGCGAGGCTGGTTTTGACCCAGGGGCGGGTGCGGAGGCCTGCCTGGACGGCGTTCCTGGCGAGAAGCCCGGCGGCGAGCATGACGGAGGGGTTGCTGGTGTTGGTGCAGCTTGTGATGGCGGCGATCACGACATCGCCATGGGTGAGGTCGGAGATGGTGCGGGCGTGTGCAGGCGGGGCGGGGGGTTGTTTTTTGAAGGTGTTGATGAGGGCGGTGTGGAACGACTGTCGGACGGCGGAAAGCTCGACGCGGTCCTGGGGGCGTCGCGGGCCAGCGAGGCTGGGGCGGACCGTGCAGAGATCGAGCTCGAGTGTTTCGGAGAAGTGGGGCTCATGATGGAGTTGTCGCCACAGGCCCTGTTCCTTGCAGTAGCGTTCGACGAGGTCGATGTGGCTTTCGGAGCGGCCTGTGAGGCGGAGGTAGGCGAGGACCTGGTCGTCGACGGGGAAGAAGCCGATGGTGGCGCCGTATTCGGGCGCCATATTGGCGATGGTGGCGCGGTCGGCGACGGTCATGTTGTCGAGGCCTGGGCCGCAGAACTCGACGAATTTCTCGACGACGCCGTGGGCGCGGAGCAATTGGGTGATGGTGAGGACGGCGTCGGTGGCGGTTGTGCCCTGGGGCAGGTGGCCGTGGAGTCTGAAGCCGACGACGGGCGGCGTGAGCATGAAGATGGGTTGGCCGAGCATGCAGGCTTCAGCCTCGATGCCGCCGACGCCCCAACCGAGGACGCCGAGGCCGTTGATCATGGTGGTGTGGCTGTCGGTGCCGACGAGGCTGTCGGGAAAGGCCTCGCCGTCGCGGATGGTGACCACGCTGGCGAGGTATTCGAGGTTGACCTGGTGGACGATGCCAGTGGCTGGAGGTACGACGCGGAAGTTGCGGAAGGCCTTCTGACCCCACTTGAGGAACTCATAGCGTTCGCGGTTACGCTCAAATTCCTTTTCGACGTTATGTTGGAGCGCGGCAGGCGAGCCGAATTCGTCGACCTGGACGGAGTGATCGATGACGAGGTCGACGGGGACGAGGGGGTTGATTCTCTGGGGGTCGCCGCCGGTGCGTTGCATGGCGGAGCGCATGGCGGCGAGATCGACGACGGCGGGAACGCCGGTGAAGTCCTGCAGGATGACGCGGGCGGGTTTGAACGGGAGTTCGTGAGGCTTGACGTTGCGGGGGTCATAGTTGGCCAGGTCTTGGACGTCGGAGGAAGTGATCTCAAACTCATCGAGGTTCCGCAGAGCGCTTTCGAGGAGGACTTTGATGGAGAAGGGCATCTGATCGATGCGGCCGATGCCGCGTCTCGTAAGGGCATCGAGGCGGTGGATAGTGACATCGCCGGCCTTGGTGGAGAGTCGCGATTGAGCGTCGAAGGTACTCATGGCGGTAGGCATACACAGAGGAAGCCAGTGCTTGACACCGATTGGCCCACCCCTGCGGGCGGGGAGCGGCAGATTGTATGCCAGACGGCTCGGCCTACAAGGCGCAGTTGAACGTAGACACTCCGGGGCGACGCTCTACCGTAACCCAAACCGAACCGCGAGGACTCCCCCTTCCGCAGCGTGCGCCTCCGCTGCTCATGCCGTTTTTCACCAGCGACGCGCGGAGCGTGCGGCATCCCGCCTCAGGATGGCCACCGCAGTGGCGATGAGCATCACGACCAGCGCCACAAAGAAAATCACGACGGGCAGGACGCTGATGTCGGACGAAGCAGGCTGGCCTGATGCCGGAGCCGACGCCGTCGGACCAGCGATGGGCCTGGACGCCTCAGAGTCGCTCGGCCGGGTGCTGCTGGCCTGGAGCGAGCTATCCGTGCGTGGATCGGAAATCTGAAAGAGATCGGGAAGCCCGAAGGCAGAGGTCTCAAGCCGAAGTGAGACATTGTCGCGGCAGTCGAACGTGTTCGCCCAAGGGTTGGTTGGGAACAAAGCCGGCGGATTGCCCACATCGACGACCTGGGAGGTATGCGGCTGAAGGAAGTCGCCCGGTTGTTCCTCGGCGAGGGACTCCCCGGCACTGGCGTGCGGCCAAGACAACAGGCAAAGCCCGACGCCCAGCGTAAGGAAACGAACGCTGATGAGCGGACGAAACCTCATGGCATCTCCCGCGGCTCCAAGGCGCAGCCGCGCAACTCATTATCCCGGGCACAGATAAGGAACAAGCATCCCCGATGGCGGCCTGCAGGCTTCTGGAGACCCAGTTCCACCCATCGTGCAACACACTTCAACCAGGCAAGCTGCCTCACGGACAGTCCCCGCAGGACAGCGATAACAGTCTACCGCCGGAATCCGGTCATGTCAATATGCAGACCGCCGCAGGCTCGATGGAACCTGATTCCGGCGGCATGACCGCCCGGTCACCAGGCACAAGGCCGTCGGGTGTTCGCCGGCGCCAGGTCGCTTCCCGTCAGGTCACAAGGTCCATCCGTTGCGATAGGGCGGATTGAGGAACTGATTGGCCTCATCGCTGTTGGTGAAGCGCATATTTCCCGCATCCCACTTGAGTTCCATGCCTAACATGCGGAGCCCGATAGCGCCCAGCAGCGCGACTTCGGTCAACGGGCCGCCATAGGAAAAATCGGAGCCGGCCTTGCCGCCCGTTCGGATCGCGGTCAGCCAGTCCTGGTGGTGCCCCTTGACGCGGGGCAGGGTCCTGGCCGGCTTGGAGGTCTTGAGTTTCTCCTGGTAAGCGCGCATTTTGGTCTCGGGGAAAACGCGTACGCCGCCGGCGCCGTGCGAGCCGTAGGTGATGCCCCCGCTATCGCCCAACACGATGGCGCCGGTTTCGGGGACGGTCCTGCCGGGTTCGAGCCCTTCCGGCCGCGGCATTTGCTCGTTGCCAGTGTACCAGTGGAGCGTGACGGGCCCGCGATTGCCCTTGGCGGGGAAGACATACTTGATGATGCAGCCTCTGGGGAAGGTATCGCCATGCACCTTCGGGTCGAAGTTCTTGGCCTGCGCCTGGATGGTGAGCGGGGAGCCGAGGTCAAGGGCCCAGAAGACGGGGTCAACGACGTGGCAGATCCAGTCGCCGCTGGTTCCTGTGCCAAAGGGCGACCAACTGCGCCACCTTGACGGCGCGTACATGGGGTTGTACTTCCTCAACTGGGCCGGGCCGAGCCAGAGGTCCCAATCGAGCGTGGCCGGTACGGGATGGTCCTCGTTCACGCGTGAGAGTTGGCCCATGGCGGAGTTGGGCGCGTTGCAGGCGGCATGAATGGTATGCACCTTCCCGATCGCGCCGTCCCAGACCCATTCGCAGAACGTGCGGATGGAATCGAACGAATGCCCCTGGTTGCCCAGTTGCGTGACGACTTTGTGCTCGCGGGCCGCCTTCATCAACTGGCGGATCTCGTACACCGAATGCGCCAGGGGCTTCTCGCAATAGACGTGTTTGCCTCGTTTTATGGCGGCCATGGCCGCGACGGCGTGGGTGTGATCCGGGGTCGCCACGACGACCGCGTCGATGCTCTTCTCCATCTCATCCAAGAGCTTGCGGAAATCCCGAAATGGCATGGCGGCGGGGTGCTTCTTCATGGCATCGCCGAGGCGGCCTTCATCCACGTCGCAGAGGGCGACGATATTCTGTCCGCCGACCTCGTTGACGTTGTCGGCCCCGCGCCCGCCGACGCCGATGCAGGCGATGTTCAGCTTCTCGTTGGGTCCAGTTGCGCCCCTCGCGGTGAGCACATGACCGGGGACGATTGTGAACCCGGCCAAAGCAGCCGCCGCCCCACCCACAAAGTCGCGCCGCGTAACGCCTGTCTTCTTAGCATGCATCTGAGTCTCCTGAGCTGTGTGGTTCACGGGCCATTCGAGCCCCAATCGATGATACCGGGGGGCGCCGATAGCGTTGCGGCAAGCGCGGAGGCCCGCTGGGGGGCTCCGGCAGTTCTCCGTGCGGCGGGAACACCATTGACCGACCTCTGTCACCCCGGTATGACTTGTCTTTCGTGGCGTGGGCCAAATCCGTATCTCCGTGACATGTCAGCAAGGGAGCGAAGATGACGCCTGGCAACAGCGCGGGCAAAGCAGCGGTCGAGGCGCCCGAATTCCCCGCGTCGAGCACCTCGTACGACGAGGTTCCCTACAAGAGCTATCCGTATCCGCAAACCCGCCCGGAACGGCTGGCCACGGTTGCGGCGATCTTCGGGCTCAAGACCGCGCCGGTCGACCGGTGCCGCGTGCTGGAGCTGGGCTCATCAAGCGGGGGAAACCTCATCCCCGCGGCCGAGCAACTCGCGGAAAGCCAGTTCGTCGGCATCGACGCCTCCTCGCGCGAGATCGCTGACGGCCAAGCGATCGTGCAGCGTCTGGGCCTCAGGAACATCCGCCTGGAACGCCGGAATATTCTCGATATCACGGCGGACTTCGGGCAGTTCGATTACATCATCGCCCACGGCGTGTACTCGTGGGTGCCCAACGCGGTGCAGGAGAAGCTGCTGGAGGTTTGCCGGGCGAATCTGGCGCCCAACGGGGTGGCGTATGTCAGCTACAACACGTACCCGGGCTGGCACATGCGCGGCATCATCCGCGACATGATGTGCTATCGGGCGCAAGCGTTCCAGAAGCCGGCCGACCAGATCCGCCAGGCCCGCGCATTGATCGAGTTCCTCGCGCAATCGGTTCCCAAGGAGGACAACGCCTACGGGATCATGCTCCGGAACGAACTGAATGCGATGCGCGGCAAGGAGGACCACTACCTTTTCCACGATCACCTCGAGAAGGTCAACGAGCCGGTGTACTTCCACCAGTTCATGGACCGCGCGCAGGCCAAGGGCCTGCAGTACCTTGGCGAGGCCGAGTTCGGCAGCATGTCGCTGAAGAACTTTTCGCAGCAGATTGAGGCCGTGGTGCAGAGCGTCGCCTCGAACCTGATCGAGATTGAGCAGTACATGGACTTCGTGCGTAACCGGATGTTCCGCCAGACGCTGCTGTGCCACGCGGACGTGGCGCTGGACCGGTCGGTGTCGCCCGATCGCGTGCTGGGGTTGTACGTTGCTTCGCCGGCAAAACCGGAATCGCCGGTGACGGACGTGAAGACCTCGGCCAAGGTCGTCTTCAAGGGACCACATGCGGTCACGACCACGACCGATCCGCTGATGAAGGCCGCGATGCTGCACCTGGGCGCGATCTGGCCGCAGTACGTCGCCTTTCCCGAGCTGGTCGCGACCGCGCGTTCGCGGATCAACCCGGAACCTGCTGTCGTGGACACGGCGCAGATCACGGCCGATTCGCGCAAGCTCGCGGAGCCGCTGCTGCGTTGTTACGCCTCGAACCAGGTCGAGCTATCGGTCCGCGCTGCGCCATACACTCTGCAACCGAGCGAGCGGCCGGTCGGGCCTCCCTCTGCACGCCTGCAGGTCGAGGCCTCCAACAGGGCCACCAACTTCCGCCACGAGTCGGTGCAGCTCAACGACCTGCAGCGGCAGGTGCTCCGATGTCTCGACGGCCAGCACGACCGCGCCGCCATCCTCGAATTCCTCCAGGACCTGTGCCTTCGCGGCGTCCTGGTGGTGCACGAGCACGGCCAAGCCGTCAAGGACGCTACGCAGATCAAGGGGATTCTGGAGAAGCCTCTGGATGCGGCGTTGACCATGCTCGGCCGCCTCGCCATGCTCAGGGCATAGCAGCGGCGCTCGCCCGATACGTGTACTCCCAATCGACGGCAAGAAACGGCCGGACAACATCTTCCGTCCTGAAACCGGCCCGCGTAGTTCTCCCCTGGACAGTTGCCGCCGTCCGGTGGCGTGCTCCCGGGTCACGCTACGTGAGGAATGGCCCAAGCTCTGTCAAGTCGCCGGAAATCCGCCTTTTATGCTTGATCGGGATCGGCGTTGGTGGATAATAGAGGTATTGATACCGGCTGCCATGGTGGGCACGGAGGAGCGTTGGACGCACAGTGCCCCGCGTCGTACAGGCCGGTCAGCAGTGGCTCGTGGGTGCATGTCGGCGCCGTGGGCCGATACACGTCATTTCGGGATCTGCGGCCGTCTGGTAACGTCGCCGGTTTTCGCAATTCTGTTCCGCCTGGTTGCCTGGTATTGCGATCGGAGTCTGCTGGTGCAGTTCCGATCCAGTCGGTAGCGGTGTGTGCCTGTCTGTTGTTGAGAAAAAGGGGGACGAGGAGGAAAGACCATGTCAGCGTCTTCATCATTGCGCGTTCGCTCGATCCGTGGCAGTCGTTCAGCCAGCAAGCCCTGCCATCGCCTGCTCAGGCGATCGTCCCGACCCGTCGCGGACCGCTTGTGCCGTCATATCGACAGCCTGGAGCAGCGGATACTCCTCGCCAGCAACCCCAGCCCGGTTGAGGATCTCATCACCACAGCCCCCGGCGATGCCTACACGCTGCAGTCAACGCTCCCGATGGCGCTCGCCGAGGCCGAGGCGGCTGCCAAGCCCGTCATCAAGTGGGACCAGCCGCCTGTCCCCGCTCAGCCGCAGAATCTGTTCTACGGCTGGGATCAGCTTTCTGTGCATGGGGGGTCGGAGATCGCCGCCGACGATTGGAAGTGCGTCAGCGACGACGCCGTCTCCGACATCACGTGGTGGGGATCGTTCCTGGGCTGGGATACGCCTGACGCTCAGCCCGTCCTGCCAACGGCCTTCTGGATGACCATGTGGACCGATGTGCCCGCCGGCGGCGTAACCAACTTCAGCCATCCGGGAGTCGCCGTCTGGCAGACCCGTTGCCAGACCTTCACTGCCAACTTCGCGGGCTGGGAGTTCGACCCCCGGTCCAACTCCTGGGAAGCGATGTTCCGCTTCCACCAGGAGCTATCCGAGTCACAATGGTTCTACCAGCAGCCGGGGACCAACTCGATCCGCTGGCTCAGCATCGCAGCCGAGTACCCATCCGGCACCGTGGTGCCCCATCCCTTCGGATGGGCCACGCGCCCGCGCGATCCGCAATCGCCGGCCCCGGATGACGCCGTGCGGATTTTCAGCCCCACCTCGCCCGAGCCCGGCGCGCAGTACCAGCAAGGCTTGCCCATCTACTGGCCGACCCCGGCGAACTCCTACGACCTGGCATTCGAGTTGGGCGGTACGCACGTGCCGCCCCCGAAATGGACCGAACTGCCCGATCCCAAACTGCCGGGCCTCCACGACCACGACTACACCGATTTCCTGGGGTTGGTCCACACCACGACCATCGCCGACCAATGGCAATGCGAGGGCGGCTCGGTGACCGATCTGCACTGGTGGGGAAACTACGAGGTGGACCCGCGCGGTGCCGAACTCCGCGGGAGCGGCGTCGAATACTTCCACCTCAGCATCCACACCACCAAGGTCGGCGAGCCGTTCCCCCTGCCCGGAACCGAAGTCTGGGGCATGGATGTGTCCTTCAAAGCCGTCTCGGAGACGTACGCCGGCATGATCAACGTCGAGGGTAGCCGCATCTACTCCTATGAGTTCGTCCTGCCTGACCCCTACGCCCAGAAAGCAGGCCAGATCTACTGGTTCGATATCTCGGCCCACTCCAACAAGCCCACCAATCCCGCGATGTGGCGATGGCAGGAATCCGGCCGGCCGACCAAACCCACCCTCTACCCTGCCGCTCAGCGGACCGACACCGGGCCTTGGCAGAGCATCATCTGGACGATCGGCCCGCGGTACTCGGAGATGGCCTTTGAGATCACATCCGGCCAACCGCAGCATTTGGTCAAGTGGTCGCAGCCGCCCCAGCCCTACCAGGGCGCAGTCACCAATCAGGGCTGGAACGAACAGTCCGTCTACGCCAGATCCCAGATCGCCGCCGACGACTGGGTGTGCTCGACACAGGCTCCCGTCACCGGCGTTCACTGGTGGGGCTCGTACTTGGGCTGGGACCGAACGACCCCGCCGGAGATCAGGCCCACCTCCTTCCAGGCCGGCCTGTGGACCGATGTCCCCGGCGGCACCGCCAGCTTCAGCCACCCCGGCAAGATGCTGCGAGAGTGGGAGCTTAAGGACTACAACTGGGAATTCGCAGGCTGGGATATCGACCCGCGCGACCCCCTGGCCAAGCCCGAGGCCTGCTTCCACTTCTGGCAGGACCTCCCCGAGGACCAGTGGTTCTACCAGCCCGTCGACCGGATGATCTACTGGCTGAGCGTCGCCGCCGTCTATCCGCCTCTCTCCGGCATTCCCAACCCCTTTGGCTGGACAACCCTCCCGCGCTCGCCCGACTCCCCGGCACCCGATGACGGAGTCAGGATCTTCGCGCCCACCGCACCCAAACCCGGTGTTAGCTTCCAGGAAGGCCAGCCCATCTACTGGCCCACGCTCAGGGAATCCTATGACCTGGCCTTCAGGCTCGTCAGCAATGTCCCCGACACCGACTGGGGCGATGCGCCCGACGGCGTGACCGCACCCGGATACCCCACCCTCCGCATCAACCAAGGCGCCCACCACACGATCGACCTCAAGGTCTATCTCGGCAAGCTCATCGACAGCGAACCCGACGGACTGCCCAATCTGCCCGCCACCGGCGACGATCTCAACGCCCTCGACGACGAGGACGGCGTCGTCCCCACCTCCCTCCTTATCCCCGGCCGCATGGCCACCGTCGATGTCACCGCCAGCGCCCCAGGCTTCCTCTGGACCTGGATCGACTTCAACCGCGACGGGAGCTGGGCGCAGGCCACCGATCGAGTCTTCGCCATGAAGCCCCTCGCCGTCGGCCTCAACCATCTCAACTTCGCCGTCCCCAACACCGCCTCTCCCAACATCGACACCTACGCCCGATACCGTTTCACCACCCTCGACACGCCACTGTCGTACACCGGCCTGGCGCAGAACGGCGAGGTTGAGGATTACCACGTCAAGATCACCGCCCCTGAGATCGATCCGTTCCCCGATTCGGCAGGAACCATCCAAATGGTTCTGTTGGACAGCCAGCCCATTGAGGTCGCCCTCGACGGCCCCTCGCAATGGCAGGTCGACATCGACGAAGCCGGTACCGCCAGCGATCCCGACGGCAACGGCCGCGATCAGGTCCAGGCCGAGCTCACCCAACTCAGCCTCTCCGGCGACAGCCCCTTGGGCCCCGTCCTCGTCCGACAGGCCGCCAACCGGCCTTCCCTCGGCCAGATTGAGGAGCGAACCAATCAGACCCTCGGCAAGCTCGACTTGCCCCCCTTCGCTTCGGGAGGATTCGCCGACAGCTTCTTCGACATCTGGGTTGAGATCGTCGTCCAGGATCAGGTGCTGTACACCCCCATGCCAGTACACTTCGGCTCGGTGATCGGCCACAAGCCGCCCATCGCCGGCGAGATCTACAACGCCCAGGGGCAATACCCGTTGTACACTGCGGCCGGACTGTATGTCGGCTACCTTCTTTCCGCCACCTATGTTCCTCGCCCGACCTACGACTTCGGCGATGCCCCCGACAAACCCTTCCCGACACTCCGCCTCAACAACGGCGCTCGCCACGTCATCAGCTCCAGGGTCTTCCTCGGAAACCGCATCGATGCCGAGGGCAACGGCCAGCCCGATGCCTTCGCCACCGGCGACGACAACGCCGGCCTGCCTGACGAAGACGGCGTCGTTTTCACCTCGGCCATCGTCATCGGTCAAGTCGCGACTCTCAATGTCACGACCAGTATCACCGGCTTCCTCAGCGCCTGGATCGACTTCAACGCCAACGGCTCCTGGGCCGATCCCGGCGAGCAGGTCTTCGCCTCTCTTCGGGTGCCGGCCGGCACCACTCCCCTCAATTTCCCCGTCCCCGCTGTCGCCAACACCACGCCGATGGGCAACTTCGCCCGATTCCGGTTCACCACAAGCCCCGCTGCCCTTTCCTACACCGGCGTCGCTCGCGACGGGGAGGTCGAAGACTACCAGCTCTTCGTCCAGAAGCTCCCGCCCGACACCAAGTGGGTCCCCCAGTGGCCCGATCTCTCCCGCAACGGCATCGACATCAAAACGGACGCCCTCCACACGCTCGCCGATGATTGGCAATGCGTTGAGCCCAGCCTCCTGACCAACGTGCGACTGTGGGGTTCCTGGCTGGGCGACCGCAAGGGCACCATCAACAGCATCGAGCTGACGATCCACGGCGACGACCCCATCGGCCCCGGCGGAACAGACCCGGAAAACAAATTCTCCAAACCGGATATCGAGAAGATGCTTTGGAGCCACCCCTTCTCGCCCGCCGACTTCACGCAATCGCTCTACGCCCGCCTCCCCCAGCCAGGCGAATACTGGTGGGACCCCCTCGCCAAGCAACCCATCCCAGGCGCCGACACCCAGGTCTGGCTCATCGACATCCCCATCAACCCCGCCGAGGCTTTCCCCCAGACCGGCTCCAAGAGCAATCCCGTCATCTACTGGCTCCAGGTACGCGTCAAAACCTCCGAAGGCGAGTTCGGCTGGAAGACCCGCCGCTGGCCTGACCATTCCATCGACGATGCCGTCTGGGACGTCGGCAGCGAGCTGCCCAGAACCTGGAGGGAACTCCGTTACCCCTTCGGCCATCCCTATTACGGCTTGGAGCAGGACTCCATCGACATGGCCTTCGCGCTGGGGTTCCAGGAACTGTCCTCGTTGGACTTCGGGGACGCGCCTGATGGTCTCACGTCGCTTATCTATCCGACCCTCCTGATCCACAACGGCGCCCGCCACGTGGCCACCGGACCGTGGCTCGGCAACCGCTCCGACTACCCCGACACCGAACTCGAAGGCCAGCCCAATGACTCCGCCACCGGAGATGACAGCAACAACCGCGACGACGAGAACGGCGTCTCTTTCTCCGAACTCGTCGCCGGCCGCCAAGCCACCGCTACCGTCGAGATCAGCGGTGTGGGCGGCTACGTCGACGCCTGGATGGACTTCGACACCGACCGCGTGTGGGAATCCACCGATCAGGTCAGCAGTTTCTTCCTTACTGTGGGCACCCATACGATCGCGTTCAACGTCCCCGGCAATGCCTCCGTCGGAACCACCTTTGCTCGTTTCCGTGTCAGCACCAAAGGCGGCCTCGCCCCCGTCGGCCTTGCCTCCGACGGCGAAGTCGAAGACTACAAGGTCACCATCATCCCCTCCCCCACCAAGGACCTCGGCGACGCGCCCGACTCCACCAACAGCTTCCCCGGCGTCGGCATGACCGCCTACCCCGCCGGCGCCATGGCGTACTTCCCGACCGTCTACAGAATCGGCTCCCCCGCCTTCGGGCCCGTCCATCTCAACCCCACAGGCTTCGCATTCCTCGGCCAGGGCGTCAGCTTCGAGGATGAAGCCGACAGCGGACCCGACCAGGACCCCACCAACAACATCATTCCGCTCAACAACGCCGCCAACCTCGACCGCTACGATGACGGTATCCAGGGCCTCCTCACTCTCACCCACGGCGAGCTCAATACCTTCAAGTACACCGTCAATGTCACCAACGTCCTGCCGATGAAGCTCTACGCCAACGTCTGGTTCGACTGGGACCGCCGCGGCGACTGGGACGGCGTCTCCCCTGGACCCGATCCCGCCGGCACCCCCGACTGGGCCGTACAGAACCAGGAACTCTCCTTCACCGCCACCGGCCTCCAGACCATCACCACGCCCGCCTTCTATGCCTGGCACCCCGAGAACACCGGCCGACCCATCTGGATGCGCATCACCCTCTCAGAACAGAAGTGGCAGCTCTCGCCTCTGCCTGTCATCGGCCACGGTGGTAGCGGACCCCAGGCCGGATACCTCTACGGCGAAACCGAGGATTACTACATCACCGAGTACCTTCAGGACAAATACGACTTCAGCGACGCGCCCGACAGGCCCTATCCCACCACCCTGATCCACAACGGCGCCCGTCACAAACTCGGCTCCAATATCTACCTCGGCACTTACGTCGATGACGAATTCGATGGACAGCCCACCCTCAACGCTGATGGCGATGATACCCTCCCCCTCGGCTCGCCCGATGACGAGGACGGCGTCTTCTTCTCCTCCGTCATCGCACCCGGCATGAAGGCCAAGGTGAAAGTCGTCACCCACGGCACCGGCTACCTCAACGCCTGGCTCGACGGCAACGCCAAC
>Ga0315278_10002236_pt1 | contig 17215 bp, 14 predicted proteins | sample YL17G06_0_MG_FD_203880 | JGI IMG/M metagenome (GOLD analysis project Ga0315278, IMG submission 203880) | Sediment microbial communities from Yellowstone Lake, YNP, Wyoming, USA - YL17G06_0 | ecosystem: Environmental > Aquatic > Freshwater > Lake > Sediment | place: USA: Wyoming | collected... | reverse complement strand
GGCGCGTCGGGCCGGGTCCCTGCTCGTCGGATGTCGCGATCCAGGCTCGATCCTCCAAGCGGTGCAGGACGTTGTACAGCTGGCTCGCGGCGATCCTCCACACCGCGCCGAGGCCGGACTCCAGACGCTGCTGCAGGTCGTAGCCGTGGGCCGGGCCGTCCACGAGAAGCCCGAGGAGCACGAACTCAGCCGGGAACCCGCGCGACACCCCGTATTCCATATTGGAATAGTCTACCGCAAGACGTCCCTCATCGCACCTCCCCGCAACGAGATGTCGATCGCGAAGCGGCGAAGAGCGGCCCGGTTCCCCAACGGCGCTTGTTCCTAAGTGGGGTAAGATGAGGCCATGGCCGCCGCGCGACGGGAGAGGACGAAGCCGGTCCGCGTTCACCTTGCCAGCCTCGGGTGCGCGAAGAACCTCGTGGACTCCGAGCGTCTCCTCGCTCGGCTGGCGACGGCCGGTGCCCTCGTCGGCGCGGAGGCTGAAGAGGCCGACATCATCCTCGTGAACACGTGCGGGTTCATTGACCCGGCGCGCCGTGAATCGATGTCGGTGATCGACGAGTACGCGGCGCTCAAGGCCGAGCGCCCGGAGCTCAAGCTCTTCGTCCTCGGGTGCCTCGTCGTCCGCGACGGGGACGCGCTTCGCGATCGTCTGCCCGATGTGGACGGCTTCTTCGGGATCGATGCGCACGAGGACATCGTTCGCGCGAGCGGTCTCGCCGACGAAGACACCGGCGACACCCGCCTCCTGCTCACGCCCTCACACACGGCCTACCTGCGCGTCGCCGACGGGTGCGACAACCGTTGCAGCTACTGCACGATCCCCTCGATTCGCGGGAACTTCCGCAGTCGCCCGGCGGGCGACGTTGTCGCCGAGGCGCGTTCGCTCGCCGAGCTCGGCGTGCGGGAACTGAACCTCATCGGCCAGGACACGACGGCCTACGGGGTGGATCGCCAAGGGGAGCCCGGCATCGTCGGCCTGCTCGAACGCCTGGACGAGATCGAAGGCGTGCGCTGGATCCGTCTCCTGTACGCTCACCCGGCCCACCTGCGCGACGACCTTGTGCGCGCGTACACGCGGCTCGAGAAGCTCGTACCCTACGTCGACCTGCCGCTCCAGCACCTGTCGGACCGCATCCTCGCCGCCATGGGGCGTCGCGTCGGCCGCGCGGCGATCGACCGACTGCTCGGCACGTTGCGCGGCCAAGTGCCCGGCCTCGCGCTGCGGACGACGTTCATCGTCGGCTTCCCCGGCGAGACGGACGTGGAGTTCGGCCAACTCCTCCGCGGCGTCGAGGAGATCCGCTTCGACCACCTTGGCGCGTTCGCCTACTCGCCGGAGCCCGGCACCCCGGCCGCCGAGCTCCCCGGCCGCCTGCCGCCCGACCTCGTTGCCGATCGACTGGAGCGACTGCTCGCGGCGCAACACGCGGTCGTGATGGAGAAGAACAGGTCCCGCGTCGGCGAAACGGTGGACGTCCTCATTGACGGCGCCGACGAGACGCCGGGCATCTCGATCGGCCGCACGGCGACTCAGGCGCCCGATGTCGATCCGGTGACTCTCGTCCGCGGTCGGCACAAGGCCGGCGTCTTCGTTCGCGCGCGCATCACCGGATCATCCGATCTCGACCTGACCGCGACCGCCGTCCGCTAGCAGCCAGCAGGCTGTTAAGCGAACGAGCCGGAGCCGGCGACGATTTCCTCCGCCCCCGCGAAGAAACGACCGACGTCGATTCCATCAACTAGCGCATGATGCGCCTGGACGTTGAGTGGAAGGAGGACGCGGCGACCCTGCTCGCGGAACCGTCCCCAGGCGATGCGCGGCACGGAGTCCGGGGGATCGAGGGGAACCGGGTGCACGAGGGCGGTGAACGACACCCACGGCAAGGTCGTCATGAAGAAGAGATCGTCGCGATCCGGCTCCGACCACAGCAAGGCCGCGCGGCGCGCCCGTTCGATGCGCGCGTCGGCGTCCGCGGCGAAGCGGTGGACATCGGGATCGTACCGCAGCGTGGCGAAGCGGAAGGCGTCTCCCTCTCCGAGCACCGTGATCGACGGGTCGACGACCTCGTGCTCGACGACATCGTTCCCGCGGATGCGCTGTCGGAACGCCGGGACGTCGTTCGCCGCCGTGCAGAGCGCGTGAACGAGGCCGACCGTAAACGAGAAGCCGCGGGCGCGATGCGTCTCTCGCAGCCGCGTCACGTCGACGTCGGCGGTCACGCCCATGTACGGGAACGAGAGACTCCGGAAGAGCTCGAACGCCTCGCGGCGACTCCACGTGGCGACATCAATGACGCGCGGCGCGCGGCGCCCTTTTACGAGTTGGTCCACAATTTCACCACCTCGGCATGGACGACGAAGCAGGATGCAGACGAGGCCCCGGCGAGCGCGGTTGCCGGCGCCGCACGCCATGCGAGCGCAAGAACGAGCGAACGCTTCATCTCGACCTCCGATCACGAACTCCGTCGGATTCTAGGTGCACGGGAGTGGAGAGACAACGAACACCGCGCCTCGACGCCTTGCTCACGGCGCCTCCACTCGGTCAATCTAGCATGGATGAGTAGGTCGGGAGGAGGAGTCCGTGACTTGGTCGAGGCGGCGGAAACGGTGGACGTGGATTGCGCTCGGGACGCTCGTTTCTCTCGGGCTGCTCCTCCTCGCCTTCGTCCTTGTCCTCCACTTCACGGCGCCCGCTCCGCCCAGCGATGCGCCTGAGGTTGCGGTGAAGGCGATTCCCTCCGACTGGATCGAGCCCCCCGTGGCCCAGACCGAGTCGGAGGAATCCGCAACTTCATCCGCTCGCGCGACGTGGCGGTCGATGGGCGCGCTCGCCCTGACCGCCGACGGGCGTTCGTTCGGCGAAGAAACCTACGAGCTCAACGTCTCCGTTGACGGGGCGATGCTCGAATCCTCGGGCCGCTTCGGGTTCAAGATCCTCCTCGCCACGATCGACGTGGCGTTCGAGCAGCGATGGGAGGGGGGAGCAGGCCTCGAGCCGACGCTCTACACGCTGCACATGGATGCGCCCTTCGGACAAGGCCAAGACGTCGCCGGCGCGCTCGACGGGAACCGGTTCGTCGTGCGGCGCAACCGAGACGAGACGAGCCTTTCCATCGTGCCTGAGCGGACGATCATCCTCGGCACGTTCAGCACCTACGCCCTCGTGCCGCTCTGGTTCGAAGAACGCCAACAAGATGGGGCAGCGTCATTCGATGTTCTGCTGTTCGGCGGCCCGCCGGGCGCCGCGGCTGGAGGCGGAGAGCTTCCCACGGTCATCGTGGAACGCGCAGGAACAGCGACCGCGCGCGCGGGTGATCTACTGATCGAGTTCGACGCCTACACGATCCGGAGCCCGTTCGGCGACAGCGTGCTCTACGCCAAAGGGAGAGAGTTCCTTGCCCTCGTCGCCGGAACCGCCGACCGGCCGCTCCTTGTCTACCGCAGCGACTACTTCCCTCAAGGCTTCAGCGTCGTCGACACGCAGAACGCGACGGGCGCGCTCTAGCTGGTTGAGAGTCTCGGGTACCGGGCGACGAGGACCCTTATCACGTACCGCAAGCCGCTGGCGCAGCCGGATGCGGCTGGGGCTGCGCGGAACCAGCTCGCAGCCATCTCTTAAGGGCGCGGCTCCGATTGCTCTCTGGCGACCGCGGCGCGAAACTCTCCCCATGCGACGATTCGACGAGCTTGCGGACAGCGAGAAGACGGAGCGCTACGCGCGTCTCGCCGAGAAGGCTCTCGCCGCCTACGGCCTCGCCGGTGACCTCGCCTACGTTGGCCAAGGGACGAGCGTTGTGTTTCGATTGCGTGCCGGCGGTGCGTCGTTCGCGCTACGCCTCTGCGCTCCCGGCCGCGACCACGTTCCGCTCCGGCGTGAGCTCCTCTGGCTTGCCGCCCTCGGCCGCGACACGAGCCTGTCGATTCCCGAGCCGGTCTTGAGTCTGACCGGCGACCTCTTCCGGCCCGTATCGATGGAGGGAGTGTCCGGCACGAGGGCGTGCATGGTGCTGCGTTGGATTGACGGCGAACGCCGCGAAGCCGAGCTGACCACGGACGAGGTGGCGGCAATGGGTCAACTCGTCGCGTCATTGCACCGGCACGCCGAGACGTTCCGCTGGCCGGAAGAGCTTGCGCTCGGGTACGCAGATCCCGCGGCCCGCATGCTCGCAGCCGCCGAAGGCGTCCGTCCGGCGCTTGCCTCGCCGGCAGACCAGGCGCTGTTGTGCGACGTGGCCGCCCTTGTCGGCGAGGCCACCGCAGCGCACGGAGCCAGCCCGGAGGCCATCGGGGTCATCCACGGCGACCTACGGCTGAGAAAGGTGCGCGTGGGCTGTGACTCGGTCGGCATCTTCGGGTTCGACGCCTGCCGCATCGGCGCGTACCTCGACGACCTCTCCCTCCTCTGGAGCGCCCTCGACGGCCGCGAAGCGACGCCGGCGCTTCACCAAGCGTTGCTCGACGGGTACCAGTCGGTCCGCGGGCTTCCCTCCAGTGGAGAAAGCGCCCTGTGCGCCTACGTCGCGTTGCGCGGGATGGAGACCGCCGCGCAGACGCTCGATGTCCTGCGCCGGGAACGGACGCCCCGGCGGGAGTCTCTAGATCGAGTAACCGCTGACCTTCGCCGCGTCCTGGTCGACGCTTTGCGCTAGTCTGTCCAGTGTCGGAATGGCGTGGATACCTCGGATCTCTTGGTACGCTCACCGGCATCTGGTCCCCGCGGTCTGAAGCCACGAACCGTCGTCTGTGCTCACCGCAGAGCGCATGGAGGAGGGACACCCCCGCGTCCTTGAGAGTCATCGGGCATCGTTCCAGGCTTCATCATGAGGCTTGGGGGTGTCGTTCAGTGACCCTGCTTTCTCTGCGACCTCTGCGACCTCTGCGGTCTCCGCGACCCTGCGCTGCGAACGACAAGCGGTCTCTACCGCAGAGCGCGCAGAGTCATGGGGAGAAGGACATGGAGCCGATGAGGGCCCAGGTCCTGTATTCTGGCGTCATCGGGCATCGTTCCAGGCTTCATCATGAGGCTTGGGGGTGTCGTTCAGTGACCCTGCTTTCTCTGCGACCTCTGCGTCCTCTGCGGTGATTGGCTGTCCACAAGCGGTCTCTACCGCAGAGCGCGCAGAGTTGCGGGGAGAAGGATATGGAGCCGATGAGGACCAGGACCTGTGTTTGGGCGCCATCGGGCGCCGTTCCAGGGTTCATCATGCGGCGTTGAAGTCTCGTTCAGTGACCCTGCTTTCTCTGCGTCCTCTGCGTCCTCTGCGGTGATTGGCTGTCCACAAGCGGTCTCTACCGCAGAGCGCGCAGAGTTGTGGGGAGAAGGACATGGAGCGGATGAGGGCGCAGGTCTTGTGTTTGGGCGCCATCAGGCGACCTTCATAGGTTCCGTCGTGAGTTCCTCGTATATCGCTCAGCGGCTGCCTCTCTCTGCGTCCTCTGCGGTCCTACGCTGCGAACGACAAGCGGTCTCTACCGCAGAGCGCGCAGAGTTGTGGGGAGAAGGATATGGAGCCGATGAGAGCCGAGGTCTTGTGTTTTGGCGCCATCGGGCTTCGTTCCGGACTTCATTGGGAGTATCGGTCAGTGACTCTGAGCTCTCTCTGCGTCCTCTGCGCGCTCCGCGGTGATTGGCTGTCAATACAACCGTGAAACTGGACAACCTAGTCCGTCGGCGGTGATTAGCTGTCCACACTGGTGAAACTGGACACGGCTAGTCTGTCCGACACAGCGCGTCGAGTCGGTGAAATGGGCCGCTCCGCCAAGTATTCTCCCCGAATGCACTTCAAGACGCCGACCCGAGAGGAGATCCTGACCGGACCCGCCCTGCGCACGATGGCTCGCATCGGGGCGCCGGCCGCGCTCGGCTCCCTCATCTTCACGTTCTACAACCTGGCTGATGCGTTCTGGGTCGGCCGGCTTCCGGTCGACGACGCCGGAGCGGCCATGGCTGGGATCCAGGTTTCTTGGCCCTTTGTCTGGCTTCTCATCTCGTTCATCGGCGGCTTCGGCGGCGCGGCGGCCAGCGCGTTCGTCGCCCAGTACACGGGAGCGGGGCGGCCGCGCGAAGCGAATCTCGCCCTGAACCAGCTTGTGTTCCTCTCCGCGGTCGGCAGCGTGGTCTTCGGCCTGCTCGGCTTCGCGCTCACGCCGTGGGTTCTCACGATTCTTGTCGGCCACGGTGCGGTCGCGGACGCGGCCGGCATCTATCTTCGGGTCATCTTCCTCGGCTTGCCGACGATGGTGCTGCCTGGCCTGTTCTCGCAGGCATACATCGCTACCGGCAACGGTGTGACACCGCTCCTCGTGAACGGAGCATGCACCGTGCTGAACATGGTTCTCGATCCCTTCCTCGTTCTCGGGTGGGGTCCGTTTGGCCGCATGGGCATCCTCGGCGCTGGATACGCGACCGTGGCCGCCCAAGGCGTGGCGACGATCGTCTTCCTCATCCTTTTCGCGCGCAGCCGCGGCGTGCTGCACCTGCGATGGGCCGAGCTTCGACCTCGAAAGAGCTGGATGCTGCGGGCGTTGCGCGTCGGGACTCCGGCCGGCCTCGGCCAGTCCGGGACGGCGCTCGGTTTTGTCGTGATGACCGGCGTGATCGGCCGCCTGCCGAACGCGGAGACGGCGCTTGCCGGATACGGCGTGGGGGATCGCCTCCTCGGGATCTTCCTCATTCTCTCGGAAGGACTGCAGTCTGGGCTCACGGCGATGATCGGCCAGGCGCTCGGCGCCGGCCTTCTCGAACGGGCGAGAGACCTCTTGCGAAAGGGGCTGGCCTCGCTCATCGTGATCCTCTCGATCGAAGGCGTCATCCTGATTCTCATCCGACACCCCCTCGTGGCGCTGTTCGCCCCGGGAAACGCGGATGTCATCGAGGTGGGCGCGCAGTTCGTCCTCGCGTTTGCCGTGTCGCTCCCGTTCTTCGGAACGTTCTTCGCCGCCACGGCCGTGTACCGAGCGGCGGGGCGCAACTGGCCCTCGGCGATGCTCGAGCTGGTGCGATTGTGGGGGCTGCGAGTGCCCCTTTCGTTCCTCTTCGCCTTTCCCTTCGGCCTTGGAGCGACGGGCGCGTGGTGGGGCATGTCGGCGAGCAACATCCTGGCGGGACTCCTCGCCGTCGTCTTCCTCGGCCACTACAGCTGGCAACACGCGATCATCGAGCCTGTGCCGGATTCTTCCTGCGCTCTTCAGGTCCATCCTGGAGGAACGCGCGTCAACCCCGATGAGCCGTAGGAGCAGCATCCGGCGCTTGAGGTCGCTCGGGCGCAGAGGAGCGGGGAAGGGACAATGCTAAGCCCCTGCGCGCGTAGACTCGCTCCACGTCTACTACTGGGGACCCCAGCTTACCCTCCGGCCGCTGCTTTGGGCGCGCCGTCGCACGCCGCTTCCTCACGGAGTCGCCAGGCTTGGGCGCGGCACGTGGCGCGCGATCTCGGCCGCGAGGGAGTCGCCGGGCAACGCGAACGGGTTGATCAACTCGCCGTTCAAGTAGGTCCATCCCCAATCCCACGGGGACGCGGCCAGCCGGAACGCGTCCTCGCGCGTGTCGATCGCGTGCTGCTCGAACGAGATGCGGTCTCGGTCGGGGTGGCTCTCGATCGCGAGGCGGAGTCGCTCCGCGAAGCTGATGCTGTATGGACAGCGCGCGCTCCACGAGGAATCAATGGCGAGGAGGCCTTCGCCGCGCAGATCGCGCGGGGCGAAGGTTGCGGGCGCCAGGCGCGGCGGGACCGCGTCCGTGCGGAATGGTAGCCAGAGGAGCGCGATCGGCTCTTGGCGAGCGACTTCCTGAAAGCCAAGACGCGTCAGGAGCGCGATGGGATAGTGGGTCGGATGATTCCATCCCAAGGTTGCCATCCCGGAGAACGTCTTTCGCGCCTCGGTGACGGCCGCCTCGATGAGTCGAGCCTCTTGTTCGAGGTGGCTTGGGTCCTCCGGATCGGTGCCCGCCCAGTGGAAACATAGGAGGACGCAGGCTCCCGGGGCCTCGATCGGGAAGGGCGCCGTCTCGGCGGCCATGAACTCGACGAACCCGCGTGGCCTGCCGTCGGCGTAGGCGACGAGGCCACGCAGGCCCTCCGCGATTCTCTCCTGATGCCACCGCGTGACCCCATCGAGGTCTCCAAGGAACGATTTCCCGGCAATCTCGAGGCCACCGGGACAGCAGACGACGTCCGGCACTGTTGTGCCATCAAGGGGGCGGGTCTCTGCGCTTTGGGTCTGCTCCATGGGCGGAGCCAGCATACCGGGCGGGAGAGCGGTCCGCTAGGCAGGGCTCGACAGCGCGGGCTTGGAACCGTGTATGGGCGTCGCCTGCGGCGAACTCGTCATCGCGCCCTAGACTGTCCAGTGTCGGAGTGGTGTGGATGCCTCGGATCTCTTGGTGCGCTCACCCGCATCTGGTCCCCGCGGTCTGAAGTCACGAACCAGCGGCGGTGCTCACCGCAGAGCGCGCGGAGGAGGGCCCACCGTCTTTGAGAGTCCTCAGACGCCGTTCCAGGGTTCATCTTGAGGCCGTGGAGTATCGGTCAGTGACTCTGCTCTCTCTGCGTCCTCTGCGCGCTCTGCGGTGATTGGCTGTCAACACGGCGGTGAAACTGGACAGGCTAGGGTTCCGCGCCGCCTTGGCTGTAGAGCTCAGCCGCAGCGAGCTACGAGGCCGGGCTCGGTCCCGAGGGGCTTCCGCTCGGCAGAATCGGAGTCGGAGTGACCCAGCCGAGAATCGCCGCGACCACGCTCCAGTCCATCTCCGCGTCCAGGTGCCCATTGAGAGAAGCTGCCGGTTCCGGATGGGCCCGCAGCCAGTGGTTGATGCCCTTCACGACGCCCGGTGTGGCTTCTTGGTTGCCGGCCGCCTGTGCGGCCTGGACAAAGAGCTCGGCGTCCGCCGCCGGCACGACGAAGTCCGTGTCCCCTTGGACGAACAGCGTCCTCTTCTGTACCGCGCGCGCCGCGTCGACGGGATCTACGTCCAGGACATCGCGCAACAGCGGCAACGGGAAGAACTGACTCCTCCTGGCGTACTCCACCTCGTTCATCCAGGGCAGCGCCTCTCGTGTGGCCTCCAGTCCGACATCGGCCCACGTCCCCCGCGTCGATCGGACAAACCGCAGGAACGACTGCTCGCGTTCGACAAGGACTTGCACATCCGCGGAGGCGAACCCGTCCGCCTCGGCACGCCCGCGAACCTGCTCGACCCAGCTCTCGGCGAGGGGGCGGGCGGGCGTGGCGATGGAAATCGCGCCGCTCGCGAAGCTTCGCGAGCCCAAGCGCTGTGCCAGCAAGCCGCCGTAGCCGTACCCGACGACGAACACCTTCGTGGTGTCGATCATCGGGTTGGCGCGGAGCGTGATCAGGGCAACCAACGCGTCGCTTTCCAACTCGGCGAACGTGAGGCTCGAGTAGTCTCCGCCGCTCGCCCCGGTGCCCCGCGGGTCATAGCGGAAGCTGGCGATTCCCTGCTGCCCAAGCCGGCGCGCCAGGTCGCGGAGGATTCTCGTTTCGAGCCCGACGGCATCGCCGTTGCGATCGAACGGCCCGAGATCCGGAAGCAAGAGCACAGCGGGCATCTTCTCGGCCGCGGAGGAGGGGGCGGTGAAGGTCCCCTTGAGCGTGACTCCCGGGTTGCCGAACTTCGTCTCCATCTCCGCGATGCCGACCGGTGCAGCCATCTCAACCAACGTGCGCTTCGCGAGCGAGAGCCCCTTTGGGAAGAGATCCTCGCGGTACGCGAAGAGCGCCTGGGACGGCACGGCGACGGCGATCACGATGTCGTTCTGCACGTAGTAGTACGCGGCATCGATCTCCGTTCCGAACTGGACCCGGTGCTCGTATCCAAGGTCCTTCTGGCCGGGAACGGACACGGTGACCGGGATCGCGGGTCCGATCCGCAACGGAACGAGGTCTCGTTGCGTCGCACGGAGGATCGTCCGCTCGACGACCACCTTGTCGATCGCGGCTCCAAGCGCTCGGTGCATCAAGACGTACGACGAGGGCGACGCGCCGTCGAATGCTACGACGGCCGGCGCTGACTGAACGCTCTCCTCGATGATCCGGACGCCTGCGGCGACGAGCACGACGCGCCCATCTTCTAGGTCCGCGGTGACGTCCTGCGCGGCACCGTTCACGGTTCCCGTCACCTGATACCCTGTGGGTTGGAGGCTCGCGTCCAAGGTCAGCGTTTGCGAAAGCTCCGTTCCGAGGGGGCCCTCGCTGCGCCGGATGCTCGAGGCAAGCGTGTACCCATCGCTGGAACGCCGCAGCTCGAACGTCTCGATCCCGATCGGAATCCCCTCCTGGAGCACGAGGAACCGACCCTCGTCGATCCGCTCGCCCGCTGTTGCAGCGGCCACGCTAGGTCGAGCAAGCGAAGGTTGAGGCTCGGCAACGGGTTCCGGTGACACAGGCTGGAAAGCGGGCTCTGCCGCCGCGGGCTCGACGAGCGGTTGGGGCTCACGTTGGGCGGGAGGCGGCGTTATGGGTTGTGTCGCAGGAGGTGTCGTGGACGGGGTCGTGGGCTGTGTCCCCATCTCGAGCTTCAACACTCGCGCGCCGAGTGCGTCGACGTCGGCCAGCGCGTCGGCCTGTTCCTTCACCTTGCCGGACAAGTCGTTGACTCGCGCCGTGATCGGGGCGACGAGTTCCGATTGTCGAGTTGTGGTCTCAGTCCGCTGGCGCGCAACCTCAGCGCGCAGGTCGTCGATCTCGCGGTTCGCATCGTTCGTCGAACGCATCAGGTGTACAGTCAACGCCAACAGTGCGATGAGCGAGCCCGTCAGCACGATGGCACCGACGAGCTTCCAGGAACGATCCTTCATGGCGCTCTCCCTTCGTGACCCTGTCGTCTGAAATGAGGACCAGCGCAGTATAGAAGATGGTGGACGGAGATGAAAGCTGGCGGAAACCGGCTCTCGGGCGTGGTCACGGCCGCGCAGGACCTTACGCCGCGTAGGATCGGATCACGTCGTACAAGACGGAGGCGCCGAACTCCACGGCGTCGAGCGGAATGCGCTCGTCCGCGGCGTGGATCGTCGAGAAGAACGAGACGTCCGGAGGCAGATTCATCGGCGTGTAGCCGTACGTCTGGATTCCGAGCTTAGCGAAGTGCCGGCCGTCGCTGCTGGCCGGAAGGAGGTACGGGACGGGCACGGCATCGGGCACCCGCTTCTGGAGAAGACGCCCGAGCAGGTCGACGAGGGCGAGGTCGGGTTCGGAGGAGTGCCCTCCATCGGGGACAACGTGAGCCTCGCCGTCGCTGCGCAGGATAGGGCGCAGCTCGTCGAGGAGATCGTCCGTCGTGTACCCGGGCAGGAGCCGCGCGTCGAGGGCGACGTGGATTTCGCTCGGGATCACGTTCAAACGTTCCCCGCCGCGAACGATCGTCGCGTTCGCGGTGTTTCGGAAGAGAGGCTCGAAGGTTCGCCCGGCGTCGCCGAGCACGTCCAGCACGCGATCGGTGAACGCGGGGTTGAGAAGACGACGCACGACGACGCGCCCCGCGAGCGGCAGGTGGGCGGCCATCGCCTCGATCATCTGCTGTGTCACCGGGGTGATGTGTACGGGGAGTCGATGCGTCTCGAGACGCGCGAGAATCCTGCCGAGCTTCGCCATGGCGCCGCCACGCAGCGGGCGCGCGCCGTGACCGGCCGGCCCGCGGATGACCACGTCGACGGGAACGGGCGACTTCTCCGCCACCTGGATCATGTAGAACGTGCGGCCGAGGATGTGGAGAGGGAACCCGCCGAATTCACCGATCGCGTAGCGGACGCCACGAAAGAGATCCGGGCGTTCGTCGACCAGGAAGCGGGCGCCGCAGTCTCCGCCCGACTCCTCATCCGCGACCAGGGCGAGAACCAGGTCGCCGGCCGGGATCACTCCGTCGTTCGCAGCGCGCAGGAAGGCGCTCACCATCATGGCCACGCCGCCCTTCATGTCGAGCGCGCCGCGCCCCCACACGTAGCCGCCCGCGATCGCGCCGGCGAACGGCGGCATGCTCCACGTCTGGCCTGCGGCGGGTACGACATCGACGTGGCCGTAGAAGAGGAGGGCCGGCGCTCGGCCACGCCCGGGCAGGCGCGCGATCAGATTCGGCCGTCCGGGGATCTTCTCGGCTCGTTCCGTGGCGAGACCGGCTTCTTTCAGCAAACCGTCGACGAAGTTGATGCACGGGCCTTCATTGCCTGGGGGGTTCGTCGTGTCGAAGCGAAGGAGCTCCTGAAGCAGTTCAACCGGGCACTCGCCCGTGGACAGCCTCACCTGAGCCACGAGTCCTCCCTTGGGCACGTCGCGCGCCCCGTCATCCTACACCCACCTCGCCTCTACCACTTCTTGAACAGGAAGAACGCGGCCGCGATGAGAAGAGCGAACCCGACCAGGTAGTTCCAGCGAAGGGGCTCCTTCAGGTACGTAACGGAGAAGCCGGCGAAGACGACGAGCGAGATGACCTCCTGGATCGTTTTCAACTGGGCCGCCGAAAACTGTCCGTGGCCGAAGCGGTTCGCCGGCACTTGGAAGCAGTACTCGAAGAACGCGATGCCCCAACTGACGAGGATGGCCATCCAGAGCGGCGAGGTCTTGAAACGCAGATGGCCGTACCACGCGACGGTCATGAACACGTTCGAGACGAGGAGAAGGAGGATCGTTCGCATGCTGTCTGAGGGCCCACCGGCGGGCGCGGCCCGCGCTGCAGAAAACAGCGCGGGGGACGTGACCGCCCCCCGCGCATCCCCTAGAGGCTACTTCTTGTCCGAAGGCTTGCTTGGCTTCTTTGCTGGTGCTGCAGGAGTCTTCTTACCACATCCACAACCCATGGAGTACGCCCCCTTCATCGGCGACGGATCGCCGACACGGACGAGGATAGCTCGATTGCCGCCCATGTCAAGGTCAAGGATGGCTGGTCGAAGCGGCTACAGCGAGGGGTTCTTCCACGCCGGATCGTCGAAGCGCTGGATCTCGACGAGGTATCCGTTCGGGTCTCGCAGGAACCCGTGGGTGATCTTGTATGCCGGGTTGTGGGTTGGCGCCTTCTCGATCGCGATCCCCCGTGCGCGCAGACGGTCAAACCACCCGTCCACATCCTCGGTCACGGGGCCTCCAGAGGGAAGAGTCTTCCCGAGCTTCAGCTACTCCGCCGCTCTGCGCCGTCAACGGCAGAGCCCGTCACTCCGCAGCCCCCCGCTGTCAAGCCGCCGAGCGAAATCCTCCTGCTGGCATCACTCGGCGGCCCTGCGCCGTCAAGCCGCGGAGCCCGTCACTCCGCGGCCCCCGCCGTCAACGGCAGAGCCCGTCACTCTGCCGCCAGAGCCTCCACCGGATTGAGCCGAGACGCGCGCCACGCGGGCCACGCCCCCGAGAGAGCGCCGATGACGAACGACGCGACGAGCACGCCGACGATGAGCGTCGCTCCGAACACCGGCTGGAACGACCCCACGCCGAGTGCCGGGCCGAGCAATCGCGTGCCGAAGAAGCTCAGCACGCCACCGAGCACGAGGCCGAGAACCCCGCCGATCAGCCCCATCAGTCCGGAGTCGACGAGGAAGAGGGCCATGACCTGGCCGTCCCGCGCGCCCACGGCCTTGAGGATGCCGATCTCGCGCGTCCGCTCGAGCACCGAGGTGTACATCGTGTTCATGAGTCCGACGCCGCCGACGATGAGGGCGACGGCGGCGATGCTGGCGAGCACGGTCTCGATCATGCCCAGCGTTCCCTGGATGCTTGCCGCGATCTGCTGGACGGATACGGGCGTGGCCTTCACGCCCTGCGCGGCCAGCTCCGCCGAGATGTTGGTCATCACCTCGGCCACCTTCACGCCGGTCGCCATGCGAACGATCGTGAACGAATTGGCCGCCTGTGAACTCCAAAGCGACACGGCTCGCTCCTGGAGGACGAACAGCGAGTCATCAGTGTTCGTCATACCGCGTGCGAGGAGCGAGGCTCCGCCGCTGATGCCGCCCACCGTGCTTGTGACAGCTCTTGTCGTCCCGTTCCTCGTCCCATTGGCTGCGGCCGAAGACTCAGCGGAGGTCGCTTTCGAGGGGGCGAGGATGCCGACGACGGTGAACTCGTTCCCGTCCACGGTGAGCGCATCACCGACGTTGACACCGAGACTTCCGGCGCTGCGTGCTCCGATGACGACCTCGTTCTCGGTTGTGTTCGTGAACGTCGTTCCGCTAGCAATCTTGAACCCCCCGAGGATCGACGGGAACGCGGTAAGGAAGCTCAACGACGGCGTCGTCACGCGCAGGAAACCGCTCGCGGACGGTCCGTCGACGCTCACGACGCGGGTCCCCAGATTCCCGGCCTCAACAAGGCCGGGTACTGCTTTCAGGAGGGCAGCGGTGTCGACCACCGACTCCGCTCGAGTGGACGCTTGCGCCGCGGCCGTCGCGCTGGAATTGGCCGCCGTTGTGCTGGATGAGGCCCCGATCTGACCGGGAGAGAACGTTCTCCCCGTGGACGACGTCCCCGACGTCGTCGTGGCAGCTTGGCCCGTCTGCCCAGGGACGAAGGCGCCGTTCGACTCAGGTAGAGCCGTGTCGGCCCCATCCGGTGGGCCATCGAGACCCGGCCCCCCCATGGCACGGCCGGCAAATGCGCGGCCGGCGCCGCCGGAGGTGATGACGATGATGTCGTAGCCGATGTCCTTGAACTGCTGGAGGACGGCCTGCTCGACTCCCGTCCCGATGGAGAGGAGCGACACCACCGCGGTGACTCCGATCAGGACGCCGAGGATCGTCAACCACGAACGCGTCCTGCGGCTGCGAATGTTGTTGATGGCAAGTTTGATGAGATGGAGCGTCATACGCGTCCCTCCTTCCCATGAGAGGTCGAGAAGGACTCAACCTTCCCGTCCCGCAGGAGCACGAGGGTGTCGGCGCTCGCCGCGATCTCGGGGTTGTGTGTCACGACGACGACGGTCTTCCCCTTCTCCACCAGACTCTTCAGTAGGAGAAGGATGCGCTGGCCGGTCTGCGTGTCGAGGTTGCCCGTCGGCTCATCGGCGAGGATCAGCTTCGGATCGTTGATCAGGGATCGTGCGATCGCCACCCGCTGCTGCTCTCCGCCCGACAGCTTCGACGGACGATGGTGCATGCGGTCACCCAGCTCCACGGCGGTGAGCGCATCGAGCGCCCTCTTCCGTGCCTCGGACGCCGGCTTGTTCTGTAGGAGGAGAGGGATCTCGACGTTGCGCAGCGCTGTGAGATTGGGGATCAGGTTGAACTTCTGGAACACGAACCCCACCGACTGTGCGCGGAAGTCGGCTCGCCCGCGCGACGACAGCGCCCCCAGATCCGTTCCGTTGTAGTGGACGCGTCCGCGGGTTGGCGTGTCGAGACATCCGGCGAGATGGAGGAGCGTCGATTTCCCGGAACCCGAGGGCCCCATGATGACAGCGAGTCGCCGCTCGGGGAGTTCGACCGTCACTCCCTGCAGGGCCTCAACCCGTGTCTCACCCATCAGGTACGTCTTGTAGACATCGTGAAACGTAATCATGACTCTCCCTACGGCCGACGGCCCTATGGCCGACGAACGTATTCCGACAGTTTGACCGAACTGAACATCTCGAGCGGCTGATCTCCGGCGGTCGTGGTGGCGGAGCTGTAGCGGAACTCCATCAGCGCCGGGAACGGCAGGAGCGCGCGGATCGCCAGATCCACCGGGAAGGCCAACCTGATCTCCACGTTCGCGTAGTCGGCATGCGTGTACGTTCCGTACACGACCTGGACTCCCGCGATGGTGCCCACGTCGCCGGCCTGGAAGCGTCCGCCGTCCGGCAGGATGTAGTTCTTTCCCGCCTCGATGACGCTCGACGAGATGTTCGACAGCGGCGACATATCGATCGTGCCGCTCGAGTTCTCCACGACGTGGATTCCAAGCCGCGGAAGGCGAATGCCGAAGAACTCCGCCTCGACCATAGCCAGCGGGACGACCTGGTTGCTCGTCGCCACGACTTGGTATGTTCCGTCCGCAAGCGGCGTGATCTCGGTCGTCGTCGTGGATGAGTTCGAAGAACCCTGCCTTGCGATCTGGTACGCGTACTTGAGGTACCCGCCGGGGTAGTCGCCGCCGCCGAACAAGCTCACGTTCGCCGGTCGCTGGCCGTTATCGCCCGTGGGGGCCGGCGCACCCGATCCATCGGTCTGTGCCCAGCCCACGACGCCAAGGACGAGAACCGACAGCAGCACCACGCTGATCATGAGCAACCACATCGTCTTCTTCATTCCTGAACCTCCGTGCTGATGCTATGGCCATGACGATAGTCGGCGGCCGTGAGACCGGTTGGGCACCCGTGTGGCAGCTTTGTGTTCACGGAGTCCGGATCGAGAACAAGTCCACAACCGCGCGTCGTCCGTGAATCCCTGTAGCGTCGCACTCGGGTCTAAGAAGAGAGTGCTAATGCGCTACTTTACGAAGGCGCGCAAGCTCCTTTATGAAGGCGCGCAAGCTCGGATCTTCACGAAAGAGCGCACCGCGACCTGTAGCGTCGCACTCGGGCTTAACAAAAGAGTGCCACGCGCTACTCTATGAAGGCGCGCAAGCTCGATCTTCACGAAAGAGCGCACCGCGACCTGTAGCGTCGCACTCGGGCTTAAGAAGAGAGTGCTAATGCGCTCGGTTCTGCCGAAAGAGCGCACCGCACCCATTGTGTGCGACGTCGTTGTGGATGCGACGTCGACGCGCGAGGCGGCTCGACGGTCTCGCTTGTCGAGCCGCTAGGGAGAAGCCGTGGTGTGTGCCGGCTTCTCCTGACCGGGTTCCCACCGTAGACGTCGGAGACAAGCTCCGACGCTACAGCGAGAAGTGGAATCGGCGCGAATCGGTGTTCGCTCCGCTGCAGCGCCGCACTCGGGGGTTAAGAAGAGAGTGCTAATGCGCTACTTTGTGAAGGCGCGCAAGCTCGGATCTTCACGAAAGAGCGCACCGCACCCTGTAGCGTCGCACCTTGTGTGCGACGTCGTTGTGAATGCGACGTCGACGTTCACGTGTCCGCGTGACGCGGTCGATCGGCAACTGCGCGGTTACTTGCCGTCCATCGGGATGGGCGGGTAGATGGGGCCTCCGCTGCACTCCGCGGCGAAGAACTGCACGAACGCAACCGCTGAGGCGATCGTCCCCACACTGTCCGGAGCCTCCGCCACGAACCGGACGCGCTCCCCTGGATCGATCGACTGGATGTCGATCAGGGCCTCCGCCACGCGCACGCCGTCTT
>Ga0315278_10002235_pt1 | contig 17220 bp, 9 predicted proteins | sample YL17G06_0_MG_FD_203880 | JGI IMG/M metagenome (GOLD analysis project Ga0315278, IMG submission 203880) | Sediment microbial communities from Yellowstone Lake, YNP, Wyoming, USA - YL17G06_0 | ecosystem: Environmental > Aquatic > Freshwater > Lake > Sediment | place: USA: Wyoming | collected... | reverse complement strand
CGAGACCAGCACCCGCGACATGTCGATCGGCGAGGGCTCGAAACTGCTCCGGGGCAAGAAGGGGACCAAGGTCCGCGTCGGCGTCTACCGTGCCCTCAAGGACAAGCGCGAGACCAAGGAATTCACCATCACCCGTGATACCATCAGGGTCCAGCGTGTCCGGGACGCCTGCGTGCTCGATCCCACCAACCGCACCGGCTACGTCCGGGTTACCGCGTTCGACCGCAGCACCGCCGACGAGCTCGGCACGGCGATCGAAGGCTTGGTCACCCAGGGCATCGACTCCCTCATCCTCGATCTTCGGAACAACGGAGGCGGCCTGCTCAGCGAGGCGGTCGACCTTGCCAGCATGTTCCTTGATGCCACCCAGACCGTCGTCTCGACCCGTGGCCGCATCGAATCCCAGAACCAGCTCTTTACCGCCTCGGCCGACGGGCCGAAATTCAGGATGCCCATGGCGGTCCTCGTCAATGGCGCCTCGGCGAGCGCGTCCGAGATTGTCTGTGCCGCCATTCGTGACAACCATCGCGGTGTCGTGGTCGGCAGCAGGACGTTCGGCAAAGGCTCCGTCCAGACCGTCCTGCCCGTCGGCAATGGCTGCTCCCTCCGCCTCACCACTGCCAAGTACTACACCCCCTCGGGCGAGTGCATCCATGGCACGGGCATCTTCCCGACCGTCGAGGTCAAGATCTCCATTGATGACGAGATCAAGCTGATCGAGAAGCGCTCGAGCTCATTCACCAAGGCATCCGCCGAGACCATGACCAAGGAGGAGCGCGCCCATTACGACGAGCTCAAAACCTTCCGCGACGCGCAGCTTGACCGGGCTATGGACGTCTTGGCCGCGCTGCGGTTCCTGTCCGGCTCAGCCAACGTTTCGTTCGCCGCGCCGGCCCCGTCAGATCACGATGCCGCCGAGGCTGCCACCAACACGCCGCCTTCCGCATCTTCACCTTCATCCGGACAATGACTTCCATGGCCATGATCACCACCCCCGCCGTGCGTGCCATGCTGCTGACACCCCTGGTTGTCGCAGGTGCCGTGCTGACCGGTTGCACCACGTTCAACGCCCGTGTTGCCGAGGCGCAGAAGGCGATCGAAAAGTCCTTCATGCAGCTCGGCTACGGCCCGCGCGACATCGAGCCCAGCTACATCCCCGGCACCTCCAACTACAGCAGCACACCCCACACCATGCGCGGCAAGACGTGGATAGAGCGCCACGTCAGGTTCCGCGACCACCAGGACAGGAAGGGGGCCGAACTTACAAAGTTCTTCCGCCAGGACGCCAAGTTCGAGTTCGAGCACGAACTTACCATCGGCGATTCCGAGAGCGACATCGAGAAGATCCGCTGGTACGAGTTCAAGCTGGACCAGTTCTACACCGTGTACCGCATCGAGTTTGTCCGGCCGGCTCTCCCGCTCCGTGGCGGCTCGGAGCACGAAGTGTCCGTCGAGGAAAGGGCGACGCCAAGCCTCGGCGTCTTCCGGACCGGGCAAGACCAAGACAAGCCCCAGCGGAAGTAGCCTGCCTATGTGGATCCTCGGCATCGAGACCTCGTGCGACGAAACGGCTGCGGCTCTCTTCAATGCGCCTGCACCCTCGTTCACCGAGAAAGTCGCTCGCCAGTTCGCCACCCATGCCCCGTACCGCGGCGTTGTTCCCGAACTGGCCAGCAGATGCCACCTCGAAACCATCTCACGCCTCGTCCATGCTGCATGCGCGGATGCAGGCATTGGCCCGGCCGACATCGGCCTTGTTGCCGCCACGTCCGGGCCGGGCCTCGCGGGCGCGCTCATCGTCGGCCTGTCCTACGCAAAGGCCCTCGCCCTTGCTCTCAACCGGCCGTTCGTCGCGGTCAACCATATCGAAGCCCATATGTACGCCGCAGCCGCAGAGACGGACATCCCGTTCCCGTTCCTTGCCTTGGTCGTTTCAGGCGGCCATACGCTCCTGGCCGACATCCACGACGTTTCCTCGTTCGACATCCTTGGCCGCACACGGGACGATGCCGCAGGCGAGGCGTTCGACAAGGGCGCGGCGGTGCTTGGCCTCGGCTTTCCGGGCGGCCAGGCACTCGAGGAGGCGGCAAAGGGCGGCAACCCGAAGGCTGTTCCCTTCCCGCGCGGCATGGCTGGTGACGCGCCTGATTTCAGTTTCTCAGGCCTCAAGACCGCCCTCCTCTATTTCATGCAGCGCACTCCCAATGCGCCGCTGGCCGATGTCGCCGCCTCATACCAGGAAGCCATTGTGGACGTCCTCGTCCGCAAGACCATTGCTGCCGCCACCAGGCGTGGCAGGTCCTCCATCGTCGTGGGCGGCGGCGTTGCCGCAAACGGCCGGCTCCGCGCTCTGCTCCAGGCCCATGGGAAACACGGGTTCCGCATCGTCTTCCCCTCGGTCGCATTGTGCACCGACAACGCACGGATGATCGCACACCGCGGCCTCGCCCTGTTCGATGCACGAGGCGCCTCGCCGCTCGATGCCGACATCTTCCCCGCCCTGAACTTCCGATACAAGGATGGGATTTCCTAATGTGTGCCCGTTCATCGTTGTTGCTCTTTCCCCGCTCCCCGGCGACTTTGCGCCGCCGAAAGTGGAAATCTTGCCGCTCCTGCCAGCAAGCTGGCAGGGAGCGGGGCGTCTTATACAGGAATTTCAGCAAGACAGGCCCAAATCCGCCGGATTTGGGATAGGGGGCATCATTGACATGAAAATGCTTATCTGGTACAATTCTCGGCCATGAACCTGAATGCAAAGATCAAGGCAGTAAAACCGTCCGCAACACTCGCGGTCACCGCCCGCGCCAACGAACTCAAGGCGAAGGGCGTCAACGTCATCCCTCTCGCCGCAGGCGAGCCGGACTTCGACACGCCCGAGCATATCAAGCAGGCCGCGCTCAAGGCCCTGGCCGAGGGCAAGACAAAGTATACGCCCTCCGCCGGTATTAACGAGCTTCGCGAGGCAGTCGCCGTGAAACTGAAGCTGGACAACGGCCTCCCCTATTCCGCCAAACAGATTGTCATCAACAGCGGCGCGAAACATTCGCTGTATAATGTCTTCCAGATCCTGCTCGAGCCGGGCGACGAAGTCATCGTGCCCAGCCCCTACTGGGTCAGCTATCCCGAGTTCGTCACGCTCGCCGGCGGCACGACTGTGTTCCTCGCCACAACGGCGACGTCCGGCTTCCGGATCACGCCCGAACAGCTCGAGAAGGCCATCACTCCCAAGACCCGCGCATTTGTCCTCAATTCGCCCTCGAACCCGACGGGCATGGGCTATGACAAGGCCGCGCTCGAAGCGCTCACCGCGGTGATCCGCACGCATCCCAACATCGTGATCGTTGCCGACGAGATCTACGAAAAACTGACCTATGGCGGCTTTGTCCATCACAGCATCGCCGCGCTCGCACCCGACCTGTTCGACCGCACGTTCACTGTCAACGGCTTCTCGAAGACGTACAGCATGACCGGCTGGCGTCTCGGCTACACCGCCTGTCCGGACGAGCAAAGCGCGAAGGCAATGGCGTCGCTCCAGGACCAGTCAACCTCGGGCACCACCTCGTTTGCCCAGCACGGCGCGCTCGCTGCACTCACGGGCAGCCAGGACTGCGTGACTAAGTTGCGCGCGGCATTCGACGAGCGGCGCGCGTTCATTGTTGCCGCGCTGAACAAGGTTCCGGGTGTCACCTGTCTCGATCCCCAGGGCGCGTTCTATGTCTTCCCGGACATCTCGGCATGGAAGATCCCGTCGCTTGAAGTGTCGCTCAAACTGCTTGACGACGCGAACATAGCCCTGGTGCCCGGCTCGGCGTTTGGAGCGGAAGGGTATGTCCGCATGTCATTCGCCACCTCGCTCGACAACCTGCGCGAGGCGATTGTCCGTCTGACCGACTGGCGCAAGAAGATATAGCCACGAAGAAGAACGGTCTTTGAGTCGAAAGGGCATCGGGAATGTGCGAAACAGTTGCGGACAGGTAAAAAGGAGCCGCAGGTTCCACCTGCGTTTGCTTCAGCCTTTTCCCAACTGTTCCGCGGCACGTTCGCGGCCCGAAGCCACTCCCGCGCAAAGAAACGCCCGGACTCAGTCCGGGCCCGCATTCGGTCGAGTAAGCACAGCGCTCCGGCAGCGTTCTTATGCGCCGCACCGTGTGAGAGTTATAGTACGAAATACGTCAACGCAAGTGATATTCCTGCAACAACAACATTGAACACCACACATGCAACATTAATGGTGCTGCTAACACGCTTGTTGCTTATCAGTCCCTCCTTCCAAAGACAGCAATGATCAGGATTGCCACAGACACGGTGCGTCTCGTAGGCCTCCTTGACAGCCGGCATACGAGTTATGCGCGATATGGATGATATTTATCCATTTGAAGCCGGCGGCTCGCGGAACGGATCTTCGCCGTGCCATTCAGCACCTTGTGGAACTGACGGAAGGTGGAATGGGAGATTGCTGATAGGAACGGCGCCCACCGGCGTTTGCGCTGATTTGCGCGAAATATGCTATAATATGGACTAGGTAATCGAACAGTTAACCGGATCGAAAAGGGCTGATGTGAAATCCATTGGTTCGATGAACGTGGTTGTTTTCGCTCATCCACAGGGATGCCGCGGCTATCTCCTGGCCGACCGGGCGACCAAGCAGGCACTGGCCCTGGATGTCCATCTCGACTTCGTCCACGACATGGCCGAGCGTGTGAAAGCCGAGGGCTGGATCCTCCGGTTCGTGGTCGATTCCCACACCCACGCCGACCATCCCTCCGGCGCCTGCGCGCTTGCCGCCCAGTTCAACTGCACACGGATGGCTCACGAGAAAGCCAATCACACGGGTGTCACCGTTCATCCCAAGGAGGGCGAACGGATTGCCTTAGGCTCCACAACCATCACCGTGCGGCATGCTCCCGGCCACACGCCCGACCACATGGTTCTTGTCGCCGATGGCGCCCTCTTCTCGGGCGACTCCCTGTTCATCGGCGGCGTTGCCCGCACCGACTTCCTGGGCGGCGATGCGGGCCTGCTGTTCGATTCCATCCACGCGTTGCTGGCCGGGCTCCCTGACACCACGGTTCTCTTCCCCGGTCATGATTACCAGGATAAAACCGAGAGCACTCTTGGCAACGAGCACACTGGGAATCCATGGCTGCATATTGCCAACCGGGCCGAGTTTGTGCAGAAGCTCACCGCCAATCCGCCGCCACGACCTGCGAACATGGATGCGCTTCTTCGCCTGAACCGCGAAGGAGTCGCCATCCCGGAGATGGTGTCTGCGGTCGAGGCGGTCCGCGTGGGCGCCGGAGGTGGAGCGACCAGCGTGGTTGATGTGCGGACCGCAGCCGAGTTCGTGGCCGAGCATATCCCCGGCTCGCGGTTGATCCCCGTTGACCAGGTCGAGGCGCGCGCGGACGAGGTCAGGGCTACTCCCGCGCCCCGCGTGCTGCTCTGCCAAAGCGGGAACAGGGCGACCATGGCAAGGAACACGCTCGGGAAACTGCACGTGGCGGGATTATCCGTGCTCCAGGGCGGCATCGGTGCGTACATTCAAGCGGGTGGCACCACGGTCACGGGCAAGGCCCACCTCTCGATCGAGAGACAAGTCAGGATAGCGGCTGGCAGTCTCGCGTTGTTCGGCGTGCTGATGGGCGGGTTCGTTCATCCGGCCTTTCTGGTTATCGCGGGTTTTGTCGGTGCGGGCCTTGTGTTTGCCGGGATCACCAATTGGTGCGGCATGGGCATCCTGCTGGGCAAGATGCCCTGGAACCAGGTACAGGTGCCGGAGGGCGCGGCCGCAGGCGGAACCTGTGCGGCCAGCCTGCCCGGAGCCTGTGCAGCCGGGCCACCGTCAGGCGGCTGTGCCGCTGCGCTTCCGCCCGAGAAGAACGAGGGCAAAGACCCGACGGGGCGGTGAACAACGATGCATGAACTCACAATGTCCGGCCATTGCGGAGTGAGTTGGGTAACGAAGCAAGACCGGAAGGAGAACAAGGATGACCATGAAGAAACAAAAAACAAAGCTGCTTCTGGCTGGATTGCTGGTGGGGAATGCCGCTCGGGCGGCGGAACCGGTCACGGTTACCGCCCACTACGACGGCCTGCATGGCTACATCGGCTACAGCTCGACCAGGCCGCCCGCGCGGTCCGAGTATAGTGCGGGCATGGGCTTCTATTCCGCAGTCTGGCCGCTGATTGACCAGCCGATTGCCGATTTTCAGATCGGTCTGGCCGGGACGTGGATCACGCCGGACAACTCGGACAACAAGGACAAGCCCCTCGCTCCCAAAGGCACATTTGCACGGAGGTGGCGGGATCGCGGCCCCACGTGGGACGGCGTCTTCCAGACTATCGAGGGCGGCTTGGGCTACTGGGCACGCAACCACTTCCGGTACGGCCTGCCAAAATTCAGCTTGAATGCCACGCCGCAATGCTACGACTATGAGGTTGGATCGCCCGGGTGGTCGTTCTTCTACAGCAACGAAGCGCTGCCGGACGATCAACTGGGCATCGCCCAACTAAGCAACCGGCTGCTGATGCCACCCGACGCACTGCCGTTCGAGGGGAATCCCAACGGCGCATTCCTTGGCTACACCTGGATGGCCTTGCCTTTTACGGACGCCACCACGGGCGACCCGCCCACGGGCGACCAGAGCTGGACCTGTTTCCTGAATGCGGCGAACTTCAAGGGGCCGATCGCCTACTACATTCCGGAGACCTGGAGCAAGATCGGCGCATTGTTCAAGTACCCCTTCATCTATGGGCGCGGCCTTGACGCACGCCCGGGCGAGATGGGCGGCGGAGCCATAGAGATCAATACCGTGCCGGGCTTTGACAGCCGCGATGCAAAGGGCGTGGTCTACTCGAAAATGCCGAAGCTGCAATTCCCCGTGGACAGCAAGGGAAGAACCTTCCTGGTGCAGGATGTGACCTACTACTCGAAGGCGGCACTGTACACTGCGTTCAAGGCATGGCGGAACGGCGGCCCGGTCTGCTCCGGGCGGTTCAACGAGAAGGGCGCATGGAAGGCCACCCTGACAACTGCTACCACCGAGTACGACCAGGCCGGGAAGAGGATTGCCGGTGTCGAGAACGTCTTTGACACCAAGGTGTTCGAGGGCAACGTATGGGGCCTGGAGTGGTTCAGCAACAGCATCAGCCCGAGAGGGGTGTTCCCGCAGTATTTCAAGCAAGTCGGTGACAAACGTGTCGCAGTGGCGGCTGCGGAGGTGCCTGCGGAGACGAAGTTGCACGCGCAGGAGTTCGAGCTGGCCGGGGAGAGCGAGCCCTATACCTCACCGACGACCGGGGCGTGGAGCAGGCCCGGGCCGAAACGCGGGCCGTTCACGGCCACGCTCGCCGACGGGTCCGTGGTGACGTACTCGTGGTACCGATTTGTTGACCAGCCGTCCTTCCAGCAATATGCGTGGAGCAAGGAGAGGAAGGCGGCATTGCAGGCCTTTGTCGGGAAACTCCATGCACACTGGCCGGTTGACCGGGACTACATGGCGCCCCCCAGCCGCGGGACGCTGGTGAAACTCGATCCGGCGCTGCTCGTGACACCGCCCAAGGGCATGGAAGTTGGCTATGTCCCCATTGTGACCGCACAGTCAGCTCACGGTCGAAAAACAGGAAAATGAAAGGATGCACCTGATGACAGCAACACTTCGCCTTACCTTCGTTCCGTTGGCACTGGCCGCAACGGCTCAGGCCGTTGATCCGGCCAATGCGCTCTGGTACACCACGCCGGGGAACAGCTTCCAACAGTCACTCCCGCTTGGCAATGGGCGGATAGGCGCGATGATCCTTGGCGGCGTTGACGACGAGCGGATCATCCTGAACGAAAGCTCGGTCTGGTCCGGCTCGAGGCAGGATGCAGACCGGCCCGACGCCCACACCGCTCTGGCCGAAATCCGCCGCCTGCTGCTCGCGGGCAGGAATGTCGAGGCTGAGGAGCTGGTCAATGCACACTTCACCTGCCACGGGCCCGGCTCGGGCTTCGGCAGTGGGGCAAACGTCCCGTTTGGTTGTTACCAGGTGCTCGGCAATCTGCATCTCCGGTTCGCTACGAACGCCGCATCAGGCCCGGTGCCGTATCGGCGTGAACTCGATCTCGCGACCGCAACCGCGCGTGTCGAGTACGAACGGAACGGCGTCCGGTTCGAGCGTGTGCATTTCATCAGCGCGCCGGACGAGGTGTTTGTGTCGAGGATGAACGCGTCGAAGCCCGGCGCGCTCTCGTTCTCGGTCTCGCTCGACCGGCCTGAGCGGTTCGCCACCACGGTCGTTGGGAAGAACGAGCTGCTGATGACCGGCACGCTCAATAATGGACGCGGTGGGACAGGCGTGACCTATGCCGCGCGCCTGCGCGTCCTGGCAACGGGTGGCAAGGTGACCGCGCAGGCGAACACGCTCGAGGTTGCCGGCGCTGATGAAGTGGTGGTGCTGCTGGCCGCGGCAACAGACTACCGCGGGTTCGCAGGCAGGCAACTGAGCGAGCCGCTTGCCGCGACACGCGCGGATCTCGACAAGGCGGCGCGCCGGCCGGTTGCCGACCTCCACCGCGATCATGTGCGCGATCATCGGAAATGGTACAGCCGTGTCGAGCTCGCGCTTGCGGCAACAACAAACAGCGCATTGCCGACGGATCGGCGGATGATGGGCTTTGCCAAGGGCGCGGACGATCCAGCCCTCGCGGCATTGTACTTCAATTTTGGCCGGTATCTGCTGATCGGCTCGTCGCGGCCGGGCGGCCTGCCAGCGAACCTGCAGGGCATCTGGGCCGAGGAGATCCAGACACCGTGGAACGGCGACTGGCACCTCGACATCAACGTCCAGATGAACTATTGGCCGGCGGAAGTATGCAACCTGTCCGAGCTGTCCGAGCCGCTGCACAAGCTGATCGAGTCGCTGGTTGAGCCGGGGCGCAAAACGGCGAAGGCGTATTACCGCTCGCGTGGCTGGGTGGCCCATGTGATCACGAACCCGTGGGGCTTCACCTCGCCCGGCGAGGCTGCCGGGTGGGGCGCCACGACCGGCGGCTCGGCCTGGCTGTGCGAGCATCTATGGGAGCATTATGCCTATTCGCTCGACCGCGCGTTCCTTGCATGGACGTATCCAATCATGAAGGAGTCCGCGCTGTTCTATCTCGACAACCTGATCGAAGAGCCGAAACACAAATGGCTTGTTACAGGCCCGTCCAACTCGCCCGAGAATGCGTTCCGGCTTCCCGATGGAAACACGGCAAACGTCTGTCTCGGCCCGACAATAGACATGCAGCAGTTGCGCGAACTGTTTGGCAACACGATGCGCGCGGCTGAGCTTCTTGGTATCGATGCCGATCTGCGCAAGGAACTGAGTGCGAAGCATGCGCGGCTTGCACCCAACCAGATCGGGCCTGATGGCCGGTTGCAGGAATGGCTCGAGCCGTATGGAGAGCCCGAGCCGACGCATCGGCACACGTCGCCGATGTATGGTCTGTATCCCTACGACGAGATTTCGGCGCGCGGCACGCCCGAGCTGGCCACGGCATGCCGCACGTTCCTCGATGCCCGCGGAGACAATGGCACCGGCTGGGCGCTCGCGTGGCGGATCATTCTGTGGGCGAGGCTTGGAGATGGCGACCGGGCATACAAGCTGTTTACGATGCTGCTCAGGCCAACAGGAGACGGCGACTTCAACTATTCGGACGGCGGCGGGTCGTATGCAAACCTGTTCGACGCCCATCCGCCGTTCCAGATTGACGGCAACTTCGGTGCCACCGCCGGCATCGCCGAGATGCTGCTGCAAAGTCATGAGAGGGTTCAGGACGGAAAAACGAAAGCCGAAGATAAGACGGGTGATGCGACATCCCACCTGTTACCTGTCTGTCACTTGTCACCTCTTCCTGTTCTGCACCTGTTGCCTGCGTTGCCCAAGGCCTGGAAGGACGGCTCGGTAAGAGGGCTGAAGGCTCGCGGCAACTTCACGGTTGACATCGCGTGGAGGGACGGCAAGGTGACGAAGTATCGCATCGCCTCGGCCGAACCGCGCGAGGTGACCGTTCGTGCGAACGGGGAAGAGAAAAGCGTCCGATCAGAGAAACTATGAGCGCCGATGGCCACTAAGCCGGAAAATCCTATTGCACCCTCTGTGCGCCGTGAAAGGCAAAGACGACGTCATCCGCATCTTTAATCTCGTCCGCCTGGTGCCGTTTGGCAGTTTGACAATCGCGCTCTGAAAGAGTATAATAGAGAATGAGATGGATAATGAGTTCCCTGACACACGGACATGAAGGAAGAGGTGGACATGAATAGTTGCCTGCGGCAGTTGGGCGCGCTTGCAGTGGTCATCGTGGTCACTGCGTTTCGCGTGCAAGGTGGACTGAGCGACGGACTGGTGGCATCCTATCCGTTCACTGGCAATGCCAACGACACCACCGGCAACGGGCATGACGGCGTCGTATCCGGCGCGGTGCTGACGAACGACCGTCTTGGGAAGGTGAATGCGGCGTACTGGTTCGACGGCGCGAACGACATAATCACCGTGCCGGACGCCCCCGTGTGGACATTTGGCGGCCAGGCATTCTCTCTGTGTTTCTGGATGCGGTTTAACACGACGCCCTCGGGCGAGAAGGTGATCGTGGGGCATGACGAAGGCGGCGGCGTCATGAAGAAATGGGTATTCGAGACGTACAACAACGGGGTGGACTTTCATGTCAACAGTCCGGGCGCGGGAACCTACCGGATGGCGTACTATGCCTGGGTGCCTGTGGTCACCCAATGGTACCATCTCGCCGTCACCAGAAGCGGCTCTTACTACACGTTGTACCTTAATGGCGTGGCGGTGCGGTCGGATACCAACAGCGTGACGATTCCGGATGCAAGCGCGCCACTCACCATCGGTGGCGCGGAAGGATTATGCATTGCCGCCATGATGGACGACGTGAGAATCTACAATCGCTCGTTGTCCGCTGCGGAACTCCTCAGGCTGTACAACGACATTGGCTCGGACGTGTGCATCACCAGCGCGCCAGCCACGGTCTCGTACCATACCACATCCGGCATTGTCTCGGGCACCAACGGCCCGGGGATCGTGGGTGACATGTGGGTCTCGAACTCGGCGAATGGCGAGGTGCAGTCGTTTCTTGCGGAGGCAGCATGGACGGCGCCTGCCGTCAGCCTGGTCGAGGGAACGAACCAGATCCGCGTGTATGGCACCAACACCGCGGGTGACACCTACTTCGACTCGGTGGTGCTGCAGCGCGGTCGCGCGCAGGATCTGCCGGTGCTCGACCCGTTCACCAACGTCACGGTGCGCGAACACCAGGTGTTCTTCGGCCAGGCACATGGCCGCAGCAACGTCGTCACCGTGCAGTGCGACGCCGGCACGGGCAATGGCGTCGTCTGTTTCGACAGCAACGCCTGGGGCTTCTCGTGCATTCCGGCTCTCGGGACTGCGGGTCAGACGTGGGACATCGCGTTCATCGGCGGGAATGCCTTTGGCAGCGAAACACAGGTGCTGGCCGTCACGGTCGGCGCGCATGCGAAGGGCATCGGGCCGAGGAAGCCGCTGCTGTACGAGGATGTGGACGGGGATCTGCTCAGCATCGGTTATTCGGGCATCAAGAAGCACGGATCTGTGGCGCTGTTCGACGGGCAGAACCTAGTCATCACCAATGCAATCCCGGGCGGCAAGCTTGCCTTCGGTGTCAAACGGAACAAGAAGACCGGCGGCGATGGATCGTTCACCCTGCGCGATGTGCGGATGGACAACGACGGGAAGTCAGCCACGATGGGCGGGAACGTGGACAAGGTGAGCTTGGAGGGCAGGCGGCTCGAGACGCTGAAATTCACTGGGAAAGCAGGGGTGGTGAGCAACATCGCGCTCGGCTCGGCCAAGACGATCGGCACCAAGGGGACAATCGTGGGAACCGTTGCCGTGTCCAACGGGTTCGAGACGATGAGCGCGGCGACGACCCTCGGGGCGACGGTGCTGGTGGGCGTGCCTGTCGGGGCGGACTATACCAACACGCCCGCGCAGGCAACCTTCAGGGCATTGACGGTGTCGCTGATGATCGACACGACCGTCACCGGCCGCGACACGATCGAGTCCGGCTCGATCATCAAGCCAAAGATCACGGCAAAGTGGGCGGTTAGTTCGTTCTTCTTCCACACCAAGGTGAACGCCACCGTTGATATCGAGGAGATTGCAGGCAAGTAATCCAGACGGGAAGTCAGGGCGCGACTGGACGCGGCGGGCGGCGGAACCGGAGCAAGGAGCGGATGCGGTCGGTCACGCCCCAGGCACACAGGACCACTACTGCGGCAGCCAGCACGGCACTTGTCATCATGTGATGTTCCACACAGGGCAAGGCCCAAGTGATGCCCAGGCGCTCGATCTTCTCGAGGAACCGGTCCGATTGCGAGGCGGCATGAATGGGGATGACATGCTCGCATACCGAGTTGTCCCGGACTTTGATGAGCGTCAAATGATGGAACAGGCCGATGTCGCCGAACCGGTCCTTTTCCAGCCGTGCGCCGCCTCCGCCTGTGACGAGGTACACAACGCCGTTGACCTCCGTCCGTGCGAGGCGGTGGTAATGGCCGCCGAAGACATAGCTGACGCGATACTTCTCGAACAGGTTCTGGAACTCCTTTTCATAGGTCATCCCATCGGTGGGGATATCCTCGGAAGCCTTGGGGAGATAGTGCATGAAGACAAAGACCTTCTTTGCCCGCGCACGCTGCGTCGCGAGGGTGGCCTCCAGGAACGAGAGAGTCTCCAGTTGCTTCTGGTCGCTATGGATGCCGCCAAGGCCGATGAACAGGCAATCATGGCTGACGAACGAGAAGTTCGCCGGGCCGTACAGCTGTTCGAACCCGTCGTAAAAGAACATGCCGGCCTTCACATCGTGGTTGCCGGCGACAACGAACGTCGGGATTGTGAGGCATGTCTCGGCGAACTCGCTGATGAAGTACTGGTGAAGGCTCAGCTCCTGCCGGGACACACAGTCGCCAAGGAGCACAAGAAGATCAACGTCCTTCTCTTCCTTGAGCCGTCGAACAACGGCCTCGAACGTCCTGGGCCTGTTGTTGATGTCGCCGATGATGGCGAACTTGAGGACATTAGACTGGGTCGGGCGGAGCGGCAGCAGGGCTGCGGCCCGGGTATTGCCGAGGTTGTCGGGAGAAGCGGAGCGGCCATGGTCCCATAGCTGGAAGGCAACATAGAGTGCAACGGCAATGGCACAGCCGCCGGCAAGGACGACAAGCCAGGCGACCAAGGAACGGATCCTTGTCCAACTCAACAAGGCCACCACGCCACGGACGGAAGTCATGAGACCATTATACAGGATAGGGCTGCCGATGTCAAGGGAAGGAGCGGCTGACTGAAATTCCGATATAAGGGTTTGAGACCCCCACGAGCTTGCCTCGTGGGTGAATCAGATTGAGGCAGCAGAGCAAGCCGCACCTCTCTTTTTCCCCCGCCCCCCCTGGCATCAGCCTGGCGAGGGGGGCGGGGGAAAAAGAGAGAGGAAGGGCGGCTTGCCTTGGCGTGCCTGCCTCAATCCGATTCATCCCGCCGCCGAGGCGGGATCACGGGGGTCTCTTCCTTATACCGGAATTTCAGGCGGCTGAGTCAGCTTGTGAACCGGGCCTTGCTTGCCACGTAGTCGCGTGAGCCATCGCGGACCCAGCGGTCAAGCTGGGCCGGATCCTTGAGCTGCTGGCCACGGCGGCGCTCGACGGCAAAGAAGCCGCAGGAGAACTCGGGCAGCCACGTCATGTCGCCCCATAGCTTCTCGAACTGGGCAACCGGGAACACATCTTCCTGTCCGGCGCCCCAGAGGAGCTTGACCTCCTTGATCGTGACATAGGTCGGCAGCCGTTCCTCGACGGCGTGGAGGGCGTTGTTGATCTTGTCGCGCCGGCCTGGCTCGGCTGCGGAACGGAGGATGTCCTCCCTGTTCAGGCCCAGCGCGGCAAGGAACAAGTCAATATTGATCCAGTTGGTGAGGGTATTGTAGTAGGTGAGCTTGAACTCGTCCTCCTCGCGCGGCAGAGCGAGGGCCTCGACAAGCTGGACGCGGCCATTGACACGGGCAAGGCCTCCTCCCTTGTCCTCGTACCGCCTTGGCGTCATCTCGAAGTTGAAGGTGCGGCCGCCGGCGTGGTGCATGCCCAGCATGATCGGGCTCAGGAAGACGCCGAGGGTATCGGCATTGTGGACCATCAGATGCTGCAACTGGGGATTCCCGGACAGCAGTGCGGCGAGCGTGCCGTTCCGCAGCATGTTCGGTATCTCGAAGAAATGGCCGGGTGGGTTGAACCGCTGGACGGGAACATTCTCGCAATAATCCTCGCCTTCGCCGTGGGATCTGGCCCACTGGATGAAGGCCTCATGGAGGCTCTCAACCACCTTTTGCGCCTGGTCATCGAGCCGCTGCTGTGCCAGTTCCTCCCAGAGAAAGCGCAGGTCGCGTTCCATGGGATAGACGCGGTGGCCTATGGACTGGCCATGGGACAGGTAGACCGGGCCGTCATAGCCGTAATTGGCCGTGTTGGCCAGTTCCTGTTTGAGGGGGTCGTGGGTGAGGAAGCTGGTGGTGAACACGTGCTGGACGGGCTGGTTGTACTTGTGCTTTACCTCCCAGGTTTTGCCGAGATGGACCTCGGCGAAGCTGCGGTGGCGGCCCTTCATGGTGACGAAGGGGTTGATGACCTTGACGACCGCGGCACCCTCGGTCCAACGGCTGCCGAGGCCGCCGCCATAGGTGACGACCGCAACGGCGTTCTGGCGGAGAAGCTCCTGGCCCAGCAGCCTGTAGCGCATGATGTCCGGATTTGCCAAATCGTTCGAGACGACCTGGATGTCGCCATCCCTGACGTTCTCGACCACGGTTGACTCGGGCATCCTGTTCTTTCCGACACCGATGTCGCCGCTTTTGAGCATGTGCCTGTTCCGCTCATGGGCAACGGGATCGAACCCGTTTGCCGTCTTTATCCGGTCGGCCTCGGCGGCCATGGCGTCGGCGGTGAAATCGGTCGAGCCCGTTGCAGTCGTGCCCGGGGCGACATGGTCAAGCAACGCCTGGGCAGCCTCGGCGGGATTCTGCGGCATGGCGAAGCCTGCGCGACGAGACAGCTCGGCTAGCTCGGCTGCATGCTGCTGCGGCCACGCAGCCTTCGGGTTCTTTGTGGTGGCATTCAGGCCGCGGACATAGTACGGCATCGGCATCAGCGCCTCGGTGCCCTCGAGGAATGCGGCCTCGATGCCCTTGTAGTTCAGTTTGAAGTCGTAGACGACCGGATCCATTGCGAACGGCAATGCGAACTCATAACGCTTCTTCAGCGAGCGCATGATGGCGAGCACGCCGTCACGGAATTCGGCATGGATATCCGGGTTGACAATGAAAGCCATGCCGCCGCCCGAGGCTCCGCCGAGCATGAGGAATCCCCAGTAGTTCTTGCCGAACGTTTCCTTCACGGCGTCGATCAGATCCTCGGTGAACGCGTTGGACGTCCAGGGGATGATGACCTTTGTCCCGTTCTCCCAATCCTGGGTGACGAGGCGGCCAAGCGGGCGCATGGAGCCTGACTTGATCGCGGCAACGATGTCGTCGAAGTACCCGTAGCCCTGAAGGCGCGCCTTCCACTCGTTTCTGTAGCGGAGGAGATAACGGGTGGTGACCATCTCGAGGATGGGCCCGACGTTCAGGGACAGGCCGCCGTGGACCATGACGATGGATGAGGCGAGCCGGTCCTCGATATCGGGCGGAAGCTGCTCGCGGGCGAGGACGGTGTGAGCCGGGAGGAGCCTGCCGCGACTAATGCCGAACTCGGGGTCGCCTTTCCCCGCCTCGACGCCCTCGATGATCTTGATGCCTGGCCAGATGCCACCCGAGTCCTGCCATCCGCCGCCCGAGCCGCCCAGCCATTCGCCGAGGATGGCGCGCGAGGCGACGAGCCGGCGTTCGTCCTCGGTGAGGCCGCCCTGCTGGTTCTTGATCTGGCCGCTGAACCGCATCAGGCGCGTGACGATCGTGGCGAGCAGGGTGGTCGAGACGGCGAGGCGCGAGCCTTTCGGTATCTCGCGGACATGGGTGACGAGCTCGAACCCGCCCGGCCTTCCCAGCAGTTTCTCGAGCAGGAACTGAAGAGCCGTGTCGGTTCCCTCGACGCACGGCGGAACGATGCCGGAGGCAATCACGCCCGCCTTCAGCAGTGCGAGGTGGTCGCTGCCGAAATTGAAGATTTCGTGGAGCGCCCGGATTTCCTTCTCGCACCGGAGATCGAGGGAGACGAGTCGGATCACGGGTTCGTCAATGCAGCGGCAGTAGCATTCGCAGGGCGGCACGGGCTCGCCCGAGCCATGGACGGCGAGGTCGATGGACAGGTTGACCACCTTGGCACCCTCGGGAAAGTCCATGCCGAGGAAGAAGATGTCGGACCAGCCTGCGTGACTCGGGTCGGCGCGGACAGGCGAGACATCGCGCCCCACGGGCAACAGGCCGGCCGGGGAGATGGCGAGGTATTCGTCCGGCACGCGGAGCGGATAGCGCTTGAGGGTGCGGTCGGAGAACAGCCATTCGTTGCCCCGGCTTGTCCGCACGCTTTGGCGCACCTGGTCGAGCAGGTACTTGAAGGCGAGGCCGTAGTACGATTCGGCCAGGGCGCTGAGCAGGGCCTCGTTGCAGCCCTGGGACATCATGGCAGCGCGGAACCGCTCGATGGACTCGTCATAATCGCGGTTGAGTGCGGCGCGGATGCCGGGGTAGGAGATGAGGCCGAGTTTCGGGACGTCCGCGCGGTCAATCAGGTAATATCTATAAATGGCATGGATGAACAGGCAGGCCCGGACGCGGTGGTACAGGTTGTCCGAATGTTTCCGGAAGAACTCGAGGCCCTCGGCCATGCGGAGGAGTTCCTCCTTGTCCTTGCCGGCGAGGAGTTCATCCTCGCTCCGGTTCCGGACGGCGTCCTCGGGGCTGGTGATTGTCGCGATGATATCCTGGTACATGGCAACTCCAGTAATGAACCAACAACATGTCCGCTCCTGATAACAGCGTAGTATTGTACCAGATGACAGGAGAAGATGTCAAGTTGGATAAATACTGCCTGAAATTCCGATATAAGGGTTTGAGACCCCCACGAGCTTGCCTCGTGGGTGAATAAGAGTGGCGAACCAAGCCAGCCGCGCTCCCTTGTCCTCCCCTCCCCCCGCGCCCGGCCCCGGCGCGGGGGGCGG
>Ga0315278_10002233_pt1 | contig 17225 bp, 13 predicted proteins | sample YL17G06_0_MG_FD_203880 | JGI IMG/M metagenome (GOLD analysis project Ga0315278, IMG submission 203880) | Sediment microbial communities from Yellowstone Lake, YNP, Wyoming, USA - YL17G06_0 | ecosystem: Environmental > Aquatic > Freshwater > Lake > Sediment | place: USA: Wyoming | collected... | reverse complement strand
ATTCGATATTCAAAAACTTATTATAAATTGCTTCTTCCATGAACACATTAAGAGCCTTTCTTGCGGCCCCCCAATTATTTTTTGCTTTATCGGGAAATTGGCCAGATAATTCAATCGTTAGCTTATCTAAGATTCTTAAGTATTCTTCAGAACTACGCACCTGAGCGAAACAACCAAGATTGATTCCCATTAGAAAATTTTGAGCAACGAATGCAACTTTAGCTGCTCCTTGATTCCGTAAAGTAGATGGGCCAATGGAAGAATAAGCAATTCTTCTTTGGACCATTTTGACATTGGGCAACTTTTTACTATCGCTCATTTTAATTAACACTCCCATGTCTAAAAACTCATCCAAACCACAAGACCGTTTCTGTCCTACCCCCTCTGAAGAACGGGGACAGGTCTAACAGAACTTCTTATATTACATAGAGCTATCTAGAAATGGTCTTAATGGTTTTGAGATTTTGACAATCTACGCCTTAATTCCTCAAGCGAAAGCTCTCCTATTGCAAGCTCGAATTTCTCTTAAGAATTATCTGTAATCTTTTCATATTTAGTCTCCTTACCAGGATAAATTCGTTTATACCAAATATATTTATAGGCACACACAACAATACTGTACCCGATACTTTTACCTTCTGATTCTTTTAAAAAACGCTGAAGCCATGCGGTATCTTTTTTCGCAACTTCTGATGCCCCTTTAGCATTTTTGTCATCCTTAACCAATTTCCATTCCATAACTACCAAAGGATAATAGAATGGGTTCCCATCTTTTTTAAAACAAGACATTTTAGGCCTAGGCCAAATAATTAAATCTTTCCATACCTCTGGCTTTTTATAACCTTTAATCTGCGGAACAGCGCCTTCAATACAAATTTGAGACGGTTCCTTAAGGATGCTCTTGCGACAGCATAGCTTCTGCAAGTGCATAAACGCATACAAACTAATTGTTTCGCGCTCGCGCCCATGCCACTTATTGCGGATATCCTTAACAAGGCTAAACAATGACTTTCTTACTAGTTTATCAATAGTAGCAGTCATTGTTTCTGAAATTTGAAAACCATAATTTAACATCTTATCCATATAGACAATATATATTTACAAGTTAAAGTGGACAGACCACTTTAATAAAACCACTCTTATTAAATATCTGACAAATTTATTAAATATTGATCTTTTTCCATCTATATTTTTTCCTAGCAGTTTCCATGCAATCGTCGTAGGTCGATCTACTTCTTAGGAAGGAGAATTTTTCTTCTTCTAAATAGTTTCGATATTTCTTGGTTGCGAATGTCTTGCTAAATATTAATCGTATTTTCTTAGACGCAATATCTTTCAAAATCCCATTGTAATCTCCCTCCATCAATAAAGAAGCCCCATACTTCTCAACATATTCGTCAAACCGATCATCATTTAGGAGTCCCTGGATCAACAGCGCCCAGATTAAGTTTGTTGCTCTTGTAGCATAATAGTATTTATTCTCACCCATACCTCTGATTTCCCAGCTAATACTATTTAACCGATAACTTATTTTGTAAAATAAAAGCAACTTTTCAGTATTAACGCTGAAATAATGCTCTCTAAAAGTATCCTTATAATAGTTGTCATTCTCAAAAACCTCACCTATTCTAGACATCTTTTCAGTTGCACCCTGACAGGCAAGCAAAGTTTTGGCGAACTTTGTAATCTCAACAATTTTCTCACCAACACCTAGTTCCTGTCGTTCCTCACTGCTCAGATTTTCAAATGCACTTTCCCTTCTTTCGTAGTAAATTGGCTCTTCCCTATCGTTAAATTTATCTTCAAAATGCAATTGGGTCAGATCATTCGCTCGCAAATTCCATGGCTCAATTGGATTTTGTCTATTATTATTAATAGTAACATTGGTTAGAAAGTCTTCATCATATGACTTAATTATTCTTGCCATAATCTTAATTAGCTTCAGCTTATCCGCTACGCGATCATCCGCCTTAAACTTTTCTACAAAATTATGAAGCGTTTTTATGGTCTGCGCTCCATTTAATACCCTAGGCTCTACTAAAATTAGACCATTTTCGCTCGGATGGATATCCTCAGCTGTAATTGAAATGCCATTATGATAAAAAGTGAAATTTCCTTCTGGCATTGTACCTGATATGATTTCGCGTAATGACTTGTGAATTTCGCGATTGGTTGCCTTCCCTTCTCCTAAACCTGATCTAATATTTTTATTAAACAATTTCTCCCCTAAATCATTATACATTATAAGCAACTTTGATAATGGGATAAACATTACCATCAAATCATTTTCTCCGCTCTTAAACGATAACTTTTCCTTTTTGCACTCAATACTATATTGATTTAATTCCTTCTTTGTTATTAACCGGCCCATTGTTCGTTGATTAGATATAAATTGGAATACGTAGTCTACATTCCGACCAAAAAATTCACTCATCTTATGCAATATTTTGGTCTCTAAGTCTTCCCGTAGACTATCAAGAACTTTGCTTTGTTCCGCCTTGGCTGGATCTCCATTAAATACGAAATTTACGAATACCTTATTAATAATATCCTTGTTTTCCATAAGGCAACTTTTAAGGCCGATTAATACTTGATTTTGTTTCGTATCTTGATTTGAGCTGCCAAATATCCTTTCAACTCCATCTTTAATAAGCCGCTCAAAAGATTGCCTGAATTGCCCGTAATCTATTGACCATTTAAATTGATACAAATATAAGTTCCTTCGCTCTTCGTCAAAATAATACCCATCTATCGCATAATCGTTGCCACCAAGCGCCACAAGATAATTTTGAAGGACATCTTCTGATTTTAGCCCAAACTTTTTCGCTATAAACATTACCCCGAAATAGTCTTGCTTTACGCCCTGGTAGTTTCTTTTGAATCTCTCGAAAGCATTGTCAATATCTTCTTGGGTAACCCTTGTTATCATATCTACCTCCTAGTTAGATCTGAACCCACTGATAATTTTTATCTTTTCCAGTGTTTTAACTTAAAGGCATTTTTGTTTATTGGTACTCCCTTGCGAAAATGTGCAAACAGTTGATTGACAAGATCCTTAAATTCATCCTCACTAAGATCAGATTTCATATCATTTATTACAGCGGCGGCAATAACGATATCATCTTCTTTCCGTGGAATGCGATGATCAAACGTAATATAAAGGGGAGAATGGTGGTTTTTTTCATCGAGCTTAACACCAGAATAGTAACACCTAAAGCACTCGCCATCCCACGACTCTTTGAGCGCCTTTATTCTAGCATCCTTATCGCGCTTTCTCCTTGTGCATATTCTATCCATTATCTTCTTGCACCTTTTACAAAAATTCGCGAGAGGATGTTTGCTTAATTTACAAATGCCGCAATTTTCTGCCATATCTACCATAACAACACCTTATTTATATTTTACGGATTAATCTTTACCTTTTTCCTACAGTAAGAACACCTACAAACACTTTTTCTTCATCAACCGAAACCTCAAGACCGATTCTATTCTGACCAAATAACGCAAACGAATTACGCAAAACCTGTACCTCCCTCAATAACAGGGACAGGTCTGACAGAACTTCTTGTATTACATAAAGCTATCTAGAAACGGTCTTGGTGGTTTTTATTTTTTACCAAAGCGACTTCTTCCATACCTTTAAGAATTTTTTCTGCTCGTTCATAGTAGAGTTTGGTTGCCGATGTAAACATTACAGCCAATTCATCCATAGCGCGAGTGAGAGATATATACATCAAGTTATTCTTCACGCGCTCCGACCATGCCGGTTTAAATTGGTCTAGCAATACTATGGTGCATTTGTATGATGCCCCTTGAACAGACCATGATGTTATTAACTGAATTGAACGGTTTTTTTTATCTTTGTAGTTTTTGGATCGACGGGCAATTATTTTATCAGCGTGTGAGGGAAACATCTTTTTAACCCTATATGGAGAATATTGGCTGGATAAATACATATCCTTTTTTTCAAATGTGTCAGACAGTTTTTTCGTAAATTCATCGTTTTGCATTGGATAAATCAACGCGATATCAAATAAATTAAACCCTTGCCTTTCCCAGCTAATACACTTATCAACAATAATATCGGCCAAATCACTTATATTTTCTTTAAACGTGATCGTAGGATTAGAACTTTTTTTAAATAAAGACAATCTGTTTTTTTCTTTAAGCACCAAGGCTTGCTTTTGAGATAAGCTCAAAGCAAAATAGCTTATGTTAAATGTATTTCGGTAGTTAAGAAGCAGATCTTCCCTGTATTTAAACTCCAATCCGGACTTCTCAGGGTCCCTCTCCTCTAGATAAATGGCTTGTTCAGGGTCTTCGACATAGGTCAAGTTACCACTCTCTTGCCCTTTGGTAGTTTTGACTAAAAACTTAATCCATTCGTTCGGCAAATTGTGCCCTTCATCTACAAAAACAAAGTCAAAAAGCTCCGGAATGCTATCAAGGTTCTCCTTTATGTATTTACTTATTTCTTTAGACTCTGGATATTTTCCTTTTTTTCCTTTATCATCTTCCTTATCACCACATAGGGTCTCATAGACTTCTTTTCCAAATACAAATTTAAATATTCCATCAAAAGTTGAGACAAGATAGTTCGGTATAAGGTCCGCGGATTTAGTCTCAGCATAGCTCTTAACATCATATGTATTGCAGACTGACAAGCCCATTGCTCCTGGTTCTGGCGAATATGATCCAGACTCTAAAGCAGCTCTAAAGTTATGAACTAATTCAGTTTGCCGGCCAACATACAAGAGCTTCATGCTTTGATCTGTGGCAATTTCTGAAAACATATGCTGAAGGATAATCGTCTTACCGCTGCCAGCAACGCCTCTAATATATAAATGTCCTGGTTTTTTATACATCTGCTTCAAATAATTATTTGCTATTTCCTTTTGCCTGTCATCGAGGGCTATAATATTATCGTCTACGGTTATAATTGGATGGCTCACAATATCTTTAACTAGCGTATCTTCTGTGTAAGGAATGCCAAGCGTCATATCAAGACATTTCTTTTGTGCATCATCAAACTCAAACGCAAACTTATACGATCGCAAATTTCTCAAACGATTTAGTGACTCGGCGTGTTTCTCTTCGCCAAAAACACCACCTTTTTCAAACTCATCTTTAAATATAACTGTCTGATGGCATAGTTTAATGTCTATCGGATTATTAATTTGAAGCTCTGCCAGCTTCTTCTCCCATTCAAATCTTGTGATAAACGGCAAGCAGACGCAACTATTAATCGGCATACATAGTTTGTTCGGAATAACTCGGCTTTCGAATTCGGCTCTTTTAAGCAATTTATTCTTTATCGCATACTGCTTATTAAGCGCGATACTGAACGGGTTCTTATTGCTAACGCCATTGGTTAATGTTATTTGTTGGCCATCTACCCTGCCTATAACATCAATTCGCCAATCTTTTGCTTCCATAACTAATAGGCCTACGTCGTCATGATATATAATAAAGTCAATTTCATTTGCAACACGCCGGTCACCAGCAACGTCCATAATATAGAGATTTGAATAAACAATAAACTCTACTGATAAATTATTCTTAAAAGCGTTATAGATAATACGCTCTCCTTCGCTAGCGCAATCTTCAATTTTAGTTTTCATTATCGCCATCGAATACTCCTGACACTAAATTAAACAACCCAGCCGCATCAATCACGCAGTGTTACAAAATAAATCCGGCAGGGGCGGATTAGAAAAACCCAGAAGCGTCCCCTAGTTTTATAAATTATTGCTCTTTTCTCAAGTAAGTGATCCCACTGTCTGTAATCTGGACAACATAGGGACTATTTAATCTCGCCTCTGGAATACTCTTGAGAAATTCAGCTGGGATATTAAGTATAAGATTTTCAAATTCATTTTGCTTAGAAGCAACACCCGAATTAATGCCATAAACCTCCTGAATAATATTGATTTTGTATTTATCTCTTTTATCCTTATCGTCAAAATGCAATACTCCATCTCTTCCAATTATCAATTTACTAGTCGCAAACTTCTTCTGGTAATTGTAAATTATTGATAATAATTTTACTGTTTGAGGCGAAAGCGCTCTTTGCTGAATGCTTACATTTTGAGCAACCTTATCTTTAATGCTTAAACCATAATGTACAAAAAATCCGCCTATTGCAATTAGCATTAAACCTAGAAACACAATTAACCATCCCATACTTATCCCCCCTAAATAAATATCTAGACGCTTTCTAGCTCTTTAGTCACACTGCGTAGCAAAAGAAATCCGGACCCCTATTGGGATCAGCTTTGCAACATATTGAAAATTAGATAATTAGAACGCAATAGCCTGGCACCTTGGGGAACGTCCCCCGTCACTAATAAGCTTCAAATCTATACCAATTTCATTGCTAAGAAGCCTTAAGTTCTCCTCTTCTGCAAGCCACTTCGTAAAATCACCTGCTTCATTTTTCCAAACTGTTCTTAAATCAACTTCTTTCAATTTACCTAATGGCATGAGACCTCCTTTTGGGTACAAATATTATCTGTGTAATGACGGAGATAATAGACGCCCTATCTGGCCTCCCCAATCCCGCGGCATTGCAAAAGAAATCCGGCCCCCTATTGGGAACGGTCTGACAAAACTTAATAAATTACAAAGAGTTATCTTGACACGGTCTTGAGGGTTAATTTTACTTCAATAAGGCAAACAAAATGAAATAACAATATTTGACCACTTCGTGATTCTCCTCTGACGGCTCAAGATCGCCGTGAAAAAGATGACAACGGATTTGATATAAAATTTCTATCAAACACGGACAAAACCTCTGCTTATCACTAATAATATAGACTTCGTCCAGCTTGATCTTATCTGGCTGACGCCTCAATTTAATTAAGTTCGAATAGCCAGCAGTCGCTTTTCTGAGGGAATAATTATACAAGGCAGTCTCAAATGAGATATTGAAATTATAATGATCTTGGGGATATTTAATGCCCGCTCGGTTTAATGAATAGTACAACGATTCTAAATCAGATTTAAATTTTAAATTTTCTTTTATTGAATCTTCGGCTATTAAATTACAAAACCTACTATAAATTTGATTCCTCCCGGTAAAATCGGTTTTTAACTTATCTATAAAAGCCCTATCTCTTTTGTCAATTTCTGAATAATGAGACCGATACCAAGAGTTAAAACCCAGCCATAAAGTCATAAACTGAGCGAAATGATCAATATGCGCTTTACTAAGCCATTCTTTCTTAAAATCGGGCATAATTTCCTCTATAACTTAACGCTCAGTTTCTTTAATTCTGCATCAATCCAGTTCTGGGCGTCTTTTTCGCTTTTCTCAATCGCCATTTCAACGCCACGCTTGGCAATGTCGAACAGTCGCTTTGATAATGCTTTTGCGTCATACATCTCTACTACTCTCTGCTTTATAGTTTTTTGGGTTTCCTCGGGCATCAGCGGAAAGGGAAGATTCAAAATATCTTTATCATCAATAACAGGATAAGATGTCCCGGCATTATACTTTAAGGATAACCTTAATATCGGGGCGGATTTAAAATACACATAAGCTGTTTCTATATTCATCCTTTCGGATTCTTTCAATACTGTAAAGGCCCCGCTCCCAATAAGTCCGCCATCCTGAACAATAGCGACAGCTCCTCGGTAAGTTCTGACCTTTGAGATTATCAAATCGCCATTATTCAATTTAATCTTTGCGTTGGCTGGTAATTCTTTCCCGATTAATGAAAGAGAATCAATTTCTCCAGATAATACATTTACAGAACTAATCTCAACATATCGATATAACTCATCGGGCTTATTCTTAAAACTACTCCTATTTTGTTTAAATAAAGTACCAACAGGCTCAAATCCATATCTATATTTTTTAACAGCTTCGAGAATACCATCATACATTGGCTGGAAGTATTCGGCATCGATGCGGTCGCTGGCCTGCGTGTCGGAGAAATTCTTAACGAATGAAAGGCGATGCTTCGGCTTCCAGTTTACAAGGCCCAATTCGGAAAGAAGTGTTTGCTCGGCTTGAGTGTAATATTGCTTTGATCTGCCAATTAAAATTATTGCTTGATCGATTATATCCGAAATTGTTTTAATTAGCTTCGGTGTAACTATCGGAACTCGGATTAACTCCGCATCCGACACATTCAGTTTAGGCTGAGCATTTCCGCTGATTGCACGCAAAATCTGAATCTGTCCTACCTCGCTATTCAAGAAAGCAAGAATAAATTTTCTATCCTCAATAGCGCACTCTTTAGGAAACCTAATTCCAAGATTATTTTCACTTATATTACACTCGCCTATATCTGGAGTCACAATCGACACTATGCCAATCGTATTACCCACTTTCGAAAGAACAAAATCTCCAACATTCAACTTTGAAGAAGATAATCGCACATGATTCTCCGGCGAAATATAGGTCAATTCATTAGTATCAATAATAAAGTCTCGTAAATCAGAAATCCTCACGAAAGGTATACCTGATTTAAGATAAGCATCACTTGTTAACGATGAGCCGAATGGTCCACTAACGACAGTACATCCATATTCCTCAATCGTTTTGCCATGCAAACCATTGATGCGTTTCTCAAACAACAAAGCTCGCGGGTGAAAGAACTCCGCATCAAATCGGAAAGAAACACCCTCCTCTAATTTTTTAAAGTTAACGATTGAATATTGCATGGTCTATTCCCAAAAACTCAATTTTTCTTTTCTCGCCCAATCAATAAACGCCTCAGCGATACCATCCGGAAGCTCGCCTTTGTGATTATGCAGGTCGTGATCAATAATTAGATGGCCGTATTTATCCAGCTTGGGTTTACCGTCGCCATTTTTGACATAAACATAATCTCCGGAATTATCCTTACCAGACTTCTCCGACACTCCGAAAAAGATAGGATAATCACTCTTTTTTGGACAGAGCTCGTCATCCCACTTTTGTAAAAATAGAACCCCAGTCTTTGTGCCAGTGTGAGGCTTAAATGTATTGCCATGCAGGCCCACAACCGCCAAAATCCGTGCTTTATCAGCGACAAATTCACGGATGTCTTTGTCCGATGTGTTATTGAACCTGCCTTGAGGCAAAACTATGGCCAAGCGACCGCCGGGCTTTAAAAAATCAAGATTGCGCTCGATAAAAAGAATATCCCGGCCAACTTTTGGTTTAGGTTTTTTCTTTTCATTAAAGCCGAGATCGTATTTGTGGATGATATTTGACTCTTTAATATCTCCGGCAAAAGGCGGATTAGCCATCAGAATATCAAAGAGAAATTCCTTGTTTGAAGTGCGGTCAGCTTTAAGCGCTTCAAGGCGTCTAAAGCCTGCGCCGTAGGTGTCACGCCAGTCGGGATTATTTACTTTTTCATTCCAACGGTCATAATCAAGCGTGTTTAGATGCAAAACGTTTGTCTCACCATCACCAGCAATCAGATTAAGTGTGCGGGCGACACGCACGACCTTTTCATCAAAGTCGATGCCGAACACTTTTAGGACGTCGTCTTTTTCTTCCGCTGAAATCTCGGTATTTTCAAAGAGATGCCCGGTAAGCTGAAAAATGGTATGCACGGTGAATCCGCATGATCCCGAGGCGGTGTCAATCATATATTCGCCTCTTTGGGGATTAAGCATCTTGACGCACATATCAATCACATGGCGAGGCGTAAAATACTGCCCTTTTTCGCCCTTAGACGATTTGCTCACCAGATATTCAAAGGCTTCATCAATAACTTGCAGATTGGAATTAAACAACTTCACATCTTGCAGACTGGAAACGCAGATAGACAAATGCGATGGCGATAAGTCAATCCTACTCTCCTCCGGAAAGACGCCGGGCCATTTTCTCTTGGCTTCATCAAATAGCCTTTGAATTTTTTCTTTTAGCTGTGCATCCGTCTGGCCGGTATTCCTAAACTCCAAAATACGGAAATCGCTATCATCGATATCTTTTAAGATTGCTTTCAGCTTCTCAAAGTCGCCGATCTCATCTGCTTTGAGTTTTCTTTTAACTGTCCGGTCAATGATAATCTTATCGTCCTTGCTCTTGGTCTCATCGTATAATTTCGTAAAAATGAGCTTAAATACTTCCTCAAACACGTCCACACCCGCATTGGCGAGGACTTCATCTTCCATGTCCTCAATCTTTGTCTTTAAAGTGATCCTGTCATTTAAAAGGGCGTCTTTGACTATTAAATCTCGCCATGTGAAGCGTTCCTTCAAAATATCTTCCAACATCTGATCTGACTTCGGAATATCGGTAATATCTTCAAAAAAATTCGGGTCCTTGCGGTTATAGTGTGTAATCTGTTCGCCATTTGACCAAACTCCGATGGGGGCGCCAGTGGCATTACAATACGATTTAAGCTGTTCCTTGCCATCCCTGAGCTTCGGCTTTTTGACCTCAACAATTATGTATTCAACCGTCGGGCGATCTTTATCGAGAACGACTATGTCGGCGGATTTTGTTTCCCGGCCAAACTGAACAGAATGCTCAAAGCGTATTCGCTTTTTAGGATAGCCATAATCGTTGATGAGCTTAACGGCATAAAGCTGGCGGACGACTTCTTCCGGTTTCAACTGAACTTCTTTTTCCCGGATGATACAGTCAACGTAAGGCTTGCCTTTCTGAATATTGATTTTGGCCTCAAGAGCTTTGATGTCTCTTTCCGCAAATAGCGAAAGGTTATAACTCGAATCTTTGAGAATCGAGGCGAGTGTTATTTTATCTTTACTGTTTGCCATGTTTGGACCTTTCTTTTAGAAAACTTTATAAACGCATTAATTATTTCTTTTTCCAACAAAAAACCTCCGCTCTGTTGAGCGAAGGTTTTCGTTATTTTAACGTGGCAGTTCCCCCTTCAAACGATACCACCCATTCATCTGTCATTCTTGATACTACCATTAAGAAGAATCCTTGTCAATGGAGAAACTCGTGAATAGTCTAAAAACGGAATTGCTTCGCCCCTATAGGGCTCGCAATGACGAGGGGATCAGTCCCCTCAAGACCAATTCTACTCCTTTGTAGATTATTTAATTATCCTCCTTAGGGGCCCTAAAAGCAAGTGTTTTTGGGGAGATTTGGGGAACCGAAAAAACAAGGGGACGGGTAGTTTGGTGAAAACACTACGCGCGCTATCTATACCTGTGGGACGGGGGACACTTTCCTTTCCAGCGAGTGGGCTATTGAGATTGCTTCGCTTCGCTTCGCTCGCAATGACACGGTTGCTGAGATTGCTTCGCCCCTGCGGGGCTCGCAATGACGATAAGTTCGGGCTGCGCCCTCCTCGCAATGGCGACAAATTAAAATCGAAAATTTTCGCCTGTTCGGTGTGCCAGGGGACACTTTCCTGTCCAGCACGTAAGCTATTCGTGCGGAAAATGTCCCCTACTGAGGGGGCAGAAAAAATAGGACCGTCCCCTCCCCTACATTCCCTATATTCTACTCCTTTTCAATGATCCCTGCAACATAAGTATAGGTGCGCAAGGGATTGTCGATGTTCTTAAGGGCGATGAGGCGAAAGGCAGCCGCGACGCGGGGCTCGCCGAATTGCTTAGTTTTTAGGATAATATCCTCAATGACCTCGGGATTGTTCTCTTCGAAGACGAGTGAGGCGTGATCACGGGCGCGATCATATACTTTCGGGCCGTATTTGGTTTTGAGCGCGGCGAGTTTTGACTCATGCGCTTTGGGATCATAGAGCTTAAGCAGCTTGTACATCTTGGGGCGGCGGGAATCAAAGGGCTTATCGGTCAAGGTATCATATTTTACCTCAAGGAGTTTTTTGCGCCTTAGCTCGCCCATACCTTTATAGATGACATCGGGGCTGACCAAACCATTTTCCCGGGAGATGGTGGAGACGCTTTTGGACCAGTAGGGCAAGACGTCGCTTAAGGCAGCGTAAGACAAATTTATAAGCAGGCAGAACTTCGCCCTTAAGGAGAGCTGCCTGTTCCAGCCGTAATCGAAGTAAGCATCCGGGAGGCCGAAGCTCGCGGCTTGAGGGATATTGTAAACTTTGGCGGGGTCGGCGTAATCAAGCAAGGTGATGACGGCATCGCCGGCATAGCTTGGCTCGAACTTGATCAATTTATAATTTAGCGCTAATTGGCGCAGGGACTTGGTGATCTGGCGGCGATAATCAGTGGCGGTCCAGCCCTCATATATGCCGAGGTGACGGGCCAGGTCATCAAAGGAGAGCGATAATTTGGGGGCGGAGCTTGAATTTTGGAGTTTAACTAGATATAGATAGATATCAAAGGCGCGCTCGGCCTGAACATTCACAAGAAGGGCTGCAAGCTTAGGCGACTGGAGGAACTGACGAGGTATGGGAGTAGTCGGCTGGGCAGAAACGAGGGATCCATCTGCGGGGGCAGCCTTAATGATAGAGTTAAGGTAAACGAGGAGCTCGGCGGCCAGCTTCGGCGAATCGATGAGGACGTCGGTCTCGATATTATTGTCGAATGCGGCCCAGGTCCAGTTGGTGCTGCCTAAGATGACGAAGCGCTCGTCGATTATGACGCACTTGGCGTGGGTGTAGCGGGCGGGGTCATCGTAATTGACCTTGACGCCTGCGGCTTTGAGGCGCTGGTAGGCGAGGGAACTTTTGACCTTGGGCTCCCAGTCGGAGGCGTGGGCGCGGTTGACAAAATCTACGTTCTGGTCCAGGATTACTTCGACCTCTACTCCCCTTTTATGGGCGTTTATGAGGACGGTGATGAGCTGGTTGGGTTTGGCGTCATCCCTGTCGGGAGAGGATTCGATAGTGTACATGGCGACGTTGATGGAGTTTTTGGCTTTGGTGAGCGCGGCTTTGACCGCGGGGAAATATTTGGGGCCGCTGATATCGGTGACGTCGGCTGGATGGCACCCGGCCATATCGGATTGGCCGGTGTATTGCTCTCGGCAATAACAAAAGGCCCTTGCAGTGAGGCCCAGGAAGGCGAGGGCTAAAAGAGAGATTGTTAAGCGTCTCTTCATACTAGATAATAGTCTATTTCCGCTCGACTTCTAAATCATGGGGACAGGTCTATTTTTTAACACGCGTATTCTAGGTAAAAAATAGATCTGTCCCCTTTCTTACAGATCCGAGGATTGTCAAGAATGAGATTGCTTCGCGACCTTCGGTCGCTCGCAATGACGTCAAATCACTCCCCACACTCATCCTTCACCGCATCCTCCGCAAAATACAGGAAAAAGCGCTTGTTCTGGGCGATGTCGCGGAGCGCATCAATTATGCGGCCGATATCCTTGCCAGCGTCCTCTTCATCCTCCTTTAACAGTACTAAAACGGTGTCGCGCCTTTGAGCCTGCTCATCTATCTGGGTCAAAGACTCTTTGACCGTAATTTTATTGCTCTTCTGCATGGCCTCGATCCTGGCCTTTGCCTCCCAGTAATAATCATTGGCCTCATTGACATGGTTGTAAACCTTGGCCTTATTGGCGTACGCCCAAACCAGGTCCTGCAAAAGCTTCTGGGCGCGCTCATCTTCTTTCTTAAAACTCTCCATCCAGCGCTTCAAAGAAAGCAAGTCGGCCTGCCGGGCGTACCCTTGAGCCTTAAAAGACTGCAGGGAAACCACTAGCGCATTCAGGTGGTACCCGTAAAATCCCTCGTTGGTAAACTCATGGCTCAGGTCGCCCCAGGTAGAGCTAAGCCACCCGCTCCAGTTATCCGCGTACTCTAGGGCTTTGCCGGAAACCCCCTCTTTCTTAAACGCCTCAAGGAGCGTGCGCTTGGCGGGATTGTCGGGGCTTGCGGCGTAAAGCGCATTTAATGCCTGGATGCGGCCGCGGATATATTCGATCATGGGCTTCAGGCGAGCCTCGGCTTCGGCTGCGTTCTCGCGGTAATTTTTCTCAACATCATAGAGATAACCTTTGGAGTAAAGATCGACTATTGCCGCGCGGGCTGCGGTGTCAGGGCTCTTGGCCTTAAAATTCTGCCAGCGGGCGTAGTTCTTTTCATCCGAACGGAAACCTTGGCCCTGCTCCGAGGGAAGGAGCGCATCGCTATCCCCTCCGGAGACGCTCATGGCGTCGTATACCGCAAAATTGGCGGTATTGTGGCTGATGATGGCGGTGGCGATCCATTCCTCGTCCGACTTGCTAAGGGAGAGCTCAAGGAGCTTATTTTTGCCTTTGGGAGGGTTCTGGCCCTGGCCGTAGACTTTGCCGTTGCAGCCGACGATGAAATAATAGGTGTCCTGGGGGAATTTGCCGCTGTGGAAATAGCTTACGTGGACCGGCTCGGCTCCCTTAGCGGGATCGGCAACGCCCGTGCCCCTAAGCGCTTCGGTTGAGGCCTTTTTGGTGGCGGCGTGGTCCAGGGCCGGGTCCGGCTCGCCGGTTGAGGCAGGCTGGTTGGGCTGTTGTGAGTAGGATTGGGTGAGTGGGGCTAGTAATAGGGATGCGAAAATTAGCGTGGGTATTAAGGATAAGGCCTTGTTCACGGGTTAGTCCTCCTGTGGGGATTTATTCTAGTATTATCCTCCTGCGAAGGACGGAAATCAATAGATTTTAAGGTGGATCCTCCCATTCGCTGCCATCACCGTGTCACCCGCTGGCCCACGAAAGCTGAACCGGCCGCAAATTGCGACCAGTTCATTTAAGCTATCACAATCTGTGATACCATTAACTTGAAATTCCATAATGGAATATCAAAAAATCTAAGGTGCCAATTTGGCACCTTTGCTAAAATGGCGTTTTCAATAAAAATTGCGTTAGATTTTATTACTTCTTTCGTCTATTAAGGTAGAAAGGAGATAGATATGACAAATCCAGTTTCTATAGAAGTAGTAGCAATGAAAATCCTTGGAATAAGGGGTAAAAAAGTAATGCTGGATCAGGATCTGGCAAAGCTTTACGGGGTTGAAGCGAAACAATTGCTTAGGCAGGTGAAAAGAAACAAAGACAGGTTCCCTGAAGACTTTATGTTTCCCCTTACCAGACAAGAGGTTACAAACTTGAGGTGCCAAATTGGCACCTCAAGTTGGGGCGGAAGACGATACATCCCCTATGCATTTACAGAGCAAGGCGTAGCAATGCTGTCGAGTGTACTAAATAGTAAAAGGGCAATTCAGGTCAACATTTTAATAATGCGGGCATTTACCAAGTTAAAGGAAATCCTTTTAACTCATAAAGAATTAGCTTTAAAATTAACAGAACTTGAGAAGAAATATGCAAACCATGACGATAAAATAAAACTTATCTTTGAGGCTATAAAACAGTTGCTTGAGCCGCCGCCAGCTCCGGCGCCCAAGCGCATAATCGGATTCGGGAAAGATTAAATCCTAAAAAGGGACAGGGGACACTTTCCTGTCCAGTAAGTAAGCTATTCGTGCGGAAAATGTCCCCTGCTGCTGGGGGGGTTGTCGCGGAAAATGTCCCCTGCTGGAGGGGTCACTCCCCACACTCATCTTTTACCGCATCCTCCGCAAAATACAGGAAGAAGCGCTTGTTCTGGGCGATGTCGCGAAACAAGTTTCAATCCCTTACTTTAAAATATCCAGCAATTGCTTAAACACAAAAATCCTGTTGCGCTTTCTGCCCGGAACCGCATGCAAGATGCCTACTTTTATAAACTTATCCAATAAATTATAGATAGTCTGGTAACTTTTAGCTTTTACGCGCTTCTTGATACTGGCAAAAGAGATGATCGGCGTGGCGAAAATGATATCCAAAAGGCTTACGGCAAAAACAGCGTTTATCCCAGAGATCTCGGTCTTCAATCTTGCGTATAAATTAAGCATTTCTAAGGCGGTAGCCTGTGTTTTTAACGACTGAGTAGCCACGGCGCGCAAAAAGAACCTTAGCCAGCTATCCCAATCACCTTTTTCGCTTACGCCGTTTAATAAAGAATAATAATCCGCTCGGTTGGCCTCAAAATACTCGCTGATATAAAGCAGCGGATGGGACAATAGGTTCCTTTGATACAAGAACAGCGGTATTAAAAGCCTGCCGATCCTGCCGTTGCCGTCCATGAAAGGATGGATCGCCTCAAACTGATAATGAGCTACGCCGATCTGGATCAAGGTATCTTTTTCACGGTCAGAATTAATGTACTCCTCCCAATTTCTCAACAATGGAAGTATCTCTGCGCTTGGGGGAGGCACATACGATGCCTCCTCAATTGTTGTGCCCGGTTTGCCGATATAAACTTGCACTTTCCTGAAATTGCCCCGCTCCTTATTTGTGCCCCTGACCGAATCCAAAAGACAATGATGAACGCTCTTAATGAGATTCTCGCTGATAGGCCTTTTCCCCAGCTCCTCGATCGCGGCGCGCATGGCAGACCTGTAATTGACGATCTCTTTTATATCTTTTTCCTGCGCGTCTTCCTCGGTCTTCTTCTCCTCGGCTTCGTATTTTAATACATCTTCCAGCGTTGCCTGCGTCCCTTCGATCTTGGAACTTAAGACCGCCTCCTTGGTTAAAAGAGGCGTCATTAATAGGCCCGGATTAGGGATATTAACCAACAATCCATTAAGTTGGCCAAGCGCATTCTGGGCTTGACCGATTTCTTTGATCAAAGGGGCATAATCGATTTTTGGAGGCAATTTAGGCGGAATAAAGGGCGCTTTAGCCATACTTCTCCTTTTATTGATCGGCTTTAGTGTTCCAGGGCATTAGAATAAGAATTAGTCTTATTCTAATAATAAGCTATAGAATGGAATAAGTCAAGAGTTATTCCATTCGTGAATAATGAATAAATTGTGGGGACTTTGAGATTGCTTCGGGCCCCGACGCTCGGGCCCAACGGTTCCTCCGGCCCTCAGTCGGGGCCCTCGCAATGACTGAAACCATTATCTTTACCCTTAAAATCTAGACAAAAAAAGCACCTCCCCTTATCCTGAGATGCCTCTAAAATTTACCCTTCTTCCCTTCACATCTACTCCCTTGTAGAGTATTTATTATCCTCCTTAGGTGGGCTAAATTCAACCATTTTTTCCGCGTTTTCGAGCGAAAGGGGACACTTTCCTTTCCGGCGAGTGAGCTATATTGTGATGAATACACTCCGCTCGCTATTTTGCTTGTCGCAAAATTACGCTCGCTTGAGTGCCCTTAAATTTTACCTTGTCGGTAAAATTTAAGGGAAAATGTCCCCTAATGAGGTAGCCCTCGCTATGACGGCAAGAGATCTGGGAACTAATCATCAACCAATCTTACTATTTTAAAATGTAATAGAGCAAACGAAGAAGTTAGGCAATCTTTAGGCTGGGGCTGCTCTTGGATGACCGGGGGA
>Ga0315278_10002231_pt1 | contig 17228 bp, 13 predicted proteins | sample YL17G06_0_MG_FD_203880 | JGI IMG/M metagenome (GOLD analysis project Ga0315278, IMG submission 203880) | Sediment microbial communities from Yellowstone Lake, YNP, Wyoming, USA - YL17G06_0 | ecosystem: Environmental > Aquatic > Freshwater > Lake > Sediment | place: USA: Wyoming | collected... | reverse complement strand
GTGCTTTTCATTATGGCGTGCCTTGTCCTTCCCTCTTATGGCGCAAAACCGGAAGTAAAAAAGGACGCTATAGTAAAGGAGAAAGCAACTCCCGTTCCGTCTGAAACCGTTCCCCCACCTGCGATCAGGGAGGGGACTGCGCCCCAACAACCCCAACAAGCGGAGATTTCCTATTCCAGCCCCGGCATGCAGGCATTTTCCATAAAGGGAGAAGCCTTTCTCATCCCGGCCACGGATATCAGGGTGGGCAAAACCATCAAATATGTCGTGCAGGTGAGCTGGCAGGGCAAGCTCGGGGAAATCGAAGTGGATGAACCGGATCCTCCCCTGCTGAACAATCTGAAGCTGATCAAGGTGGTTCCATCGAATAAAATAAGTCCTGAGACCAACCGGGCTATCACGGAATTCACGTATCATCTGAAGGGGCTGGAAAAGGGGAAAGCGTACATCGGGATGATCGACGCCCGGTATCGGCTGAAGGATGGATCCGGTCAAGGCAGCTTCCGTCTCAAGGAGACGCGGCTGGAGATTCTATCCCCAAAACACAACTGGGGCAGGATCCTCAGCACGGTAGCGATCATTGTCGGAGGGATTGCGGTTGTCGGATTCCTGGGATTTGCGGTTTACAAACTCCTCCAACGCCGTCCTGCGCAGGTTCCTGAAGAGGGCGAAGCCACGAATCCTTATGAAAGGATTCAGGGGGAGCTGGCATCCATGCGTCTTTTCCTGGTCGAAGGAGAGATTCGGGATTTTTATTCGAAGCTGACAAAGCTGTCCAAGGGATTTATTGCCGTAACAGAGGGAGAGGAAATGACGCGGCTTACAACGGATGAGCTGCTTCATGTGCTGCAGGAGAAAAATTACAATCCTGAGATCAGGGATAAGATTTTTGCCATACTGGAATTGTGCGATCGAGTCAAATTCGCAGGTTATATTCCCTCGCATGGTGAAAATGAACAAGTGCTCAAGGAATTCGACCATCTGATGCGGGGAGAGATTCGTAAAAAACAATAAGAGGGAAGGGACAGATCAAACACTGATTCGATCCCTTCATTAGTAAAAGGAGGACTGTATGAATCCGGAAATTGCTGCAATTCATGAAAAAGTGAAAGAGGAAAGCGTTTTTGTCGATCGCCTGACTGCGGAGATCGGCAAGGTGATTGTGGGGCAAAGGTACATGATCGAGCGACTGCTCATTGCGCTTTTAACCAACGGCCATATCCTGATCGAGGGGGTTCCGGGTCTTGCGAAAACCCTGGCTGTGAAAACCCTTGCCAGGACGATTGACGCCCGTTTCCAGCGGATTCAGTTCACTCCGGATCTCCTGCCTGCAGACCTGATCGGGACCATGATATACAATCAAAAAGAGGGGATCTTCACACCGAAGAAGGGCCCTCTTTTCGCCAACCTGATCCTGGCGGATGAGATCAACCGCGCCCCTGCCAAGGTTCAAAGCGCACTCCTGGAAGCCATGCAGGAACATCAGATCACGATCGGCGACACAACCTTTCCCCTGGACGAACCTTTTCTCGTGCTGGCAACGCAAAACCCCATTGAACAGGAGGGGACCTATCCCCTTCCAGAGGCGCAGATCGACCGGTTCATTCTCAAGCTGAATGTGACTTATCCGAACAAGAAAGAGGAGAAGGAGATCCTGGAGCGGATGGCCGGCGCCCTGCCCATGCAGCCGGATATGGTGATCACGCCGAAAGACATCCTGAAAGCGCGGGAAGTGGTGAACCAGATTTACATGGATGAAAAGATCAAAAATTACATCATAGATATCGTATTTGCCACGCGCGAACCTGAGACATACAAGATCGATGCGGGGAAATATATTGAATACGGCGCCTCGCCGCGCGCCTCGATTTATCTTGCCCAGGCGGCAAGGGCTTATGCCTTCCTCCGCCACAGGGGGCATGTGACGCCGGATGATGTGAAGGCGATCGGCATGGACGTGCTGCGGCACCGGGTGATCATCACGTACGAAGCGGAGGCTGAAGAGCTGACCAGCGAGGATATTGTCCGCAAAATCTTCGACGAAGTGGAAGTGCCCTGATGCCCGGCGAAATCCTGAAAAAAGTCCGGTGGATTGAAATCGTCACCAGACGTTTTGTCAACGATGTGATGGCTGGGGAATATCACAGCGTGTTCAAGGGACGCGGCATGGAATTCGACGAAGTGCGGGAGTACCAGCAGGGGGACGATATCAGGACCATTGACTGGAACGTGACCGCGCGAACCGGTTTTCCGCACGTGAAACGGTATGTGGAGGAACGGGAGCTCACCGTGATGCTGATGGTGGACTTGAGTTCATCGGGCGAGTTTGGCACGACCAGATGGCAAAAGGAGGATCTTGCCACGGAGCTGTGCGCAGTGCTGGCATTTTCAGCGATCAAGAACAACGATCGTGTGGGACTCCTCATGTTCACGGATCGTGTGGAGAAATTCATTCCGCCCCAAAAGGGGCGCAAACACGTTCTGCGGGTGATCCGGGAGCTGGTCACGTTTCGACCGGAGCATGGGGAGACAAACATGGCTCTTGCCCTGGATTACGTGAACAAGGTCTTGACGCGCAAGAGCGTGGTGTTTCTCATCTCGGATTTTTTCTCGGAGAATATCAAGTCCTCCCTTGCCATCACCAACAAGCATCATGATCTGATCGCAATCACCATCTCCGATCCGCGGGAGAAGACGATGCCTTCCGCAGGGATCCTGGAGTTCGAGGATGCGGAAACCGGAGCGATCATCGTGATTGACACGTCTTCTTCTTCAGTCCGCTCCTCCTTTGAAAACCATGCAGGTAAGGATCAGGCGGGTCTCAGGGAGCTGTTCCATTCGCTGAATATAGATCATATCGCTCTTTCCACAGGCGGCGATTACACCAAGCCGCTGATGCGCTTTTTCCGGGAACGGGCAAAACGTTACTGACAGGAGATTGGCAATGAACATCCTGAAACGCATTTTCATGCCTTTTGTCTTGGCAACAGCCCTCCTCCTATGGGGCTGCAGCGAAAAAAAGGGAAAGAACCTGGAGGATATCGGCAGCAGGATTTCCCTGGCTTCCCAGCTCTCCTCCAAGGGACTTTATACGGAGGCATCCGAGGAGTACAAAGCAGCGCTCAATCACCCGGACATGACCGATAAAAAACGCTCGAACATCTGTTATATGCTGGGGAACATGTACTATGAAAACCTGAAGGATTATGAAAAGGCGCTGGCATGGTATATCCGCGCCAAACATTACGATCCGGAAAGCCCGGCGCTCCAGCAGATCACGGAACGCACCGTGACGTGCCTGGAACGGATCGGCCGTTCGCTGGATGCGCAGAATGTGCTCTCCGAAGCCACGTATCTGGCTGGGGAGGAAACGCGCTTTTTCCCGGGCAAGGTCGTTGCCCAGATCGGAGAGCGCAAGATCACCATGGGCGAGCTGGAGAATGAGATACAAAAATTACCTCCGGAATACCAGAAGCGTTTCCTGGCGAACAACCAGGAAAAACTCGCTTTTCTCAAACAATATGTGCAGAAGGATCTGCTCTTTCAGATGGCGCAGCGGGCAGGATTGAACAAGGAACCCAAAATCCGGGAGCAGGTGGGGGATTTCGAGAAAATGCTCCTCGCACAGCAGGTGTATAAAACGAATGTGATGGACAAGATCAATATCACACCGGAGGAGATTCGTCTGTATTTCGACGGACATAAGGAAGAAATCCGGAAAAAGGAAATGCAGGAACAGGATTCGAAGACATCGGACACAAAGACCGCGCCTCTCTCCGAAGAGGATCTGTTCAAGAAGAACGCCCAGTTGATTACGAACACCCTGCGCGCGGAAAAAGCCGGGCAGCAGGAGCAGAAACTTTTTGAAACCCTGTTACAATCCCAGAACACAATCATTTACGAAGGGGAATTCGAGAATAAGAATCCGTGAAAACGAATATGAAGCATTTTGGGAAATATTTCATCGCCCTGTTTTTTCTCCTGGGGACATTGATCCTTCCCGCACAGGAAGAAAAAGATCCGATCGTGATATCTGGCAGGACGAGTTCCACAGAGATCCTCCTGGGCGACCAGTTCACTTACGAACTCCTCGCGGAGTATGATAAGGGATACAAGGTTCTTCAGGTGGAACCTCCTCTGGAGCTGGGCAAGTTTGAAATCCTGGAGGTGAAACCTGCGACAAGGGAGGAAAAAAAAGGCGACCGGCTTTTTAAAAGCTATTCCTTCACGCTTTCGACTTATGAGACCGGCGAGTTTGAAGTCCCGGCATTTTCCGTAACGTATATGACCCCCTCCGGAGCAGAGAAAAAAGCGCAAACCCAACCGATCAAGATCAAGGTCAGGGAGATTTTGAAAACCGCAGAAGATACCCATGACGTTCGGGATATCAAAAGACCCCTGGACATTCTCCCCAAACCTTATCTGCGGAATTTCCTGATAGCCACACTCGCTGGAATCCTTATTCTTGGGACGATCGTGTATCTTGTGAGGCGGCACATCCTGGCAAAAAGGAAACAGGAGCCTGAGGAATGGATTCCTCCCCGGCCCATCGAGGAACTTGCCCTGGAGGAACTGGATGCGCTGGAACGCTCCCCGCTCCTCGCGGCGGGAAAGATCAAGGAATATTACTCCCGGCTGTCGGAAATTGTCCGGATCTACCTGGGCCGTCGTTTTCATATCAATATCATAGATATGACCTCTTATGAAACGCTCCATGCCCTGGAGGATAAAGATATCCGGGAGGGCATTCACAAACTCATGGAAGATTTTTTCGACACATGCGACCTTGTGAAATTTGCCAAATATCGCCCCCAGGATACGGAACATGGAAGGACCATGGAACAGGCGCGGCTCGTTGTCCGGGAAACCACGCCGAAACCTGTGATCCAGACTCCGGAACTCCGGACGAAAAATAACACAGATACAGGGAGCGAACAGGAGAAAGAAAAACCTGCCTTGGTCCAGGCGGATAAAGGAGGGCGGGAGACATGAAAGCCCTCAATCCGGAAAACTGGCTTCCCTGGGTCAGGGAATTCCGCTTCGCATCCCCGGAATATCTCCTCCTTCTTCTTGTAATTCCGCTCCTGGGATTTTTTATCTTCCGGAGAAAAATGAGAAAGGAATCTGCCTTCCGGTTTTCGGATATCAAAAACCTGAAAAAGGTTAATCCGACTCTTCGCGCCCAGCTGCGGGGGATCCTCCCCCTGTTCCGACTTTTTGTGTTGACACTCCTTGTGATCGCCATGGCAAGGCCTCAGAGCGGATGGACGGAGCGGAATGTCAAAACAGAGGGGATTGATATCATGCTGGCTCTGGATGTGTCCTATTCTATGAAGGCGATGGATTTCGATCCGAACCGTCTGGAGGCTGCGAAGAAGGTTATCGGCGAATTTGTGGATGGCAGGGAAGCGGATCGCATCGGATGCACGCTCTTCGCCTCGTCCGCGTTTACCCTCTGCCCTCTTACCCTCGATTATGGAGTGATCAAGGGATTTCTCGATAACGTGGATTTCGGGATTGTGGATGGGAACAGCACAGCCATAGGTCTGGGTCTTGCCACATGCGTGAACAAGCAGAAAGATTCCAGCGCGAAAAGCAAGGTGGTGATTCTGCTCACTGATGGGGAGAACAACGTGTGGGACATTGCGCCATTAACAGCTGCGGAAGCGGCCAAAGCCCTGGGCATCAGGGTTTATACCATCGGCGTGGGCACCATAGGCAGGGCTTTCGTGCCTGTGGATCGCGGGGTGTTCGGTATCGTGAAGATGCCCATGGAGGTGCGGATTGACGAAAAGACCCTGACAGAGATTGCCAATCTGACAGGAGGGAAATATTACCGCGCCACGGACAATCAAAAACTGAAAGCCATTTACGAGGAGATTGACAAGCTGGAGAAAACGAAGATTGAATATGTGGAGCATCAAAACTACAACGAACTGATGAGCCTGGCCGCATGGCCGGCGCTCCTTCTCCTGTTTGCGGAGATCGTTCTTGCAGGCACATACTTTTTGAAATTGCCGTAAGGCGAAGGTGAGACCATGCATTTCTGGAATCAGACAATCCTCTATAGCCTTTTTGGAATTCCGCTGATTGTGCTGTTTTATGTCTGGGTGTTCGGGAGAAAGAAAAGACTTCTCACCCGGATGGGGTCCTGGGATCTTGTTCGGCGGCTCGTAGAATCCAGGAGCGAGTTCAGGCAGGCGCTGAAAGCAGGACTCCTGGTTCTGACGATCGGGCTGCTCCTTTTTTCACTCTCCAGGCCTCAATATGGGAGCATTGAAAGACCGATTATCCGCAAGGGTGTTGATATTTATATTGCCATAGACACCTCCCTCAGCATGCTGGCTGAGGATATCAAACCCAGCCGCATGTCCCGGGCGAAAGAGCAATTGAAGGGACTGATCCATAGGCTCCGCGGGGATCGTGTCGGAATTATCACATTTGCGGGCACGGCATTTATCCAGTGCCCCCTGACGCTCGATTACGGTCTTGCCCAGAATACCCTTGACACTATTGACCAGGAATCCGTGCCTGTGCCTGGCACTGCAATCGGAGAAGCCATCCGCACAGCAGCCGCATCCTTTGAGCGATCCGCCAAAGGGGAAAAGGTCTTGATCCTCCTGACAGACGGTGAAGATCATGAAACCGATCCGCTCGGAGCGGCCAAGGAGGCGGCAAAGGCCGGGATACGGATTTACTCGATCGGCATAGGATCCGAAAAGGGGGAACCGATACGACTGACGGACGGATCCTTCAAGAAAGATAAGGAGGGCCACACGGTCAACAGCCAGATGGACCTGGTTCTCCTGCAAAAGATCGCCCAGGCCACGAATGGAAAAACCATCAAGGCGAATCCAACGGGAAGCCTGGAGCTGGATGCGATTTACGAGGATATCGGGCATTTGCAGAAAGAGACGCTCCGCTCCCGCACTTATACAGTTTACGAGGAACGGTTTCAGTATTTCCTCCTGCCTGTTATCCTGCTCCTGATACTCGAAATGCTTATGAGCGACAGAAAGCGGTTCTCGCCCCGAAAGCCTTTGCTCCTCTTCCTCCTTCCCCTGATTCTGGGATTCAGCTTGAGCGATCCCTTATCCAGGCTGAACAGAGAGGGGAATCAGGCTTATGAGAAACAGGAGTTCGAAAAGGCGCTTGAATATTACAAAAACGCGCAAGTGGAATCCCCTGAGGCGCCGGAACTGCACTTCAATATCGGAAATGTCCTGCTCAAAGAGAAAAAATACGAGGAGGCTATCAAGGAGTTTGAACAGGCTGCCGCTCTCTTCAAGGAGCAGCAGAGAATCGCAGATGCTTATTACAACATCGGAGTGGCACAGTACCGGATGGCTCAGCAGCTCGCCACAATGGAGAATCTCCAGGAAGCCATCAAGAAACTGGAAGAAGCCATGGCTTCCAACCAGACCGCCATGAAGAAAAATTCCATAGACATGGATTCAAAATATAATTATGAACAGGCAAAACGGCTCTGGAAAGAGCTCCTGGACAAACTGAAGGAACAACAAAAACAACAGGAACAGAAATCCCAGGAAAACAAGGAAGATAAACAGCAGGAGCAAAAGCAAGAACAGAAGGAGCAAAAACAGGAGGAACGGAAAAAGGAAGAGGAGAAGAAAGAGCAACAACAAGAGGCACAGGAAAAGAAAGAAGAACAGAAAGAAGTGCAGCAGGCGGCAAAGCCGGAAGAAAAAGAAAAAAACAAACAGCAGCAAACAGCCCAGGAAGAACAGAAAAAAGCGAAAGTCGGAGAAATGAGCAAAGAGGATGCCCTGAGGTTCCTGAGCACCCTGAAGGAAGAAAATAAAGAGGCGCTCAAGGAGGCTTTGAAACTCAAATATCGCAGCCGCCCCGGAACTGACAAGGATTGGTAAATTCTATGATCAAGATTCTTTGTTACAGCTTGATTCTCTTTGCCCTTTGTCCCCTGATCGGGCAAAGTCAGGATATCAATTTTACCGCAAGCGTAGATCGCACAACCATGTCTCCGGGTGAGGAGTTCGCATACACGATCAGGATTTCGAGCGATTCGGTGAAGGGTCTTCCTGAACCCAAATTCCCCTCGTTTGCCGATTTTGAAATCCTTTCCGGACCCAACACCTCGCAATCCTTTCAATTCATCAATGGATCCATGTCCAGGGAGATCGTTTATACCACGATCCTCCGCAGCAAACGTACCGGAGAATTCACCATTGAACCTGCCTTGATCCGGGCGGGAAACAAGGAGATGAAAAGCGAGTCTATCAAAATCAATGTGACGCAAACGCCCTCCCAGAATCTTCCCTCACCCTTGAAGGATGAAAATATCCCCTCCCCCAGCACATCAAACGAGGATTTGAAAAAACAACTGGAGGGCAATCTTTTCTTCCGCACGGAAATCAGCAATAAAACGCCGTATGTGGGAGAACCTGTTGTGTTGTCTTATACCCTTTATGCGCTCAAGGGTCTTCCCCTTTCCTCAGTTTCGCCCACGGATCAGGTTCCTCAATACGGATCGTTTCTCAAGGAGGATCTTTACACTGCTCAACGCCTTTCGTTCCGTGAGGTAAAGATCGACGACAAGATTTACCAGGCAGCGCTCATCAAACAGATCATCCTTGTGCCCACAAAGTCGGGAAAAACCACACCCGACCCCCTGTCTCTCCAAATCGTGATCCGGGCGCCACGGCAGCAAACCCGCAGCAGCCGTCATCCATTTTTTGACGATCCCTTTTTTAACGATTCCTTCCCCGATCCCTTTGGCCGCGACATGGAAAGGGTGCTGGTGCAATCCCCGCTTACTGAGATGGATGTTCAACCCCTCCCCGCGCCCCGGCCTGAGGATTTCACCGGAACAGTGGGAGATTACACCATATCCTCAAGCGTGGACAGGCGAAAGGCAACCATGGATGACCTGATCACTCTTTCCCTCTCCTTGAACGGCACAGGAGCTGTGGAAGGGGTCTTGGAACCCAGACTGCCTGCGCTCGACGGTTTTGAGCTGTATGAGACCAAGGCAAAAGCGGATAAAAAGATCGTGGCAAACACCCTGGGGGGAAGCAAAACATTCGATTATGTTTTACGACCTCAAAAATCCGGGGATCTGGAGATCCCGGGGATCAGCTACGCGATTTTCGATCCAAAGAAGAAAAGTTACGTGAATTTGAAGACTGATCCGATCCGGATCGCCATAGATGCCGGCACAGCCAGGGCGCCGCTGATCATTTCCGGTCCATCTCCCGCTTCCTCTTCCGAAGGAGAGCTGGTGGAGATCAATGCGGACATCAATTACATCAAACGGGATTTGCGGACTTTGCACATGCGGCGCTCCCCTCTCCTTGAGGCAGGATGGTTTCTCGGACTTCAGGCTTTGCCGATTCTTTTTGTCCTGGGAAGTTTTTATTTCATGCGACGGCGGTATGTCCTGGAATCCGATGTGGGGCTTGCGCGGCGTCTTCGCGCCCGCGGCGTTGCAGGACGCCGTTTGAAAGCAGCGTCCATCGCCCTTTCCCGGAACAATTCCGATGCTTTTTATACAGAACTGGCTTCCGCCCTTCGCGGTTATTTCGGCGACAAACTCAATCGCGAACCACACGGTCTCACCATCGAGGAACTTTCCATCATGCTTAAGGATCGTGGCATCGAGGATGAATGGATCAAGAATATCTGCGATCTCCTTGAAACTGCGGATGCCGTTCGCTATACCCCAGTGTCTCACACACCGGAAGAGATGCGGAACCATTATGATCAGGCGTCGAAAATCATACAGGAATTCAGTAAAAAACTATGAGCAGATATCCGGCAAAAAATGGGCTTTTGAGCATCATGATGTGTCTGGGGGCGCTTTTCATGCCATTGGCATTTGCGGAGGAAACAAGCTTTGCTCCCAACGACATCAAAGCCCAGTTCGACCATGCCAACCAGCTGTATGATCAGAATAAATTCGACAAGGCGCGGGAGATTTATGAGGCGCTCGTCAGCCAGGGTGTGAATGATCCGGTTGTTCTTTACAATCTGGGCAATGCCAGCGCCCGGATGGGTGACACCGGGTCTGCTGTTTTCTATTATACCAGGGCGCTCCGTCTTGCGCCTCGGGATCGGGATATGAAGGAAAATCTCTATCGACTGGAGCCTTCCATCAACCGAAGTAACAGCTTCTTTTTACTTCGACCCCTCGGATGGGTGAAAAATCTTCTCAGCCTGGATGAATGGAGCTTGTTGACTTCCCTTCTGTTTGTCCTGTCATGCGCATTTCTGGGGCTGAAATTTATCCATAAAAAAGAACGGCTGATCCGGATTTTTCAAAAAGCTGCGATCTTCTTTTCCCTTCTCTTCCTTGTCCATGCGAGCTTCTTATCCTTCAGGATGTATGAAGAACTGATCGTCAAAACAGCCATTGTCATGAAAGGCGACACCCTGGCCCGGAGCGGTCCTGGGGATCAATTCGAGGAACTTTACAAGCTGCCTGCGGGAACGAAGGTCCGGATTATTTCCAAGCCCCAGAATGCCTGGATTCGGATTCGCCTGATGGATGGCCGCAGCGCCTTTCTACCCCTGACAGAGATTCGAAACGTCGGTTTTGAATGAAACAAAGATAACTGATTTCCCAAGGCGATCTTCGGCCGCAACTAAAGATAATAGTTTATCCACAGTTTTTGCAGACTTGTCCGCCTTGGGAGGATTACGCAGAAATAAAATATAATGTTACAAAAGCTCCAGACTGACCCTAAACGGGTCCCGAATTCGGGAGATGCACCCCAGCCTGAACAAAGCGCCATTCTATGCTTGACTTCAAGGTGACCCCTGAGAGAGTTTTTTTGTGCAGTAAATAAATAATAATTGTACAGAAGGGAATCAGAGAGATGAAAAGAGCGTATTCATTATTATTGGTAGAGATCCTTTGCCTGATCTTTGTTGGAATGATAATCAGGCAGCCTGTGTTTGGCGCATCGTATCTGGAGCCGCTCCAGGGATGGAGGATAATGGTTGACCCCGGAACAGGGAACGAACTTATACAGGGTCCTTTTATTGAGAACAAAAAATCCGCCAAAGGGGAGCCTGAGGCTGAGGCGAATCTGCGTGTGGCTCTGTTCCTGGCGCAATTTTTGAAAAATGCCGGGGCTGAGGCGGTGCTATCCAGACAATCCAACGTGGATCTTCCCTCTCTGGATGAGAGGTTGAAGAAAGCCAGGGACTTCAATGCAAATCTGATCATTTCGATCCACCATGAGCAAAACAAGGATCCGGAAGCCAATTACGCAAAGGCGTACTATTATCCTCCGGACAATGAGCCGGAAAAGACGATTGCGCGGCATCTGGTGGAGGCATTGCAAAGCGAATTGAAAATTCAGGGCAAGTCGGCAGAGGCTTTTTCTTTTCCGCTCGTTTCGCGCGCAGAAATTCCCTGTGTCATGGTCTCGTGCGGATGCATCAGCAACTCAAAAATGAAAAAGCAGGTGAAGGAACTGGAATTCAATCGTCAGGAAGCCATCGCCATTCTGAAAGGCATGATGAATTTTCAGAAAGAGCTCACCGACACCCAGAAGTCGCGTCCTCCGCTCATCATTCAGGAAGAGCAGCCAGCCATGCCTATTCCTCTTTCCATCACGCCTCCGAAGGAAATCTCGACGCAAGCCCCTGGGATCCCTGTTCCGGTCGTGCCCAAGCCTCCCATGCCTCTCCCCCAAACAACGGCGACTTTGCCAAAGCCCGAAGAGGGGGAGATCATTGCGCCCGCAAAAACTTTTGCACCTCCTTTATTAAATCCTGCGGATGGAAATTTTGACCAGTCCTGGCTGTTCGGAGAGACCTGGGGAACATTGCCAACCCGAAAAGGAGCTTCTTTCGCCGTGCCGGAAGGCGTTTCCATCAAAGCCGCGGCTGATGGAACGGTTGTGGAGGCGTCCGCAAACCCGCTCCCTGCTGTTCCAGATTATCCCAATTGCATCATCATAAAGCATGTGAAAGTGATTCCCGATGTTCCCACGATTTTTACGGTTTATGGAAAACTCTCCAGTATGAAGGTGAAGAAGGGGGATCGGGTGAAAAAGGGGGAAGTCATAGGAACAACAGGCGCTCCCTCAACTGCAACCAATCCATCCCGCGATACGGAATTTGTCTATGAGGTGCGTTGGGGGAATATCAACCAGAATTGCATTGTGAATCCGGAATTATTCACGGAACACAAAACCAGGGGCACGGGGATCATAATCGGCAAACTCACAGACAAAAACGGGAAATATCTTTACAGTGTGAGAATTGACGGTGTGACAAAAGCGGCAGGGATTGAGCGGTACAGTTATTCCCTGACGTATTCCATGGAAAGCCCCGCGTCGGAATTCTACGGGGAAAATTTCGCGATAGGAGACGTTCCGGCCGCGGAATATACCCTGTCCTGCGAATACGGCACCAGGAAGGTCAAGGTTGAGGCTGGGAAGATCACCATTGTGACCTGGGTGGTGAAATAAGTTCTGTATGGATAAGTGCAAGAGCATGAAAATCATATTTGCAGGAACTCCGGAATTTGCCGTGCCGGCGCTGGAACACCTGATTGAATCCCCCCATAAGATTGTGGCAGTAATCACCCAGCCTGATCGTCCGGTCGGGCGGGGACGAAAAATCCTTGCCAGCCCCGTGAAACTTCTTGCCCAAAAACACGCCATCCCTGTGCTGCAACCCGAGAAGCTCAGGCAACCGCCTTTTGCGGAGGAATTGAGACCTTATAAACCGGATCTGATGGTTGTGGCAGCCTATGGAAAAATTCTCCCCAAAGAGATGCTGGAACTGCCCCGGTTCGGGTGCGTTAACATTCATGCCTCCCTCCTTCCCCGGTATCGGGGAGCAGCGCCGATCAACCGGGCAATCATGAACGGCGATCATGAAACTGGCATCACTCTCATGAAAATGGATGAAACGCTCGATACGGGAGAAATCCTGATGACGGAAAAGGTGGATATCCTGGAGGATGATGACGTTCTTTCCCTGTGGAATATACTCTCGGTTGTAGGAGCCTCTCTTCTGATGCGTCTCCTCGAGGATCTGGAACAAACGGGTGAATTGAAAGGCATTCCTCAGGATGAAACACTCGCCAGCTTTGCGCCAAAGATCACAAAAGAGGACTGCATTATAGACTGGTCCGGGAGTATGGATCAGGTTCTATGCCGGATTCGGGGGCTTTCTCCTGAACCTGGAGCAGTCGCGCAACTGAGAAACAAGATCATAAAAATCCTGCAGGCTGAACCCTATTTTTCCGATAAAGAGGAATATGAGAAACCCATCCTGGCAAAAAAGGAATTCCGTCCAGGAGGCGTGATTCATCTGGTCAAAAATTGGGGTCCTGTGATCCGGACAGGCGATGGACTCGTTGTCCTCAAACTGATTCAGCTTCCGGGCAAACGCCCGATCAGCGGCGTGGATCTGATGAATGGGGGGCATATCAAAATCGGGGATCAATTGACTACAAGTTCATGACAAAATGAGGGATGCGGTGATTTGTGATTAAAGTTTTACGTCAAAACTTCTATGCAAAACGCGAAGAAAAAATACAAGCGATTACGATTAAGATTTATTGTATTAATCACAGACGGATGCCCAAAGGTCATAAGTGTAGGCTCTGGAAATTTTGACATTTACAAAAGAACCGATCTGAAGAGATTTTTGGGAGTGGACAAGGATCATCCCATCCACTTCAGGGGCATCGGCCTGGGAGCGGGCAAAATACAGATTCTTATCCGCGCATTTTTCTTCAATCAGCACCCTTTTAATCCTTCCCACCTGTTTTTGATTTCTCTCGAGGGAAATTTCCGCCTGAGTCTGCATCAGGCGTTCCAGGCGCCTGAGACCTGTGCGCGGGGGAACTGGGGAGGCATAATGAAAGGCGGACGTTCCTTCCTCAGGGGAATATAAAAACGCCCCCAGCCGGTCGAAACGAAAGTGCTTCACGCCGGAAAGAAGGCTGGCAAAATCGCTTTTTGTTTCGCCGGGAAATCCGACAATGAATGTCGTGCGGATCACAAGATCCGGGATCTCCTCCCTCCAGCCGGAGAGCATGTGGAGGATTCTGCCTGACTCATGATGCCTGCCCATCCGGCGCAAAATCGAGGGGGAGAGATGCTGGAGGGGAATATCGACATAAGGACAAAGATTTTTTTCGTTTTGAAAAAGAGAAACCAGCCTGGCTGAAATGGGGCGGGGATAAAAATATAAAAGCCTCACCCAGAACTCTCCCTGAAACCGGAGGATATCCCGAACCAGATCAGCCAGATCGTAATGTTTATAGAGATCCTGACCGTACTTATTGACATCCTGGCCTACGAGGTTGATTTCCTTCACGCCTTTTTGGAGTAATTCCTCCGCCTCCTTGAGGAGGATTTTGCGGGGAACGCTCCTGTATGGGCCCTTGATATGGGGAATGGCGCAGAAGGAACAGCGGTGAGAGCATCCATCCGAAATCTTAAGATAAGCATAAGGGAGTTGATCGAGTTTGAGTCTGGGCATGGATTTTACGATCCGGACACTGGGGCGTTTTGCGGGCAAAGAAGTGAGAAGAGGAACCTGGGAAGGGGTCGGGTTGTCAATCATCCGGACAATATCATGCCATCGCCCCACCCCGGCCATGCCATCAATCTCAGGGATCAGTCGAACGAGGTCTGGGCCATACCGTTCTGCAAGGCAGCCCACGACATACAGGCGGAAAGGGGGCAATCCGGTGCGAATGCGCCTGTTTTTTTCCTCTGCCCAATGGAGGATCGTATGGATGTTTTGTTCTTTTGCGGTGTCGATAAATCCGCAGGTGTTGATCACCAGGGCGTCCCAGAGTGTCTCTTTCTCCGGAGAGAAAATACGGTGTGCTTTTTGTGAAAGGAGTCCAGCGATGTATTCACTATCGACTGTATTTTTATCACAACCGAGAGTGAGAATTGCGATCTTCATAATCGAACAGCTCGGATTTGAGTTCCCGGCGTATCCAGCGATCCAGTTCGTGCCGGAGTTTATGATGGGTCAGGTCATACTGGAGAGGGGTAATGGAAATCTTATTCTGGCTCAAAACGATATCGTCAAAATCCTCTTCTTCGGGGCTGGAGAGCATTAAACTCCCGATATTGCGGAAGGCCGGCAGACCGTTTTTCTCCCCCTGGTGTTCAAACAAATCCTGGAACATGGATTTCCCCTGACGGGAGATCACCACTCCCCTGATCTGATCCTCGGGGACGTTGGGAACATTGACATTGAGAAGGACTTCCTGGGGCAGACCTTTTTTCAGAAGGATTTGCGCCAGATCTGCGGCGAACCGGGCTGCGGTATTGAAACAGGCATTTTCAAGTTCAAATGTGGCGAGAGACACTGCCATGGCCGGAATCCCGTACATGGTGGCTTCTATCGCAGCTGCCACAGTCCCGCTGTAAAGGATGGAATTCCCGGTATTCTGACCGAGATTGATTCCGGAGATGACCAGATGGGGCGGGTGGGGCATGAGTTTGGAAATGGCGAATTTCACGCAATCCGCAGGAGTGCCTTCAAGGCCATAGCCCCAGATACGGTCGTTTTTTTTCCGTTCCACAAGGGTGAGATCATTATAGACAGATATTGCATGACCGATGGCGCTCCGTTCGGATGTGGGAGCGACAACTGTCATCTCCGCAGCTTTGGATACTTCATCGTACAGGGACTTGAGACCAGGGGCGTCGATCCCGTCATCGTTTGAAAGAAGAATACGAAAATTCATGGCCTTAAACCGTTTTACATCAAATCAAATAAGAAAGAGAAATACTGAAGGAGATGGGAAGGCGCAAGGGAATTTATTTTCTAAGGTTTTTCTCCAGCCAACCCTCCACACCCGGGATCAGAATGGTAACATGAATTGCCCTTCCCTCCGGCTGGAAGATGAAGTGCACATCCCTGGGAATCTCAAGAGAGGAGAAACCTTGTGCGAGTCTTTCCGCGTACAGGGAAGCTTCAGATGGAGTGGGGCATTGAAGAGAAGCCTTCAGTTCCAGCACATCGGTGGTTGAAAGACTCAAGCTTGATTGCACCCCCTGAACAGGAATCCCGGCGATGATCTGATACAGGGGATCGAGAAGATCTTTGGATTCGGGATATTCCTCCAGGATATTTTTATAAAGAGAGATTGTCCACTCCCCGCTCCACACAAGAAAACCATTGATCATATCGAGGGGATTATCCTGTGGAAGAAGCGACTGTGCCAGGGGGGACAGATCCCGTGAAGGTTTTTCGGAACGAAGAAGAAGTAAGGAATTATGTAAACGAGACTCAGAGTTGGAGATCAACACAACGCTGGAGGAAATGGCTATAAACACGGGTTCATCGGCCTTTTTCAGGCGAAAACAAGTGGCTTTGACTTTCGCCGGGCTGGGGATCTTCTCTATCTCGGCATTTTTCACATCTTTTATGATGGCGGAAAAAATCCAGGAAAGACGTTTGATGTTCACCACACAAAGATAGTCCTTATCCTCCTCCCTGGTTTGATACAAATAGAAGAAATGCCGTTTTTGGAATAAGATATCCAAGGCGTTCCATAAACCTTCCGGATCCACATCAGAGCCTTTTTTCCCTTGAGAAGGTGGATTCAAGTTTTTGAGGATTTTGCGAAAGAGTTGTCTTGCGGGTTCTTTCTGGAGGGCATCCAGTTGGAACCGGGCAAAACCGATGATCTCAGGGGTGAAAAATTGTTCCTCAGACACAGGAGGATGAGCGCGAAAGAGGAGATAGGCGATAACAATCAGAAATAACAGGAGAAGCCCAAAGGCAATGAGGCAGCCTATAAGACATCCAACGAACTTTCTGGATTTGGGTTTTTTTTGGTTTTGTTTCTGATAATAATCCATAAGATTGTTGCCTGTTAAGTATCCGATTCATCAAAAGGCAACTCAAAAGGAAAAAAAGGCAGACTGAATGTTCCTTCAGTCTGCCTTTTGAAAAAAAGTCAACTGGTGAAAAAGTAAAAAATCGTATTACTGCTTCACCCTGTAAACGTCGCCAGGTGTAACGGTTCCATTGGTCGGATCATACGTAAAGGCGTCAGTAGGCGTACCATAAGCAGCAGAACCAGTAATGAGATATGTACTGGGCTGAGCAATGTTGGATTGATAAATGGTCTCAATGCTAAATGGAGTAGCAAAACCTAAATCGCCCGGGGCGGAAGCGACAGCCTCGTCCGTGTCAGGACCAAAGCTGGCGATAATCCAACCATTAGTGTCTTTATAATAGGCGAAATT